>VOFC01006955.1_pt1:182500-375577 | contig 375577 bp, 318 predicted proteins | sample 5384161 | NCBI WGS metagenome assembly VOFC01 (sample SAMN12384722, study PRJNA508395) | human gut metagenome | isolation source: healthy gut B | host: Homo sapiens | reverse complement strand
ATGCCCGAAAATGCGACAAACGGGTACGAATAGCGAAACAAGGCTCTAAGGAATAGTGAGTTATCCATAACTCATGCGAAAAATCAGGTTACGGAAAAAGATTGCGCCGTTCCTCCCCGTTTTGCGTACCAACACCGGACTCTTCACCAACTAATTTTGAAACCCAAAAATTAAGGACAATGAAGAGTACATTTTCAGTAATCTACTACCTCAAGCGTCAGGTAGTGAAAAAGGACGGGACAGTTCCCGTCATGGGACGCATCACGGTGGACGGCAGCCAGACACAGTTCAGCTGCAAACTGACTGTCGATCCGAAACTGTGGGACACCAAAGGTGGACGTGTCACGGGCAGAAGCGCGGCGGCGCTCGAAACGAACCGTATGCTTGACAAGATGCGGGTGCGCATCAACAGGCACTATCAGGAAATCATGGAGCGTGACAACTTCGTCACGGCGGAGAAGGTGAAGAACGCCTTTCTCGGACTGGAACACCGCTACCACACGCTGATGCAGGTGTTCCGCCGGCACAACGAGGACTATGAGAAACAGGTGGAAGCAGGCATGAAAGCAAAAGGTACACTGGAAAAGTACCGTATCGTTTACAAGCACCTGCAAGAGTTCCTCGACATCCGCTACCATGTGAAGGACATCGCACTGAAAGAGCTTACCCCCGCTTTCATCTCCGACTTCGAGATGTTCCTGCGCACGGACAAACACTGCTGCACCAATACCGTGTGGCTGTACGTCTGCCCGCTACGGACGATGGTGTTCATCGCCATCAACAACGAGTGGCTGACGCGCGACCCGTTCCGCGAGTATGAAATCAAGAAGGAGGAAACAACACGCAGTTTTCTGACCAAAGAGGAAATACGCCTGCTGATGGACGGGAAACTGAAAAACGCCAAACAGGAACTGTACCGTGACCTCTACCTGTTCTGCGCTTTCACCGGGTTGTCGTTCTCGGATATGCGCAACCTTACGGAAGAGAATATCCGCACCTACTTCGACGAACACGAGTGGATAAACATCAACCGCCAGAAAACGGGCGTGGTGTCCAACATCCGCCTGCTTGACATCGCCAACCGCATAATCGGCAAATACCGGGGACTGTGCGAGAACGGCAGGATATTCCCCGTTCCGCATTATAACACGTGCCTTGCCGGTATCCGTGCCGTCGCCAAGCGTTGCGGCATCACCAAGCATATCACGTGGCATCAGAGCCGCCACACGGCAGCCACGACGGTATTTCTCTCTAATGGCGTACCTATCGAAACCGTCAGCTCCATGCTCGGACACAAGAGCATAAAGACGACGCAGATTTACGCAAAGATAACCAAAGAGAAGCTCAATCAGGACATGAAGAACCTTGCCGCAAGGTTGAACAGTGTTGAGGAATTTGCAGGTTGCACCATCTAAAAAGGAGAGCCATGAAACGTGACATAATCATCATAGAGGACAAGGCGGTCAGCGTAACCGGTAACGACGTGTGGATGACCGCCACCGAAATCGCCGGACTGTTCCATACGACCGTCCCGGCAGTGAACGCCGCCATCAAAGCCATCCGCAAGTCGGACGTGCTTAACGACTACGAGGTGTGCCGCTACATGCAGCTTGAAAACGGACTGTACGCAGATGTGTACGCGCTTGAAATCATCATCCCCGTCGCCTTCCGGCTGAACACCTACAACACCCACCTGTTCCGCACATGGCTGGTGGGAAAAGCTCTCGCCAAAGAGAAACGGCAGGCATACGTGATGTTCATACAGAACGGAAAAGCCGGGTACTGCTGATTGCGCATACCACATAAGACAAGGAAACGGGCAGCACCACAAAAAGTGTCGCCCGTTTCCTTTTTCCAACCGCGCTCACTCCAGCGGCTTGCGGTAATTTGCTTCCAGCACTTCACGCAGCCCCGTTTCCGGGTAAAGCACCTTCCCTCCCAAAAGTATGAAGGGCAACACGCGGTTGTTGCGGTATTCCTGCAATGTGCGTCGGCTTACGCGGAGCAGTTCCGCCACCTCGCCGTCCGTCAGGTAACGTTCCCCGTCCAGCAGAGGACGGTAACTTTCCAGAAAGGCGGACAGCCATTTCGAGCCTTTGCGCATATCCTGCACCACAGAGGCTATCGGCTCGTCTTCCATCGTAAAAACATCGTTGTTCTCGTTCATCATAACTTCGGATTCAGTGGGTGAATAAATCAAATCATCTGCCGTGCGGATAGAGCGTGCCGATAAGCGGTATCAGCCGCTTCACCTCCTCCGGCTTGTAATAAAACCTGCGGTTTATCTGCGAGTAGCCGATAAGCCGCCTGTCGCGCAGCGTCTGCAACGTGCGCGAACTTATTCTCAACTGCCTACAGACTTCCTCGCCCGTGAGCCATCTTTCCATGCGCCTCGTGTCGCTTTTGCGCCTCAGGGCGGCGACCTTCTCCGAGAGTGCGCCGAATGCCGCCACCATCATCTCGAAAGTCTTTTTCTCGATAGATACTATTTCCATATTCATGTCATTTAGAGTTTGCCGCAAAGGTAACGAAACGGCATACAAGACGTATCGTTTTCCGCTGAAAGGCTGCCTGTTGCGCCGTTTGACCGGGTTACGGAGCCATCTTCCGTAAAAATCTTACGTGAGTCACGTAGTGAGTTGTTAAAGCCCCTTTTGTTTATTGCCGATTTTTGCCGCAGAAACAAAAAGAAAGGACTGAACATGAAAGTGATAACAATGGAAAGTTCCGCCTACAAGGAGATGATGGCGCAGATTGCGAACATCGCAGGGTACATCCGCGAGGCAAGGGACGAGAAGAAACGGAAGCGGGAAACCGAAGACAAGCTGCTTGACACGGCACAGGCGGCGAAGATGCTCAACGTGAGCAAGCGCACCATGCAGCGTATGCGCACCGACCACCGTATCGAGTATGTGGTGGTACGCGGAAGCTGCCGCTACCGCCTTTCCGAGATACTGCGGCTATTGGAGGACAACACAGTAAGGAACGAGGAAGGGACAATAGACACCCTGTTCCACAACCACACGCTGCGCACTGGCGGCAAACCAAAAGGAAGGAGGACATAGGTCATGGAACTGCTCACACGAAACAACTTCGAGGGCTGGATGCAGAAGCTGATGGAACGGCTCGACCGTCAGGACGAACTGCTGCTGGCGATGAAGGCTGAGGGGAAACAGCCTACTATCACGGAAAGCATCCGCCTTTTCGACAATCAGGATTTGTGCATGCTGCTCCAGATAAGCAAGCGCACACTGCAACGCTACCGCAGTGTCGGCGCATTGCCCTACAAGACACTGGGCAAGAAGACCTATTACAGCGAGGAGGATGTGCTGACATTCCTTTCCAACCATATCAAGGACTTCAAAAAAGAAGATATAGCCTTCTACAAGGCTCGTATCCATAATTTCTTTCATAAATAACCCATTAAAACATTTTTCAAATGGCAAAGAAAAAAGACGAAAAGGACGTGCTGGTAGTCCGTGATGAGAAGACGGGCGAGATCAGCGTGGTAGCCGGGCTGAATGCAGACGGCACACCCAAGCGTACCCCCGCGAAAGCTGAGAACGCGCAGAGTTTCCTGCAATTCGACCGACACGGCGACGTGCTGGACAACTTCTTCAAGAACTTCTTCCGGCAGTGCAAGGAACCCAGCCGCTTCGGTTTCTACCGCATCGCGGCAGACCAAGCTGAAAATCTCTTAGAGGTGATGAAGCAACTGCTGAAAGACCCCGAAGCGAACAAGGAGCTGCTCGCCCCTCACAAGGTGGACACCTCCGACTATGAGAAGAAGGTGCAGGAAGAGATGGCGGCACAAAAGACAGAGAAACAAGAACCTCAAAAACAGGAAAACATGGAACAACAGAAAGAACAGCAGGAAAGCCCGCAACAGACGCAGGGCAGACAGGGCTACCAACCCATCAACGAGAGCAAAATCAACTGGCAGGAGCTGGAGGACAGATGGGGCGTGAAGCGTGACGACCTTGAAAAGTCCGGAGACCTTACGAAGATGCTCCACTACGGCAAGTCCGACTTGGTAAAGGTCAAGCCCACCTTCGGCGGCGAATCATTCGAGCTGGACGCCCGCCTCTCCTTCAAGAAGGACGGTGAGGGAAATGTCAGCCTCGTGCCGCACTTCATCCGCAAGGAGCAGAAGTTAGATGAGTACAAGGAACACAAATTCTCCGACGATGACCGGAAGAACCTGCGCGAAACGGGCAACCTCGGCAGGGTCGTGGACATTGAGGACAGGGAAACGGGCGAAATCATCCCCTCCTACATCAGCATCGACCGCAAGACGAATGAAATCACGGACATTCCGGCAAGCAGGTGCGCATCCCGGAGCGCATCGGCAAGACGGAAATCACCAAACAGGAGCGGGACATGCTCCGCGCCGGACTGCCCGTGCGCGACAAGCTCATCGAGCGCAACGACGGCAGGAAGTTCGTCACCACCCTTCAAGTGAACGTGGAGCAGCGCGGCGTGGAGTTCGTGCCGGGAACCGGAAGGTCGCCCCGTACCGCACAGACGCAGGAAGCCAAAGGTGACACCTCGAAAAGTCAGGCGCAAGGCGGGGAAAATGCCGCACAGACCAAGAAGGAGCAACGCCGCAACACGTGGATGAACGAGGACGGCAGCATCCGCCCCATCAGCAAATGGAGCGGCGTGAACTTCACCGACAAGCAGAAAGCCGACTACGTGGCGGGTAAAGCCGTGAAGCTGGAGAACGTGACCGACAAGCAGGGCTTCCATGCCACGATGTATATCAAGTTCAACCCGGAGAAGGGCCGCCCGTACCGCTACGAAACGAACCCTGACAACGCCCAGCAGGTCGCTCCGTCCAACGAGAGCCGCACACAGGTGGCGGTGAACAACGAGGGCAAAACCAACGAGGCTACAAAGAATCTGAGAGAGCCTTTGCAGAAAGGTCAGACCGCCCCGAAGGACGACCGCCAGCAACAGCAGCAGGAGAAGCCGAAAAAGAAGAACAACAAAGGCATGAAAATGTAATCCCGTGTCCGCCACTGAATCCAAAATAAAATCCAAAGTATCAACAAAAAAGCAAGAAGACATGAAGACAATCATTGCAGAAAAGCCCTCCGTGGCACGTGAAATCGCCCGCATCGTGGGCGCGACAAAGAGAGAGGAAGGATATTTCGAGGGAGGCGGCTATGCCGTGACATGGGCATTCGGACACCTCGTTCAGCTTGCCATGCCCGACGGCTACGGCGTGCGCGGATTTGTCCGTGACAACCTCCCGATTATTCCCGACACATTCACGCTCGTCCCCCGTCAGGTCAGGACGGAGAAAGGTTACAAGCCCGACAGCGGCGTGGTGTCGCAGATAAAAGTCATCAAAAGACTGTTCGACACAAGCGAACAAATCATCGTGGCGACCGATGCCGGACGCGAGGGAGAGCTTATCTTCCGCTACCTCTACCACTATACGGGTTGCACCACTCCTTTCGTGCGCCTGTGGATCAGCTCGCTCACCGACAAGGCTATCCGTGAGGGACTGCGCAACCTCGAAGACGGCAGCAAATACGACAACCTCTACCTCGCCGCCAAAGCGCGGAGCGAATCCGACTGGCTCGTGGGCATCAACGGCACGCAGGCGTTATCCATCGCCGCCGGACACGGCACGTATTCCGTGGGGCGGGTGCAGACACCAACGTTGGCTATGGTATGTGAACGCTACTGGGAGAACCGCCGCTTTACGTCCGAAGCATTCTGGCTGCTCCATATCGCAACGGACGGTTGCGACGGCGAAGTCGTGAAATTCTCATCCTCCGAGAAATGGAAAGAGAAAGAACCGGCGACGGAACTATATAATAAGGTAAAGGCGGCAGGTTGCGCCACTGTCACGAAAGCCGAGCGCAAGGAGAAGACGGAGGAAACTCCCTTGCTCTACGACCTGACCACGCTCCAGAAAGAAGCCAACGCCAAGCACGGCTTCACGGCGGAACAGACGCTTGAAATCGCGCAGAAGCTCTACGAGAAGAAGTTGATAACCTATCCGAGAACGGGAAGCCGCTACATCCCCGAAGACGTGTTCGCCGAAATCCCCAAACTGCTCGCCTTCATCGGCACACAGCCCGAATGGAAAGACAAGGTGCGGGCAAAAGCCGCCCCGACACGCCGCAGCGTGGACGACGGCAAGGTGACAGACCACCATGCCCTGCTCGTCACGGGTGAGAAACCGCTCTTCCTCTCCAAAGAGGACAACACCATCTATCAGATGATTGCCGGGCGCATGGTCGAGGCATTCTCTGAGAAATGCGTCAAGGATGTGACCACTGTCACGGCGGAATGTGCCGGAGTGGAGTTTACCGTAAAAGGCAGCGTCGTGAAGCAAACCGGATGGCGTGCCGTCTATGGCGAGGAAAAAGAGGAAATTACCATCCCCGGCTGGCAGGAAGGCGACACGCTGACACCGAAAGGCTCGTCCATTACCGAAGGAAAGACCAAACCCAAGCCGCTGCATACCGAAGCCACCCTGCTCTCGGCAATGGAAACGGCGGGCAAGGAAATTGAGGACGACGCACTGCGGCAGGCGATGAAGGACTGTGGCATCGGTACTCCCGCCACACGCGCCTCCATCATCGAAACGCTTTTCAAGCGCGGTTACATGGAACGCTGCAAGAAGTCGCTTGTTCCCACCGAAAAAGGACTTGCCCTCAATTCCGTCGTCAAGACGATGCGCATCGCCGATGTTGCCATGACGGGCGAATGGGAAAAGGAGCTGGCGCGTATCGAGCGCGGGGAACTGTCCGCCGACACCTTCCGCAAGGAGATAGAGGCGTACACACGTGAGATAACCTCCGAACTGCTCTCGTGCGACAAGCTCTTCGGCAGCCGTGACTCCGGCTGCGCGTGTCCCAAGTGTGGCACGGGCAGGATGCGGTTCTACGGCAAGGTGGTACGCTGCGACAACACGGAGTGCGGACTGCCCGTGTTCCGGCTGAAAGCGGGACGCACCCTGTCCGACGATGAAATCAAAGACCTGCTCACCGAAGGGCATACCAAGCTGCTCAAAGGGTTCAAGAGCAAACAGGGCAAGAGTTTCGATGCTGTTGTCGCCTTTGACGGGGAATATAACACGACTTTTGTGTTCCCGGAGGCTAAAAAGGGCAAGAAATTTTCAGGACGGAAGAAATAGTATTAACTTTGCCACTTGTTCAGAGTAATGAATTGTTCTTCGATACCGGATTACACTCATACTTTGGATTTAGTGGTGGCACTCGGAGGGATACCGAGTGCCTTTTTCTTCCTTTTTCCAACCGATTATCCCGTTAATTATCAATCCGCTAAATCCAAAGTAATGAACAACAAGAAGAAAAACGAGGGTCAGACCGACTTTTCCTATTACGGTCTGTACCTGCTGGACTATCTCCGCACGAACAAGTTTGAACAGGCGACTGACACCGCTTTCATACGGGAACGGGCCGACCGTGCCGCCGAAACGTATGAAAAGGCGCGGCTCGAAGGCTATCCCGCCGATGGTGCGCAGGAGCAGGCGATGGACACGCTGCTGCGCGGGCTGCGTTATTCCCGGTACGCCATTCTCCGCGAAGTCGTGGAAAACGAGTTTGCCGATGAAGTGCCGGAAGAGAAGCGTGAAGCCTTTGTCCTGAAACTGCTGCCGCTTGTCGGCAACGTGTTCTCCGTCTATGACCTCTCGGACGACAATTTCGCCCTGTCTTCCGATTACGACCTGCTCTACACGGAGCTGACGGGAGCAACCGTCCTTTACTTAGACGAATATGGCGTTTAACCGCAAACAGAAACTGCGGGACAACATCGAGGCGATACGGACGGCATTCATCCTTGACAGGGAAAACAGGACAGCGACAACCGAAGAGCGTGCCATACTTCAAAGGTACTGCGGTTTCGGCGGTCTGAAATGTATCCTCAACCCTGCAAAGGAACTGACGGATGCCGTCCGGTGGGCGAAATCCGACCTCGAACTGTTCGCCCCGACGGTGGAGCTGCACAGGCTTATCCGTGAGAACAGCAAGGACGAAACAGAGTACAAGCGGTTTGTGGATTCGCTGAAAGCGTCCGTGCTGACCGCTTTCTACACCCCCAAAGAGATAACCGACACCATCGCGGACGTGCTGGCAGATTACAGCGTCCGCCCCGCCCGTATGCTCGAACCGTCGGCAGGTGTTGGCGTGTTCGTGGATTCCATGCTACGGCACAGCCCCAATGCGGATGTGATGGCTTTCGAGAAGGATCTGCTCACGGGTACAATCTTGAGGCATCTCTATCCCGACCAGAAAATGCGCACCTGCGGTTTTGAGAAAATCGAAAGACCGTTCAACAATTATTTCGACTTGGCGGTGTCCAACATTCCGTTCGGTGACATTGCCGTGTTCGACGCGGAGTTTCAGCGGAGCGACTCTTTCGGCAGACGCTCCGCCCAGAAAACCATCCACAACTATTTCTTTCTCAAAGGACTGGATGCCGTGCGTGACGGCGGTATCGTGGCGTTCATCACCTCGCAAGGGGTATTGAATAGCACCAAGACCTCCGTGCGTAACGAGCTGTTCAGTCAGGCCAATCTGGTATCCGCGATACGCCTGCCCAACAACCTGTTCACGGACAACGCGGGGACGGAGGTGGGCAGCGACCTGATTGTCCTGCAAAAGAACCTCAGCAAGAAGGAAATGTCGCAGGACGAGCGGCTGATGACCGTGATACAGACGGACACGAAAACCGACCTGACCGACAACGCCTATTTCATCCACCACCCGGAACGCATCGTGCATACGACGTCGAAACTTGACACTGACCCCTACGGGAAGCCCGCTATGGTTTATCTGCACGAGGGCAAGACCGCAGGTATCGCCGGGGACTTGCGCCGGATGCTCAACGAGGATTTCCATTACAGGCTCGCCATGCGTCTGTATTCGGGAACAATCTGGCAGTCGGGAACGGAAGAAAAGGTTACCGTTCAAAAGGAGGCGGAGCGTCCTGCTATAAAATTGGAAACGGTATCTTCGGCGCAGACGGTGGAAACTCCGACGGAAAAGCCGCAACCCGCAGATGAAAAGCCGGAGATAGAACCGCGCCCGCAATATTCCGCAGGCGTGCAGCTCACCCTGCTTGACCTCTGGGGGATGACGGAAGAGGTCAGCCAACCGAAAACCTCCAAAAAGAAAAAGACGGTGAAAAAGGCAGTTACGGCAAAGTCCACTCCGCCCAAACCGAAAGTCACGGTTACACCGACAGCTCCAACTGCAAAACCCGCTATGGAGAATAAGGAGGTGAAAGCGGAGAACACCGCCAAGCCTGCCGACCCGGACGACATCTATGCAAAGCTGGACTGGGAAACCAATCCTCCCATCAACGGCTTCTACGAGATGATGATGGAACTCACGCCGGAGCGCAGGAAGGAACTTCGGGAACTGGCAAGGCAGCATAACGAGAAACAAGTGGCGGAAAAGACGGAAGTGAAAGCCGTGCCGGAAACTTCCCGTGAGCAGCCACGACAGGAGGAAACACAGCCGGAAGCAGTCGCCGCACCTGCTGTTACCGATGCTCCACCGGAAACGGTGGCTACTTCCCTTTTTCCCGACATCGAACCGGAAAAGCCGAAGGAGGAAGTCGCGGACCTTACGCCGCGTGCCTACCATCGCACGCCGGAGATGCACCTGCGCGAAGGCTCGCTGGTGGCTGACCGGGGGCGTCATAACATCGGCTATCTGAAGGACATCACGCCATACGGGGCTACATTCCAGCCGCTCGACCTGAAAGGATACCAGAAGGAAAAGGCGTTGTTGTATGTGTCGCTGCGTGACGCCTACGAGCGTCTGTACCGTTATGAATCGCTCCGGCGCGAGGCAAATGTTCCGTGGCGAGAGCATCTGAATACCTGTTACGATGAGTTTGTCATGCGCTACGGCAACCTCAACGCCAAGCAGAACGTGAAGTTAGTGATGATGGACGCGGGCGGGCGTGACATCCTTTCGCTGGAACGGGTGGAGAACGGAAAGTTCGTCAAGGCGGACATCTTCGAGCATCCCGTTTCCTTCTCCGTGGAGAGCCATGCCAACGTAGGCTCTCCCGAAGAAGCCCTGTCCGCGTCGCTCAACAAATATGGCACGGTCAATCTCGACTATATGCGGGAGATAACCGACAGCACGGCGGAGGAGTTGCTCACAGCCCTGCAAGGACGCATCTATTACAATCCGCTCGTGACCGGTTACGAAATCAAAGACCGCTTCATAGCCGGGAACGTGATAGAGAAGGCGGAACGCATAGAGGCTTGGATGGGCGAAAACCCCGAAAGTGAGCGTATGCCGGAAGTGAAACAGGCGTTGGAGGCTCTGAAAGATGCCGAACCGCCGCGTATCGCCTTCGAGGATCTGGACTTCAATTTCGGGGAACGCTGGATTCCGACGGGTGTCTATGCCGCCTACATGAGCCGGCTGTTCGACACGGAGGTGAAAATCGCCTATTCCGCAAGCATGGACGAGTTTTCGGTTGCGTGCGGCTACCGCACCATGAAAATCACGGACGAGTTTCTGGTAAAGGGGTATTACCGGAACTATGACGGTATGCACCTCTTGAAACACGCCCTGCACAACACCTGCCCCGACATGATGAAGTCCATCGGCAAGGACGAGCATGGCAACGACATCAAGGTGCGCGACAGCGAGGGAATACAGCTCGCCAACGCCAAGATTGACGAGATCCGCAACGGCTTCTCCGAATGGCTCGAAGAGCAGTCGCCGCAGTTCAAGGAGCGGCTGTGACGATGTATAACCGCAAGTTCAACTGTTTCGTGCGCCCGAAGTATGACGGCTCGCACCAGACCTTCCCCGACCTCAATCTGAAAGGCTTGGCAAGCCGGGGTATCAAGAGCGTCTATCCCTCGCAGATGGATTGCGTCTGGATGCTGAAACAGAACGGCGGCGGAATTTGCGACCACGAGGTGGGAACCGGCAAGACGCTGATAATGTGCATCGCCGCGCATGAGATGAAGCGTCTGAAATTGGCACATAAGCCGATGATTATCGGGCTGAAAGCCAACGTTGCGGAGATTGCCGCCACCTATCAGGCGGCATATCCCAACGCACGTATTCTGTACGCTTCGGAGAAGGACTTTTCGACCGCCAACCGTGTGCGCTTCTTCAATAATATAAAGAACAACGACTACGATTGTGTCATCATGTCGCACGACCAGTTCGGCAAGATACCGCAGTCGCCGGAGTTGCAGCAGCGCATCCTGCAAGCGGAGCTTGACACGGTGGAGGAAAACCTCGAAGTGCTGCGGCAGCAGGGAAAGAACGTGTCGCGGGCTATGCTGAAAGGTCTGGAGAAGCGCAAACACAACCTTGAAGCGAAGCTGGAGAAGGTGGAACATGCCATAAAGTCACGCACGGACGACGTGGTGGATTTCAAGCAGATGGGCATCGACCACATCTTCATAGATGAGAGCCACCAGTTCAAAAATCTGACGTTCAACACGCGCCATGACCGTGTGGCGGGACTGGGCAACAGCGAGGGAAGCCAGAAGGCACTGAACATGCTCTTTGCCATACGCACCATACAGGAGCGCACGGGCAGAGACTTGGGAGCGACCTTCCTTTCGGGTACTACTATCAGCAACTCGCTGACTGAGTTGTACCTGCTGTTCAAGTATTTGCGTCCGAAGGAGCTGGAACGGCAGGACATCCGATGTTTCGACGCTTGGGCGGCGATATTCGCCAAGAAGACGACGGATTTTGAATTTAACGTGACGAACAACGTGGTTCAAAAGGAGCGTTTCCGCTACTTCATCAAGGTGCCGGAACTTGCCGCCTTCTATAATGAAATCACGGACTACCGCACGGCAGAGGACGTGGGCGTAGATCGTCCCAACAAGAATGAGATACTGCACCACATACCGCCCACGCCGGAGCAGGAGGACTTCATACAGAAGCTGATGCAGTTCGCCAAGACTGGCGATGCCACACTTCTGGGCAGGCTGCCGCTTTCGGAAACGGAGGAAAAGGCGAAGATGCTTATCGCCACCGACTACGCCCGCAAGATGGCACTCGACATGCGCATGATAGACCCGCATTATGAAGACCACCCCGATAACAAGGCGAGCCACTGTGCCAAGATGATCGCGGAGTATTACCAAAAATACGACGCGCAGAAAGGCACGCAGTTCGTTTTCTCGGACTTGGGGACATATCAGCCGGGCGACGGGTGGAACGTCTATTCGGAAATCAAGCGCAAGCTGACGGAGGATTACGGCATACCGCCAAGCGAGGTGCGCTTCATTCAGGAGTGCAAGACCGACAAGGCTCGGAAGGCGGTGATAGACGCCATGAATGCCGGAACGGTGCGTGTTCTGTTCGGCTCCACCTCCATGCTCGGAACGGGTGTGAACGCACAGAAAAGGTGTGTGGCAATTCATCATCTCGATACGCCGTGGCGACCGTCCGACCTGCAACAGCGTGACGGACGCGGAGTTAGAGCCGGAAACGAAATTGCCAAGCATTTCGCCGGGAACAACGTGGACGTAATCATCTACGCGGTGGAGAAGTCACTGGACAGCTACAAGTTCAACCTCCTGCACTGCAAGCAGACTTTCATCAGCCAGCTCAAAAGCGGTGCTATGGGGGCGCGTACCATCGACGAGGGGGCAGTGGACGAGAAATCGGGCATGAACTTTTCGGAATATATGGCGTTGCTATCCGGCAACACCGACCTGCTGGACAAGGCGAAACTTGAAAAGCGCATCGCCTCGCTCGAAGGGGAACGCAAGTCGTTTAACAAGGGCAAGCGTGATTCGGAGTTCAAGTTAGAGTCGAAGACGGGCGAGTTGCGTAACAACACGGCTTTCATAGATGCCATGACGGAGGACTGGAACCGCTTCCTTTCGGTGGCGCAGACCGACAGGGAGGGCAACCGCCTTAATATAATAAAGGTGGACGGTGTGGATTCCGCCGATGAGAAGGTTATCGGAAAGCGTTTGCAGGAGATAGCCAAGAATGCCACGACCGGAGGGTTGTACACGCAGGTCGGAGAACTTTACGGTTTTCCGATAAAGGTGGTGAGCGAAAGGATACTCAAAGAGGGATTGGAGTTTACCGACAACCGCTTCGTGGTAGAGGGGAACTACAAGTACACCTATAACAACGGACATCTGGCAATGGCTGATCCGATGGCTGCCGCCCGAAACTTCCTGAACGCGATGGAGAGGATACCCTCCATTATCGACCAGTACAAGGCGAAGAACGAGGTGCTGGAGAGGGAGATACCGCAGTTGCAGGAGATAGCGGGCAAGGTGTGGAAGAAGGAGGACGAGCTGAAGCAGCTGAAATCCGAACTTGCCGCCCTTGACCGAAAAATACAGCTGGAACTTGCGCCGCCCACGCCCGAAGTCGCCGAAAAGGAGAAAGAAGGGCAACAGGTCAAGCCGGAAGCGGAAGATGTGAGGAACAGGCAGGCGCAATATCCCGAAAATGCACCGCCGCAGATACGCAGTCCGGCGGATAGTATCGTTGCCAACCATGTCATAATCGGGCGTCCGGGACTGTATGCCAAGGAGGAAACCCGGTTCAAAGGATTGAAAATATAACCTTAGGAATTTTATCTGAAGTATTAATAAGGGCTATCCCAAAAGGTCTAAAAGTAAATTTTATCCTTTCTGCAAGTATCTGTAGGATGGCAACTGCATTTTTTTCTTTTTGGGCAGCCCTTATTAAAATTTATTCTTATTTTAGGTTATATACATTCATGTCCATTTATGTAAAAAATCCTGCTGACCTTGTTTATGTCTTGTCAGTCACCATTTGCAAAACCATATTTGACCCTCAAAGAGGCTGAATTTGATAAGCAACTTGCTACATACTCATAATAAGGAGCTAAATAGAACACGAATGGGAAATACTCAAATGCCAAACTAAAGAAGATATTGGCCAAAATAAACGCTATACCGAGAGAGAAACTTGATTTTTCAACTTCCTAAAACAGTGTTGTTCAAACATTTCTACTTATTTGTACTTACCAGTTGAACCTACGTTTCCCTAATAAAATGTCTATGGTAAAAAGTTAAAAAATCCTCCTACTTTTGTTAGATATATTTTTTTGTGTAATTTTGTAATCGTTATGCGGCAGTAATAATATACATATTAATACGAGTTAGGAATCCTGTAGTTCTCATATGCTACGAGGAGGTATTAAAAGGTGCGTTTCGACAATGCATCTATTGTAGTATATTATTGCTTAATCCAAATGAATATTATAAATTTAGGAATTCTTGCTCACATTGATGCAGGAAAAACTTCCGTAACCGAGAATCTGCTGTTTGCCAGTGGAGCAACGGAAAAGTGCGGCTGTGTGGATAATGGTGACACCATAACGGACTCTATGGATATAGAGAAACGTAGAGGAATTACTGTTCGGGCTTCTACGACATCTATTATCTGGAATGGTGTGAAATGCAATATCATTGACACTCCGGGACACATGGATTTTATTGCGGAAGTGGAGCGGACATTCAAAATGCTTGATGGAGCAGTCCTCATCTTATCCGCAAAGGAAGGCATACAAGCGCAGACAAAGTTGCTGTTCAATACTTTACAGAAGCTGCAAATCCCGACAATTATATTTATCAATAAGATTGACCGAGCCGGTGTGAATTTGGAGCGTTTGTATCTGGATATAAAAGCAAATCTGTCTCAAGATGTCCTGTTTATGCAAAATGTTGTCGATGGATCGGTTTATCCGGTTTGCTCCCAAACATATATAAAGGAAGAATACAAAGAATTTGTATGCAACCATGACGACAATATATTAGAACGATATTTGGCGGATAGCGAAATTTCACCGGCTGATTATTGGAATACGATAATCGCTCTTGTGGCAAAAGCCAAAGTCTATCCGGTGCTACATGGATCAGCAATGTTCAATATCGGTATCAATGAGTTGTTGGACGCCATCACTTCTTTTATACTTCCTCCGGCATCGGTCTCAAACAGACTTTCATCTTATCTTTATAAGATAGAGCATGACCCCAAAGGACATAAAAGAAGTTTTCTAAAAATAATTGACGGAAGTCTGAGACTTCGAGACGTTGTAAGAATCAACGATTCGGAAAAATTCATCAAGATTAAAAATCTAAAAACTATCAATCAGGGCAGAGAGATAAATGTTGATGAAGTGGGCGCCAATGATATCGCGATTGTAGAGGATATGGATGATTTTCGAATCGGAAATTATTTAGGTGCTGAAACCTTGTTTGATTCAAGGATTATCGCATCAGCATCCCGCTCTCAAATCCTCCGTCCGGCCAGACAGGCCCGAAGAGAGAAGCAAGGTGATATCCGCTCTGAATACATTGTGGATTGAAGACCCGTCTTTGTCCTTTTCCATAAACTCATATAGTGATGAATTGGAAATCTCGTTATATGGTTTAACCCAAAAGGAAATCATACAGACATTGCTGGAAGAACGATTTTCCGTAAAGGTCCATTTTGATGAGATCAAGACTATATACAAAGAACGACCTGTAAAAAAGGTCAATAAGATTATTCAGATCGAAGTGCCGCCCAACCCTTATTGGGCCACAATAGGGCTGACTCTTGAACCCTTACCGTTAGGGGCAGGGTTGCAAATCGAAAGTGACATCTCCTATGGTTATCTGAACCATTCTTTTCAAAATGCCGTTTTTGAAGGGATTCGTATGTCTTGCCAATCCGGGTTACATGGATGGGAAGTGACTGATCTGAAAGTAACTTTTACTCAAGCCGAGTATTATAGCCCGGTAAGTACACCTGCTGATTTCAGACAGCTGACCCCTTATGTCTTCAGGCTGGCCTTGCAACAGTCAGGTGTGGACATTCTCGAACCGATGCTCTATTTTGAGTTGCAGATACCCCAAGCGGCAAGTTCCAAAGCTATTACAGATTTGCAAAAACTGATGTCTGAGATTGAAGACATCAGTTGCAATAATGAGTGGTGTCATATTAAAGGGAAAGTTCCATTAAATACAAGTAAAGACTATGCATCAGAAGTAAGTTCATACACTAAGGGCTTAGGCATTTTTATGGTTAAGCCATGCGGGTATCAAATAACAAAAGGCGGTTATTCTGATAATATCCGCATGAACGAAAAAGATAAACTTTTATTCATGTTCCAAAAATCAATGTCATCAAAATAATGGAGCGGTCAGGAAATTTCTATAAGGCAATACAGTTGGGATATATACTTATCTCCATTCTTATCGGATGTATGGCATATAATAGCCTCTATGAATGGCAGGAGATAGAAGCATTAGAACTTGGCAATAAAAAAATAGACGAGCTCCGAAAAGAAATAAACAATATCAATATTCAAATGATAAAATTTTCTCTATTGGGTGAAACAATACTGGAATGGAACGATAAAGATATCGAGCATTACCATGCACGGCGTATGGCAATGGACAGTATGCTTTGCCGTTTCAAGGCCACCTATCCAGCAGAGCGCATCGATAGTGTGCGCAGTCTTTTAGAGGATAAGGAACGACAGATGTTCCAGATAGTCCGGTTAATGGATGAACAACAATCTATTAACAAGAAGATAGCCAATCAAATTCCGGTTATTGTGCAGAAAAGTGTGCAGGAACAGTCCAAAAAGCCAAAACGAAAAGGTTTCTTAGGCATATTCGGCAAAAAAAAGGAAGTAACTCCAGCAGTATCAACCACTATCCTTCATTCGGTCAATAGAAACGTAATCAGCGAACAGAAAGTGCAGGATCGCCAATTGTCGGAACAAGCCGACAGCCTTGCAGCTCGTAATGCAGAACTTAACAGACAACTGCAAGAATTGATTTGCCAAATAGAAGAAAAGGTACAAACCGAACTGCAAAGCCGGGAAAACGAAATAGTTGCCATGCGTGAAAAGTCATTTATGCAAGTAGGCGGTTTAATGGGATTCGTTCTTCTATTGTTGTTAATTTCCTACATCATCATACATCGTGATGCAAAAAGCATTAAACAATACAAGCACAAGACAACTGATTTGATAAGGCAACTGGAACAATCCGTACAACGGAACGAGGCACTGATAACGTCAAGGAAGAAGGCGGTACATACTATCACCCATGAACTGCGCACACCGCTGACAGCAATAACAGGCTATGCCGGACTGATACGGAAAGAACAGTGTGAGGATAAGTCCGGGCAGTATATCCAAAACATACTGCAATCCTCCGACCGTATGCGGGATATGCTTAACACTTTGCTTGACTTCTTCCGCCTGGACAACGGCAAGGAACAGCCCCGTCTGTCACCCTGCCGGATTTCTGCAATCACGCACACACTTGAAACGGAGTTCATGCCTGTTGCCGTGAACAAAGGGTTGTCCTTGTCCGTGAAGACTGGACACGATGCCATTGTATTGACCGACAAAGAGCGAATAATACAAATCGGGAATAACCTGCTGTCAAACGCTGTCAAGTTCACAGAAGAAGGCGGTGTTTCTTTGATTACTGAATATGATAATGGAGTTCTGACACTGGTCATTGAAGATACAGGTACAGGCATGACAGAAGAGGAACAGAAACAAGCGTTCGGTGCGTTTGAACGTCTATCAAATGCCGCTGCAAAGGAGGGTTTCGGGCTTGGGCTTGCCATAATGCGTAATATTGTGTCGATGCTTGGCGGAACAATCCGTTTGGACAGCAAGAAAGGGAAAGGCAGTCGTTTCACAGTTGAAATTTCTATGCAGGAAGCTGAAGAACAGCTTGGATATACAAGCAATACACCTGTTTATCATAACAATAAATTCCATGATGTTGTCGCCATTGACAATGATGAGGTATTACTTCTAATGCTGAAAGAGATGTATTCCCAAGAAGGAATACACTGCGACACTTGCACCGATGCTGCGGCACTGATGGAAATGATACGCCAGAAAGAATACAGCCTGTTGCTGACAGACTTGAATATGCCTGGTATAAACGGTTTCGAATTGCTGGAACTGTTGCGTTCGTCCAACGTGGGCAATTCACCAACAATCCCGGTGGTTGTGGCAACCGCTTCGGGCAGTTGTAACAAAGGGGAACTATTGGCAAAAGGCTTTGCCGGATGCCTGTTCAAGCCGTTCTCCATATCGGAACTGATGGAGGTTTCCGACAGGTGTGCCATAAAAGCGACACCGGACGGGAAACCGGACTTTTCCGCCTTATTGTCCTATGGCAATGAAGCCGTCATGCTGGAAAAGTTGATAACTGAAACAGAAAAGGAAATGCAGGCGGTACGGGATGCAGCAAAAGAAAAGACCTGCAAAAGCTGGATTCCCTGATCCACCACCTGCGCAGTTCGTGGGAGGTGCTCCGTGCCGACCAACCGCTGAATGTACTTTACGGATTGCTTCGTGGCGATGCTCTCCCGGATGGTGAAGCGTTAAGCCATGCCGTGACTGCTGTGCTGGATAAGGGAGTGGAAATAATACGGTTGGCAGAAGAGGAAAGGAGAAAATACGAAGATGGATAAGACAAAAATAATTGTGGTGGAAGACAACATCGTGTATTGCGAATATGTCTGCAATATGCTGTCACGGGAGGGCTACCGCAATATGAAGGCTTACCACCTCTCAACCGCGAAGAAACATCTGCAACAGGCAACAGATAATGATATCGTGGTTGCCGACCTGCGTCTGCCTGACGGCAGTGGCATAGACCTTTTGTGCTGGATGCGAAAGGAGGGAAAGATGCAGCCCTTCATCATTATGACCGACTACGCCGAAGTTAATACCGCCGTGGAAAGCATGAAACTCGGCTCGATAGACTATATTCCCAAACAGCTTGTGGAGGATAAACTTGTCCCCCTGATCCGTTCCATACTGAAAGAACGTCAGGCAGGACAACGCCGTATGCCTGTATTCGCCCGTGAAGGTTCCGCTTTTCAGAAAATCATGCACCGGATAAGGCTGGTAGCCGCCACCGACATGAGCGTGATGATATTTGGTGAGAACGGCACGGGTAAGGAGCATATTGCCCATCTGTTGCATGACAAGAGCAAACGTGCAGGCAAGCCATTTGTGGCGGTGGACTGCGGTTCACTCTCCAAAGAGCTTGCACCGTCGGCTTTCTTCGGACACGTCAAGGGAGCGTTTACAGGTGCGGACAATGCCAAGAAAGGATATTTCCATGAGGCGGAAGGCGGCACGCTTTTTCTGGACGAGGTAGGAAACCTCGCGTTGGAAACCCAACAGATGTTGCTCCGCGCCATACAGGAGAGGCGGTATCGCCCGGTCGGAGACAAGGCAGACCGGAATTTCAATGTCCGCATCATCGCTGCTACCAATGAAGATTTGGAAGTAGCGGTGAATGAAAAGCGTTTTCGGCAGGATCTTCTGTACCGCCTGCACGACTTCGGGATAACCGTTCCTCCGTTGCGTGACTGTCAGGAAGACATCATGCCGCTGGCAGAGTTCTTCCGTGATATGGCAAACAGAGAGCTGGAGTGTAGCGTGAGCGGGTTCAGTTCCGAAGCACGTAAAGCGTTGCTGACACACGCATGGCCGGGCAACGTGCGGGAACTTCGGCAGAAAGTTATGGGTGCTGTATTGCAGGCGCAGGAAGGTGTTGTCATGAAAGAGCATCTGGAACTTGCCGTGACGAAACCGACCTCTACTGTCAGCTTCGCCTTGCGCAATGACGCGGAGGATAAGGAGCGGATATTGCGTGCGTTGAAACAGGCAAACGGCAACCGGAGTGTCGCCGCAGAACTGCTCGGCATAGGCAGGACAACACTATACAGCAAACTTGAAGAGTATGGACTTAAATATAAATTCAAGCAATCATAGCCCGTAATTCACTGAATTTGGCTATCTTTGCATAACATTTGAGAAAAACGGCGATTGGCAGGAGCTTTTCGCCGCCAACATATAGGATAAGACCGCAAGGCGTTTCAAGCGAAAATCTGGTAAATTGGAACTACGGAGACGATTGCGTGATGCTTATGCTATGCTTACGCATAGCGTGCATTCACGTACTCTCCGTAAAGGCTTTACCAGAGCCATCGCTTGAAGGTAGTGTGAATTGCACGCTACTTTTTTACCCTTGCCTAACGAAAGGAAACGATTATGGGTAAAGTTCAGATTCTCGCCGTACTGACGATGGACGGATGTCTTTCTTCAGAGTTATATGATAAAGCACATCAGGATTTGTGCCTTGACCGTTGCGGTCTTGATGAAATCAGGAAGAAAGCCCTTTACCGTGTGACACCGGACTATTCCATTTCAATGCTGCACGAATGGAGAAAAGACGGCACAAACATCCGTTACCTCGCGGAAGCCACACTGGATACGGCAGATTATATAAACGGACTACTGCGTATGCACGCTGTGGATGAAATCATACTATACACCGTTCCTTTCATATCCGGAAGCGGACGACATTTTTTTAAGTCGGCTCTGCCAGAGCAACACTGGACGCTTTCCTCCTTGAAAAGCTATTCCAACGGTGTATGTCGCATTATCTATATCCTTGATAAAAAAGCAAGATAGCCAAAATGTGCGGCAAGCATACATTTCTATTTTCAGGAATAGAATAAATGTTCTGATTACAAACAATTTAAGTCGGAGATAATTTGTCCTTGTGAAAAAATACTGAATTTTATACCTCTGAAATCCAGTACTTTGTAAAATTGAGTGTTGGATTTTTTATTTTCTGCCGCGTTTTTTGCCAATTATATTCATGTGCGCACGCAGAAAACAAAGTGTAATTTTCAAAATTGACAGAACCATGAATTATTTCTTGCTGGCGGAAACCGACTTTTTCCGCCTGATAAACGAAGCCGGTGACTGCAATATGGAAACGGCATACACGGCTTTTGCCACCCAAGTGATCGAACTGTGTAACGGTAGCATGGACGCGAACCTTACCGTCATCGCGCTTGCCTACATCGAAATCGAGTTGCAGCACCATCCCGTGCGCAACCTGTCAGAAGAAAAGAGAGAGATTGCCGCCTATGTCAGCAAGGCCCTGTCTTTCGTGAGGAAGATGCAGAAATTCCTTGCCACGCCCCAAGTGCCGCCACTGATATCCGCCAACAACACAACAGAAACCGCCACCAGCCTCCTGCAATGGACGGGCAATGCCATCGACCTCGTGGAACTTATCTACGGCATCGACGAGATGGGCTGCATCAACAACGGCAACATGCCGCTCAAACAGCTTGCCCCGCTCCTTTACAAGATATTCGGGGTTGAGTCGAAGGACTGCTACCGTTTCTACACCGATATCAAACGCCGGAAGAACGAAAGCCGCACCTACTTCCTTGACAGAATGCAGGAGAAATTGAACGAGAGAATGTTGCGTGATGAGGAGTTGGAGCGGATGAGAAAATAAAAAAATATCCATTACATATGAGAAGACAGGAATACTCGTATCCTGTCTTTTTATTTCATTTAATTATATATTAATTAGCACAATATATGTGAGTTTTTCATTCCTATAAGGACAAATTTCAGAAACGTATGTCTGGTAAATTATTGAGTCATCATAGTATGAACATATATCATTACTAAAAACAATGAAACAACTTCCATAAGATTGTGGTTGTAAAAATCGCCATTTAATAGCCCGTTTTTTTTGTAAAATTCGCCAATTAAAAAAATATGATTATCTTTGCATTATATTTTATAAGGTATGGAAACAGTAAATAGAATACTTCAAGAGAAGATTACAGCACGAATCGCGCCCAATAAAGCAGTACTGATTTTTGGTGCTCGCCGTGTTGGTAAAACGGTAATGATGCGTAAAATTGTGGACAACTATTCAGGTAGGACGATGATGCTCAACGGCGAAGACTACGACACATTAGCACTATTGGAGAATCGCTCAATAGCCAATTATCGGCATTTATTGGATGGTATTGATTTGCTGGCTATTGATGAGGCACAGAACATACCACAAATCGGTAGTATTCTGAAGTTGATAGTTGATGAAATACCGGGAATAAGTGTCTTGGCAAGTGGTTCTTCGTCATTCGATTTGCTGAATAAGACTGGTGAACCGTTGGTCGGCCGCAGTACGCAATTTCTCCTTACACCATTCTCGCAACGGGAAATCGCACAGACGGAAACGGCACTTGAAACCCGCCAGAACCTCGAAGCGCGCTTGATTTACGGTTCCTATCCCGAAGTAGTAATGATGGAGAACTATGAACGTAAAACAGACTACCTACGTGATATTGTCGGTGCATACCTGCTTAAAGATATCTTAGCAATTGACGGCTTAAAAAATTCGAGCAAGATGCGCGATCTACTGCGATTGATAGCTTTTCAGTTGGGCAGCGAAGTTTCTTACGAAGAGTTAGGTAAACAACTCGGCATGAGCAAGACGACCGTTGAAAAATACCTCGACCTATTGGAAAAGGTCTTCGTTATCTATCGTTGGGGGCTTATTCGCGTAACCTACGCAAGGAGGTTACAAAAGCTGGCAAGTGGTACTTCTACGACAACGGCATTCGCAATGCCATTATCGGGGCTTTCTCACCGCTGGCCATTCGGCAGGATGTCGGTGCGCTGTGGGAGAACTACATCATCGGAGAGCGGCGCAAAGCGAACTTCAATGAGGGACTGCACAGGGAGTTCTATTTCTGGCGCACCTACGACAAACAGGAAATCGACCTGATTGAGGAGAGTGCCGACAGTCTTACCGCCTTGGAGTTCAAGTGGGGAAATAAAATGCCGGCCGCACCGAAAGCCTTCCAAGAAGCCTATCCCTATGCCGAGTTTCATGTGGTAAATCGGGAGAATTATTTGGAGTTCGTATAATCAATAAATTACGTATATGGAAACAAAACTACAATCCAAACAGCAATATCCGCGGTTTATCCAAAATAAACCGTGTGGTATTGACAAATTCGATGGAGGTTCGCAAGAAAGGTTGGCAAAAACTATTGCTCGCCATTTTTGTCAGAATGATTCATTGGATGAGGAATGTACTTTACCTCGAATTATCGGCATCGAAGGTATTTGGGGATCTGGAAAATCCAACGTGGTTAAAATGTTGGAACGTGAATTATCAGACGACTATTACTTTTTTGAGTATGACGCATGGGGACATCAAGAGGACTTGCAACGCCGCTCTATATTGGAATTGCTTACAAGCAAACTTATTGATGATGGTATCCTATCTGGAAATGCAACAATAAAAGTCAAAGGTGGAGGTACGAAAACCGTATCATGGTCTGAAAAGCTGAAATATTTATTAGCCCGTAAAACGGAGACCGTAACCGAAAAATATCCCCTTATCAGTAATGGTATGGTTGCGGCATTTTTGGTTGCAGTTTTAACTCCGATATTTACATTTATTGCGTATGCAGTAAAACCTACACCCACAACATGGTGGTTTTCTTTATTGTCTATTATCATAGCTGCACTGCCAGTTCTTATTGCATTGTGCGTTTGGAAATGGGCATATAGCAAAGATCATAAATATGGATGGAGTTATATGTTAGCTATTTATCAAGATAAAGTCGAAAAGGACGTTTGCTATGAGACTTTGAGCGAAGACGAACCAACGGTTTACGAGTTCAAAACATGGATGCAAGACATTTCTGATTTTATCAAGGAAAAAGGACAACGTAAATTAGTCCTTGTTTTTGACAACATGGATCGTCTCCCCGCTGAAAAAGTAAAAGAATTATGGTCTTCTATCCATACGTTCTTCGCCGATAGCGGTTTTGAAAATGTTTGGGCTGTTATTCCTTTCGATGAAACACATTTAGCTTGTGCATTCGGAGATGAGACCGACGAACAAACGAAACAACTGACCAAGTATTTTATCAATAAAACTTTCCCTATTGTTTATCGTGTTGCTCCTCCTGTTATTACCGACTATCGAAGTATATTCAACAAACTGTTTGTTGAAGCATTTGGAGAAACAGAAAATGAAGCGAAAGAAACTATAAATCGGATATTCAGATTGGTAAATCCTAATGCCAATGTTAGGGAAATTATATCATATATCAATGAGATGGTCGCTCTTAAACAAGAGTGGTGTAACGAAATTTTGATGATAAACATAGCATTGTTCTGTTTGAAGAAGACGGATATTCTGGCAAATCCAGTAGAACAAATATTGTCCGGCGACTATCTGAATGGCATTCAAACAATAATTAACAATGATCTGCAAACACAACGCGAAATTGCAGCTTTGGTATATGGTGTCGATGTTGAAGATGCTCGACAAATTCCATTGAAAAAATATATTGAAGGCTGCATCAACGGAGAAGAAGACCACGACATAAATCAATATGCAGAGACTAATAAACAATTTGACACTGTATTAGAAGAAGTTATACAATGTATGGACAATGCGCTTATCGATAAGATTATACATTGTTTGCATAAATTAACTCGAAAGAGCGATGTTATTCTGCGTGTATGGCAAAGAATAGCACAATTGAAATTAAAAGAATCCATAGAGAAGCAGGTGTTCCCTGTCGAATACCAAGAACTGCTGTTGCATTTAGACACGGAAAGCCAAAACCATGTGATTGCTCAATTATATAAGAAGATAGTTCGGTTCAATGACTTCAATGGCGGCGACTATTTCAAAACGTTAGATGCAATAGACAGGTTTATTGCGCAAAATAAGTTGGCGTGCGATTTTACGTCATTGATTGAAGCAAAAACAGTCAAGCCAAATACATTTATCGATTATATTCAAGCTGCAAATGCAACAGATGCTGCCTATCGGGATAACGCGACAACTAAAGCATATAAATATTATCAAGTAGCAACAAATTCGGAGGCGCTCGATAATTATTTGGCAAACTTACTACCCGATAATTTCGACCATGCAGATATTGTAAAAACGTTAAAAGATAATTCTACCTATACGTTTCCAACGCTTTTGCAAGCGATCACGAATTGCATTGATGAACAGAATGTAAATAAAGATAATATAGGGGCTATATTTACAACCTATCGTTTATTGGCATCTGACGAAGAAAGACCTTTACCTGTAACGTTAGATTCAACCTACATAAATCAGTTGCATTCTGAATTAGAAACTGATGGCCGAAACATTAAAGAGTCTGGATATTACGATTTAGTCGCCATGCAATTGGCACATGGTCATTCCGTTTCCTTAATAGAGGGTGGAGATATAAAATATGTTGCAGAACTCATGGACTATTATGTGGATCATGGAGACTTATTAGTAAATAGTGTGGGATGGAATATACCGCTATTAAATGAAACACTACAATACATGGTAAATCATAAACTTGGCTATAAATTATTGCTCTCAGACATATTGCCCCCAATTTGAAGATATTAAGAACAGAATAGGTGTAACGGATGAGGTATTTATCGAGCATTTAGCAGAGTGGAATACCGATTTGGATAAGTATATCACTAAGAACAATATTAAAGATGTAATTCCTGACGCATCTTTTTACGATTTGACCACTAAAATAAGCAATGTCCTGACCGATCATATCAATAAAATAGCGTTCGAAGCGTTGTCTGAAATAAGTGTTGATACATTATACGCCCAAAGAACAGCACATACATCATATTATTGGTTTGTCGCAATAAAACATTTACTGGCTAAAATCAAATCCTTGCCAGATAACTTGACTGAATTTGGCAAAAAGATTCTGATGGATATTGCTTCTGGAACTCAAAGTTTGAATCCTTTCCCTAATTGTTTCAAGAATATAGTTGAAAGATTGGATAAACGAAAAATTAAATCGACAGTTACCGATATAAGAAATGATTTCTGCATCGGTAAAAAGACTATCAATGCAATAAAGTTTCAATTTTTCGAAACATGGCTTAGATCGCATGGTAATTTGAAAAGTCAAGCTGGAGACGTTATTGATAAAATAGTGAAACCTGTAATTTCCGATGGGGCATGCCGTTCATTGATTCTGCAAAACAAAGATTTTTATATGGATTTAATAAATACAGCAGGGGATGATGCTTATGAATTGAAAAAGAGTCTCCGAAACCTCATACAAAAAGATTCAGATCCGCAATTGGTTAAATTTGTCAATTCGATAGATTCAGTACCTGAGGTTGAAACCGCGTAAGTATTTGTCTAACAAGTCCGAATTTTACGATTTTACCCGTCAGAACTGAAGTGCCCCCCAAAAAAATTGTATCCAACTTTTGGGGGTCACTTCAAACTTCGATAGGGATAATTTTCAATTTTGGGGACTTGTTAGACAGTCTCATTATCTGGTAGCAGTTTACACAGCACCGGATCGTTTTTGATACGCTCCAGTTCCTCCTGCACAATCTGCTTCACCTCTTCCTTGATACGCCGGTAGTTCGCCTGCACCGTTTCTTTCATGCGGTCGTTGCCGTCCTCGTCCGTGAAATCGGTAATGACCGGAATTTTCTTGTAGGCACGTTCCTCCCGCTTCACCTTCTCGGCATCCACCACAATCTCGCAGTGAAAAATTTTCTGTTCGATACGTTCGTTGAAGTTGTCGGACACCGAACCGACAAACATTCCCTGCGTCAGACCGGAAATCTTGCTCGGCGGAATGAGCGCATCCATCTGCGTGTTGATGGAGGTGGAAACATCCTGCCGGTTGATGGAGATAGACTGCCGTTTCTGCAACACCTTACCGAACCGCTCGGAGAGCGTCTTGGCTGTTTCCCCCACCACCTGACCGGAGAAAATATTGCCGACAGTGTTCATCACCACTTTCGCCTCTTTGTCCCCGTAGTCACGCACTAACTGGCTGAAATCCTGAAAGCCCAGACACACGGCAACCTTGTTGCTTCGGGCGGTAGCTATAAGATTGTCCAACCCTTTGAAGTATATCGTGGGCAGCTCGTCGATGATGACCGATGACTTCAGCATCCCCTTCTTGTTGATGAGCTTCACGATACGGGAGTTATACAATCCGAGAGCCGCCCCGTAGATATTCTGACGGTCGGGATTGTTGCCAACGCATAGGATTTTCGGCTCTTCGGGATTGTTGATGTCCAGCGTAAACTCGCTGTCCGACATCACCCAATAGAGCTGCGGGGAAATCATCCTCGAAAGCGGGATTTTCGCCGACGCTATCTGCCCCATGAGCTGCTCCGCAGCCCCTCCGAGCCAAGCATCCATGAACGGGGAAAGGTAGTTTTCCAGCTCCGGGTAAGAGGTCAGTATCGGGAAAATATCCTCGTAGCGGCGGTTCAAAAACTCGATGGCATGGGGAAACGTGCAATACTTCCCGTCCTGATAGATTTTGAGATACCAGATAATGCTGGCAAACAAAATGATAGGTGACTCCACGAAGAAGTCGCCCTGCTTTTGCACCCAAGTTTTATTGAGGTTAAGCATTATCGTGTAGGCACTCTCGTAGGCGTCCGTAATATCTTCCATAAAATCCGGGTGAATGGGATTGCACCGATGAGAGCGTCGCGGGTCGTCGAAGTTGATCACATAGAACTTCGGCTTCACCTTGTAGCCGTCCGGGTGGTTCAGCAAATGGTTGTAGGCAATAGTAGATAGGTCGGGATACTTGAAATCGTAGATGTATTGACTAAAGCCCTTTTCAATCTGTTGCTTGATAAAATTGTTTACCACGGCGTATGACTTGCCGCTGCCCGGCGTACCCAACACGATGGACGCACGGAAGGGATTCACCACATTGATCCAGCCATTGTTCCAACGCTTTCCTGTAATAGAAGCGTGTGGGCAGATTGACCGAATACTCGCTTTCGATGAGCCTCGTTTCCTGCATGAAACTCTCATTCTCGTTGTTGAAAACATCCTCCATCAGATTGTGTTTCAACAGGCGGCTCATCCACAGCCCGCCCATCAAAAGACAGACATAGCCCGTGCCGATGGTAAGGACATACAGGCCCGTCACCGCTTCAACCGGCAGCGGCAGAGCCAGTATCCACCAGTTGAGGAAAAACAGCACGAATCCGGCGGCGAGTGCCGTCCATATTCTTCCCCAAGTGATTTTCTCGCCCTTGACCCCTTTCGTACCCAGACAGGACAGGGCAAGCAGCAGGACGGCAAACAGTTTCGTGTACAGAATGGAATGGAACAGCCCCGCCGTGCGGTCGAAGTTCAGAAGGATTTTGTCCACCACACCGATGTTCACGCCCCATAGCCGGATGGCTTCGTAGCAGAACCAGTACACGTTCATGACCACTAAAATGATACTCACGGCACGCAGAAAATCCATGATTTTCGCCAATGCCCTCAAATCGTCTTCTTGTTGTGACATACATTGATTTTTTAATTGTTGATACTCCGATTACAAACCCAAGCCCTTGCGCTTTTTCTTCTTTTTGCGCTTCATCGCCCGGATGAAAGCCTCTTCCTCGGCATCTACCGCCGGACCTTCGGGAGTGAGCAAGCCCATTCCGCCCGATACGTCTTCACGGTCGTATGCGGTCTGTCCGTGTGCCTTGTCCGCAGCATCCATAGGGATGGATAACGGTATCGGCGGTTGTCCGGCGTATGGCAGGGTGAAGTGTTCCTGCAAGGCATTCGCCGAAAGCTCCTTGCCCATGCGCGAACCGTTCAGCACACTCCCCGTGCGGTGGTCGATGAAGGTAGCCCCGTAGATGCGCCCTTCCTCCGTGTAGCGCAGTACGGTGTCGATGCCCTTCTCTTTAAGTTGGGAAACAAACCTATCCTTGTCATAAGTGCCTTGCAGCACGGAAAGAACGGTACGTTTCGTCATGTCTGCCAGTTTCCTGTCCTTAATCTCCGATCTGGAACGTACAAACTTCTTCTGCATGGCTTCATAGCCTGCGGACTTCCCGAAGAGCGAGGACTTGAACGGGTTGCCCACCTTGTTGCCCCTGCCGTCCGTGACGGAATAGACCAGCCCGTGATATTCCCGTCCGCGCACGTTACCCCTCGCTTCCTCCACCGTCAGGTTATAGATGGAAAGGAGCGCACGGTATTCGCCCATCGTCTGGAAACGGTACTGCCCGTTCAGAGCTTTCACGGTGTTGCCTACCTGTTTCTTCACATCGCCTGCCGATGCGTCCACCTTGCGCAACGGATTATCCAATCTCTGATTTTTACGTTCTGCCGGATGCAATCCGTACTTCTGTTCCAGTTCCCTGCGGATACGGTCGCTGCGGCGGTAGAGAAAATCCCGGTTGAGCCTTTTCCCGTTCTCGTCCACCCGAACCGTCACGATGTGCAGGTGGTGGCGGTCGATGTCCTCGTGCTTGAAAACAAGATAAGGCTGGTTGCCGAAACCGAGTTTTTCCAGATACTCGCGGGCTATATCCTGCAATTCCGCATCGGTCAACGCATCCTCCGGATGCGGGTTGAGCGAAATATGCACCACCGGCTTCTCCACCTTCATCTGTGGCGGCATGAAGGTGAGAAAACCCTCCATCGCCTTGTTGATGTCCACCTTTCCCGAACCGTCATTGTAGATGCGGTTGGTCGTAAGCAACCGCCCCTGCGCCTCGTTAATCTTCTCCCCGTTATAGGCAATCGCGCCGTACAACGAGTTTCCTACACTGATTTTTGCGACCATTTCGCCTCCATTTCCCTTGAAAGTTCCACAATCCGGCGGCTCAGTTTCACGAGTTCGACGGTGTGTTGCTCTAATTTGTAGAGCAACGCCATCGCCTTTTTCTCTGAAAAATGCAGCCTCAGTTCCTTCACGACTTGGTTGTAATTCGTACCCACGGCACGGAACTGTGCATGAAAATCCGACAGTTTGGTGTAATAGTCCACCAGCGTCTTGTCCACCTTAAGCACCTTGAACGGCTGTCCGAAGAAGTGCGCCTTGAGGAAAACCGACCGTGCATAGACACCCGATTTTCCGAACATGGCGAGGAAACGGTTGTGTTCCTCCTCATTGAAACGGACGGTGTAACGGTACACCGCCGGATCAAGTTTGGGATTTCTCCCTGATTTGCTTTTCCTTTTCTCTTTCATATTACTTTGGATTTAGCGGATTGACGGCATAAGCCGCCGCTTCGGATTACAGCACCGCAGTTTTGAAAGGCTTCCCGACTTCGGAGGGAAAGCCCGCCCCCTGCAAGGGCAAGGCGTTTTCCGGGATGCTCAAAATATTTTGAGCGGCTGAAAACATACCTTGCTATGTTCAGGTGAACATAAAAATCCGTCAGGGGACGGATGGGAAGATACCTTTCAGGACTCCGGCTGTGCCACCATCGGCGAACCCTGCTGTCCGGGGGCAAAGTTACGTCCTTAAAGCGGTATCGGACAGACGCTTGACCCGGTCAATGACTGCCAACCGGCGCAACGTGCTGCCAATTGCTTAGGAAGTGATACAAGTTCCAAAATATACTTGTTTATTTGCAGCATGATTCAAGGAACCAACGATTTGAAGATATGAGAAACGGAACATTCAAATACCCGGAAAACCGCTTCTTCGGACACTTGCCGAAGCGGATACCCGAACCGTCGGAACCCCGGTTATCCGACAATCCGGTGAAGTACGGATTCAATGACTTCATGACGCAGTGTCGTCATTCATCACTTGTTCGCCGCACCGCTTCACCACAGAACCGGATACGCGATGACCCGCCTGCGTGTGTAGTCACGGAAGCGGATGGTGCGACAGCCAAATCCGTATGGAAACAGAAAAAGAAATCTTCAACAATTAAAATAAATGGAACTATGAGTAAGGAAATCTTCGTTGCATTCGCAACACAGAAAGGTGGCATCGGCAAATCCACTGTCACGGCACTTGCCGCCAGCTACCTGCACAACGTGAAAGGCTACAATGTCGCCGTCGTGGACTGCGACGACCCGCAGCACAGCATCCACGGGCTGCGCGAACACGAAATGGGGCTTATCGACAGCAGCACCTACTTCAAGGCTCTCGCTTGCGACCATTTCCGCCGGATCAAAAAGAACGCCTACACCATCGTCAAGAGCAATGCGGTGAACGCCCTCGACGATGCCGAGAGGATGATTGCCACTGAGGACATGAAACCCGACGTGGTGTTCTTCGACATGCCCGGCACGCTCCGTAGTAACGGCGTGATAAAGACGCTCTCGCAGATGGACTACATCTTCACTCCGCTGAGTGCCGACCGCTTTGTCGTGGAGAGTACCCTGAAATTCGTCACGATGTTCCGCGACAGGCTGATGACTACCGGACAGGCGAAAACAAAGGGGCTGCATCTGTTCTGGACGATGGTGGACGGCAGGGAGAGGAACGACTTGTACGGCATCTACGAGGAAGTGATAGCCGAAATGGGCTTTCCGGTACTTTCCACCCGCTTGCCCGACAGCAAGAAGTTCCGCCGTGACCTTTCGGAAGAGCGCAAGAGCGTTTTCCGCTCCACCATCTTCCCGATGGACACGGCACTGCTGAAAGGGAGTGGCATCCGGGAGTTTTCCGAAGAGATAAGCGACATCATCAGACCGCAGTGAGCATGGGCAGCAGGAAAGTGAACACGGAAGGCATCGACGAGGAACTGCTGTTAGCCTCCATCGGGCGGCGCACACAGGACGGGACACTGCGCCCCGCACAGGAAGTACCCGCAGCTGCACCGACCGAAGAGGACACCGCCGCACCGGAACCATCTCCTGTGCAACCCGTAACACGGGAAAAAGCGCAGAGGGAAAGTGGACGCCGGAAAAGGCAGGACGAGGACTACAACGAGCTGTTCCTGCGCCGCAACGAGATAAAGACCCGCCAATGTGTCTATATCAGCCGTGACGTCCACGGCAAGATCCTCAGAATCGTGAACGACATCGCCGGAGGGGAAATCTCAGTAGGCGGATATGTGGATACCGTGCTGCGCCAGCATCTGGAACAGCACAAGGAGAGAATCAACGAACTGTACAAGAAACAACGTGAAGATCTGATTTGAAAATGGAAAAAGAAATGACACCGAATGAAAAAAGACCACAGCAAGACTGCGGAGGTATGTTTGCCCAAGTGCAGGCGAGTGTGGAAATACTGTCGCCTGTCCCGGTAACCGACAAATGCTGCGAGAAGGACTATGAACGTCTGTTCATCCGCGACCCGGAAGTAAAGGCACGTGAGGGGAAAATGGCGTATGTGCGCCCGGAGTACCACGAGCGTATCATGCGCATCACCCGTGTAATCGGGCATGACCGGCTTACGCTGTCCGCCTATATCGACCATGTGCTGACGTACCATTTCAACCAGTGCGAGGATGCGATAAAGAGCCTTTATGCCCGAAATTACAATTCAGTATTCTAACCAAAACGGAAGGATATGAATTACACAATTAGCATGACAGACATTCTGCTGGCGGTATCGGTCGGCTGCAACCTCTGGTTCCTGTTCCTGCTCCTTTACGAGCGCATCATGGACACGCGGATTGTCCGCTTCTTCAAGGGCATTGCCGGATTATGGCGGTCACTGGACGGGAATGAGGCTAAACGCATAGCGGCACACGAGGAAGTCCCTGCGGAAAAGGCGGACATCATCGGCGAGAGCCGTTTCAGGATGGCATCCACCCGGACAACCGCTGCCATACCGACGCAAGAAGCCGCCACTTCGGAAAAAGGCATTGAGCTGTCGGAGGAAGAGGCTACTTTTGACGACGGAAAAACGGGAAACGCATCCCGCCCGGCACAAGTCCCGGAGGAAAAACTCGATGAGACCTTCACGAGCATACCGCCGGAGGAACTGGGATACGGGGACGACGAACCGGAAGAGGACGCCTCGGACACGCCACGGGCTTCGGGCAGCAGCTTTGACGAGATTGACGACGCCTGCAAGACCGCCAAAAACCCGGACGCGACACAGGCGGAACGTGAAAAGGCGGCGAAGGTGTTCACCGACATGGAGGGCACGGAGTTGTACGAGAAAATGATGGAAGGCTCTTCGGAGATAGGCATCCGCATCAAGGGGCTTATCGAGATTCGGCTGAAGAAATCTGAAAAGGAGTTCGTCGTGCCGGACAACATCGAGGAGTTCGACATTCGCAACTATGTATGACAACAATAAAAGAAATGAACATGAAAGAATGACATCAACCCACGCGGCGAGGAAACGCAAGGCGCATCCCCATCCGCAACGGACACGCCCACGTCCGTGGAAACAAACGGGCATCCACTAAAACCAAAGTAAAGAAACAAAGTATCAACCGCCCGACAAAGGACCATCCACCCTTTTGACGGCAAAACAAGAACAGTTTATGAACAAGAACATCTTGAAAAACAGAAAAGCAATCCTCTCCGCGGCACTTGTCATCGCCGCAACCGCCTCCGCTTTCGCGCAGGGAAACGGCATCGCGGGCATCAACGAAGCCACCTCTATGGTGAGTTCTTATTTCGACCCCGGAACTAAACTGATATACGCCATCGGTGCAGTCGTCGGGCTTATCGGGGGCGTAAAAGTGTACGGCAAGTTTTCATCGGGCGACCCCGACACCAGCAAGACAGCCGCCTCGTGGTTCGGCGCGTGCATCTTCCTGATTGTTGCCGCCACCATCCTGCGCTCATTCTTCCTTTAATAAATAATGTATGGCTGAATACCCAATCAACAAGGGTATCGGCCGTCCGGTAGAGTTCAAGGGCTTGAAGGCACAGTACCTCTTCATCTTCTGCGGAGGTCTGCTGGCTCTCTTCGTCCTGTTCGTCATCCTCTACATGGTCGGTATCGACCAGTGGATATGTATCGGCTTCGGCGCGGCATCGTCCTCCCTCCTTGTATGGCAGACCTTCGCGCTGAACGCCCGGTACGGCGAACACGGGCTGATGAAATTAGGAGCGGCACGGAGCCATCCCCGATACCTTATCAACCGGCGGCGGATAACCCGTCTGTTCAAACGACAACGAAAGGAAGAAAGACAATGAGGAATACATCGAAAATGACAACACTGGAAAACAGGTTCCCACTTTTAGCGGTGGAGCATGGCTGCATCATCTCAAAGGACGCCGACATCACGGTGGCTTTCGAGGTGGAACTACCGGAACTTTACACCGTGACGGGTGCGGAGTACGAGGCGATACACAGTTGCTGGTGCAAGGCTATCAAGGTGCTGCCGGACTACTCCGTCGTACACAAACAGGACTGGTTCATCAAGGAACGCTACAAACCGGAGCTTCAGAAGGACGACATGAGCTTTTTAAGCCGCTCTTTCGAGCGTCACTTCAACGAGCGTCCGTACCTGAAACACACCTGCTACCTCTACCTGACCAAGACAACAAAGGAGCGTAACCGGATGCAGAGCAATTTCAGCACGCTGTGCCGGGGACATATCATCCCGATGGAGCTGGACAGGGAAACCACGACCAAGTTCTTGGAAACCTGCGAACAGTTCGAGCGTATCATGAACGACAGCGGGCTTGTCAGGCTGCGCCGCTTCTCCACCGACGAGATCGTGGGGACGGAGGGTAAGGCGGGACTTATTGAACGCTACTTCTCGCTCATGCCAGAAGGTGACACCACCTTGCAGGACATCGAGCTTTCGGCAAGGGAGATGCGCATCGGCGACAACCGCCTGTGTCTGCACACCCTCTCCGACGCGGAAGACCTGCCGGGCAAGGTGGCTACCGACACCCGTTACGAGAAGCTCTCCACCGACCGGAGTGACTGCCGACTGTCATTCGCCTCCCCGGTGGGGCTTCTGCTCTCCTGCAACCATATCTACAACCAGTATGTGCTGATAGACAACAGTGAGGAAACCTTGCAGAAGTTCGAGAAGTCCGCCCGTAACATGCAGTCGCTATCTCGCTATTCAAGGAGCAACAGCATCAACCGCGAGTGGATAGACCAATACCTGAACGAAGCCCATTCCTACGGACTGACCTCGGTACGGGCACACTTCAACGTCATGGCGTGGAGCGACGATGCGGAGGAACTGAAGCATATCAAGAACGACGTGGGCAGCCAGTTGGCAAGCATGGAATGCGTGCCGCGCCACAACACCATCGACTGCCCGACACTCTACTGGGCGGCGATACCCGGCAATGCGGCGGACTTCCCGGCGGAAGAGAGTTTCCACACCTTCATCGAACAGGCGGTGTGCCTGTTCACAGAGGAAACCAACTACCGCAGCTCGCTCTCGCCCTTCGGCATCAAGATGGTGGACAGGCTCACGGGGAAACCGCTGCACCTCGACATCAGCGACCTTCCGATGAAGCGGGGTATCACGACCAACCGCAACAAGTTCGTGCTGGGTCCTTCGGGCAGCGGCAAGTCTTTCTTCATGAACCACCTCGTGCGCCAATATTATGAGCAAGGCGCACATGTGGTATTGGTGGACACGGGAAACTCCTATCAGGGCTTGTGCGGCATGATCCGACGCAAGACAGGCGGAGCGGACGGTGTGTATTTCACCTACACGGAAGATAAGCCCATCAGCTTCAACCCGTTCTACACCGACGATTACATCTTCGACGTGGAGAAGAAGGACAGCATCAAGACCCTGCTGCTGACGCTCTGGAAGTCGGAGGACGACAAGGTGACAAAGACGGAGAGCGGCGAGCTGGGCAGTGCCGTGAGTGCCTATATTGAGCGCATCCAATCCGACCGTAGCATCGTGCCGTCGTTCAACACCTTCTACGAGTATATGCGTGACGACTACCGCAAGGAACTGGCACAGCGTGACATCAAGGTGGAGAAGTCCGACTTCAACATCGACAACATGCTCACCACCATGCGGCAGTATTACCGGGGCGGACGCTACGACTTCCTGCTCAACTCCACGGAGAACATCGACCTGCTCGGCAAGCGGTTCATTGTCTTCGAGATAGATTCGATTAAGGAAAACCGCGAACTGTTCCCCGTCGTGACCATCATCATCATGGAAGCCTTCATCAACAAGATGCGGCGACTGAAAGGGGTACGGAAACAGCTTATTGTGGAAGAGGCTTGGAAGGCTCTCTCTTCAGCGAACATGGCTGAATATCTGCGCTATATGTACAAGACAGTCAGAAAATATTACGGCGAGGCAATCGTGGTGACGCAGGAGGTGGACGACATCATCAGTTCTCCGGTGGTCAAAGAGAGCATCATCAACAACTCGGATTGTAAAATCCTGCTTGACCAAAGGAAATATATGAACAAGTTCGACCAGATACAGGCGTTGCTCGGACTGACGGAAAAGGAGAAGTCGCAGATACTCTCCATCAACATGGCGAACAACCCTTCACGGCTCTACAAAGAGGTGTGGATAGGCTTGGGTGGCACACAATCGGCGGTCTATGCCACCGAGGTCAGTGCAGAAGAGTATCTGGCGTACACCACCGAGGAAACGGAGAAAGTGGAGGTTTACCATCTGGCGGAGAAGTTGGGCGGCGACGACATCGAAGCCGCCATCCGGCAACTTGCCGAGAAGCGGAGAAACAAGGAATAACTAAAAAACTGAATTTATCAACGAAAAAAGAAAAATGCGTATGAATTTACAGACAGTGAAAATGCTGCAAGTCAGCAAGTGTCTGATCGGATTGGCGGTCATGATGCTGCAATCCTGCGACGTGGCCGACAACCTCCGTGATATGCTGTGCGGGAACTGGGAGAGCGTGGAGGGGAAGCCCGATGTGCTTATCTACAAGGAGGGCGAAGCCTACAAGGTGACGGTGTTCCGCCGGAGCGGTCTGCGCCGCAAGCTGAAGCCGGAAACCTATCTCTTGCAGGAGGAAAACGGCAACCTGTTCATGAACACCGGCTTCCGCATCGACGTGTCCTACAACGAGGCCACGGACGTGCTGACCTTCTCGCCGGGCGGCGACTATGTGCGGGTGAAACCGCAGCCGGGACACCCGACAGAAGAATAACAACCACTAAAATCCAAAGTAACATGAGAACAAGAATAACAATGATTATCTGCCTGTGCCTGCTTTTCGCAGGCAGGGCAAGCGCACAGTGGGTCGTAAGCGATCCGGGCAATCTAGCGCAGGGTATCATCAATGCCTCCAAAAACATCATCCATACCTCCAAGACTGCCACGAACATGGTGAGCAACTTTCAGGAAACGGTGAAAATCTATCAGCAGGGCAAGAAGTATTACGATGCCCTCAAATCGGTGAACAATCTCGTCAAGGACGCCCGCAAGGTGCAGCAGACCATCCTGATGGTAGGCGACATCACCGACATTTATGTAAACAGTTTCCAAAGGATGCTCCGTGATGGAAATTTCAGACCAGAAGAGCTGTCGGCAATCGCTTTCGGTACACGAAACTGCTGGAAGAGAGCAACGAAGTGTTGACGGAACTGAAGAATGTGGTGAACATCACCACGCTCTCCATGACCGACAAGGAGCGCATGGACGTGGTGGAACGCTGCTACTCCAAAATGAAGCGTTACCGCAACCTTGTGAGCTATTACACCAACAAGAACATCTCCGTGAGTTATCTGCGTGCAAAGAAGAAGAACGACCTCGACCGCATCATGGGGCTGTACGGGAACATGAACGAAAGATACTGGTAAGCCTATGGAGTTCGATAACCTTCATCAGATTTTACGCTCACTTTATGAGCAGATGATGCCGCTGTGTGGGGACATGGCTGGTGTGGCGAAAGGCATCGCCGGGCTGGGTGCGCTGTTCTACGTCGCCTACCGGGTATGGCAGTCGCTGGCGAGAGCCGAACCGATAGACGTATTCCCGATGCTCCGTCCTTTTGCCATCGGTCTGTGCATCATGTTCTTCCCGACTGTGGTGCTGGGCACGATAAACAGCATCCTCTCACCCGTCGTACAGGGCACGGCAAAGATGCTGGAGGCGGAAACGCTGGACATGAACCGATACCGGGAGCAGAAGGACAAACTGGAATACGAGGCGATGGTACGCAACCCCGAAACCGCCTACCTCGTGTCCAACGAGGAATTTGACAAGCAACTGGAGGAACTCGGCTGGTCGCCCTCCGACATGGTGACGATGGCGGGAATGTATATCGACCGGGGAATGTACAATATGAAGAAGAGCATCCGCGACTTCTTCCGCGAGATACTGGAACTGCTGTTCCAAGCCGCCGCCCTCGTGATAGACACCGTCCGCACCTTCTTTCTCGTGGTGCTGGCGATACTCGGTCCGATAGCCTTCGCCCTGTCGGTATGGGACGGTTTCCAAAGCACGCTCACGCAGTGGATATGCCGCTACATACAGGTCTATCTGTGGCTTCCGGTGTCGGACATGTTCAGCACCATACTGGCGAAGATACAGGTGCTGATGCTGCAAAGCGACATCGAGCGGATGCAGGCAGACCCGAACTTCTCGCTGGATTCGAGCGACGGGGTGTATATCGTGTTCCTCTGCATCGGCATCATCGGCTACTTCACCATTCCCACCGTTGCCGGCTGGATTATCCAAGCCGGAGGCATGGGCGGTTACGGTCGCAACGTGAACCAGATGGCGGGACGAGCCGGAAGCATGGCGGGCAGCGTGGCGGGTGCAGCCGCAGGAAACGTGGTCGGACGTGCCGGGAAACTGCTGAAATAATCAATGTGCAATCATAAATTGGAAAATATAAATGGAATTCAAATCACTTAGAAACATCGAATCGTCGTTCAGGCAGATACGCCTGTTCGGTATCGTCTTCCTCTCGCTGTGCGCCGTGGTGACGGTGTGGAGCGTGTGGAACTCCTACCGTTTCGCGGAGAAGCAACGGGAGAAAATCTATGTGCTGGACAACGGCAAGAGCCTGATGCTCGCCTTGTCTCAGGATTTGTCGCAGAACCGCCCGGCGGAGGCACGGGAACATGTGCGCCGTTTCCACGAGATGTTCTTCACGCTATCACCTGAAAAAAGCGCGATTGAACACAACGTGAAACGTGCCTTGCTGCTGGCGGACAAGAGCGTGTACCACTATTATTCGGACTTCGCGGAGAAGGGGTACTACAACCGCATCATCGCCGGGAACATCAACCAAGTGCTGAAGGTGGACAGCGTGGTGTGCGACTTCAACGCCTATCCCTACCGTGCCGTGACCTACGCCACACAGAAAATCATCCGGCAGAGCAACGTCACCGAGCGCAGCCTCGTGACCACCTGCCGCCTGCTGAACGCATCGCGGTCGGATGACAACCCGAACGGTTTTACCATCGAGGGTTTCACCATCATTGAGAACAAGGATTTACAGACTATCAAACGGTAACAGGACATGAAAAGTATCAGAAAATCAATGTGGGGCATGTATTGGAAACTCCACGACAAACGGAAACGCTTGGCGGCAAGTCTCAAAGGGTATCTGGACGGCTTGCCGCCGGAAACACGCCGCCGCATCGTGCTGGGGATGTTCGCCGCCTTCGCGGTGCTTGCCCTTTACACCTTCGGCAGAGCCGTCTATGACATCGGCAGGAACGACGGCTCACGCATGGAAACGGGACACGCCGGACGGGTGGAACTGCCGACCCCGGTGGAAACAGACAATCACTTAACACCTTATTCATATGGAACAGACGAAGAATGAACCGACGAAAGAGAACAAAGCCGCTCCCGACACGGGAAAGCCGAAAAAGGGGCGCGAACCGCTGACAGAGGCTCAGCGGCTGAAACGGCAGAAGATGATCGTGTTGCCCGCTATGGTGCTGGTCTTCATTGGGGCGATGTGGCTGATATTCGCCCCGTCCTCCGGCAAGGAACAACCGCCGGGAACGGACGGATACAACACCGAAATGCCCGACGCTGACAAGGCGAACAAGCAGATTATCGGCGACAAGTTGAAAGCCTACGAGCATGGGGAGATGGAAGAGCGTCAGGAGAGCCGCAACCGTACCATCGGGCAGTTGAGCGACATGTTCGACCGCGAGATAGCGGGAACGGAGGACGGAGTGAACTTCGACCTCGCCAATCCGGGCGGCAAGGAGGAAAGGGCACAGCCTGCCGCACCGCAGACTATCCAATCCTCCGCTGCCGCCTACCGTGACCTGAACGCCACCCTCGGCAACTTCTACGAACAGCCGAAGAACGACAATGCCGAGATGGATGAGCTGTTGGAGCGCATCGCCTCGCTGGAATCGGAACTGGAAAGCGAAAAAGGCAGGACTTCATCTATGGACGAACAGGTGGCACTTATGGAGAAGTCCTATGAGCTGGCGGCAAAGTACATGGGCGGTCAGAACGGAGGAAAGCCGGAACAGAGCGGCAGAGCCTTCCACCGTGCAGAAGGGAAAGAAGAACAAGGCAATGCCTATCAGACAGGTGGAGCATCAAGTAGTTTCTTCACTCTCACAGCCTATGAGCAACGCGGAGTTTGTCGCCACCTTCTCGCAGGAACGCAACCGGGGGTTCAACACGGCTGTCGGCACTACAGAGGTATCGGACCGGAACACCATACCGGCGTGTGTGCATGGGGCGCAGAGCGTGACGGATGGGCAGACAGTAAGGCTTCGCCTGCTGGAGCCTATGGCGGTGGCGGGCAGGACAATCCCCCGCAATGCGGTGGTGGTCGGCACGGGCAAGATACAGGGGGAACGGCTCGACATCGAGATTACCTCGCTGGAATATGACGGTACGATTATCCCCGTGGAGCTTGCGGTCTATGACACGGACGGACAGCCCGGCATCTTCATCCCGAACTCGATGGAGATGAACGCCGTCCGGGAGGTCGCCGCCAACATGGGAGGTTCGTTGGGTAGCAGCATCAACATCTCCACCAATGCCGGGGCGCAGCTCGCCTCCGACTTGGGCAAGGGGCTGATACAAGGCACAAGCCAGTACATAGCCAAGAAGATGCGAACCGTAAAGGTGCATCTGAAAGCCGGGTACAGGGTCATGCTTTACCAAGAAAAAGATTGAAAACAATAATCAATCAAAAAATTTTACCACTAAAATCCAAAAGTAATGAGAAAAGTAATCATCATGTTTGCCCTCGCTATGGGCATCGCATCTGCCCACGCGCAGGAGAATGTAACCGTTGAAACAACCAACGGAAGTAATGAACAGCCGACCTTGACAAAGGAGGTCTATCCGCAGAAGGAGGCGGACGGCGACCTGTATCACGGGCTGTCACGCAAGCTGACCTTCGACCGCATGATACCGCCGCACGGTCTGGAAGTGACCTACGACAAGACTGTCCACGTCATCTTTCCGGCGGAGGTGCGCTATGTCGATTTAGGCTCGCCCGACCTGATTGCCGGGAAAGCCGACGGAGCGGAGAACGTCATCCGCGTGAAGGCTACCGTGAGAAATTTTCCCAACGAAACGAATATGTCCGTCATCACGGAAGACGGCAGTTTCTACACCTTCAACGTGAAGTACGCCGCCGAACCGCTGTTGCTCAACGTGGAGATGTGCGACTTCATCCATGACGGCAGCACGGTGAACCGCCCGAACAACGCGCAGGAAATCTATCTGAAAGAGCTGGGCAGCGAAAGCCCGATGCTGGTGCGCCTTATCATGAAGTCCATCCACAAACAGAACAAGCGGGAGGTGAAGCATATCGGCTGCAAGCGTTTCGGCATCCAATACCTGTTGAAAGGCATCTACACGCACAACGGCTTGCTCTATTTCCACACGGAGATAAAGAACCAGAGCAACGTGCCTTTCGATGTGGACTACATCACTTGGAAAATCGTGGACAAGAAGGTTGCGAAGCGTACCGCCGTGCAGGAGCAGATCATTCTGCCGCTCCGTGCGCAGAACTACGCCACCCTCGTGCCGGGCAAGAAGAGTGAACGCACGGTCTTCACGATGGCTAAGTTCACCATCCCCGACGACAAATGCCTTGTGGTGGAACTGAACGAGAAGAACGGCGGCCGTCACCAGTCCTTCGTGATTGAGAACGAGGATTTGGTACGCGCGGGTACCATCAACGAACTTCAAGTACGCTGACCATGAGAAAGTACATCGCAATAATCATCGCGTCGCTTGCCCTTTTCACGGGGCAGGCGCACGCCCAGCGATGCCTGCCGAAAATGCAGGGTATCGAGGTGAGGGCGGATATGGCGGATGGCTTTAATCCCGGCGGCAAGGATGGCGGGTACAGTTCGGGGCGGCACTCTCCACTTACACGAAGAAGGGGAACAAGTGGGTGTTCGGTGGCGAATACCTCCTGAAGAACAACCCCTATAAGGACACCAAGATACCCGTGGCGCAGTTCACGGCGGATGGCGGATATTACTTCAAGATACTGTCGGACGCCCGAAAGATCGTGTTCGTCTATGCTGGGGCTTCGGCTCTCGCCGGATATGAGTCTGTGAATTGGGGGAAGAAAATGCTGCATGACGGCTCCACGCTGCACGACCGGGACGCCTTCATCTACGGCGGCGCGCTGACGCTCGATGTGGAATGCTACGTGGCAGACCGTATAGCCCTGCTTGCCAATCTGCGGGAGCGTTGCCTTTGGGGTGGCGACACGCGGAAGTTTCACACGCAGTTCGGGGTCGGTATCAAGTTCATCATCAACTGACACGGGCATGGAAAGGACGGAAATAGATGCTGTCAGAAGGATGCCGCTTGCGGATTTTCTCGCACGGCTGGGGCATGAGCCTGTTAGAAGGAGCGGTAACGAGCTGTGGTATCTTGCCCCGTACAGGGGCGAGCGCACACCCTCTTTCCGTGTGAACGTGGCGAAACAGCTCTGGTACGACTTCGGTTTGGGCAAGGGCGGCGACATCTTCACGCTTGCCGGGGAGTTTCTGCAAAGCGATGACTTTAGGACGCAGGCGAAGTTCATAGCGGAAGCCGCCAACATGACGGTGACCGGATGGGAAAAGCCCGTCTATCTCTCGAAGCCGACCGAATCCGTTTTTGAGGATGTGGAGGTCGCTCCGCTGCTCCGCTCACTGCTGACGGAGTATTTAGAGGAACGGGGCATCCCTTACGCCATCGCATCCCGTCACTGCTGCCGCTTGAACTACGGTGTGCGTGGGAAACGGTATTTTGCCGTTGGCTTTCCGAACATGGCAGGTGGCTATGAAGTCAGAGGCCGATATTTCAAGGGTTGCATACCTCCGAAGTCTGTATCACTGGTAAAGGCGAATGACATCCCGGCTGACGAATGCCTCGTGTTCGAGGGCTTCATGGACTTTCTCTCTGCGGTGACGCTTGGCGTAACCGGTAACGCTGACTGCCTTGTGCTGAACTCTGTCGCCAACGTGGAGAAGGCGGCGGGATTGCTGGACGGATACGGGCGCATCGGCTGCTTCCTCGACCGTGACGAAGCCGGACGGCGGACGCTTGCCGCACTTACCATGCGATACGGGGAACGTGTCACCGACCGTTCCTCCCTCTATGACGGTTGCAAGGACTTGAACGAGTACCTGCAACTGACAACGAAAAATTACAGAAAAACAACCATCTAAAAATCGAAGAACAATGAACATACTGAACAACAGAAACAAGAGAACATCAATATTCAAGGCAGTGGCGTTATGCCTGATAGCCGCCATGTCATTCACCCTCGTGTCATGTGACGATGACATGGACATCCAGCAGTCCTATCCCTTCACGGTGGAGGTCATGCCCGTGCCGAACAAGGTAGTAAAGGGGCAGACAGTGGAAATCCGCTGTGAACTGAAAAAGGAGGGCGACTTTTCGGGTACGCTCTATACCATCCGCTATTTCCAGTTCGAGGGGGAAGGCTCGCTCAAAATGGATAACGGCATCACCTTCCTGCCTAACGACCGCTACCTGCTGGAGAACGAAAAATTCCGCCTGTACTACACGGCGGCGGGTGATGAGGCGCATAATTTCATCGTGGTGGTGGAGGATAACTTTAGCAACTCCTACGAACTGGAATTTGACTTCAACAACAGGAATGTAAAGGACGACGATCTTACCATCGTTCCCATCGGCAACTTCAGCCCCTTGTTGAAATGATGCGTGTATTCATGACAATGCTCTGTTCACTTCTGACGGTCTGTTCTGTGTCCGCGCAGATCAGCCGCCAAGAGGGAACGGACGGGCAGGCGGCAATCTACCGACTGCCGCTTATGGAACGTGCTTTTTTTATGCTGTCGCTATTTTGAGGGCTGGCACTCAGAAAAACACCATCCATACGTGGGTTGGGGTCACAAACTTTTGCCAAACGAGAAGTATTCAGCACGAACCATGACAAAATGGGACGCGGATGAACTTTTGCGGAAAGACCTGCGCAAATTTGTCGCCATGTTCCGTAAATTCGGAGTTGATTCGACTTTGCTTGGCACGTTAGCTTACAATGTGGGACCGGCGAAGCTGTTAGGCAGCAAGACACTCCCCAAAAGTACCTTAATCAAGAAATTGGAAGCTGGCGACAGGAACATTTACCGTGAGTATATCGCCTTCTGCAACTACAAGGGTAAACGCCACGCCATGCTGCTCAAACGGAGAAAAGCGGAGTTTGCGCTGTTGTATATCCCATAAAAGGACTGACAAAACTGGCAAAAGACGTGCCATATTTAACTTGGCACGTCTTTTGCTCTATCACTTGATAGATTATCGTAGGATTTTCTCGTTAATTGACATCGTTGAGCCATTTTTGCCTATCGGTTTCCAAATAACACTTCAAGTTGTAAGTGTTGTGAGAGCAATACAAAACATAGTTATTAACCATAAAAAGTATAGCGAAATTATGAAGAAAGTATTTAGGAAAATTCAGAAAGGAACAACAAAAATGATTGAACGTATCAAATCGTTGGGGGAAATGGAGACGAAGCAGAAATGTGTAGTTCAACGGTTCGAGATTATCATTCCCCTCCACCAAAAAATAACGACCCAATATATAGCCTCCGCAAGTTTTACTTGCGGATTTTTTAGTTATCGCAGATTGGACAAAGGTTTCTTTGCTACTTTCTTTGTCCGCCATCATGCTCACTGAAAGAAAGTAGGGCGGCTCTCGCCGCCCCGCCACTCAAAAGCGTGTGTAAAGTCCCGTCACCATCGTGAACATTTCCTCCAACATATCAAAATAGATGCCCTCGTGTATGGCAATGTCCTTTGTTCTGCTCTCGAATGTCTTTTTGCTGAATGTCCTGCGGTAGAAACGCATATTGTAGAGGTCTGCCCCTGCATCATAGATGATGTCAAGGCGGTTGGCACTTGTCTTGTTCCTTGCAAGGCTCATCCGTAAGCCGTTGCCCATATCTATGAAATCACGGCTACCTGTCATGGCGGTGAAGCGTTTTCCGCCTATCTGCTGTAATATCGTCTTGGCTATCATATCTTTTGTTTTTAGGGTTTTAAGTATTGGCGGTGCGGACACCGCCATCCCGTTCAAAATTCTCGCATTTCGGAAATGGGGGTCTGCCGTTGTAGCCACTCTTTCACACATTCCATATTGTACTCGCTCGTGATGACTGCCGTATGGCTGTCGGTGGCGGTGAAACGTGTGCTTTCGTAATCATCTATCCACCCCTTGAGGGTGTCCGTTCCCCACGCTCCGGTATCGTCAAAGATACCGTCCAATGCCGTGATAGGTTCGCTGAACTTGACTATCAGCGTTTGATAGGTCGTGTTCATAGTCTGTCCTCCTTTCCCTTCTTTGCGTTCAGCCACTTGTCCCGTGCGGCTCGGCACTCGTCCAACGTGGGTTTGACACAAGAGAACAATTCTCTGTCTATGGGGTGGCGGTAGTCGTACTGCACAAGTGTCCGCCTGCGTCTTCCGATACCCGATTGGAAACGCTCGTATTTCTCCGTACCTGCTTCCGCGCAGGTGCTTACTCCGTTGATGGTCATTCGTGTTGTCATAATGTTGCTTTTTAGATGGTTAAAAATGTACTGACAGAACTCTGTTCTTCATCACCATTTCGGGGTTGCTTGTGTAGCGTTGGTGCAGGTAGAAATGGTGTGAGCCGAAGCCGTAAAGGAAAAACTTGTCAAGTTCGTGCTTCTCGGCAAACTCCTTTACGCTCTTTCTCAATTCCCCCTCACTCGTTGTGAGAGTGAGGAGGTTCACAAATTCAAGGAACATCGTGGGGATTGCATCATCCCACACACAAATCATACTTTCAATTCTTACTTCCATATCAATGTTGTTTTAGGGGTTATGCTATGCCGCTTTCATCCGCTCACGGATAAGGTTGGCGTTCTTGTTCACAAGGTCTATGATGCGCTCGTGATATTCGGTGTCCTGGTTGTGCTTGCCGTGGCACTGCACCACTTCGAGGGTTCGCAAGTCCACCTCTACGGTTTCAATAATCTCATCGCCAATCCTTGCCGATAGTATGAGGGTGTCGGCTTTCTTGTAGTATCCACTGCCAAACACGCAGATGCCCTGCGTCTTGCCCTCGTTGTAATACTCGTCTATGCTTTCAAGCACCTTGACGATTATTTCCTCGTCCGTGATTACCAAGCCGAAGAATTTGGATTTGTTGGCGATGAAATCCTCCGCATCTTTCTTTCGTTGGAGTTGTCGCTGTTGCTCACGCTCACGCCTTTCAATCTCCCAACGGCGTTGCTCTGCGGCTCTTTCCTTCTCGTGTATGGCTTCAATTTTTCGGGTTGCGTTGTCGTGTGCCGCCATGAAATCTTCGGGACAGATGTTCTTCGGGTTACGGAGGTCTTGACCGAGTTTTTTGAGCATACGCAGATAGTCGCACCACATTGAGAGGTTGTCTATCTGATACTTGTGACGCTTGGCAATCAGATATGATGCCCAACATTCATCGGCAGTACGGGTATTGAAAAGAAAGTGTTTCATGACCTCAATCTCACCGCCTTTCATAAGGGTTTCAATTCTTGGGTCTGAAAGCAAGGCTTTGAAAAGACGCACGGGGGAGATGCCGTGGAAATCGCCCTTGAAGCCGTTACGTCTGAGTTGGGGCAATATCCTCATCTTTGGATATGCACAGCTTCTTGCCACCACATCATCGTATAGGCTGTTGTGCGGTCTTACCTCCATATCGCTGCCTAATGCCCACACATCGCAATAGCAGAAAAGGAAGCCACGGAGCAACGCCATGTCCGTAACCTTGCCGTCGGGTGAAATCCAACGCTGCACGACCTCGTGGCAGTAGAAACGCATCGGTTCGCCTTTCCTGCTCTCGCATCTGACCTGCGCCACGCGGATTACCTGATACCCTTTGCAGGTGGTTATCACGCTGAAATTCTGCGTTTCCTTGTAGATGCGTCTGCGTGTGTCCTGCACTTTGAGTTCGGCATGGCATTTGGGGCAGGTGCAGCCTTCAAGGGTGTCGCATAGTCCGCTGTCGCTGTGCCACTCGTGACCGCAGTCGGAACAGGTGATGTTCCCTTTCTTGGTGCGGTAGCCGATATGCTCAACGCAGTGGCGGTATGCCCAATCTATTTGTGTCGCTGATATGGGGCGAAGGTTGGCGGAAAGTCTTGCCACCTCTTTCTGTATCTTGGTCTTCGGTTTCATAAGCCTAAATCAAATAATGAGGGTTGGGGTTGGTTTTCTTTTCTCGCTGACGGTCTGTGGCGGTTCTGCAACTTGCGGAGTTCCTCCTCTTGGTATTTGCGGACAGCGTTCTGACGTGCCTCCGCCTTTTCCTCTGCCGTGAGTTTCACAACGTGGTTCACAACCACTTGGCAGTCCATCGGTTTGCCCACCTCTATCTCGTTTTCCTCATAGTAGTGGATGGCTTGCCCGAATATCTCTCCGTCCGTGAAACCGTTGCAACCGCTTTTCTGCACATAGTTCAGAATGTGGGTCACGCACTCGTCCATGTTCTTGGCAGGGTTTGTATTTGCCTGAAAAAGGTTGACTCACAAAAAGAGTCAATCATTATGACACCACACACAGAATTTCAAAAGAAGTACTATCAACAGGTGATAGAGATTCACCAAAAGACAGGTTTTAGCCCGCGGAAGATAGCGAAATTGCAGCTTGTCCCGGTAAGCGTGAGGCAAATGTACCACTGGATTGCTATCTTTGAGGCGGAGAACGGGAAAGGAAGCAATTAGGGAAGCGAAGAAGTCAAAGGAGCAGGAAGAGATGGAGTCCCTGAAGTCGCGGATATCCGAACTGGAGGAGAGCCTCAGGTTGGAGCGTCTGCGCAACCGCCTGAACGAAAAGATCATAGACATAGCGGAGGCTCGTTGGCACATTGAGATAAGAAAAAAAGCTGGCACCAAGCGGTAAGGGACCTGCACGCGGAATCAGCCACCGAATGTCAGGTGGTTGAGCTCTGCGGGCTGCTTGGTGTAAGCAAGCAGGCTTACTATCAGCATGACGAGGACGCGGTCCATGCCAAGGCCGCGCGTGAGGAGTTCGCCATCCAATATATCAGGGAGGTCAGGAAGGAAGATCCCGGCATCGGCGGGAAGAAGCTGTGGTACATGTATCAGAGGGACTTCCGCTTTGACAGTCCGATAGGCCGCGACCGCTTCTGCCGGATCATCGACGAGCAGGGGCTAAAGGTGCGCCGGAAGATGCGCAAGCCCCGCACGACGGACTCGACACACGGACTCCCGACATACCCCAACCTCATAAAGGATTATATCCCCACCTCGGCGGATCGGCTGTGGGTCAGCGACATAACATACATTGTCATAACGGAGGACGATTACCATTGCCACTTCTGCTACCTGTCGCTGATACTTGACGCATACACCGAGGAGATCATCGGCTGGAGTGTCGGGCCCACGCTTGACACGGACTATCCGATGGAGGCCCTGAGGATGGCGTTGAGACGCATAGAGGGGAAGGATGAGGTCAACCTCATACACCACTCCGACCGTGGCTGCCAATATGCGTGCCGCGAGTATGTGGGGATGCTGCGGAAGCACGGCATCAGGGTCAGCATGACCGAGTCGGGAGATCCGAAGGACAACGCCCAGGCGGAACGCATCAACAACACGATGAAGAACGAGCTGCTCAAGGGGAAGGTGTTCAGGAACATCAACGAGGTCGTGGCGGCGGTCGCCCGGGCCGTGGACTTCTACAACAACCGGAGGCCTATGAGCATCGGAATGAAGACCCCGTCCGAAGCGTCGGGGGCGGCAGGAGACAGGGATATGATGTGGACAAGTTACAGGCATATGGCAATAAAATCCAGAAATAACTTGGAAATCCCTGAAAACTCTTTACCTTTGAAGACCTGTCAGGGGTCTCCTTCCGGCCTACGGCCTCCAGTCAACCCCTGACAGGTATAACAACGCAAAGTCAACTTATATAAGTGATATTCTATAAACACGAGTCAACCTAAATCAGGACAATACAGTTGCGGTACTTCTTTGCAAATAGCGCATCTTCCTCCGCACGCTGTTCCAAGTACATATATATCGTTCTCTTGAAATGGTCTGTTCCTTTCATATCGCTGTCATTTTTAGATTATCTGTTTCAGTATCTCTCTCCAATAGGTCGGCTCTACCTCGCTGAGAAGGAAGTCCATGAAATCCCTCCGTGCGTCCTTGTTCAGTTCGTGGTACAATCTTCGGAAAGTTTCAAAATTGCTTTCCACCATATACACGAAGATGTTGTCCACCTCGTAATATCTGCACTGCTGCGCTGCCGTCTTGCTGTTTCTTTTTTTGCCATGTCGGTAAGGGTTAAAGGGTGAATAACCAAAGGATGAAGCCAAAGAAGGCAATGGTGGAAAGGATAGCCACGATTACACCTATCGCCACTCGGAACACTCCGTTTACAATCTCTCTGATGATGCCCCAAAGGATGCCGAACACCCCGAAGGCGGTGCGCATCATCAAGCCGCATATCGCCAACCCGATGTGTTGCGCCATTTGTCTGAAATTTGCCGTTGCCGTCATATCTTCGCTGTTTTTGATTTTTTTGTTTTTAATGCGGATTCAAGAGCTGAGGGAGTTGAGTTTCAAACTATCTTATCTGCCTCTCGTTTATCCGACATTTTTTTTGCGCGTCTTTCTGTCGCATCGGTCGTTTTCGTTTCGGGTGCTTGAAAAGGTAGGGATTAGGGAATGCAAGGTTTTTCGGTCAAAATACTACCCGCAGGGCTGGAGATTTTTACCGAAAACAGGAGGCTTGACCTTGCTTTCCCGTCCAATCCCGGAATTACCTTTGCGCCCAGAACGAAAATGACTGACTGATGCGGCTTACTGAAAGGCGCAAAATGGAGGTAAACGAAAACAGAGGCAGATTGTGTAGAAAAAAAAAAAAAAAAGGGGAAAATCCGTAAAAAAAAATCACCAAAAGGAAAAAGACATCACCGGAAGCGTGAAAGGGCAAACCACAACAAAGGAAGTATGATTGTTTCCGATCCGACGGAACTTGTTCAGCCGGGTGGCAACAATCATTCTTCCCGGTTTGTCCGGCTGTGTGTGGGCGCCTGTTTCATTCATGGGGCAGGCTGACACACTCTGCATTCACTTTCCGCTTCCGGCAAAAGAGACAGCGAAAAAAGAAAAATCATTTGAAAACCCGTAAAAGCACCTCTTGGCATAGGCGCAAAAAAAAAAGGGCATTGCTTCATCTGTCTAAACATCGTTTAGGCGTGAGGCAATGCCCTTTTTCTCCAGCTATGCGGTAGTCGGCACACGTTTGTTCCAAACTCGTTTTGGGCAATGGTGTGCCGACGGACAATACCGCTTTTACGGAAAATTCTTATGAATGAGGGGATAAAAAACGGGAGTTTATATCAAAATCTCGAATTAAATAGCTACTTTTGCATACGAAGAGTTCTTTGAAGGTTACGCAATGCGCAGAAAGATAATGCAGTAGATAACTAACTAAATCGTAACCTATTACTATCAAGAGCAATTAACCTACGCTCATTTCCAATAAGGGGCGGTTTCAGGACCGGCGGCCCGCATCGGTGCGACGAACCTTCTGGTGAAAGGCTCCAATGGCATAGAGGCGTATAATTCTGACTTCACCGGCATCGTGACGGCTGTCGTGGAGGCATATTTCCCGGGCATCGTGGAGGAATTCATCGGCAACTTCGGGGACAAGTTTTTCGTGAAGATGCACCAGTTCTTCCTGATGACCTTGAGCCGCACGTTCAACCGTCAGCCTCAGGCGCTTGTGGTCGGTTGCGGAGGAGCGGGAAGGGCCGCCGCCGTGGCCGCCGCCGAACTTGGATTCGCCACCATCCTGATGAACCGGACCCCCGAAAAGGCGCAAGCGATAGCGGAAACTATGCCTGAATATGGTTTCCTGCCGGATCCGATCTCTGATTTCAAGGAGGCCGTCAAGGAATGTGACCTTGTGATCTACACCCTGCCGATGGCTCTGCCTGAAATTGCAGAGTTTGCCGCAGATGATTTCGCCGGCGAGGATTCAGGCCAGAAAAAGGTGATCCTGGAGGCGAACTATAAGACACCATCCTTTGACGATGAGGCCCGTATGAAACTCACCTCCGCTGACTGCACCTACATATCGGGCCGCCGCTGGCTTCTGTACCAAGCCCTTACCGGCTATTCCATAATGACCGGTCTCCAGCCCGACCTGAAAGCGATGTCCGAGGTCGTTTTCTAAACCGTCCGGCCACCGACCGCTTCCGTTCACAGACCTTGCCAAATCGCTGTTCGGCCCCCTTATGGTCGATGAGCTTGTCGAAGCGCACCGAGTAGAAAGGTCAGAAAAAAAGAAAATTCAAAATTTTGCACGTTACCAAAATTTTGAATTTTATTTTTCTGACCCACTGCAACAGGACTGACAAGCCTATGGATTAAGCCCATATGTGTTAACGAACGTCAGGGGAAAAATCAAAAGGCAGATTTTGGTAACGTGCAAAATCTGCCTTTTGCCTTTTTTCCCCTGGCGTCACATATTATTTGTGCTCCAGATCGTTGAGGTGAATCTCCAGCGCGCGGGTGGATATGACCAGCTCACGGATAGAGAGGCCGAGCGAGGAGATCAGGAGCAGCAGGGCGATTCCGAAGATGATGATCGCTGTGACCCTAAGGCTGATGAAGCAGAAAAACATCGACACGACACAGCAGAACAGACTTGATATTCCAAGAATCTGCATGCTCCGTGTCAGGTTCAGCCTTTTGCGAAGGTTGGCGATCTGTGCCGCGGTCACCTCCGACCTGTCCTTGACATATTTATCCTTGAGATTCCGCACCAATTGCGCATAAGACAGAAACCGGTTAGTGTACGCCAGCATAATCAATGACACAGCCGAGAACAGCAACGTAGGAGTGACCAAAGAGAATTCTTCCATAACGCAATCATTTTAAGGTTGTCCGGCCGGAAATGACCCCGCGTCAGCCGACCGCTCCTTCGATTGCAATGACCGTGCCCATAGCTCTATTGATGCAACGATTCCTGTAGAGGTTGCCGTGTCGGGATTTACTGCAAATTTACAGTAAATCCCGAAAATAACTATATGTGATTATGGCACGGTGTATTTGTTTGCTTCGTATTATGTGGCGCTTTAAATGGAGCTGAAAGGCTTACTGCCTCTGTCGGAGGGCTTCGAAGAGAAGGATGGCGGCGGAGACGGAGACGTTGAGGGAGTCGAGGTCACCGAGCATCGGGATGCGGATGTGGGCGTCGGCGACTTCCCGCCAGAGGTCGGTCAGGCCGGTGGATTCGGTGCCCATCACGATCGCGGTAGGCTTCTTCATATCCGTGTCGTAGTAGAGGGAAGAGTCTTGAAGCTGCGCGGTGAGTATCTGAATATGTTTGGACTTGAGCCAAGCGATGGTCTCCTCGGAGGTGGCCACGGCGACCTGCCGGGAGAATACGGCACCGATACTGGCCCTGATGAGGTTCGGGTTGTAGAGGTCGGTGAGTGGGTCACAGATGATAACAGCATCCGCGCCTGCGGCGTCGGCACTCCTCAGCACGGCCCCGAGGTTGCCGGGTTTTTCGACACTCTCAAGGACAATCACCAGCGGATTCTTGCTGAGTGTCAGACTTTCCAGAGTCCTGTCACGGAACTCCACCTCGGCGATGACACCCTCCGTGCCGCCTCTGTAGGCGATCTTGCCGTAGAGCTCGTACGGAACCTGCACGACACCGACTTTCGGATTCCTGCTTTCGGCCTTGCCAAGAAGGTCGTTCAGTTCCTCCTCGGTCAGAATCTCCCCACAGATGAACAGCGTTCTTGGTACGAATCCGGCGTCAAGGCAGTGCCCTAGTTCCCTGCGGCCCTCGACCACGAAAAGCCTTTCCGAGCGTCTCAGCTTGGATTTCTCCTGAAGAGCCAGCAGTTCCTTGATCTTCGGATTCTGCGCCGATGTGATGTTCTCGATTCTCATTTTCTTTAACTTTTGCTTTACGAATGCCGGAAATGATTCGGTGTATGAATCATCTGGATATTCATAGAATGCTTCTGAAAACAATAAAGGGTGACTCGGACATCGAGGTCACAGCCACCCTTCTGATTTTCCAAACCTGATTATTCCTCAGTCTCAGCGCCCTTGTCGTTCTTCGCGATCTTCTCCGGACGCATTTGAGGGAAGAAGAGCACGTCCTGGATGGTCGTCTGCCCGGTCATGAACATTGTCAGACGGTCGATGCCCATTCCGAGGCCGGAAGTAGGAGGCATACCATATTCAAGGGCGCGCACGAAGTCGTAGTCGATGAACATCGCCTCGTCGTCGCCGTGGCTCTTGAGGGCCGCCTGCTCCTCGAATCTCTCCAGCTGGTCGATCGGGTCGTTGAGCTCTGAATATGCGTTCGCGAGCTCCTTGCCGCAGACGAACAGCTCGAACCTTTCGGTGAGGGTAGGATCCTCACGATGCCTCTTTGTCAGCGGAGACATCTCGACAGGGTAGTCGATGATGAACGTAGGCTCGATGAGATGCTCCTCGCAATATTCCCCGAAGATGGCATCGATCAGCTTGCCGACACCCATCGAAGGCTCGAACTCGACGTTGAGCTTCTTACAGGTCTCGCGGAGTTCGTCAACGCCCATTCCCTTGACATCCACACCGGCATATTCCTTAATAGCCTCAAGAATAGGGAGTCTGCGGTAGCCGGCCTTGAAGTCGATCTCCTTGTCGCCGATCTTCACGACTGTGGTGCCGTGCAGCTTGAGGGCGATCTTTTCGAGCATCTTCTCCACGAAGTCCATCATCCAGATGTAATCCTTGTAGGCCACGTAGATCTCCATACAGGTGAACTCAGGGTTGTGGGTCTTGTCCATACCCTCGTTGCGGAAGTCCTTGGCGAACTCATAGACACCGTTGTAGCCACCCACGATCAATCTCTTGAGGTAGAGCTCGTTGGCGATTCTCATATAGAGGTCGATGTCCAGGGCGTTGTGGTGGGTGATGAACGGACGGGCCGTGGCGCCTCCCGGGATGGCCTGAAGGATCGGGGTCTCGACCTCAAGGCAGCCGGCGGCGTTGAAATATTCCCTCATCGTGGCGATGATCTGCGCCCTCTTGACGAACACGTCCTTGACCTGCGGGTTGACGATGAGGTCAACGTACCTCTGGCGGTAGCGGAGCTCCGGATCGGTGAAGGCGTCGTAGACAACGCCGTCCACCTCCTTCACGATAGGAAGAACCCTCAGAGACTTGCTCAGGACAGTCAGTTCCTTGGCGTGGACGCTGAGCTGGCCGGTCTGGGTGATGAAGGCGAATCCCTTGATGCCGATGATGTCGCCGATGTCAAGGAGCTTTTTCCAGACAGTGTTGTACATTGTCTTGTCCTCGCCAGGGCAGATCTCGTCCCTCTTGACGTAGATCTGGATCCTTCCAGTTGAATCCTGGATCTCGCCGAAAGATGCCGCTCCCATGATCCTGCGGGACATCAGACGGCCCGCGATGCAGACTTCCTGGAAGTTGCCTTTCTCCGGGTCAAAGCCGGCCTCGATTTCCTTTGCGGTCGCGTTGACCGGATAGAGTGGCGCCGGATAAGGATTGATGCCCAATTCCCTTAACTTTGCGAGAGACTCGCGTCTGATTCTCTCCTGCTCGCTGAGTTCGATGTTTGCCATATCTGTTGTGTTTTTATATTCAAATCCTAAGGAATATCCTCCGCCCCGCGCAATGCGGATGCCTGCCATTCCGCCGCTTCCTTTCTCCGTTAAAGGCGAATAAGATACGTCCTGAATATGCAAAAATACTACTTTTAATTCACATTCTGAAATTAAATCCGTACCTTTGTCTATTATGGGAAAAGAGCGCAAATGGATATTGAAAGAGCCGGCTGATCCAGAGAAGGTGGGAAGGCTTTCCGCCGAGCTGGGCATAGACCGGGTTCTCGCGGACCTTCTTGTCAAGAGGGGAGTCGAGACTTTCGAGCAGGCGCGCTCGTTCTTCCGTCCGAGCCTGAATGACCTCCACGATCCGTTTCTGATGAAGGATATGGATGTGGCCGTGGAAAGGGTCCGCAAAGCCATCACCACGGAGGAGAAGATTCTGGTCTATGGCGACTACGACGTTGACGGCACAACCGCCGTGTCGTTGGTATATTCATTCCTCAGAAGATATTCCTCAAAGGTGGATTTCTACATTCCGGACCGTTACGACGAGGGCTACGGCGTGTCCTACAAGGGCATTGACTGGGCTGGAGACAACGGCTTCGGGCTCATAATCACTTTGGACTGCGGCATCAAGGCCAACGAGAAGGTTGAATATGCCGCAACTAAGGGAATAGATGTGATTATCTGCGACCACCATCTTCCGGAGAACACTCTTCCGCCGGCTGTGGCTGTGCTGGATCCGAAGCGGGAGGATGACACCTATCCGTTTGACGATTTGAGTGGCTGCGGGGTGGGATTCAAGCTTGTGCAGGCATATTCACAGAAATATGGGATTCCGTTCGAGACTTTGATTCCGCTGTTGGATCTTCTGGTGGTCAGCATCGCGGCGGACCTCGTGACGATGGTGGGGGAGAACAGGGTTCTCGCGCACTTCGGACTCAAGCAGTTGAATGAGAATCCGCGAAAGGGACTTCACGCGATGGCGACCCTTTCGAAGCTGGAACTCGGGCATCTGACCATAGATGATATTGTGTTTAAGATCGGTCCGAGGATCAATGCCGCCGGACGAATGGAGACCGGCCGCCTGGCCGTGGAGCTCCTGACCGCCTCCGACGACCACACCGCCACAATGATCGGCGAGAAGATCAACGACAACAACAATGACCGTAAGAGCATAGACAGGGAGATCACACAGGAGGCTCTGGAGATGGTTCAGAATGGCTCCGCCCTGTCAACTGACGCGGCGACAATAGTTTACAATCCGACTTGGAACAAGGGCGTTGTCGGGATTGTGGCCTCACGTCTTGTCGAGGCGTTCTACAAACCGACAATTGTACTGACAAAGTCGAACGGATTCATCACTGGATCCGCCCGCAGTGTGGCTGGTTTCGATCTCTACGAGGCCATCGAGAGCTGCGCTGACCTTCTTGAGAACTTCGGCGGGCACGTCTATGCGGCCGGCCTGACTCTCAAAGAGGGCAACTTGGAGGAGTTCGTCGGCAGGATAGACAAGTTCATCGCCGGAAAGATCACCGAGGAGATGCTGACCCCTATGACCGACATCGACGCCAAGTTGGAGTTCAGCCAGATCACCCCGAAATTCTTCCGTCTCTTGAAGCAGTTCCAGCCGTTCGGTCCAGGCAACACCAATCCGGTATTCCTTACCGAGAATGTCTCCGACGGTGGCAACGGCTGTAAGGTCGGCGCCGGTGGAGTCCACATGAAGCTAGACCTGATCGACGAGAAGCAGCCTTTCCACCAGATTCCTGCCATAGCCTTCAACATGGCCGAGTTCTATGACTACATCAAAGCCGGCAACCCGTTCGACATCTGCTACTCCATCGTCGAGAACTACTACCGCGGCAACACCACCCTCCAGCTTCGCATCAAAGACATCAAGGAGCGCGACGAGTTTATTTAGGAATATATTTCCTCACCATTCAGTTGTTGCTGCTGCAAGTGTCAGTGGTGATTACCACTTATGGAGACGAAGCCACCTACTCTTATGTGTGCGATTATCCTCATACTTGGAATATATACTAAACCATTGTCATGTAGATGCTGTTTTAGGTATGCAGTATCGCTCCCTCGTAATGAGCGATATTACATCAGACTTTCCAGGATTGAAGTCGTACAGCAGAAGGCCTATATGTGTACCAAATGGACATAAACACCCCATTGGTACAGGAGATACGCTTCTGGAGTACAAAAAAGACAAACCTAAAAATCAGATATTGTTCTTCTCAGCCATATCGTTTAGGAACATGAAAAAAATAAGTTGCTTCAGATTAAGAGAAGATTTTCGAGGATAGATCTTTTTTTTGAAGAAGGAGTGTGCCGGTGGCACATGACTGATGAGAAAAGAGATCTAGACCGAAAAGATTCCTTAAGATGATGCAGGTTATTTTTTGAATGTTACTTACTCTTGTTTTGGTTCCGGTAACATTTACGATTCTAACCCTGTGTGCTGATTTCCCTCAGTCGGTCGCGGACTTCCATAAGAGCAAAACCAAGAAGATTCTCTCCATTCCAAAGTGCTGGGTTGATCGCTTCCGGAGCGAACTCGTCAAATCCAATGCCCCCATAGTGCCTCCGTTTTAATCGACAGCGCTACTATGTGTCGCGTGGCGGATAACTGCTTTACTATTAATGAAATAGCTAATTGTCTTTGGCGGATATCAACTAAAGATAAATGCTTTGTTACTTGATATTCAATATGTTGGCTTCCACGGCCTCTGCGATCTGGGCGAAGCTCAGGCCATCGATGTCGATTATGTGGTTGGCGGTGGCGAGGTACTGTGGGGAGCGGGTTTGCATCAGGGATTCGATGCGGCGGCGGAGGGCTTCTCGTTCGCTTGATACTTCAGTTGAGGGCGCTTCGACTGGTTGTGTGGGATTCAGCATCGGGCGGCCATCGGAGTGTCCTTCGAGGTTGTCAAGGAGGGTGTCGGTGGTGGCGCGGAGATAAAAACAGTCGGTGTGCTGACGGATGAGCTGACGGCATTGTTCGGAAGTCACGGTGCCGCCGCCGAGGGAAAGGATGGCGCGGGGACGGGACTTGTCACTGAATATCTCCTCAAGGGCCTCACGCTCCATCCGGCGGAAAGCCGCTTCACCATATTCATTGAATATTTCGGGAATATTTTTGCCCTGCTTTTCCTCAATGTAGGTGTCCAGGTCAATCAGGCGGCATTCCGGGAGCAGCGATGCAAGGATTTTCCCGACACTGCTCTTGCCGCAGCCCATAAAGCCTATGAGGGATATGTCTTTCATATTCACCTTGCAACGTCCGTCTCTTGGAGCCACGAATGCCCCTGATGGTTTATGAATATGCCAGTGTTTAGAACAACGTAGGCTCGTCAATGTCACCTACATCCGGAATGTCTCCGGAGTCCAGAAGGTCAGCGGCGCTGGTCTGACCGCCGTCAGTGGTGGCACCAGAAACCTCATTGGAGTCACCCTGTGGCTCGTCAGACTCCACATCGTCAATGATGTCCAGCGGCTCGTCCTCGATGTCGTCCTCCGGCTTGTGCAGAGGCTCGATGAACTTCACCTCCTTGAGGTCGTACTGATGACACTTCTTGCCCTTGGCGGCATAGCCCTTCTTGGCGATATATTCCTCAGCGTCAATGTTCTCCGGATCACGATGCTCGTACTTCCCGCCGAAGATCACCTGGAACTGAGGATGCTTGTCCTCGGAAAGGGCCACGAGATAGGATTTCGTGCCTGGGGCGATGAACGACAGCGGTGTGTTGTCGCTCAGGACAAAGCTGAACCTCTTGACGTAGAATGCCTTGGCGGCCGCATCGTAGTAGAGGGCGGTGTAGGTCTTGTTCGGATCGAACTTCTCGACCTTGATCACTTCGCCTTGGTAGCGGTTCGAGACATCGAACGAAGTCGTGTAGAAGGTTCCGTCCTTGAATATTGCCAGAACCTTGTCCTCCGGGCCGAACTCGCCGAGGTACTGACCGCGCTGCTCATCGTTAAGCTTCTGGATGTCAGCGTCGTACCAAATGTCCTTGCCGCCGATTGTCGAAACGCCCTTGGATTTCAGCTGAATTCTGGCGATAGGGTTCTTGGACACCAGATTGCCTCTGGAAGCCTTGCCCTTGATCGCAAGGGTAGAGAAATCATATTCAAACTGCGTTTTCTTCAGCTTCGGACGCGGACGCAGGTATATTCGTACAGATTCGGCCTCGCCGTTGTGGTTGACGGTGAACCAGAGGATCTTGGACCCTTCCTCGCCGGTGGTGATGTCGTAGTCCTTGTCCCTGGTGACGCTGGTGATCGCGAACCTTTTGGCGTAGGAGACGCTGCTCTTGCCCTCGCGGTAGATGACGTTGTATATGGTTCTGCTGTCGCCTCTGTTGAACACTCCGACGTAAAGCAGGTCTTTCCAGAAGAAGGCTTTGTCCGTGACTTTGGTGATGCGGTACTTGCCGTCCTTGCCTATGACGATGACCTCTGAAAGGTCGGAGCAGTCGCAGATGTAGGTGCCGTTGTCGTCCTTCTTGAGGTTCAGCCCGACGAATCCCTCCTCGTAGTTCGCGTAGAGTTTCGCGTTGTTGCTGACCACCTTGGTGACGGCTATGCTCTCGAACGCTGTGATTTCGGTCTGCCTTACGAAAGGCTTGCCGTATTTCGCCTTGAGCATCTTGAACCAGTCGATGGTGTATTCTGTGATGTGCTCTATGTTGTTCTTGACGGTCTCCATCTCCGCCTCGATGGCGGCGATCTTCTCGTCGATGGCCTTTGTGTCGAACTTGGAGATCTTGCGCACAGGCTTCTCCACGAGCCTCTCGATGTCCTCCATCAGGATCTCGCGGCGGAGGACGTCCTGGTAGGTCTTCATCTCCGTGAACACGTCCTGCAGCTGCTGCTCCCAGCTGTTCTGGTTCTGCTCCAGGATCTTATAGACCTTGTTCTCAAAGAATATCCTTTCGAGGGATGTGTAGTGCCACTGGTCCTCAAGCTCGGCGAGCCTGATGTCAAGCTGCCACTTTAGAAGATCCCTCGTGTGGTTCGTGTCGTAGATCAGTATGTCCTTGACAGAGAGGAACTGAGGCTTGTTGTCCACGATGACACAGGCGTTCGGGGCGATGTTGCACTCACAGTCCGTGAATGCGTACAGCGCGTCGATCGTCTTGTCCGGTGACACATCGTTCGGAAGATGGATCAGGATCTCGACCTTTTCCGTGGTCATATCCTCGATCTTCTTGATCTTGATCTTGCCTTTGTCCTTGGCTTTCAGAATCGAGTCGATGAGGATGTGGGATGTCTTTCCGTAAGGGATCTCGGTGATGGCCACCGTGTTCTTGTCGATCTTCTCGATTTTGGCGCGGACCTTCACGCTTCCGCCCCTGGCTCCGTCCTTGTAGTTGCTGCAGTCAGCCGAGCCACCGGTAGGGAAGTCCGGGTAGATCGTGAAATCCTCGCCCTCAAGAATCTTCACTGACGCGTCGATGAGTTCGTTGAAGTTGTGAGGGAGTATCTTGGAGGCCATTCCGACGGCGATTCCCTCGGTGCCCTGAGCGAGCAGGAGCGGGAAACGGACCGGAAGCTCGGTCGGCTCCTGGTTACGTCCGTCGTAGGATGTCATCCAATTGGTGATCTTCGGGTCGAAGACGACCTCCTTGGCGAATTTGCTCAGACGGGCTTCGATGTAACGGGGCGCAGCGTTGCTGTCACCGGTAAGGATGTTACCCCAGTTTCCCTGACAGTCGATCAGAAGGCCTTTCTGGCCGAGCTGTACGAGGGCTCCGAGGATGGACGCGTCACCGTGCGGGTGGTACTGCATCGCCTGGCCGACGATGTTGGCCACCTTAGTGTAGCTTCCGTCGTCCATTCTGAACATGGCGTGAAGCACACGTCTCTGCACCGGTTTGAGTCCGTCAACGATGTGTGGGACGGCCCTTTGCAGAATGACGTATGAGGAATAGTCCAGGAACCAGTCCTTGAACATTCCCGAAAGCTTGTACTTCCTGCTGTCGGAACTAAGCAGCTTGTCGTATTTCCCTGAAGATTTCGCCGATGTCTCGTCAATCGGCTCCTCGTTCAGTTCCTCGTCCTCGTTGCCTCCTTCCGGAGTCTCTATGTCATCCCACTCGTCGTGTGCCATACTTGAATATTCCTCGTTAATATTGATTATCCTTTATCGTCCTTCGCGGCCGTAGTCGTTCTTGCGGCCGGTGCTATTCCTCGTACCCGAACTTCCTGAGTTCCTTGCGGTTCTCCCTCCAGTCCGGATTGACCTTCACGAACAGCTGAAGGAAGACCTTCTTCTGGAAGAAGTCCTCCATCTCCAGCCTGGCTTCAGTGCCGATCTTCTTCAAAGCCGAGCCTCCCTTGCCGATGATGATGCCCTTCTGGGAGTCACGCATCACGTAGATGACGGCGCTGATCTCGTACCTTTCACGGCCTTCCTTGAAAGCCTCCACGGCCACCTCGCAGCTGTAAGGCACTTCCTGGCTGTAGTTCTCCAGAATCTTTTCTCTGATGATCTCGGAGGCGAAGAAACGGAGGTTCTTGTCGGTGAACTGGTCCTTGTCGAACCACGGCGGCGCGACCGGAAGCCCGCTCATCACTGCGTTCAGCACACTCTCAAGGTTGAACCTCTCCTTGGCCGACACCGGAATTATGGTCGCTTTCGGAAGCTGCTCCTGCCAGTAGGCGATCAGGTCGGTCACCGTCTTCTGGTCGCTGACATCAATCTTGTTGATGACGACCACCACCGGGCAATCCAGCTTCTGGAGTTTTTGAATATATTCAATGTTCTTGTCGCTCTTTTCAACCACGTCCGTCACGTAGAGGATGATGTCCGCGTCCCCGATGGCGGCGTCCACGAACTTCATCATATCCTCCTGCAGGCGGTAGTTCGGCTTGAGCATACCGGGAGTGTCTGAATATACGATCTGGCAGTCGTCGGTGTTGACGATGCCCATGATCCTGTGCCGGGTGGTCTGCGCCTTCGCCGTGACGATGGACAGTTTCTCTCCTACCAGGGCATTCATAAGCGTGGATTTGCCAACATTCGGATTACCGATGATGTTGACAAATCCAGCTCTGTGTTCAGTGTGTTTGTCCGGACTAGACATAGGCCCCCATCTTGAGGACATTGACCTCGCCCTCGCTGAGGTATCTCCACTCGCCCTTCTTGAGGCCCTTCTTGGTGAGACCCGCGAAGTAAACCCTGTCAAGAGCCTTCACGTCGTAGCCGAGGGATTCGAAGATCCTTCTGACGATCCTGTTCTTGCCGGAGTGGATCTCGATGCCGAGACGTCTGTGGTCCTCGGCGTCGATATATTCAAGCTCGTCGGCCTTGATGTTGCCGTCGTTGAGGTCGAGACCCTCTGTGAGGATCTTCTCCTTGTCGGCCTCCTCAAGCGGCTTGTCGAGGATGACCTGGTAGATCTTCTTCTTGTTGTAGGAAGGGTGTGTGAGCTGCTCGGCGATCTCACCGTCGTTGGTGAACATCAGCACACCAGTGGTGTTCTTGTCAAGCCTTCCGACAGGGAACACGCGGAGCTTGCAGCCCTTGAGAAGATCCATGACGGTCTTCTCGGCGTGAGGGTCGCTCGCACTGGTGACGAAGCCTTTCGGCTTGTTCATCACGATGTAAACCCTCTCTTCTCCCTTGAGTCTCTCTCCGTTGAAACGGATGTCGTCCTTGAGGACGTTGACCTTTGTCCCAAGCTCGGTCACAACCTCGCCGTTTACGGTCACGACACCGGCCTGAATGAAGTTGTCAGCCTCGCGGCGTGAGCACACTCCGGAATTGGCGATGTACTTGTTCAGACGTGTCTCTTCCTTGATAGGTGTAGGAACGTTGTCGTTGTCGGAAAACGCCGCGTCAATCTGTGGCTTCCTTGAAAGCATCTGGTTGATTCCGGCTTCGTCAGCCTCGGTGAAATGCGGCTCGTCCTTGCGGCCGAACTTCTTAGGTCCCTGATGTCCGGCGCCTCTGCCGGCTGAGAAACCTCCCTGCTTAGGACCGAATCCGTGGCCGCCGGCCGGTTTTCTTGAATATGACGGCCTTCTCTCGCCGCCTTCCTGGCTGCCGCCGTAACTTCTTCTCTGTCCATAGGATGGACGGCCCTCGCCGAATGAAGGACGGCTCTGTCCGTATGACGATCTTCTCTCCTCTCCCTCGGAGTTGTTGCCATAGCTTCTTCTCTGTCCGTAAGACGGCCTGTCCCCGTAGGAAGGACGACCCTCGCCGAATGAAGGGCGACCGTAGGATGATCTCCTCTCGCCTCCATCGTAGTTGTTGCTGCCATAGCTTCTTCTCTGTCCGTAAGACGGCCTGTCCCCGTAAGAAGGACGGCTCTGTCCGTAAGATGAAGATCTTCTCTCTCCGCCTTCGGCGTTGTCACCGTAGCTTCTGCGCTGGCCATAGCCACCGCTGCGGTCTCCGTAGCTGCTTCTGCGGTCTGATGAATATCCTCCTCTGCTGTTGCCTCCACGGCTCTGATAACCACCGCGCTGGCCGTAGCCGCCACGATTGTCGCTGGAGTAATTCCTGTGATTGTCGTAAGACTTGTACTCTCCGTCAGCGGAGGATGAAGCGGCAGGCACTACCTTCTTTCTTGGCCTGAGTTTCCTGCCCTCAGATGAATAACCTGTTTTTGGTCCTTCTGCAGCGTAATCCCTACGCTCCTCGTGGTTCTCTTGACCACCATTCAAATTTTCTTCCATAATGTTTGTGGCTCACGCCATTAATTAAAAATAAATAAGTAAAATGTTTTTCTATTGTAATTTGAAAACGTATGTTATCGTTCCTTGCTGGAGCGCCGGTGCGTCAGCGCTCTGGTTGAAGTGTGTCTGCAAGGCCGCGGCCCTTGCCGCCGCCCAGAGTTTGGAGTTGTTCACAGTCGTTCCCTGTCCTCCAGGGACGGCCTTTGTCACATTGCCGTAGTTGTCAACCCAGATGTCCACCACGACGGTGCCGTAGTCCTGCTCTGAATATGCCGGCCTTGGAATCGCCCCCAAGGTGTTTCTGCCTTTCAGCCGGGCGTTAGGTGTGCCTTCGGCCTTCCCGCTGGAAGTGTTTCCCTTAGGATGTCCGGCCTTGAACTCGTTCTTGGGTTCGGTGGCGCTGTGAGGTGCGTTCGAGGAGTCCTTCTTGCTCATTCCCGGGAACAGGGCGTTTTTGTTGATTTCCTCCTTCTGCACAGGAGTCTCGACATCACCAAAATCGTCCGGCTTAGCCTCGGCGGTCTTGTTCGCCTTCTCGGACCGGTGAGGCGACTCGCTCCTCTGGATCAGTTCCACCGGCTTCGTCCTGTCGATCTCCTCGGCCTGAGGCTGGCGGCCCCTGTTCTGCCTCCTGATCGGCTGAGGCTCGTCCTCGCTGAAATCCACAAGGAATGTCTGCTCCTGTGGCGGAGGATAGATGTATTTCATCCCCGTGAACACGCATAGCAGGCAGGCAAGCACGTGGACCGCGACCGTGAGAACGATCCCGGTCACCGTGGAGACCTTGGCCTCCCTCTCTCTGTCACGAAGGTACGGTTTCATCATTCAGGCTGCGTCGCTAAGATTACCTTGTAATGGTTACGTTTCGCTATGTTCATCAGCGACACGACTTCCTTGATCGGCACGCTCTCGTCAGAGTAGATCGAGAATGTCGGATCCTCCTCTGTCTGAAGCAGATCGACAAGGTCATCCTCCAGTTCGGAGTACTGCACCGGCGTCTCGCTGCCGTTCAGATGGTAGGTGTAGGTGTCGTCGCCCCAATCCTTGATCGAGACGGTGACCGTAGGCTTGGCCGAAACCTGCCCTGTGCTCTTAGGAAGCAGGAGCTTCAGCGCGTTCGGATTGACCAGTGTCGAGGTGATCAGGAAGAAGATCAGCAGCAGGAACACCAAGTCAGTCATCGAAGACATCGCTGTGTCCGACAAGACCTTTGTGGTTCTCTTGAATGCCATTGACTACTTCTCCTCCTCGTTGCCTGCAGGTTCGTGCAGAAGATCCATAAAGTCAATCGTCGCGTTCTCCATCATAAACATCAGATTGGAGATCTGAGCGACCAGATAGTTGTAGCCGAAGTAGGCGAGGATGCCGACGATAAGACCGCCCACCGTGGTGATCATCGCCGTGTAGATACCGCTCGAAAGCAGTGTGATGTCGATGTTGTTGCCCGCGTTCGCCATATTGAAGAAGGCCTGCACCATACCGAGCACGGTTCCGAGGAATCCGATCATCGGCGCTCCACCGGCGATGGTGGCGAGCATAGGGAGCCCCTTCTCAAGCCTCGCGATCTCGACGTTACCCATATTCTCAACGGAAGTCTGGATGTCAGCCAAAGGCCTTCCGATGCGCTCGATTCCTTTTTCCACGAGACGCGCCACCGGAGAGTCATATTTCTGGCAGAGCGAGACAGCCGACTTCACCTTCCCTTCGTGAATATAGTCGCGTATGTCGCGCATGAAGTTCTTGTCAACCTGCCCCGCCTTGTGGATCATCCACCATTTCTTTCCGAATATGTAGATGGCGATCACCGACAGAATCGCCAGCACGATCATCAGCCAGCCACCCTTGGTCGCCATCTCGATGAGTGAGAACGACTGCTCAACCTGCTGTGGAGCAAGATCCGCCACAGGCGCGGCCCCCTGTGCCATATCCTCGGCCATCTCGGCCGCCGCAGAATCCAGGCCCACGGCCTGCAAAACTTGGAACAACATAATTATCACGTACGTTTTTATTATTTACAAATATCTCGGCGTGCCAACTGCACATTTCACGCCACGAAACCACAAAGGTACGCAAAATTTTCGAGACCTCGCTCATTAATATTCCACCTTTAGGTTTGTGAAGGTTTTGGCACACCATGAAGCCGGAACAGTCATTACAAAGCGTTCTTCGGGCGTCGCTCCCTCCTATGTGCGAAATCGGCGCGCACCAGGAAATTCATTTCTCTGATAAACAACAGATTGTCGTTCCAATATGAAGGTCAAGACAAGGGTATATGGCTTTGTCGATCACATTCATGTGGTTGAGTGCCATGAAATTCATTGAGGGGCTATTTCTGACGCTGCAATTAGCGGGAACAGTCCTTTACCTTGCAGACACCTGCAATGCGGTTCGACGTTCCCAACGCAATGTGGAAAACCGACATGAGGAACGGACATGCTGGCTGCAGGGTCATCAGGCAGACATGAATGTTCCTGACAATTGCAAAAGAAACTATGTAGAGACTTAATATTTACTTAGGGAACTATATTGGTGAGGAAGAGGGTGTGGCCGGGGACGGATTCGCCGGCTTACATGTTGGTTGAGGCTGTTAAAATATTTGGAAATATATTGATAATGTTATATTTTTGCGGAGTTGTGTTCAAAAATATAGTAATGTTCAAAATTTTTGAACACTGTTAAAAATTATAACAACGATGCAGAAGTCAGAAATGAGATTGGTGTTGTTTCTGTTGCAGGACAAGACAAACATCAGCAAGACATACAGACAAATGGCTAAGGAGACCGGATTGTCGCTTGGATCCGTGCAGGGGGTGATGTCGGGTTTGGCTGAGCGGGGTTTTGTGGTTGAGACATCTGCGGGACGTATTCTGCGGAAACGCATGTTCTTGATAGACAGATGGGCCAGAGACTATTCCGAAGGCAGGAAAAAGAAACAGCTGATATGCCGGTTCCGGTTTCTGGCGGAGTCTGTGAGGGAGCATTGGGCGGATATCCTGCTCCCATCGCAAGCCCGGTGGGGAGGAGAACCGGCAGCATTTCTTAGAGATGGGTATCTTCGCCCTCAAAAATGGGATGTATATGTCGAAGAATCAGCCGACTGCCTCATTGCTACCGGTCGAATGATTCCGGATCCGGAAGGTGAAATCTATGTTTACCGTAAATTCTGGACGGGAGAGGATATCCCTATAATAGTTGTTTATGCAGATCTTCTCTCAACTGGTGATGACAGATGTACTGAGGCGGCGGGCAGGATTAAAGCTTTGATTTGAATATGACCTATACATTAAAGAGAGAAGAACTTGGCAATGGCCTTCTGGCGAGTGTTCTGGAGGCGTTGGCGAAAGCTTACAAAGAAATCGGTGCCGAGGTTTATGTTGTCGGTGCGGCGGCGCGTGACCTTAGTCTAAAATTGTTGGGAGCAGGGAGCGCTCCAAGGCGCACAATGGATTTGGATGTGGCTGTGCTTTTGGAGAAATGGGATGAATATGAACGCTTGACCGAGATCCTTATAAAAGACGGCTTTGTCAAAGCTCCTGAGAAACAAAGATTTTACTATTGTGGGATTGAGAATGTCCGTTATGAGGTGGACATAGTTCCGTTTGGTGATATCGCACAGGAAGAAATGGTCGCTTGGCCGCCGGAAGGCAATCCCGTGATGTCTGTACGGTGTTTTGCGGATGTGATGAAGAATGCGGACAAGGTGTCTGTCGAGGATCGGTTCGATTTTAGAATGGCTTCGCTAAGTGGGCAATGGCTGATTAAACTGGATGCTTGGTGTGACCGGCGTCTGATGACTCGTAAGGATGCCGCGGATATGCAGTTCATATTGGAAAACGCATACATTACCTTGGCCTTGTCCAGCGATTCCATTCCCGGGACAATAAGTCTGGATGTTTCAACCTTTGACCAGACAGTAGCCGGTGCGGAGTGGATCGCCTCGGATTTATTGAATATACTCTCGGAAGATCACAAGGTGTATTATGCGGATATGTTGGACAATGAGGTTGCACAGCAAGAGAATAGTCCATTGGTGAATGACCTTCTGGATAATGCGGTTATAGGCACATACGATTCAATCCGTCGTGCTTTGGCGCGGATGTCGCAAATCTTAAGACGATGATGGATAATGTATTTGCTTATCCCGATGTGAAATCCGTTGTGATCTGCGGGGACGTACACGGAGAATTCAGAGAATTGGCGTTCCGGTTGTGTGTGCGTTATGGTATGAGTGACACGCTTTTGATAGTGGCTGGGGATTGTGGCTTCGGTTTTGAGAAACCTGCCTACTATGAACAGGTTTTCAGTCGGATCTCACCTAAGTTGTCAAAGGCGAACAACTACATCGCTATGGTGCGTGGCAACCACGATGATCCGTCGTATTTCAACGAACAGAGAGTCCGCCATAAAAGATTTAGAACTATCCCGGATTATGGCGTGATAGAGGTTTGTGGCCATAACATACTGTGCGTTGGAGGTGCTGTCAGCGTGGATCGCTCCGCAAGGATCGCGGAAGACTCACGCTTACATCCTTCCCTGACCGCGACATATTGGAAGGGTGAAGCCCCGCGTCTTGATTTGGAGCGTCTGGCTGTCATCACTCAGAGCATGCTGATTGATATTGTTGTGACTCATACGGCGCCTTCATTCTGTGAACTCATAGACAAGGCTGGACTGTCCGGGTGGGCACAGGTTGATCCGACCTTGTTGGAAGATTGCTCGAAGGAGAGGAAAATAATGGATCTGATATATGACTTCCTGACCATTAATCATCAACCGGTTAATCATTGGTACTACGGACACTTCCACCAGAGTTGGAATTCTTCGATAAACGGAATCCTGTTCTCGATGCTGGATATTCTGGAATTTAAGGAGCTTCGATAGACTCGTCAATATTCCACCTTGGTGAGGAAGAGGGCGTTGCCGGGGACGATGACACGAGACGGGTGACATCCGGCGTCTACGGCATAAGCCGCAATCCTGTGTAAGTCGGGTCAAAACTGACGAAAGCAGGATTGCGGCTGTGTTTCGCCAACTGGCTTCACCTTAGTTGTCGTCATCTGCACGGTTGTGGCGTTCCATTTTCGGAATCCTTCAGGAGGAACGATTCCTCCTTTCGAGAAAGGACATAGACTACAAGCTACTATAACCGTGTCAGAAGGAATGATGCCGGCGCGCCGCAGACTCGGACTTTAGAGTGTTGATTACGTTGCTAGATCGAGAACGCGTCGAACCCTCCGTCGATGACGCTCACGGTTCCGGTCACGGCCTTTGAGGCATCGCTTGCAAGATAGTGCAGGGTGCCGACCAACTCGTCAGGTTCGAGGAAACGGCCGATAGGTGTGTGGGCGAGGATCGTGTGGGAACGGGCGGTAAGGGAGCCGTCTTCGTTGGTGAGAAGTGCGCGGTTCTGGTTCGTCAGAAGGAACCCGGGGGCGATCGCATTGACCCTCAGACCTTCACCGAACTTGATGGCGAGTTCCGCGCAGAGGTACTTTGTCCAGTTGGCCACGGCGGCCTTGGCCACTCCATAGCCGGCCACGCGGGTGAGCGGACGGAGAGCCGACTCGGAGGCGAAGTTTATGATGGAGCCCTTGCCGGACTCAACCATTGACTTGGCAAAGACCATTGTAGGAAGGATCGTGCCGAAAAGGTTCAGTTCGGTGACTTTCTTGACGGCGTCCACATCCAGGTCGAAGATTGTCTTGTCCGGCGGAACCGTTGCCGAGGCCATGTTGCCTCCGGCGGCGTTCAGCAGTATGTCAATCTTCCCGTACTTTGCGATGATCTGCTCGTTGTTGCGCTCAAGTGTGGCCTTGTCAAGAACATTTGTCGGGAAAAAGCATGCCTCTCCTCCGTCTTTGGCGATTTCCTCCACGAGCGCCTCTCCGATGGCGGAGGCCCTGTCGAGATCAAGCAGCACCACCTTGCAGCCTTGCGCCGCGAAATATTTTACGATGGTGCTTCCAAGCACACCGCAGGCTCCGGTCATGACCACGACCTTGCCCTTAATGTCAAAAAGATTCTGTGTCATATTGTTAAATTCTGTTATGTCGTGTAACTATTCATAGGACTTGATGATGCCTTCCTGGATTCCCCGGAGTTCCGCGAGGCTGCGCATGCGTCCGTAGCAGGAATAGCCTGGGTTGGACTTGCGGTTCAGGTCGTCACACATCTGGTGCCCGTGATCGGGGCGCACAGGAATGCTGATCCCTCGCCGTTGCTCTACTTCAAGCAGTGCCTTCATCATTCCGTACATGTCCACATCTCCTTCCAGTAGGTTCGCCTCATAGAAGTTGCCCTCAGAATCTCGCTTTGTTGTCCTCAGGTGAACGAAACCGATTCGGTCTCCGAACTCACGCATCATGGCCACACAGTCGTTGTCCGCACGCACGCCGAACGAACCCGTGCAGAGACACAACCCGTTGGACGGATTTGGTACGGCGGCCACGATCTTTCTGAAATCCTCAGCTGTTGAAAGAATGCGTGGAAGCCCCAGCAAAGAATATGGCGGATCATCGGGATGTATCACCATGACGGAGCCGCACTCGTCCGCTACGGGACAAATCTGACGAAGGAAGAATATGAGGTTGTCACGAAGTTGTTCCTCAGTGACCCCGTCATACCTTGAAAGAGCCTCCCTGAATTGATCAAGAGTGAAGCTTTCCTCACTGCCCGGAAGGCCTGCGATCATGTTGCGGGTGATCAGTCCGATCTCGGCCTCGTCCATCTTGTCATAACGCGCCTTGGCGACGGCGATTTCCTCGGTGGAATATTCATTGAAAGCCGCCTTGCGCTCCAGAATGAACAGGTCGAACGCCATGAACGCCGCCCTCTCGAATCTCAAGGCGCGGGAGCCGTCGGGCATCTCAAACCGCAGGTCTGTCCTGGTCCAGTCAATCACCGGCATGAAATTGTAGGTGATGCATTTGATTCCGCACTCGGCCAGATTGCGGATGCTCTGCTTGTAGTTCTCTATGTAGCGGAGATAGTCACCTTCGCGGGTCTTGATGTGTTCATGGACCGGTACGCTCTCCACGACGCTCCATTTGAGTCCTGACTCGGCGATGAGAGCCTGCCGTTTGCGGATCTCATCCACTGTCCACACCTCTCCGTTAGGAACATGATGCAGCGCATGGACTATGTCCGTGGCCCCGGCCTGCTTTATGAAAGCAAGGCTCACGGGATCATCCGGACCGTACCAACGCCAACTTTCAGTCATTCGTATCATGATTCTGCTGATTTAGTTGTTTTTGATTGTCCTTATGCAGCGGACGAAACGTCCGTCACCGCTCTTCCCTTTGCCCGGAGTGTCGGCCACCGTTGACATGTAAGCCTTTCCGAAACGCATGAATGAGCCGTACACATTGCCCTTGGCATCCTGAAGCTCGGTGCTGGCCCAGTACCTTTCGCCGTTCTTGTTATCCGCCGCCGAGTTCATCACAGTGCCGCCGTAAGTGGTAAGCGAGAGATCGAACGCAGCCCTCGCTTCCTTCTCCTCGTCAGAAATCTCGGCGGGAACCTTGGATTTGACATTAGGGTCGTAGGCGACTCCGTTGTAGACATTGAATATCTCGACAAGCTCGTTGAGTGACGGCCAGTACCATTCCTCGCCAAGAGTTGAGCAGAAAGAGACCGCCGGAATGTCCTTTGCCTCCGCGCTGGCCTTGATGACCGCCGTGTTGGCGGCTCCGTCATCCATGCTCACTGCATTCAGAAAGGCCGGTGTGGCGGCGTTGGACCAAGGCACGTCCTCTGAACGGACAAGACTAAGAACCTTGGATGTCTTTCCGTCCTCGGATGTCCAGTAGATGATGCCGACATTCTTACCGTTTTCCTTGTAGGCCGGGAACTTGGTCTGGAGAGGCTTCTCCGGCTCACCGCTCACAAGTTTCATGCAGCGCACATACCTTTTGGACGCGTTGGTCTTGCCCATCTGGTCGGCAGGGGTGGAGGCATAGACCTTTCCGAAGCGCATTGTCGACGCATAGACCTTGCCTGTCTTTTCGTCTGTCTGCTCGGTGCTTGTCCAATATTGGTCTCCGTTACTGTTCTCTGAACCGGTGTTGAGTGCGACTCCTCCATTGTCGGCAAGCGCTTTCTCGAAGGCCGCTCTCGCGTCTTTCTCTTCCGGGGTGATGTCCGATGGTTTCGCTGCGGTGGCGGCATCGAAGGCTGTGCCGTTGTAGGCCTCGAACAGCTTCTTCATCTCGTCCATCGCTGGCCAGAACCAACCTTCTCCATGGGCATCGCAGAACGCAAGCGCAGGAATGCTTGCCGCTTCCTCGCTGGCGCGGAGAAGCGCGGTGTTGGCGGCTCCGTCTGTCTCTCCGGTGCCGATTACATGTGTGCCGTCGGTTGACCAGGCAACGGTCGTGGCGGTTCTGTCAAGGCTTACGACAAGTGCTGATTGTCCGTCCTCGGCTACCCAGAACACAATACCGGCCGCGATTCCGTTCTGATACCAGACATCGCGGAGCTTGTAGAATGGTTCCGGTTCCGGCTCTGGTTCCGGTTCTGGTTCGGTCTTGTGGCCTGGTTGCGTGACTGTAACAGTGGCGGGGATGCTTCCGGCCACAATATGAACCTCGACGGTTCTGTCGTCTTCGGAGGTGTTCTCCTTGTAAGTAAGTGTGAGACAACGTGACGTGATCTCTGCTGTCAGCCAGTCCGATGACAACTCGACCGTGGGCTCGGTGTTGGTGGCAAGGAGGATGTCCTTGGCTCCGGCGTAATAGTCCGTGAGAACCACTTCCGTCTCATCGATGTTGAAGAAATCCTCTTTGGTCTCCTCTTTCACGCATGCCGCCGAGATGATCGAGGCGGCAAGCAGTGCGATATATCCTGTTCTTTTCATTTTCCAATAATATTAATTCCAACCTTTGTTCTGAGGGTAGACATCGGATCCTCCCATGAGGAGAATCTGATTGCTAGGGATCGGCCAGCACTCATGCTTCCCGACGACAAAGTTCTGACGGGCGAAAGTGAAATCCTTGTTGAGGTACGGGTTTTCCGCCATGGACTCACCTTCCCATTTCCGGCAATATTCTCCAAGCAGACCGAGTCTCTTGAGGAGAGGCCATCTGACACCTTCGAAATTCAGTTCGCGGGCATATTCATCAAGAATGTTCTCCAATGTGAGAGTCCCCTCGAACCTGTCGTTCCCGGCGCGCTCGTAGGTCATGTTGAAATATTTCACAGCATTGGTGTTGTCACCTTTATGGTAGTATGCCTCCGAACACATCAGCACGGTCTCAGCAAGGCGATAGACGATCAGATCCCTGAAACTTGTCTTGCGGTCAGGTTCGTCTGCATTGGTCCAGAAGTCCGCATGCTTGCGGCTCATCGTGTGGAGGTTGGCGATGTACGACGCGTCCTTTTTAGGTACGATCTCTTTTCCGTAGGTCTCCGGACGTGCGGGATCGTTGTAGTAGAACTTCCTTACGAAGTAGCAGTCGAGGCGCTTGTCCTTCGGACCGTACATGTCCAGAAGATGCTGGTTAGGGTAGTCTCTGCCGTAGCCGAACCCGCCTTGGTCGCTGGAGCTTATGGCGCCGTCAACACTTGAATATCTTGATGTCACATAGACGGAAATCGGATGACCTTTCAAGGTAGTGCCTGTGATCACTCCTCCACCTCCGGTGTTCTTCGAGAACTGGTAGGCGTACAGGACTTCCTTGGACCGTAGATTCTCGGAATTGAAGATCTCGGCAGGGTCATTCTCAAGTTCTGTGATGCCCTTCGCGTCTCTTAGAATATCCTCGGTCTGTGCGATCACGCAGTCCCAGTCTTCCTCCCACATGGCCACCTGGGCGCGGACATGCTTGGCTGTGGCCTTGGTGTACATTCCGTACATGACTCCGTTGTCATATACCGGAATCTCGTATGGAAGTGCCGCTATGGCAGCGTCGAGGTCGTTTTTCAGAAGAGTGAACACTTCATCCTTGGTGGCAGGCTTGTAGGTTCTCTCCAGATTGGACACGTCTGTAGGCTCTGTGTTGAGGTAGATCCTTTCGAATCGTTTCCAGAGTTCGAAATAGGCCCTTGCCCTGAAAAGGCAAGCCTCTCCATGGATCTTCCTGATCTCTGGATCCTCAAGCCCGAGATGTTCAGAGGATGCGATTATCTCGTTGGCGCGCCCTGCTATGGCGTACCAGAATTTCCAGTAGTCTTCGATTACTCCGGAGTCTGGCGTAAGGTCGGTGAGCCTTCCCAATGACGCCCAGTTACCGGCGTTGAACAGGAATATGTCCGTGTTGAAATCGAACAACAGGGGGAGGATCACAATGCCCTTTGAATCGGAATTGTCAACAATGTTGTCCCTTTCATAGACATACAGTCCGGCTATCGCCCTTTTCAGACCATCTTTGTCAGTCTTGAGGTAGTTTGTCGTCACGGATGTCTCCGATTCGAGGTTGAGCAGGTTGTCACATGAGGCACACAAAGTCATGGCCAACACGGAAATCGTTATGATGGAAGTCTTTTTCATCGTCGTATTCTTTAGAAAGAAAAGTTAACTCCAAACACTGTCTGCTGAGTCTCCGGATAAAGATTGCCGGTGACTTCCGGGCTGTAAGACAGTACCTTGGTGAATGTCAATAGGTTGGTCGCTGTCATGTAGAAGCGGAGATTCTGGATCTTCAGTTTTGAGGTCACCTTTTTCGGAAGGGTGTACCCGAGTTGGATGGTCCTCAGCCTCAGATAAGAGGCGTCCTGATAGGCGAGTGTCCTCATGTATGGGACTTCAGATCCATATTTAGGTCTCGGTGCCGTGTTGGAAGGGTTGTACGGTGTCCAGTAGTCCACTTTCATACCGTTTGAACGTCCTCTGAGGTCACCGCCATATTCCCCGTCATACATCAAAGGATTCAGGATATAGCCTCCCGCGACGGCGTACCAATCCATGAAAAAGTCGAAGCCTTTCCAACGGAGGTTCGTTGAGAGGGAGAATGTGGCGTCCGGGTCTTTCTGATAGACAACCCTGTCGTCCTCGTTGATCTTGCCGTCGCCGTTCACGTCACGAAGCTTCACGCTTCCCGGTTCCACGTTGTCGTTGCGGGAGAGAGGTGCGTCGGCGACACCGTCGCCGTCTGTGTCAACGGTGTTCTTTAGCTTGTAGGTGAGGGAGCCTCTGTCGCTGTAAACATCGAAGTCGCTGTACTGATAGACTCCGTCCGCCTTGTAGTCATAATAGATGTTTATCGGAGCCCCGATGATCCAGTTGTTTCCAGGCTGGCTGACGTAGTTGCCGTTCTCATCGACCGTGTCATCGATCTTGATGATCTTGCCGCTGAACTGGCTTATGTTTGTGGTGACGCTCCAATTGAGATCTTCGCTCCTTATGATGTCGAATGTCGCGTTGAAGTCGATGCCGTGGGTTCTGGTCTCTCCCAGGTTGTCCAGCATCGAGCTGTAACCCAACGATGCGTTCAATGCTCTGGACACAAGCAGGTTGGTGGTCCGTGTGTTGTAGTACTCGACCGTTCCGAAGATCCTGTTGTCGAGGATCCCGAAATCAAGTCCGAAGTTGGCTGTTCCGGACTGCTCCCATTTGAGATTCTGGTTAGGAAGGTCATTGCCGGGAAGATAACCCATGTAGTAAGTGTCTCCGAACTCACCAGGCATCGGCTTGGCCACACCAAGGGTGGCGTAGTTGTCGATCCCGTTCTGGTTGCCTACTATTCCGTAACTTGCCCTTAGCTTGAGGTTGTTCATCCATGAGACATCCTTCAGGAAGCCTTCTTCCGACGCTCTCCACGCGAAGGCCACGGACGGGAATGTCCCCCATTTGTTGTCTGTGCCGAAGCGGCTTGATCCGTCACGGCGCACGGCGAGGTTGAACAGGTACTTGTCCATCAGGTTGTACTGCGCCCTGACCATGAATGACACGAGATTGTTTTCCGAATATGCTCTCTGCTGTCCGGTCACCTCGCCGTTGGCGATGTAGTTGTAGGTCTTGTCAACCGGGAGGTTGGACACTGAATATCCCGGCGTCTTGCGAAGGGACTTGTCCACGGACTGCACCGCGGTGATGTTCAGTTTGTGGTTCTCGTTCTTGATGGGAACGTCATACCTTATGGAGTTCTCAATCAGGGTCTGCACGTTTGTCGTGTTGAGCAGTGATGCGGTCGAACCTCCTCCGTTGGGATAGTAGGAATCACGTGAATGTCCTTCCTCGTTAACCCTGTTGTAGTAGGAGACGTTGAACCTGTAGGTGAATCCCTTGAACGGGGCTATGTCGGCGAAAGCATTGATCCTGTAGCTGTTGGCCTTCGCGTCATGAGAGTCGTGAAGAGCGCTGTATGCAGGGTTCGTGTCCTTGTTGCTGTTGATGTAAGGAATATAGTCGCCGTTCTCGTCGTAGATCTGTGAAAGCGGAGAACGGGTGATGAACTGGTAGAACGCTCCGTTTTCTATCTCACGTTTCGAGAATCCGAACGAGGTGTTGGCTCCGAGCTTCAGCCATTTCTTAACCTGATAGTCAAGGTTCACTCTGGAACTGATGCGGTCGTAACCGGAATTGACCTTCATTATACCGTCCTGATTGAAATAGCCGACGCTGGCCATGGCCTTCAACTTGTCGGAGCCACCTTTGACACTGACCTCATGGCTATGGTAGAGAGCCGCTTTCTTGAACATAAGGTTCTCCCAGTCAACATATTCACCACTCTTGTAAACCTGTGCCATCACGTCATCGGCCAAGGCCGTGGCGATCGGTACCGTCGTGGCGTCTATTATTCCCATGTCATTCGCGACTGCCTCACGCCTGAGGGAAAGGTACTCGTCCGCAGTGTAGTAGTCGAAGTTTTTGTGAAGGGTCTGGAATCCCACGTAGCCGTTGTAGCTTACGGTGCTTTCACCGGCTTTTCCACGTTTGGTGGTGACCAGTATCACACCGTCGCTGGCCCTCGCTCCGTAGATCGCCTGTGAGGCCGCGTCCTTAAGGATCTCGATCGACTCGATGTCATCGGAGTTTATCATCGCGAACTCGGTGTCGGAAGCGACACTTCCGTCAATGATGTAAAGAGGGTTGTTGCTGGCGGAGATTGATCTCGTTCCACGAATCTTGATGGATGGGGTGGAGCCTGGACGTCCGGAAGCGCTTGTGACAGTCACGCCGGCGGCACGTCCGCGCAGCATCTCGGCGGCGGTGGCGGCGGGGAATATCTTCATGTCATCGGTGTTCACTGACGTGATTGATGTCGCAAGGTCACTTTTCTTCATTGACCCATAGCCGACCACAACCAACTGGTCAAGCATCATGGATTCAGGCTCAAGGAAAATCTTGTAGTAGTTGTCCTTGCCGACGGTCACGGTCGCTCCACGGTAGCCGAGGCAGCTTACCTCAAGCACGTCACCTTCTTTTGCGGACAGGGAGAACCGTCCGTCGAGATCCGTTACCGATCCGTTGGACGTGTCCTTGATCTTGACACCCGCTCCGATCACCGGCAGCGCGCCTGATTGTGAGTCCTCCAGGACGACACCGCTGATCTGTGTTGTCTGTCCGGAGACCGGCAGTGACACCGAAAGGAGAATCACCGCCGCTAAATATTTCACTATATTATTCATGTCAAAAAGTTATTAGTTCTTGTCATTTTTCCATTCCCACATTGTCTCAAGCGCGTCATACTGGAACACGTCAAGTCCCTTGAGGCAGTCGCCGCCACTCTCTTTCAGTGTGGTCATCGTTTGCAGAAGTGATTCCCAGCCATTTGGCTGAAGGCTGGTGGAAATCTCATCGTTAGTGGCGGTCTTAACGCAGACGCTGACTGAAGCCGCCTTTCCGCATGCCTTGAAAATCGGTTGGCACACCTCCAGAATCTTTTCGGAAGAGTTGCAGTAGGCCATGACGGAAACCCAGTCGCAGACTGACAGGAACTGGTTCACATCACCGTAGGCGATCCTTCCAGCATTGTAGAGTTCCTGATACTTCCACCAGATCGCCTCCTGAAGTTTCAGCCCGGAAACCGAGAGCCTTTTGTGGGCGTAGGCAAGACGGCTCACAGTCGTTCTCAACAGATTCTCGTTGGCCCCACCGGCTCCGTTGCCGCTGTCGGTGTTCCACACCCATCCAAGTCCGATGTCGGATTTTATTGTGTGAGGCTCAAGGTCGGCGGACACGCCTGAGAATCGCTCCTCTGGCTTCACGCTCCGGTTGTAGGAAATTACTTTCTGGAGGCATGATTCTGCCCCTGCTTCGCTGAGGAAGACCGCTTTGTCCTCGTAGTATGTGGCATATACCTCCATGCCAAGGTCGGTGCAGGTCGAGATGAAGGTCTTGAGCCAGCTGTCGGCTGTGGCCAGTCTGGTTCCTCCTGGGCTGAGGTAAACACCTCTGAATCCCATAAGGGCGATTCTGGCGGCCAGCTTTTTCGGTGTGTCGGCGTATTTGGCGATGCTTGCCGAATAGACATACACACAGTTGAACAAAACATCCTTTCCGTCATTATCCTCAAGGTTTGTCGCCTTTGAGTAGGCCTCGGCCTTATAAGCCATCAGGTCTGTCACGCCCGCCATCTTGATACATTCGTCGCGGCCTATCGTCGGTTCATCCTTGCTGTGATCGACCTCAATGATGTCGATCTCGTCGATTGTCGGCCCGTATTCAGGCTTGTCTGCCGTGCAGGACAGGCAGAAGAAAACTGTCGCCGACAAAGCAAGCAATCTTAAATCTTTCATTCCAGTGTTATTTTTTTATGTTTACCTAATGTTTTCCAGCACTTTGATCCGCTCCTTGATCTTTCCGCGGTATGTCCATTCATTGAACGACTCCCCGGCGTCTTTGAGGTAATGACCGTTGAGCCTGATGAATTCCTTTCGCAGTCCCCCGCATTCCTTGTCGATCGACTTGAGCTGTGCCAAGGCCGCCCTGGCGTCTTCGACGGAAAAGCCGTTTGATTCGATCTGTAAGTCAACACGCTTGAATTCCAGATAGTTGATGCGGATGTCAAGCATCAGGCGAAGATGCCTGGCCACGTCAGCCGCATCCTTGGAGAATCTTACCATGTCAAGCCTCTCCCTTAAGGCGGTACATTTCCGGAGTTCCTCGTCAATGCGTGCGATGTCCCCTTGGAATGAATATACAGGGCTCTGGGTCATGTTGAAATAGTCCTTCACTACCTCTGTCTCCTCCTGCGGGCCAAGACCGAGTCTTGTGTGGCAGTAACTCTCCAAAAACTTGTCCGGAGTGAGCGGATTGTCCGACAAGGCGTTTGAATATGCCGTCATCAGCATGTCAAATCCGTTTTGAGGGTACACCTCTCTCACGGGCTGTATGGCAATGACCTCGTTCTTGTCATCGTAAATGTAGCCGTAGGTTCCGGATGTCGACCACGAAGTGTTGATGATTCCTTTGAATCCGCAGTCGGATGCGTATGAAGTGTAACTGAATATGTTCTCCAAGTGCTTTCTCCATTGTACCAGATAGAGATTGTCAGGATGGGAACGCAACGAGCATGCTCCCCAGACCTCCCGGCCGGAGTTCCTGAGGTTGTCCATTTTCCCGAAATGGTCCTGGTTCCAACCGTAGTTCCAATCGACGATGATCACATCCTCCGGAAGCGACTGAAGCGCCTCTGGGTGTTTCAGGATGATGTCCGCCCAGATCATGGGTCTCTTGCCCAATGAAGATACAATCCGGCACATCCTTGCGACATAGTCAACGTACAGTCTGGAGATTCCTTCGCTCCTGACTTTCTCCTGACACCTGCGGCAATGACCCAGCAACCTTGTCTCGTCGCATCCGATGTGAATATATCCTGATGTGTGCATTTGCGCTATCTCGGAGAAGATGCTTCTGAATATTCCTTCCGCTTCGTCCTCCATCATCGGGCATACCTGCGAACAGTCTTTCCTGTCTTCTTTCAGGACTGCGTACCGCTCGTGCCGGAGGATGTATTCAGAATGTCCGAAACAATTCTGAAGGGGAATTACATCGACTCCAAGGCCCGAGCAGTATGCTATGAAGTCCTTTACCTCTGCTTCCGAGAAGGCGAAACGGTTTCTAAGTACAAGATTGTCCTTGAACGGGAATGTCGCCTCCCATTCCACCACGACAGCATTCATGCCTTTCGAGGCGGCGTCGGCCACGAATTCCTTCATCGCCGGCATTGTCATCACCTGTGTCCTGAAATCAAGGTAAACGGCCCTGACCTCAAAAGACTTTGCGGACAGAGACAGGTGACATGCCAGAAAGAGGATGAGAAACGTCAGGAAATATTTTGTCTTTCTATGCATCGTGTCAGTCCATTATGTATTTCGCGCTGTCCTTGTCCGTATAGAGGATCGCACTCTTGTGTCTCCTGAGGATCGAGGCCGGGCATTTTTCCGACACGGGACCGAAGACCGCGCCCTTTACGGCCTCAGCCTTAGAGGCTGCCGGAACGACGCAGAACAGATGATCGGCGTTGAACATCGCGGGAACCGTCAGCGTCAGGGCATATTCAGGAACCTCGGAGATGTCCTTGAAGCATCCGTCGTGCACCTGCTGCATCCTGCATTTCTGGTCGAGATCCACTTTCTTTATAAGAAGAGGATCGTTGAAGTCTGCCACGTGCGGGTCGTTGAAAGCGATGTGTCCGTTCTCTCCGATGCCCATGCACACGATGTCGATAGCCGTAGATCTCAAAATCTCCGAATATCTTCGGCATGTCGCTTCCGAGTCTTTGTCAGTTCCGATGTAGTCAACGCTCGCGAATGGAACCTTGTCGAAGATTGCCCTGCGCAGGAAATTGCCGAAACCCTGAGGCGCATCGGCCGGAAGGTTGACGTATTCATCCATGTGGAGTGCGTGTACGCGTCCCCATTCAATGCCTTCCGTCGCGGCCAAGGCTTCGAGAAACTCGTTCTGTGAAGGCGCGGCGGCGAAGACCATGCGGATTTCCTTTTTTCTGCCGAGCGTCTCCTTGATGCATGCCGCCACATCGGCGGCCGCCGCCTTGCCCATATCGTTTCTGGTGTCAAAGACCTTGATGTCCAGATTGTCTGACTTGAATGTCTTGAGTATCATGATTTAATAAATTGTTTTTCCTCCAATGATTGTTCTCTTTACGTTGATGCTGTCATCAAAGATAACGATGTCGGCGTCTTTCCCTGGTTCCAGAGAGCCTTTCCTGTCATAGAATCCCATGACCTTCGCTGGGTTCTCCGTTATCATTCTCACGGCCTCGCACACAGTGCATCCGGCGATGTTGACCATCGTGCGGACGAGCCTGTCCGCCGTCGCCACGCTTCCCGCGAAGGCGCTACGGTCCATCAGCTTGGCGACACCGTCCTCCACTATGACTTCCTGACCGTCCGCAAGGCTTCCCAGCACACTCTTCCCTTCGGGCATTCCGGCGGCCCTCATTGAGTCTGTGACAAGGGAAATGTTGTTGATTCCCTTGATCTTGATGAGAAGGTGAAGCAGGTCGGCCGGCACATGAATGCCGTCGGCGATGATCTCTATCCTCATCCCGTCCTGCCAGTAACCATATTCTATGGTTCCGGCGTAACGGTAGGCGTTCCTTCGGGAAATTGTGCTCATGCAGGAGTAGAAGTGTGTCATCATCGTGGCTCCGGCCTTGAAGGCTGCGTCACAGTCGGCGAATGTCGCGTCCGTGTGGCCGATGGAGGCGACAATGCCTCTTCTGTTCAACTCCGCGGCGAATTCTGGCGCTCCGTCAAGCTCCGGGGCGAAACTCCATCTGGCGAGATCAGGGCATCTGTCCAGAATCTCCATGTACTCGTCGGGCTTTGGAGCGCGGAGGTATCTTGGATCCTGGGCTCCGGCGAATTTCGGGCTGAAATACGGCCCCTCCAGATGCATCCCTCCGAATCTGGCTCCGTCCTTGTTCTCATTCACGGCTTTTCTGTAGGTCTCGAAAGACTCGAAAAGGATCTCGTTGGTGCTTGTGAGCGTTGTCGGGCAGAGCAGGGTGGTGCCGTGGGCGGCGTGCATTCTTGCGGCCGTGAGAAAAGCCTCGACCGTTCCGTCCATGAAATCCGCTCCGCCGGCTCCGTGGGTGTGCATGTCAATGAACCCTGGGCTGACGTAATCCCCTTCACAATCAATTACTTCCGCACCGGCGGGAATGCTGTCCGAGATTCCTTTGACCAGTCCGTTCTCAAGGACAAGAACACCAGAGGTGATCTTGTCCGTCACTATTATTTTACCGTTGATTAATGCTGTTACCATTTCTCTATCTTATAACCGTAAACCGCATAGAAAATCATGTATGCAAAGCATGGAACCAAAAGCCAGTAGGCCGTCTGGAGACTCATGTGGTCAGACACATAGCCGTAGATGAGAGGCAGCACGGCATTCCCGCATAGGGCCATCACCAGAAGTGACGAGCCGAGGCTGGTCCAGCGGCCAAGACCTCTGATGGCAAGCGGCCATATTCCTGCGTAGATCAATGAATTCGGCACTCCGAGAAGAACGAGAGTCCAGATTGATGCCTTCAGTGGCAGGATAAGGACAAGTACCGAGAGTGCAAGGCCTGTGATCGTGCAGATGACGAGTGATTTCTGCTGGCTGATGTATCTGGGGATGAAGAACACGCCGAGAAGGTAGCCGAAAAGAATGCATCCGAGGGTGTAGGACGGGAACACCTTGGCCGTTTCCAGATCCATGCCGATGCTCTGGGCGTAACCTATGATCGTGCTGACGGAGATCTGTTGGCTTCCAAGGTGACAGAACAGGGCCAACACTCCGAGAACGAGGTATGGATATTCCCAGATGGACTTCCTGTCGTCGCCGGTGGTGCCGGAGCCGTTGGCGCTGTCCGGGTTGATGTCCTGGACCGGTGATTTGTAGAAAAGGATTCCGAAAGCGAACAGAAGCGCGGCCAGAACCACATAGGGGACAATCACCCCTCTGATCATGCTGTCAAGTGCGGCTTCCTTGGCTGGTCCGTCAAGCAATCCGGCCTCGACCAAGTCCATTACCTCCTTGTCCTGCGGGCGGATCACAAGCGCCGCGAAGACAAGAGGGGCGATGATGCCGGCGAACTTGTTGCATATTCCCATCACACTGATTCTCTTGGCCGCGCTTTCGTAGGGGCCGATGATTGTCACGAAAGGATTCGCCACCGACTGCAGGATGGCGAGTGCCGTCCCGATGGTGAACAAGGCGAGCAGGAACATGCCATAGGTTCTGGTCAGGGCGGCTGGCCAGAAAAGCAGCGCGCCGATGGCCATTGTCCATAGGCCGATCATAGTCCCTTTCTTGTAGCCGGTCCTCCTCAGGAGGAAGGATGCCGGAACGGTCATCACGAGATAGGCGATGTAGAAGGCAAATGTTACCAGATAGGTCTGTACACCGCTTTTCAATTCGCAGGCGATCTTGAAATAGGGGATCAGGATGGAGTTTACCCACGAGACAAGCCCGAAGATGAAGAACAAGCATCCCAACATCGTCAGGGAAATGTAATATTGCCGTTTGTTTTCCATAATACAATAATATGCGGTGGTCATTAGCCTGTGGTTTATTTCAGGCGATCCGCTGCAAAGATAGAGGGTATTATTGTATTATCGCGCAGAAAAAGCGTAAACTTATTGACGAAAAGCGCAATTTTTCTGTCTGTACTCCTGAGGTGAGCAACCTTTCATCTTTCTGAATATACGGGAAAAGCTGCCGTTGTCTCCGAACCCTACCTCATCCGCGATTTCGGACACAGGCCGGTCGGACGTGAGCAGAAGGTGGGCGAGATGCTCGACCCGGCATTTAAGAATATATTGATAGATGGTGGTCCCCGTCTCTTTCCGGAACTTGGTCTCAACGCTTCTTCTGGACAGCGGGACAAGTTTCAGAATGCCGTTTATGTCAAGATTGGTGTTGTAGTTGGAATCAATGAAGGCCACGATCTTCGCGACATTCGGATCCTTGATGTTGTAGATGCAGCTGGACTGCCTCTGCACGACTTCCACAGGGGTGATCACGACATTGAACGGCTGCCGTGTACTGTTCATGATCTGTCTGTGCAGCAGTGCGCAGGTCTCGTAGCCACCACGCTCCACGTCGAGTTCCACAGAGGAGACAGGTGGGTCGGAGATGCCGCAGAGCAACTCGTCGTTGTCAACTCCGAGGACTGCGATATCTTTTGGAACGCTCAGACCGGCCATGTTGCATGTCTCTGTTATGTAAAGGGCATGCGCGTCGTCGCAGCAGAACAACGCCACCGGTTTGGGCAGGTCTTCAAGCCATGAGAGAACCTTGCTTCTGTCGAAGGTCTCTCTCGGCTCGACATTGAATGAACTGAAATTGTTGCCCTTTGAAGCCACAGCCTCCCGGAACCCTTTACAGCGTTCTTCCGACCATATGATGCTCCGCACCCCGAAGAACGCATAGTTGGTGAACAGTTTCTTTTGGAAATATTCTGCGGCGAGCTGCCCGGTGCCGACATAATCACCTGTAAGGTTGGAGTACACGTCACTTCTTGTCCTGTTGTTCTGCAGGACGATCGGTATGTTCAACTGGCCGAGAAGTCCTACCTTGTCCTCGTCGCACCGTCCGATGATGGCGTCGGCATTCCATTTCTTTGCCCATTCCATGACCCACTCCTCGCGTCCGTTGGTTCCGCGAAAGTCGGACGGAATGCGGTAGAAAAGCCATGGACCGTTTTCCTTCGAGTATTTCATTATACCCCGGAGCAGTTTCCGGTCAAATTCGCTGGCGCAGTCGATCAGTAATATTACCTTGATCATGTCATGTTGTGGAATCGGAACATTCAAAACAGCTTCTCAAATATACGCAAGTTTATGAAACGTCGCAACTCTCCGGCACAAGTATTTCCGCAGGACTTTTGCCGAACCGATGATTTTTTGTATCATTGCAGGATATGAAGAGATCCATGTCAACAATAAACGATGTCGCCGAGGCTTCCGGAGTCACCATCGGCACGGTTGACCGTGTCCTGCACGAAAGGGGAGAGGTGTCGGAAAAGACCAGGGAGAAGGTCCTGAGGGCGGTAAGGGAACTTGGCTACAAACCCAACGTGTACGCTTCCATGCTTGCCAGAAACAAGTCGCACAGGATTGCCGTCATCATGCCGAGGTTCAGCGCCGGCGAGTTCTGGGATCTGACTCATTCCGGAATAAGCAGGAGTGCGGAATATGCCGGACGCTTTTCCGTGGACATTGTTGACTACCTTTACGATCAGTATGATGTGGATTCTTTCATGTCAGTCTGCCGTGAGGCCATTGTGGATAATTGCTCGGGCGCCGTCATCGCACCCATGTTCCTGGATGCCACGCGTGATGTCGCCCGGGGGATGGAGAAGGCTGGTCTCCCGTACATTATCCTTAACACGAGCGTAGGTGGAGTCAGTGGTCATCTGGCCTATTATGGCCAGCCCATCTATGACAGCGGGGCGTTCTGTGCCGATGTCTTGATGTCCGGCTCGTCCCCTGAAAGTCGGGACACGGTGTACATGGTCCGGATAGAGCGCGATGTGAAAGGCCTTTCCGATCCTTCAAAGGAGAGGAGAAGAGGCTTCATGGATTATCTTTCGGCCCGCTTTCCCGACACGCAGGTCAGAAATGTTGTGATAAACCCCAACAATCCCACAGAGGCGCGCTCCGTCATGGATCTTGCTTTCGAAGGAATAGGGAAAAGCGCCAACATCGTGACACTGAACTCAAGAATATACCTTGTCGGCGACTTCCTTAAGGAGCGTGGACTCAATGGCTTGAATGTCATCGGCTTCGATGTCTTGGAAAAGAATATCTCGGCTCTCAGGGATGGTTATGTGAAGTACCTTATAGCCCAGCACTCAGACCGTGAGGCGATGGACTCTGTCATCACCTTGACGGATTTTCTTGTGTTCGGCAAACATCCTCACTGCCAGGACAACTTCAGCTCCGTTGACCTGCTTTCCCGCTACAACTATCGTTTCTATTAGCCTCCCTATTGCCTTGCCTCGGCGATGATTGCCAGAGAGTCGCTGCAAAGTTTGGTGATGGCGGCCCAGTTACGGGCTTTGATGACGTCCTTAGGGAACAGGTTGCTGCCCATGCCCACGCATGACGCTCCGGCCTTGAACCATCCACGGATGTTCTCCTCTTCCGGCTTGACACCTCCGGTGACCAGAATCTGGGTCCATGGCATAGGGGCCTTGACGCTTTTCACGAACGAAGGTCCAAGCACATCTCCGGGGAACACTTTGCAGATGTCGCAGCCGGCGGCCTGCGCGTTGCCTACTTCCGTCACCGATCCGCATCCGGGAATATAAGGCACAAGGCGGCGGTTGCAAAGATCGGCCACCTCCGGGTTGAAGAGCGGACCGACGATGAAGTTGGCTCCTGCCTGGATGTAAAGCGCCGCTGTCGGAGCGTCGATCACGGAACCAGCGCCGATAATCATTCCGGGAAGATTCTCGTTGGCGTATTTTACAAGCCCCGCAAATGTCTCGTGCGCGAAGTCTCCTCTGTTCGTGAACTCGAACATGCTGATCCCACCATCGTGGCAGGCTTTGAGCACCGCCTTCGATGTCTCGAGGTCAGCGTTGTAGAAAACAGGTATCAGCCCAGTCTGAAGGGCGGTTGAAATCACCTGAACCTTGTTGTATCTTGCCATATTTATGAATTTTATCGTGAGACACGGCCTGAGCCGTTGCCGTTCATAAGAGTTTCCACTTCATTTGCGGTCACGCGGTTGTAGTCTCCTTCGATCGTGTGCTTGAGACAGGAGGCGGCCACGGCGAAGTCCAAGGCTTTCTGGTCGTCATTGTAGCTGAGAAGGCCGTGGATCAGTCCGCCTCCGAAAGAGTCGCCTCCTCCGACCCTGTCAACAATGTGGGTGATGTCGTAGCGCCTTGAGGAGAACAGGGTCTTGCCATCGTAAAGCACTGCGCCCCATGTGTTGTGGTCGGCGTTGATCGAGCCGCGGAGTGTTATGGCGACTTTCGAGGCCTTAGGGAATCTCTCCATGAGTGACTTCGCGACAAACTGGAATTTCGCTGTTTCAATCACCCCGTCTTCCGCATTGAACCCATCCGGCTTGATCCCGAAGACCTTCTCCGCATCTTCCTCGTTGCCGATGATCACATCGCATCCGGCCACGAGGGCGGGCATGATCTCCGAGGCCGTCTTGCCATATTTCCAAAGATTCTTTCTGTAGTTGAGGTCACAGGAGACTTTAACGCCGTGTCTGTTCGCCGCCTGGACCGCCTCAAGGCAGACATCCGCACAACTCTGGCTGATCGCCGGGGTTATTCCTGTCCAGTGGAACCAATCCGCATTCCCGAACACCTTGTCCCAGTCGATCATTCCCGGCTTGATCTCCGCGATGGACGAGTGCGCGCGGTCGTAGATCACTTTGCTTGGCCGGGCCACCGCCCCTTTCTCGATGTAGTAGATGCCGATCCTGTCCCCGCTCTCGATGCAGAATTCCACTCCGACACCTAATCCGCGAAGCTCAGCGAGGCATGTCTTGGCGATATCGTTTCCAGGAAGAGCCGTCACAAACTGTGCGTCATCTCCATAGTTGGCCAGAGAGACCGCCACATTGGCTTCTCCACCGCCAAAAGTCGCTTCAAATTCATGTGTCTGCGAAAATCTCAGATGCCCGGGAGTGGCCAGCCTGAGCATTATCTCTCCGAAAGTTATAATCCTTGCCATATTGCGTAATTTATTTTGTGTAAATAATTTGACTTGTTTGTGCCGCGCTTCCGCCCGGCTCTGTACACATTGTACACGGCAAAGTTAGGAAATATTCTCATATTTCCGTTAACGTACACGGATTTTTTGACGTCTCGTGAATGAATCTGCCGTACCGCCAAACTTCCGGTCTGCGTCCGCTTTTTTTGATTATCTTTGCACCATAATCAATTATTCCGTATCTAACTGATACACAAATAGCGAATGCTATGGTAGAAAGTTGTTGGTAACGATTTGGTGACTTTGAGATTGCACCAATCTTCTGCATTATGCTTTGTCAAACAACTCTGATACAAAAGTAGCCAAAATTGACAAAGAGCAAAGAGTTTGGCTACTTTTTAAGTTATAATTCTACTTTATAGTTATAATTAGTCGTATTTCAGTCATAATATATGGATTACGACTTCAAAAACCAAGTTCGACCTTCAGGAACGATTACTCCGTTTTCTTTCATCTCTGAAAGAATGTTGCCCAACATTCGTTCTTGTTGCTCATGTGTCTTATTTTGCGGCAGGACTTCTTTCAAATAATCGAATATGGCATCACGTTTTGCTCCTGTAGAACCTGCATTCTGCAAATATTGCAAAATCATTTGTTGAATTTTAGATTTGTCAAGACCTCTGTTACGTGTATATTCAGGTAATTGGCGAGTCTTCTTTGCGACATCAAGCGAAATACAATATTCAGAAGCATCTCCCTCTAATAAGCCTCTTTCCAATAGTGCCACTACATTGTCCTGATAGGCGGAGCTTATTGTTCGTCAATACTCCACCTTGGTGAGGAAGAGGGCGTTGCCGGGGACGGATTCGCCGGCGGAGGAGCGGGATCCGCCTTGTGTGAGGGTGGTGATCCAGGACTCGTCGCGCTTGCCGCGGCCTACCTCAAGGAGGGAGCCGACCACGGCGCGGACCATATTCCTGAGAAAACGGTCGGCGCGGATGGTGAAGACGAGGTAGTCGCCTTCCTCGGCGGGGTAGCCCATCATTCTGACGTGGTCGGGGGAATATGTCTCCCAACTGGCCTGGGTGACGGTGCAGATGGATGTCTTGTTGCTGCTGCCGACTTTCTCGAAGCAGCTGAAGTCGTGTCTACCGAGAAGTGCCTGGGCGGCGCGGTTCATCTTCTCAACGTCCAAAGGGAATGTGTAGAGGTAGGAATATTCCCGCATAAACGGGTCCCGGCGGCGGTGGATAAAGTACTTGTACTCACGCTGTGTGGCGTCGAATCTGGCGTGGAACTCTGGATCGCAAAGCGCGATCGAATGTACCTTGATTCCGGCGGGTAAAATGGCATTTATTTTGTAGCCAACCGCGCTTGCGTCAATGCCCGGATCCGAGGCCTCGAAGTGGGCCACGTAGTTGATGGCGTTCACCTTCGAGTCGGTCCGTCCGGCGCCTGTGACGGCAATGTCCTCCTTCAAGAGGGTCGAAAGAGCATTCTGAAGACACTCCTGAACGGTCATTGCATCGTTCTGAATCTGCCAGCCGCAGAATGACGAACCGTCATAAGAAAGGGTGATCCGGTAGCGCATTGATATGATTGTTTAGATTGCAAAAATAGTAAAAACAGTATAATATGGAAAGTGTAAACATCAAGGAACTCAATGACAGGATCCAGAAGGAAAGCGCCTTCGTGGATATGCTGTCCCTTGAGATGGGCAAGGTCATCATCGGACAGAAACAGCTGGTGGAGAACCTTCTGATCGGACTTCTCGCCAACGGACATATTCTTCTGGAAGGTGTGCCGGGATTGGCGAAGACCTTGGCCATCAGTACATTGTCAAAGGCGATCGATGCGAAGTTCAGCCGTATCCAGTTCACCCCGGACCTTCTTCCTGCCGACCTTATCGGTACGATGATATATTCACAGAAGGACGAGTCGTTCGAGGTGCACAAGGGACCGGTCTTCGCCAACTTCGTGCTCGCGGATGAGATCAACCGTAGCCCGGCGAAGGTGCAGTCAGCCCTTCTGGAGGCTATGCAGGAGCGTCAGGTGACGATCGGTGACCAGACGTTCAAGCTTCCGGAGCCGTTCCTCGTGATGGCCACGCAGAACCCTATCGAGCAGGAGGGAACCTATCCGCTTCCTGAGGCCCAGGTGGACCGTTTCATGCTGAAGGTCATCGTGAAATATCCTAAGAAAGAGGAGGAAAGGCAAATCATCAGGATGAACAATTCTGGTGAGTTCCCGACAGTCAATCCGGTGATCAAACCGGAGGACATCGTGCGCGCCAGAAGCGTCGTCAGGGATGTCTATATGGACGAGAAGATCGAAAGGTACATTGTGGACATCGTCTATGCCACCCGTACTCCGGACGATTATGGTCTGGGGAAGATCAAGGATCTCATCTCGTTCGGAGCCTCACCTCGTGCGAGCATCTCATTGTCAATGGCTTCCAAGGCCTACGCCTTCATCAAGAGAAGAGGCTATGTGATTCCTGAGGATGTCAGGGCCGTCTGCAACGAGGTCCTGCGCCACAGAATCGGACTGACCTACGAGGCCGAGGCGGAGAATGTCACGACCGAGCAGATCATCGCCGAAGTGATCAACGCCGTACAGGTTCCGTAATGGACTATGTTTGGTTTAATTCAGGTTTTTGAATATGGCAGCTAATTCCTCAGCCAATGAACTCCTGCGCAAGGTCCGCAAGATAGAGATCCGCACCAGGGCTCTGTCCCACCAGATCTTCGCCGGTGAATATCACAGTGCCTTCAAAGGCCGTGGAATGGCCTTCAGCGAGGTGCGTGAATACCAGTACGGGGACGATGTGCGTTCTATGGACTGGAATGTGACCGCCCGTCTGCGCTCTCCTTACGTCAAGGTTTTCGAGGAGGAGAGGGAGATGACGGTCGTCCTTCTGATCGACATCAGCCGTTCAGGTCTTTTCGGAACGAGCGAGAGGACGAAGAGGGATCTGATAGCGGAGATCGCGGCGGTCTTGAGTTTCTCGGCCATAATCAACAACGACAAGGTCGGGGCGCTTTTCTTCAGCGACAGGGTAGAGGAGTTCATCCCGCCGAAGAAGGGCCGCAGCCATCTGCTCCACATCATCCGTGAGATCATCGAGCTCAAGCCTAAATCCAACGGAACAGATGTCGGACAGGCTCTGCGGTACCTGACGAACGCTATGAAGAAGAAATGCACGGCTTTCGTGCTTTCCGACATGCTGGATGCCAATCCGGATGGCTCGCCTCGCTATGAAGATGCCTTGAAAGTTGCCCGCAACCGTCACGACATTTCCGTCATCAAGGTTCACGACCCTCGTGAGAGGACGATTCCGGATGTCGGTCTGGTGCACGTCAAGGACTCTGAGACAGGCGAGTCGGCCTGGATCAATACCTCCAGCAAGAGGACGAGGGCTGAATATTCAAAATGGTTCGGTGCCGTCGAGGATGGGGAGAGGAAGCTGTTCAACCGCTATAAGATTGATTCTGTGGACATCGCCACAAATCAGGATTATGTCAAAGGCTTGATGACATTTTTCGGGAGGAGATAGAGATGAAGAGATTGATTTACGGTTTGTCGCTTTTCTGCGCCGCGATGATCACCACCATCGCAGCCTCCGGACAGCAGGCCCCGCAAAATAAAGGTATGCTGATAAAGTCGGAGGATTCCTTCCTGGAGCCTCTCCAGAAACGTGACTCAGCGCTGATCGGCGACCAGTTCCGCTATGGATTCCACCTTAAGGACGTTGCGGAGGGAACCCGTTTCGCCCTGCCTGATTTCTCCAAGGGCTTTATGGACAGCGTGGAGATCGTCCTGCCTTTCATGGTGGACACGGTTAAGGTCCAGGGCAAAAAGAATGAGCCAAAGTCGTACGACATTGACGTCTCGATGATCATAACATCCTTTGACGAAGGTAAATACGAACTTTTGCCGCTGTCCTTGGTGAGGGCTTCAGGGGTGGACAGGATTGACACGTTGGTCTTCGCTTCACAGAAACTTGACATCTTTACGATGCCGGTGGACACAACGACCTATCAGATCCACGACATCAAAGGCCAGATCCGCTATCCGCTCAAGGCCTCGGAGATAATCCCTTATGTTATAGGAATATGGGCGGTCGCGATTGTCGTCATCCTGATCTGGGCTTTCTTCGCTATGAGGCGGAAGAAAGAGGGAAGTGTCGCTCACAAGGATCCGCCTTATCTGGTCGCTTTGCGAAGGCTGGACCATTTCCGTGGCAGCAAATACTGGGCACCGGAGAAGCAGAAGACGTTCTATTCCGGAATCACGGACGCGCTGAGGGAATATATTGACGCGCGATACGGCATAGACGCCATGGAGATGACGACGGCGGAGATATTCAAGGATCTGAAATCTTCCGGAGTTCCCGCGGATCTTTATGAGGAGATGAAGACGCTTTTCGAGACGGCTGACTTTGTTAAGTTCGCCAAGGCTTCCGCTTCGGATGAGGAGAATGCCACCGCACTTCCTGCCGCGGTACGCTTTGTGACAGTCACTTATCAATCCCAACTTGCTGAGGAGGAGGCTGCCCGGAAGGCGGCTGAAGCGAAATCCCCGGCTAAAAAAGAAGGAGGTGAGGCGTAATGTTCTTTGAATATCCTAAACTGCTTTGGCTCCTTGTGGTTCCGGCCTTGCTGGTTCTCCGCTATCTATACGTGGAACTGAAAGACCGTCGTCCGCATTTGAGAGTCTCAAGCGTCACGCCTTGGAAGAAAGGTGGAAAGACTGTCCTCGGGGTGATCAGGCATATTCCTTTTGTCCTGAGGGTCGCCGCGCTTTCGCTGATTGTGGTCGCGATCGCCCGGCCTCGTTCATCAACCAAGGTTGAAAAGGTTGACACCGAGGGAATTGACATCGTGCTTGCGATGGATGTCTCCACGAGTATGTTAGCCAGAGATTTCACTCCGGACCGAATCAGCGCCGCCAAGGACATCGCCATCGAGTTCATCGCGCAGAGACCGTCCGACAGGATGGGAATCGTGGTTTTCGCAGGTGAGAGCTACACACAGTGTCCGCTGACGACCGACAGGGCTACTCTGATCAACCTGATGAAAGAGATTTCCACAGATTTGATCGAGGATGGAACCGCTATCGGCAACGGACTAGCCACGGCGGTAGCCAGAATCAAGGATTCCGATGCCAAGAGCCGGGTCGTGATCCTGCTCACCGATGGCGTGAACAACTGTGGAGAGATTTCTCCAGAGACTGCCGCAGAGATCGCAAAAACCTACGGGATAAGGGTTTACACTATCGGTGTCGGAGCCAATGGAGAGGCACCGTATCCTGTGATGACCCCGTGGGGAGTCCAGATGCAGAATGTCAAGGTGGAGCTTGACGAGAAACTGCTCTCCAACATAGCCTCGATGACTGGGGGAAAATATTTCAGGGCTACCGACAACACAAAGCTTGCTGAAATATATTCGGACATCAACAAGATGGAGAAGGCGCGCACGACCATTGATAGTTTCCCTGTCTATAAGGAACTGTTCGGGTCCTACGCTCTTGCCGCATTGATCTGTCTGTTGTTGGAGGCTCTTGTTAAACTGTTGATGAGGAGGTTGCCATGATAATATTCGCCGCACCACATTATCTTTTGCTTCTGCTCCTTATTCCGTTCTTTTTCCTCGGAATGGGACTTTGGCTTTGGAACAGGCGTCGTCGTCTGCGCAGATTCGGAGACGAGGCTCTTGTGAATGAACTTATGCCTTCATGGTCTCGTAATAAGTTGTGGGTGAGGACGGTCCTTTTCTCGTTGGCGTTTTTCTTCTTCGCTATCGGTCTGTCCAGACCGCAGATCGGCGCCAAACTGAAAGAACACAAGACCAAAGGGGCAGAGATCATGATAGCCTTGGATGTGTCCAATTCGATGCTTGCCAAGGACTACTCTCCAAACAGGCTGGAAAGGGCCAAGTTGGCGATTTCCAGAATCACCGACAAACTTCAGGATGACAGGATCGGCCTGATTGTGTTCGCCGGAACATCGTTCGTCCAGTTGCCTATCACATCGGACTATGTGAGTGCCAAGATGTTCCTGAATTCCATCTCGACAGAGTCCATCCCTATTCAGGGAACGGCGATAGGCGACGCGATCAACACAGCGATCCGTGGATTCAGCGCGCAGAGCGAGCACAGCCGCGCGATCATCGTGATCACCGATGGCGAGAACCACGAGGACGATGCGGTGGCCGCCGCCAAGCAGGCCGCCGAGGCAGGGATCAAGGTCTATACAATCGGTGTGGGATCCGCTGACGGACAGCCGATTCCGATGGACGGAGGACTTCTGAAGGACAAGGACGGGAATATTGTCGTGACCCGTCTGGACGAGGAGACCCTCAAGGAGGTCGCTTCCGCCGGAGGCGGGGTATACGTCCACGCCGGCAACGATGAATTCGGCCTTACACCTATCATCAACGACATCCGGAAGATGGAGGATGAGGAATATAATTCCGTGGTATTCGAGGAATATGACGAGCAGTTTATGTATTTTCTCGGAATAGCGCTGGCGTTCTTCGCCCTTGAGATGATTATAGGTGAAAGACGTTCACGCAGACATTTGTTTGAGGAAAAGAAATGAGGACTATTTTGAAATATTCATTGACGGCATTTTTACTGCTGCTTTCCTGTGCGGTGGCGCTTGCGCAGACTGACCGCAAGGAGGTCCGTGCCGGCAACCGTCAGTTTAAGAAAGGGAACTGGCAGACCGCTGAGATAGAGTACCGTAAGGCTCAGGTGAAGGACTCCTCGTCATTCGCCGCCAATTACAACCTTGCCGGAGCTCTTTATCGTGAGGGCAATTTCGATGAGGCCGGAAAGTCTTTGGGAAGATTGAAGGATGCCGCTCCGGTTTCGGCCAATTCAGCTGACTATTATTATAATCTTGGCAACACCGCTGTCCAGAAAAAGGACTGGAAGGCCGCTGTGGATGCCTACAAACAGTCCTTGCTTCGTAATCCTGGAGACCTGGACGCCAAGGAGAACTATGCCTACGCCAAGCAGATGCTGAAGAACGAAGGTGGCGACGGCGGTGATGACCAGCAGAATCAAGATCAGAACAACAACCAGAACCAGGACAATCAGAACAACAATAACGGGCAGAATCAGGACAACGACCAGAACAAGGATCAGAATCAGGATCAAAACCAAAATAATGATCAAAACCATGATCAGAATCAAGGTGATCAGCCGAAGCCTCAGCAAGGTGAGGGACAGGGAGACGCCAAGATTTCCCCACAGCAGGCGCAGCAGATGCTGAAGGCAGTCCAGGCCCGTGAGAAGGAAACCCAGGACAAGGTCAACAAGGAGAAGGCGGCATTGCTGAAAGCCCGCCAGAAAGAAAAGAATTGGTAAAGTGATGAATATGAAGAAATTGTTTTGCATTGTAGCTTTTTTGCTCACAGCCATTTTTCAGATGTCAGCCCAGAATGTGATCAGGGTCGAGGCTCCGGATGTTGTCGCTGTGAACGAGCAGTTCAATGTCACTTTCATAATTGAGGGAGAAAAGAGCCCGTCCGATTTCCAATGGTCGTCCGGCGATGATTTCCAACTGGTATGGGGGCCACAGAAAGGCTCCAGTTCAAGCATTCAGATCATCAATGGCAAGAGGTCATCCTCCCATCAGACAACTTTCACCTACATTCTGATTCCTAAAGCTACCGGAACATTCCAACTTCCAGCGGCCACGGCCCTGCTTTCAGGGGACAGGATCTCATCCACACAGGCTTCCATACAGGTCGTGAGCGACGGTGCCTCGTCTTCTCAGTCTTTAGGACAGAACGGCGGCAAGTCCTCTGGCGGAGGGCAGACATCCTCAACCGGTTCCGGTGAGATTTCCTCCAACGATTTGTTCATGAGACTATCCCTTAGCCGCACGGAAGTTGTCATCGGAGAGCCGATCACCGCTACTTTGAAGATCTACCAAAGAGCCAATGTCGTTGGTTTCGAGAATGCCAAGTTTCCTACATTCAACGGCTTCTGGAGTCAGGAGACATACGTCCCGAATAATATCGAGTTTAAGCGCGAAAGCCTGGACGACAAGATCTACAACACTGCCGTGCTAAGGACTTACGTCCTGATTCCTCAGCAGTCTGGCACGATCACGATTGATCCGGCCGAACTTGTCTGCCTCGTGAACATAAGGACGGCGCCTTCCACTTCAAACAGCTTGTTCGACAGTTTCTTTCAGGATGAATATAGGACCATCCGCAAAAGGGTGACAACTCCGGCGGTCAAGGTCAAGGTGAATCCGCTTCCGGCCGGACAGCCTGCCTCGTTCGGTGGCGGTGTCGGAAATTTCGGAATATCCGCGCGTCTCACCACGGACAACCTCAAGACCCACGATGCTGCCTCCCTGGTCATCACGGTCTCCGGCCGCGGAAATGTGGCTCTTCTGGAGGAGCCGAAAGTCAACTTCCCGCCTGACTTTGAGGTATATGACACCAAGACAACCGAAAACACCGACAAGAGCAACGGCGGCACTTCCGGCAGCAAGTCTTTTGAATATCCTTTCATCCCGAGAAGTCACGGAGACTTCACGATCGATCCGGTGGAATATTCCTACTATGATGTCAATGCCGGTAAATATGTGACCCTCAGGACAGAACCGTTGCACGTCAAGGTTGCCAAGGGAAAGGGAGGGGATTCCACTCCTGTGACAACGGTCAATTCCGGAGTCGAGAGGAAGGACGTGAAGAGCCTTGCCGATGACATCAGGTTCATATTCACAGGCAAGCCTGGCCTGTCCGGTTCAGGTTCTTTCTTCGTCGGTTCTGTGTTCTTCTGGATTCTTCTGGCTTTGATGATCTTGGGGGCGACCTCGGTGTGCCTTGCGTTCAGAAAGGTGGCCGCGATGCGTGCGGATGTCGCCGGCACGAAGAACAGGCGCGCCACGAAGATGGCTCAGAAGCGTCTCAAGCTGGCTGGCGAATATCTTGACAAGAACCTCTATACCGCTTTCTATGAGGAACTTCACAAGGCTCTCATAGGATTCGTTTCCGACAAATTGAATATGGATATGTCCGAGATAAGCAAGGATAACATCGCTTCAGCTCTTACCGATGGTGGTGTGAGCGAGGAGCAGACAAAGGCTTTCACCGATCTTCTTGACGCTTGTGAGTTCGCCCGTTATTCTCCTGACGGTGGCAACGAGGCTATGAGGTCGCACTACGATGCCGCGCTGAAAGTGATCTCGTCAATCGACTCTGGGCTCAAAACAGGCGGAAAATCATTGAGAAAGGTCGTCACGGTCGTGACACTGCTCCTGTCTCTTGGAGCTTCAATGAATATCCAGGCGAAGGATCTGGACTCACTTTGGACAGCAGGTGTGCAGGCCTACGCGGACGGAAAGTTCTCCGATGCCTCAGCGGCTTGGACTTCCATTGAAGAGTCCGGACAGAAGTCCGCCAAGTTGTACTACAATCTTGGCAACGCCTGGTTCAAGCAGGGCAATTATCCTAAGGCCATTTTGAACTATGAGAGGGCATTAAGGCTTGATCCGTCATATTCGGATGCCCGTTACAATCTTGAGTTCACAAGTAATTTTGTTCAGGACAAGATCGAGCCTGTTCCTGAGTTCATTCTCAAGAGTGTCGCAAGGAAAGTCTGCTACGTGATGGGATCCAACGCCTGGGCGGTCATATTCCTTGTGCTGCTTGCAGCCGCGCTAGTGATGGGACTTCTGTTTCTGCTGGGTTCGTCGGTCGGCAAAAGACGTGCGGGCTTCTATTGCGGAATCGTGCTTCTGCTGCTTTCCGCCGGGGCTTTGAGTTTCTCAATCTGGCAGAAATCCGACAGTGTGAAGACCGACACGGCGATCGTGATGTCACCGGTTTCATCGGTGAAAAGTTCTCCGTCATCCGGCTCGTCAAAGGATCTTTTCGTGATCCACGAAGGCACGAAAGTCACGATTCTGGACGAGGTGGGCACTTGGAGAAATATCTCACTTGCGGATGGACGTCAGGGCTGGATCCCCGCCTCTGACATTGAGATAATTTAATGAAAAGAATATAAATGAGAAAGGCTGACCCTGAATGTCTTCGGTCAGCCTTTTTTTGATGTGTTGTGCGGCTTAGTCCCTTGTCAGCGTCTGTCCGCCTATGAACTCACGCATGATGGAAGTTGGCGGAATCGCTGAGATCTCGCCCGGTTGGAGGGCTACAATGTAGTCCAGAAACTTGAGCAGACGCACGGCCTCGGTGTAGGCAGGGGAGTTCGGCGAAATCCTGCGTAGAAGCGGTTCGGCGTAATATTTCAGCATCGGAAGCTCGAAGATCAGGGCTGAGTTGAACAGCACGTCCGCGTTCTCCTGGAACGGGAATATATTTTTGCTTTCTCCCCGTCGCACGCTGTTCCATCTCATGATGGTCTCTTCGGGAGTGATGCCCCTGACACGGTTGTCGCGCACCATCCTGCGGAGCAGGCGGTTGTCCGATGTGGACATGTTGTTGTTCTCGTCGATGTTCAGCGAGGTCAGGGCGGAGACATAGACTCTGAATATCCTTGAATTGTCAACCGTTGAGGTCATCTCCGGGTTCAGGGCGTGAATGCCTTCCATGATCAGGATGTCCTTGTCCTCAAGGCGTAGTTTGTTGCCCTCGAAGATTCTGTTTCCTGTCTTGAAGTCGAATCTTGGAATCTCAACCTCTTTCCCCTCAAGAAGTTCGTTGAGCTGTTTGTTGAGGAATTCGAGATCCATGGCGTAGAGCGACTCGAAGTCATAGTTCCCGTCCTCGTCCTTCGGAGTGTGATCCCTGTCCACAAAATAGTTGTCCAACTCGATGACTTTCGGCTTGAGCCCTAACACCTTGCACTGTAGGGCTATTCTGAGTGATGATGATGTTTTTCCGCTTGATGACGGTCCCGCTATCATCACGATTCGCTTAGTCCCCCTCTCCAAGTAGATCCTGTCGGCTATCTTTGCGTAGTTCCTTTCGTGGAGGGATTCCGCCAAGTTGATGATGCTGACGGCCTTGCCGTCTTTCACGGCCTTGTTCAACGTCCCGATGCTCTCGATGTTGATGATCGAACACCAGTCGGAATATTCCTTGAGGGCCGCCGCTATCTTGCCTTGGCGCTTCATCGGCATCACCTTGCTGAAATCTGTCATCATTGGTGACTGGAGGCAGAAACCGTCACCCATACCGCTGATATCGAACACTTTTAGATAACCTGTCGAAGGAATCAGCGGCCCGTGGAACGTGTCGGCCTTACCGTCAAGGTAATAGACGCTGCAACTGAATGTCCCCAAGCTCTTCTGAAGCTCGGCCTTCTGCGGCTGGTTGTTGGCGAGAAATAGAGACTCTGCCTCTTCGGAGAACATCTTTACCTTTGTAAACGGCAGGTCCTTCGCCACTATCTCCTTCATCTTCTCCCTTATCCTGTCAATCTCGTCATCGGTGACAAAATAAGGCTTGTGCCGCCCGTCTTCGTTCTTCCCCTTCTCGATGATTTCGCAGTATAGTCCGCTTGGCAGCGAGTGGTCGATCACAAGCACTTTGTCAGGATAAAGTTCCCTCACGGCATTCTGTAGCACGAAGCACAGCGACCGCACGTAGCTCCTTCTCCCGTCCGGGTGGTTGTAGCCGATAAATTCGACTCTGTGCAGGTTCGCCGGCTTGAAACTCAGCTCCTTCAGCTTGTTGTCCACCAGCGCGGCCAGCACATCGAATTTTTGGCCAGTCTTCTTGTCCGTGACAGATGAACAATACTTGTCCGACAAGGCCTTCAAATCCTCTCCTTTCTCAATCTTATGGTTCTTCCCGTCATTGACGCAGAACAACGTTATCTCATTCTTCTCCATTTCTCGTTTCTGTTAAAAGAAATCTCTCAAATATAATCAAAAATGATGTCAAACCTGCCGTTGTAACAATAATTTAATATTCCGGATTAGCTTGCCGACTTGTTTTTAACGAGGACGACAGATGTGGGCACCGGATTGTATTGTATGATTCGGCCATAAGAAAAAATATTTCTGTTTTTTATGACGAATTTTCTGTTTTTTTAGAAAATTTACGTTTTGTTGCCGCATCTTTGCCGAAGTGCATAAAGGACTTTAAACTATGTTGATAAACATTCTTGGGGCAAAGTGCATCGGCATCGAGGCAGTCCCCGTAACCGTGGAGGTGGACATCACACAAGGAATAGGAATACATCTGGTCGGTTTGGCCGACGCGGCGGTCAAGGAAAGCCTTCTGAGGACCATCACCGCGCTCCAGTCGCTGGGCTTCCGGATTCCGGGAAAGAAGATCGTGATCAATCTGGCACCGGCCGATGTGCGGAAGAACGGCAGTGGCTATGATCTACCGATCGCCATCGGCATCCTTGCGGCTTCCGAGCAGAAGCGTTTTCCAGGTCTTGACAAATATTTGATTATGGGCGAGCTTGGCTTGGATGGTTCGGTTAGGGAAGTCCAGGGAGCCCTGCCGTTCGCCGACCTGGTGACCGGTCTGGGAATATCCGGGTGCATCCTGCCGCTCCGTTCCGCCCTTGAGGCCACCGAATGCAATGACCTGTCGATATTCGGAGTGGAGACATTGACTGATGTGATAAGGATCCTTGAGGAACAGGAGGATTGCAGCGATCTTTTGGTCTGGAACACAAGACTTTACAGGAAACTGTCCAGAAACGCGCAGCGTGTCCGGAAACCCTCAGGCCAGGACGTGATGGACTTCTCGGAGATAATCGGTCAAGAGGGGGCGAAAAGGGGAGTGGAGATAGCTGCCGCCGGCGGGCATAATCTTATAATGGTAGGACCTCCTGGCAGCGGCAAGAGTTCTTTGGCGAAGGCTATGGCCGGAATATTGCCGCCGATGACCACGGAGGAGGCTATTGTCACGAGCAAGATCTACTCCGTTGCCGGAATGAAAAGCTCGCAGATAGGCCTGATCCGCACACGCCCGTTCCGCGCTCCCCACTACAGCGCATCCCTCCCGGCGATCATCGGCGGCGGAGCCGGAGCCGACATCCGTCCCGGGGAAGTCACGCTGGCCGAAAACGGAATCCTCTTTCTTGATGAATATGGCCAGATGCCGAAATCTGTTCTGGAGGCTCTCCGAGGCCCGATGGAGGACAGGAAAGTCACAATCTCAAGGCTAAGGTCGAAACTTGAATATCCCGCCTCCTTTATGCTTGTCGCCGCATCGAATCCCTGCCCGTGCGGCTACTATGGCGAAGGAGACCGTTGCCGTTGCACTCCGGGCCAAAGGCTGAACTACCTCTCGAAACTCTCCGGCCCGGTAATGGACAGAATCGATATTCAATTATGGCTTCATCCTGTTGACACAGTGAAACTTGTCGGCCGCAGGAAAGGTGAACCCAGCGAGGTCGTGGCGCAGAGAGTCCTGAAGGCAAGGATGCTCCAGAAACAGCGTTTCGCCGATGACGGGATATTCACAAACGCCGAGATGAACAACCGACTCTTGGAGAAGCATTGCCTGTTGAATGATGAATGCCGCAAGGTGATGGAGCTGCTTATCAGCCGCCTTGGCCTGTCCGCCCGCGCATATTCCAGGATCCTGAAAGTCGCCAGAACCATCGCCGACCTTGAGATGTCCCGTGACATAAGGCCTGAATACCTCCGCGAAGCCGCCTCCTACCGCTTCCTCGACCGCTTAAATCTTGAGACTTTCGGGTAAACTTAATCCTCCCAGGAAACCGTTCGAGACTCATCCGGATTGACCGTGATGTGCACCCGCAGCGTCTCTTCCGGCAGAATCTCCTCGATGTTCTCCGGCCACTCCATAATGCAGAGGCACCCGCTGTCAATATAGTCGTAGAACCCGATGTCAAGAGCCTCCGCGATCTTGTTAATCCTGTAAAAATCAAAATGATACATCGGCTCCCCCGACCCGGTGCGATATTCATTCACAATCGCGAAAGTCGGAGAACTGACAGCGTCCTCCCGCACACCGAGCCGCCGGCAAATGGCCGTGGTGAAAGTAGTCTTCCCAGCCCCCATAGGAGCGTAGAACGCCAGAATACTATGCCCTTCCGTCTGCGAAAGGAACTCACCCGCAGCCCTGTCGATGTCCTGCAGGTCCTTTATGATGATCTCGTGTCTCATATCAAATGAATTTATGGCCTTAGCCAAGTCTCCGGATTCTGCGGCGTGCGCCCGGACCAGATCTGGAAATGCAGCTGCGTCTCCCCGCCGATCGTGTCAACCGTCCCGACAACCTGCCCAGTCTTGACCTTGTCACCGGCCTTGACGCTCACCGTCCCCAATTTGCAATAGAACGAGAAGTAATTGCCATGCTGCACGAGCACACACTTGTTGTACCCAGGCATGACCACAATCTGCTTCACATCCCCGTCAAAGACTGCCTTGATTTCTGTTCCGGCGGCAAGTGCGATTGTCACACCGTTGTTGAACGGAAGCTTGAGGTTTGTATAGACCGGATGGAAACGCTGGCCGAAATGATCCACGACAGGCCCGTCCGCAGGCCATGGAAGCTTGCCTTTGTTAGCCTCGAATTTCTTGGCAAGAGTGTAGTCGATTGGCTTGCGCTTGGCTGTTGACTTGCCTTTTCCGGCCTTACCTGAGCCTTTCTCATCTGTGGCGTCACGGATGATCCTCTCGATTTCCCTGTTCAGGGCATCCACCTCACGCTGCTTTCTGGACAAGTCCTGCTGGTACTTCCTCTTGTTCTTTTTCAGCTGGCTGACAAGATTCCGCGAATCATTCTCCTCGGCCTTCAGCTTGTTCATCTCCGTCACCCTCAACGCCTTGATGGATTCGGCTTCTCGCTTCATGGCCGCCAATGCCTCGCTTTCCTTTTTCAGCTCGGTCTGGACATCAATGATTTTCGAAGCCTGTGAGTTCATCTGCTTTGAAAGATCCCTGAGGTAGCCGTAGCGTCTGAATGCCTGCCCGATATTGTCGCTGGCGAGGATGTACATGTACCAGATCTTAGGGCTACGGTTCACATACGCTCCACGGACCAGTCTTCCATAATGATCGGACAATGTGTCCAGGCGTGCTTGTATAGCCTTGATTTCCAACCCTTTCTTACGAATGGAGTCGGAATATTCGGAAATCACCCTATCGCTTTCCGCGATCAGCTGTTTCCTTGATTCAATCTTGCCGCTGATGAGTGTGAGGCGGCTCATGGCGTTGGCGCTTTTCGCGGAATTCGCCCTGATCTGCTCGTCCAGAATGGCTATCTCATTCTGGAGCCTTGCCCTGCGCGCCTCCTGCGTCCGGGTATTTTGGGAATATGCCGGAATATGCCAGGCCAGCGAGGCGATGACAACAAGAATGAATATCCCGGTCCGTCTTCCCATTATTCCTTGCCCTCCGCTTTTCTGTTCTCAGCCAACGTCCTGTAAACCTTGGCGAGGTCTGTCTCTCCAAGTGCTTCAAGCACAACCGCATAGTGCTCCAGGCTTGTCACGCTCTCCTTGGCTCCGTAAAGCATAGCGTGCTTGAATTGCGTTTTGGCTTCCTGGTCCCGTCCCAAAAGATGCAGGATCCAGCCGTATGTGTCCAGATATGTCGGGTTGTCCGGCTCTTTTTCGATTGTCTTTTTGCTCATCGCACAGGCCTTCTTGAGCTTGCTGCCCTTGAGTGCGAGATAGTAGGCGTAGTTGTTCAGCGCCGGAGCGTAGTCCGGATTGATTTTCAGAACCTGGGAGTAAACCTTGAAGGCTTCTTTCTCGTTCCCGAGCTCGTGGTACATGTCGCCGATGGAAGAGAGCGCGGGGATAGTGATTGAAGTGTCCCCCTGTGCTATCTCGATGATTTTGCGATTGTTGTCTATTATTCCCTGCCAGTCCTTTCTGTTGTAGCAGGAGACATTCTTCATGTCCAGAAAGGATGTCTCTTTCGGGAATCGCACCAAAGCGCTGTCGCAGGCGATGTCCAACGCGTCCCAATCCTTCTGGAGCCCAAGGAGTTGCACGTATGTCGCCGTAGCCCCGAGGCTTTCCGGGTACAAGGTCATATTCTTGCGCAGCAATTCTTTGGCTTTGTCCACCCTTTCCGTTGAGTACCAGTACAGTCCGGCCGCTGTGAGCGCGGCGCTGTCCGTCGGGTGGACCAGCACCAGATTCTCGTACAGCGTGTCGATCTGCGGCTTGACATTCTGGATGAACCGAGGGTCGGAACGCCTCACGAGCATATCCAGATACTGTGTCTTGGTCTGCACCTCGGTCTCCTCGTCGGCGATGAACAGGTTCACTGTCTTGAAAAATTCCGGGAAGTTCCTGCGGATGCGGTACACTTCGGATTCCCCGAGCAGTGCCGGCATATACCCGCTTTGGAGGTCCAGCGCCTCACGGTAATACGCAAGGGCCGCCGTGTCTTTATATTCCGCCATCGAATGGTCGCCCAGTTTGGTCAGGACGTAAGGAGAGGAGAACTCCTTGTTGTAGTCCACCAATGTTTTCAGGGCCTCCTCCGGCTTGTTCTGGCGTAGCAGGATGTCGTACCTCGTGGCGGTCACGTTCTCGCTTTTCCCGAACACGTTCTCGATCTGGCCCATTGCCCCGAGGGCCTTGTCATACTGGTTCTGCTTGAGGTAGAGGTTGACCAGCGTGAAATAGATGTCGTTCTTCTTCGGAAAATCCTTCAGCAGTTCCTCATAGGTGGCGATAGTCAGATCGTCCTCTCCTGTCAATGAATATGTCCGTGCGAGCCTTTCCTTGTACCAGAAGTTGGACGGATCCAGCTCCGCGGCCTTCTTGAACGACGCCTTCGCACCGTCGATGTCATTGAGGTAAAGCCGGCACATTCCAAGATAATAGAACGCCGCGTCGTTTCCGGGAGCCGTCTCCGTGATTTTCTCCAGCCTGTCCTTTGCTTCCTTATACTGTTTGTTGTCCAAAGCGGCGACAGCGTCAATCAGTTCACTGTCAGCAGTCTTGGAGACCTTGTTGTTCTGTGAGTATCCCAGCCCGGACGCAATGAGCATCCCGGCCAGAACCATCATAATAATCCTTTTCACCTTCATGTTCTTTCTTTCTCCGCAGATTGGAGCCGTCGCTGTCGCGCGGTTGCCCGGCGGCATGGCTCTCAACCACAAAAATAACACTTTTAAAAGAATATAGTACGAATTTTATGCCGTTCGCACCAGACTTTACGTCTCTCGCCTACCTTCGTTGGTTATGTGGGCGGAGTCTCCCTCGAATCCGCTCTGCGGTGGTATTGGCATTTTGATAATTGGCATTTACATTTTGATAATAATTGCAGCCCGTTTAGATTTTTTTCTAAATTTGAAAAAACCACTTTTAGTAAGCGTTAAATAATAATTGGTAAAGATTTGGCAGTATTTTCGAGGATAGATGTCTTTTTGAAGAAGGAGTGTGCCGATGGTACATGACTGATGAGAAAAGATAGCTAGACCGAAAAGACAATCAAAGATTACCAAGATATATTTTAAGGATTACTTAGTAAGCGTTAAAAATTAAGTTGGTAATCTTTAGGGATTACAAAGAGTTACTTAGGATGTAATATTCCCAAAAAAATGATTATGGTTAAAAAAATCAGATGGCTTGTGGCCGTCTTTCTGCTTCTGGGCGGATCAGCCTTCGCCCAGGACAGCATCAGTACAGTTGAGAAGAACTTCAAGGACACTCCTGAGAGTCAGCAACTTGGCATCTACTGGTACTGGGTTGCCGGGAACATGTCCAAGGAAGGAGTCGTAAAGGATCTCCAGGCAATGAAGTCTGTAGGCATCAACAGGGCTTTCATCGGCATGATCGGCGAGGGGCAGGGCGCTCCTCAGGGTCCGGTCAGGATGTTCACGGACGAATGGTGGGACATCCTTCACACGATGTTCAAGACCGCGGGCGAGCTCGGCATCGAGATCGGTATGTTCAACAGTCCTGGATGGAGCCAGAGCGGCGGCCCTTGGGTCGAGCCATCGCAGGCGATGAGGTATCTTGGCTATGTGAAGGACACGGTTTCCGGTCCGGTGAGGTTCAACGGGAAACTTCGTGAGCTCGGAAAGGACGCGCAGCCTGTCAGGGTTCTTGCCTATCCTCTGTCAGCTGCCTCCGTCAGCTTCGCGTCCGAGGTGGCCGAAGACGGAACCATCACATTCAAGGCCGGCAAGGAGGCAGTCGTGCGTTCGGTCTTCATCAAGCCTGTCGATAAGGAGGTTGTCAGCGAGGCGTCTCTCTACGCGAGGAAAGGCGGAGAACTCACGCTTGTCGAGGAGTTCCTTATCGACAGGAGCCGTTCCGACACGAATGTCGGTTTCGAGCCATTCGCTCCAGTTGTGATCTCTATCCCCGAGACGGTCGCGGGCGAGTTTGTCCTCAAGGTCAAGCCTGGGGTCGTAAAGAGCGTCACCCTGTCCGACAAACCGGCCGTGGAGAGATACCCAGAGAAGTCCCTCTCAAAGATGTGGCAGACCCCGCATCCTATGTGGGATGCCTACATGTGGAGGGATCAGCCTGACTATGAGGGTGTTCCTGAAAGTGAGGTCAAGGACATAACCGCCAATGTGTCCGAAGACGGGACGCTCGTCTGGGATGTTCCGGCAGGCGACTGGGTGGTCATGAGGACGGCCATGCTTCCTACCGGCACGCTCTGCTCCCCGGCGCCTGTGGAGGGAACCGGACTTGAGACGGACAAGATGAGCAAGAAGCACATACGCACACACTTTGACAACTATCTCGGCCAGATACTGAAGAGGATCCCTGCCGAGGACAGAAAGACGTTCAAGGTCTGTGTGGAGGACAGCTACGAGACAGGAGGCCAGAACTGGACCGACAATCTGATCGAGGATTTCATCGCGGCCTACGGCTACGATCCGGTGCCTTTCATCCCTGTCATGAGTGGTGTGGTGGTCGGCAGCGAGGACATGTCCGACCGTTTCCTTTGGGATCTCAGGCGGCTTGTCGCCGATGAGGTGTCCTACAACTATGTGGGCGGTCTTCGTGAGGTCAGCAACGAGCATGGCCTGACCACCTGGCTTGAGAACTACGGCCATTGGGGCTTCCCTGGAGACTTCCTCCAGTACGGATCGCAGTCCGATGAGATCGCCGGCGAGTTCTGGAGTTTCGGCGACCTTGGCGACATCGAGAACCGGGTGGCCTCATCCTGCGGCCACATCTACGGAAAGCGTAAGGTCTGGGCCGAGAGCTTCACCTGCGGAGGGCCTGACTTCACACAGTATCCCGGCCAGATGAAACAGCGCGGTGACCGTTTCTTCACCGAGGGCATCAACGCTACCCTGTACCATCTTTACATACAGCAGCCTGACGACAGAGTGCCTGGCGTCAACGCATGGTTCGGCAATGAGTTCAACCGTCACAACACCTGGTTCTCCCAACTGGACGTGTTCAACGACTACATCAAGCGCTGCAACTACATGCTCCAGCAGGAACGCTATGTGGCCGATGTCGCCTACTTCCTTGGCGAAGACTGTCCTAAGATGACCGGAACGAAGGATCCGGAACTTCCTGAGGGATTCTCGTTCGACTACATCAACAGCGATGTGGTCATGAAGGCCTGTGTGAAGGATGGCAAACTCACCCTTGAAAGCGGTATGCAGTACTCCGTCCTCGTTCTTCCTAAGATCAAGACCATGCGTCCGGAACTTCTTGAAAAGCTTGAGACGCTTGTCCGTGACGGTCTTGTGATCCTTGGCCCGGCTCCGGAGAGATCTCCGAGCATGAAGGGCTACCCGGAGTGCGATGTGAAGGTAAGGGACATCGCTGCCAGGATGTGGAGAAACAACACGGATCCGTTCTCGCGCTCAGTGAGCTACGGCAAGGGCAGAATCTACAAGGACGCCTCGCTTGAGGAGGTGTTCGCCGATCTGGGCATCGCCCCTGACTTCACCACGGAGGATCCGGCTCTGCCTATTCAGTTCATCCATCTCAGACTCGCGGACGGGGAGTATTACTTCGTCTCCAACCAGGGAGACAAGGCTATCTCATTCGATGGCCTGTTCCGCGTGCAGGGCAAGACTCCTGAGCTATGGAATCCGCTCACCAAGGATGTCCGTGACTTGAGGCAGTACAGGACACTCACGAAGACCACCAAGGTTCCGATGAGGCTTGAAGCCTACGAAAGCTCGTTCATCGTGTTCAGGAAGGACACTGACAAGGCGGTCTCTGAAGGCTGCAACTATCCGGAGAAGTCTGTCCTGGCGACCATCGACACCCCTTGGACCGTCGCTTTCCAGGAGAAGAGGGGCGGCCCTGAGGCACCGGTCACATTCGACACGCTCTATGACTGGACCACCAGCGACGATCTGAGGATCAAGTATTTCTCCGGAAACGCCACCTACACCAACAGCTTCAAGCTTAAGAAGCTGCCACAGGGAGAGGCCTACGTTGATCTGGGAAAGGTCATGGTGATGGCGAAGGTAAAGGTCAACGGTGAATATGCCGGCGGTGTCTGGACGGCTCCTTACAGGCTCAACATCACAAACCTGCTCAGGAAGGGCGTGAACACGATCGAGGTGGAGGTTGTAAACTGCTGGAGGAACAGAGTGATCGGAGAGAAGGAAGCCATTCCTGCCAACGAGAGGTTCACCTTCCAGACGGCGACCTACCTCAACAAGGATTCCGAGCTTCAGCCTTCCGGCCTTCTCGGCCCTGTCGAACTTCAGATCTACGACTACGGTAAGTAGATGTGAGAGGGCGGCCTTGATGGGCTGCCCTCTTTCATGTTCAATGTGTGAAGTGTCCGGAAATATTCTCCCCCGTCCGGTCTCCTCGTATGACGTGATTATTGTCCCTTTACCGCTGCGGCCACTCCGGTGACGATAGTGCCGCATAGCGCTCTCAGCGTGTTCTTTGGGGACAAGGTGAAGTGGCGTGACATCCACAGAAGATGTCCTTTCAGGGATCTTGCCTTGCGAAGAAGGAAAGACTCGGATTTTATGTCGCGTCCGGCGTTCATCTTCCTTCCGAAATTGCCGGAATGTTTCATCGAAGCCCAGATCATGTCGGAGTACTTTGCGAATTGCGGATCGTAGAATGGCATCTCTTCTTTCGGTAGTCCGAGTCCGCTGTGATAGAAATGCTGGATGAAGTGTGTGAATATGAACACTGAGTCAAACTTGACTGAAGGCAGTGCGACATTCGTTCCAAGGCATTCCCAGAAACGGAAATCCTTCTCGCGGAACAACTCCTCCTGCATGCTGTCGATGACATCGTTGACGGTTTTTCCGAAACTGGCGCGGGCTGTACCGTGAAGTTCGACATCCACTCCGCCGCCTGGAGTGGCTTTCAGCTAAGAAGTTGTCTTGATTTGTTTGAAAACAGCTTCTTGGTGACCGGATGTTAGCGTCCGCCTCCGCCGGATCCTCCGCCGGAGAAGCCTCCTCCGCCGCCCCAGGATGACGATCCTCCGCCGCCGCCTGAGCTTGAGCTGTTGAGCGAGGCCTCATAGGTGGAGGCCGCCACATTGAAGTCCCTGGAGGTCATGTTGATCATGTCCCAGATCATAATGTTGGTCGCGCTGTCGTCAAAAAACTCCGCGGACGAGGACAGCCTGAAGTACTCGGGACAGACTTTCCGGAAGTCCTTTATCACCTGGTCGGCGATGCCGTAAAGGGATGCGAAGACAAGGTAGTCGTTCCACAGTTTCACCTCTACCACACCCCTGTCCTTGATCAGCGTGAAATCCTTCAGGAATTTTCTGAGTCCGAAGACCTGGCGAACCTCCTCCGGCTTCATCGTCCAGACGGTCGCTCCGTTCTCTATCCTGTTGCTCCAGGCGTACAATGTCCTGCCGTTGTACCTGGACCATCTCCGGAGCTCGTTCTTCTGGAGGATCCTGTCATCTCCGGCGGCCTCTTTGATGAACGAGTGCAGCTCGGACTCAAGCTTCGTGTCATTGTCATCGTCCGGCGCTGCGGTGTCCGGAAGATCCTTGACCAGCATCTGAGGCTTTGAGCCGTCCGGCTGCGGGACAATCTCGAATCCTCCCTTAAGGAAGAGCCTTGTGATGTAGGCGGCGATAAGATTCTGTCTTTGGGTTGATTTGAGACCCTCGAACTCTGTCAGTATGTTGCTTGCCTTCCGCAAGTCACCGTTTACCGGCGTGTCCCTGTACCAAGGCACATCCTTGATCCTCCCGCCAAGAAGCTCCTTCTTGCGTTTGATCTTGTTGATCTTGTCCTTTATGGCGGCGATGAGAGTCAGGAACACAAGGATGACGATGATGGCAAAGAATATGACGGACGCCCATTCCCAGAAGCCGTACTCTCCCGAAGAGGAGTAGTCACTGCCTTTTAGGGCCTTCTTGCGGACTTGGTCGAATGTCCGCTTCTCTACAAGGTCCGGATGGAACATGCCCTTCTCGAAGCCGACCATGACGATCATAGCACTCTCCTTGATGAAAGGCTCCGTAGTTCTGGCCACGACAATCCCGTTCTCCACGTGTATCTCTCCCCGGAAACCGAACGCCCAGACCTTCGTGTTCTCCGTGGAGAACTCCATTCCCGGTTTCCTGACGGTCAGGATGATGGATTTGGGTGACGAACCCAGGTTACGGGCTACGAACATGTGGTTGAATCCGTCCATGTCCTCATGACCCTTGACAAGGCCGGTGAGAAGATAGCGGACGGTGTAGGTGTGCCTGCCGGAACTTCCCACGCCCCAGCAGATCTCATAGCTGTTGGATTTGGTCACAAGTCCGCAGCGGCCCGCCTTCAGGGCGCGGCTGCGGTCAACATCCCATTCGCCTTCGTTGAGATAGTCGCCGAGGGTCTCGTCGCTGACCGCCAGATCCTCAATGGTCATCTGACCCATGTTGTCGGCCACGAGGTACCACTCCGTAATGTCGTCAGAGACATCAATATGCCATGTCTCGGTCACAATGGCAGATCCGTTGTCCCGTAGTTCCACGTTGATTCTCAGCGAGTCAACGTCGCTGCCGGACATCGGGACAGCGACGAGAGACAGGACGGCGGCCAGGAAAAATGTCCAAAGCCTCCTCATGATCCTACTTGTTGAATATGTCTGAGACTGAAGGCGCGTTGACGACGGTCTGGTCTTCCGGCAGGAGTTCGTGGGTCGAGAAATGGAGCATGGCGGCCACCATTGAGGAAGGCCATTGGCGAGCCATCATATTCATCTTCGTCACGCAGTCATTATAGACCATCCTGCTGAGACGGACTTTCTCCTCGTAGTCCTTGATGTCGCCCATTGTCTTGACAAACACCGTGTTGGCACCCAACTGAGGGTACTGTTCGGCGACTACATTCAAGCGTCCCACAACAGAACGAAGAGAGGCCTCGCTCTCCGCCAACTCGCCCGGATTGGAGACATTGGCGTTGCGCTTCGAGATCACGTCCACAAGGGTGTCGTGCTCGTACTTTGTGTACTGCTTGGTCATCTCGACCAGATTCGTCACGGCATCCCAACGGGATTTCATCTGGACGTTGATCTGGCTGAAAGCGTTTTTCATCTTCTCCTCAAGGCTCACAAACTTGCGCTGCGTGAGGAAGATGTAAAGGAATACAATCGCCACTAAGACGATGATCACCAGTACTGTAGCTGACATAATGTTAAAAATTTATTAGGTTGATATTAAATGGTGGCTATACCTCGCCTACCACCCAGACAAGCACGTGGTTGTCAAAGGTGATATATTCAAGCTCAAACTCTTCCTCGTAGCCATCCTTGTGGATGAAGGTCGCGTCAAGCTCACCCTCCCCTTTCGGGCGGAAACGCTCGACCTCGATCTGCTCGGCGAAATTCACCCTGTAGGCCGAAAGTCTTTTGAAGATGGCTTCCTTGGCGCACCAATAGATCGCCAGCTGCTCGTTTCTCTTGTCATCATCAAGGTCATCGACCTCGTCCTCGGAAAGAGCCTTGCGCTCCACGGCGGAGAAGTCACGGGACAGGGACTCGATGTCTATTCCGACATCCTCGTTGTCATTCAGGATGACAGCGACATATTTATCCGTGTGTGTGATGCTTATGTTGGTGACGCTGTTCTCCAGATAAGGTTTTCCGTTGTCATGGTGGCTCAGATAGACCTTCTCTCCGAACAACTCGCAGAGAAGCGCCCTTACCGCAAGCCTCTGCTTACGGAGTGATTCGTTGCTTATGAATGAGATCTCCTCCATCTCGTCGGACGGCACGGAGGCGAGCTCGCGAAGTTTATCTTCCGTCTCGGTTATCTGCCAAACCCCGATCAAGGATCTGGACTCTTCCAATTCCTTTTTTAAATATAGTGCCATAGATTCAGATATTCAAACAAGAAAATTCCCCCGCGGCCCTGACCCGGCCCGGGATGTTCAGCGAATGATTATATAACGTGCCGCACGACAGCGGATCGTCCGATCGGGGGTCCGCCTTTGATTTGCCGTCTGTCAGAATAGAACTGGGAGGTTCCATATAATCAGTTAATCTTCTTTTATCTGTGCAAATATAATGATTTTTTGAATTAGAAAGAAAATACGACAGAAATTGTTATCTTTGCATCACTTTTGACTGTTATAGGATTTTAACATAAAATTTTATTAATCATGGGATTTTTGACAAACGAGAAGCTGCTCATCGTCGGTGCCGGCGGTGCGATCGGCTCAAACATGGCTCAGACCGCTCTCATGCTCGGTCTTACTCCTAACATCTGTCTCTATGACATCATCGAACCGGCTGTCCACGGTGTAGCCGAGGAAATGTACCACTGTGCTTTCCCAGGTGCCAACGTAACTTGGACAACCGATCCTAAGGAGGCTTTCACAGGCGCCAAGTTCATCATCTCCTCTGGTGGTGCTCCCCGCAAGGACGGTATGACCCGCGAGGACCTGCTCAAGGGCAACTGCCAGATCGCCGCTCAGTTCGGTGACTACATCAAGGAGTACTGCCCTGATGTCAACCACGTTGTGGTTATCTTCAACCCGGCCGATGTGACGGCTCTCACCGCCCTCATCCACTCAGGCCTCAAGCCTAACCTGCTCACCTCTCTCGCGGCTCTTGACTCCACACGTCTTCAGGAGCAGCTCGCGAAGGCTTGCGGTGTTCCGCAGTACAAGGTTACCGATTGCTACACCTACGGCGGTCACGGCGAGCAGATGGCTGTCTTCGCGTCAAAGGCAAAGGTTGACGGCAAGCCTCTCTCCGAGTACAACATCTCCGAGGAGCGTTGGGCCGAGATCAAGCACGACACCATCCAGGGTGGCTCCAACATCATCAAGCTCCGTGGACGTTCTTCATTCCAGAGCCCTGCCTACCAGGCTGTCAAGATGATCGAGGGCGCTATGGGCGGAACTCCGTTCACCTGGCCTGCTGGTTGCTATGTCAACTGCGACAAGTGCGGCTTCAAGAACGTGATGATGGCTATGCCTACCACGATCGACGCCACCGGTGTTCACTTCACCGAGCCTCAGGGAACTGAAGTCGAGATGGCTGACCTCCAGAAGTCTTACGAGCACCTTTGCAAGATGCGTGAGGAGATCATCGCCCTTGGCATCGTTCCTCCGGTAGAGGACTGGAAGAAAGACAATGTAAACCTTTAGAAGCTGTTTTGAATTGTTTGTTTGAAGTTTTTCACCTCAAAGAACATTTTAAACAACTCAAAACTGCTTCTTGGTCTTCGGACTGTATAAAGTGCGGGAGGCCGGCTTTCAAGCCAGCCTCCCGCACTTTATGTATGCTCTTGACGGGCATGCGATTGAACATTCGTGGAAAAGTGTTACATTTGCATTCTGCCGGAACAATTCTGAAATGAGGATCAAGGATTGCATAGCATGGCTTTGGAACGCTTCCCGAGGGAATCACCTTCACATTCTGTGTGTGGGCGTTACCGGTATGGTCAGGGTTGCGGTCTCTCTGTTTTTCATATGGGTGTGCAAAGGGCTTATCGACAATGTCACAGGACAGTCCGAAGGATGGAGCCTTGGCGTCCTCGTCGCGATGATGATCGTGAGCATGGCCGTCAGACCACTTCTTTCATTGATGGCTGACAGACTGGCCCGAAAGACAGAGGCTTGCATGAACAATGAATTGAGGATGAATATATTCGATCATCTGATGGCAAGCCGGTGGGACAGCCGGGAGTCTCGTCACTCGGGAGACATCCTCAACAGGTTGATTGATGATGTTCCGAGTGTCTCCGAGGTCTTGTGCCGTGGCATCCCGAGCGTAATGATAACGACCTGCCAGTTGATCGGCGCCCTGTACATTCTTTCCAAAATGGATGTGCGTTTGGCTCTTATTCTCCTGTTCATCATGCCGGCGGCCTTGTTGTTGAGCAAAAGCTATGTCAGTAGGATGAGAAAGCTTACGCATGACATCCGTTCCCGGGAAAGCGCTATTCAGGAACACATTCAGGAAAGTGTGCAGAATCGTCTGCTGCTTCGTTCCATGGAATACACACCATATTCCGTTTCCAAACTTGGCGACATGCAATCAGGGTTGTTCCGTAATGTCATGAGGTACACGAATTTCGCGCTTTTCTCCCGATTGATGATCCAAGTCGGATTCTCGGCCGGTTACGCCACCGCGTTCCTTTGGGGAATATTCGGGATCAGAAGCGGTGCTGTGACTTTCGGCACGATGACCGCGTTCCTTCAGCTTGTGGCCCAGATACAAAACCCGATGGTCGAACTCAGTCGGCAGATTCCGGCGTTCATCCGTGTCATGACCGCTGCCGAGAGGCTCGCCGAACTGTCGGACGCACCTCTCGAACAAACCGGGAAGCCTGTCGTCCTGACCGGCAGGGCCGGAATCAGGATCGGGCATCTTACATATTCCTACCCTGGCGGCGAAAAAAAGATATTCGATGACTTCTCCCATGATTTCACTCCGGGAAGCCTGACAGCTGTCATAGGTGAGACAGGAATAGGGAAGACCACCCTGATGCGTCTAATTCTTGCGCTTGTCTCGCCTGACAGCGGGAATGTGGTGTTCTACGACTGCGAGGGAAACAAGGCCGAGGCCTCGCCTTTGACACGGCGCAACCTGTCTTATGTCCCGCAGGGGAACACCTTGTTCAGCGGAACCATCCGGGACAATCTTCGCATGGGAAATCCGGATGCGGGTGATGAGGAATATTCAAGGGCCCTTCATCTGGCCGCGGCGGATTTTGTCATGGATCTGCCTGATGGCCTTGACACCAGATGCGGCGAGCATGGCGTGGGATTGAGTGAAGGACAGGCCCAGAGGATCGCCATTGCCCGAGGATTGCTCCGTCCAGGCGGAATCCTCCTGCTTGACGAACCGTCCTCGTCCTTGGACATAGAGGCGGAAAAGATCCTGTTGGAAAGGCTTTCAGGGCAGGTTCAGGACAAAACCCTCATAATCATCACCCATAGAGAGGAAATCGCGTCAATCTGCACATCTGTTCTGAGAATCACGCCTTCCTCGCTGAAGTGAGGAACAAGCGTCTCCAGACCCCGAGCAATATGCGGCGGAAAGGGGCGGCCATCAGCCAAAGCCTGATTTTCAGGCGATAGCCATTGGACTCCACGTCAACAGGATGCTTCCCTTGTTTCAGAACCGACACCACGCGTCCGAATATTCCATCTCTTCCGCAATGCTCCTTTGCCCTGAGGATACCGTCGCCTTGGATCACCGCGACGCCGTTCGCGTCAAACTCCAATATACGGTGAAGGATGAAATGATTGTTCACCCGGAAAAGCACGATGTCCCCCTTGGCCGCGTTGCGGTGGGGCAAGTTTTCCGGGCTGGCCGCCTCCACGCCTTCCAGCACGACAAGGTCCACCTCGCCCACGATGAAGGGCAGCATGCTTGTCCCTTTCACGGGAATCGTCACTTTCTTGCCTTTGCGCAGCAATGTGATGACATTTCCGAAAAAAGCTTCGTTGTTGACGGTCATCTTTTCCATTTTGAGCCTTTATAGCATCGTGCCATTGACTTGTTTCTTTGCAAAAGTATTGAAAAAATCGTTAACTTTGCCATTAAGGAACATGAAATAATAAGTTGCTTCAGATTAAGAAAAGATTCCTTAAGATGATGCAGGTTATTTTTTGAAGGTTACTAAGTAAGCATGAAAAAAATAAGTTGAACTAAATTTTGTGTCAGTTTTATGAGGATAGATTTCTTTTGGGAAGAAGGAGTGTGCCGGTGGCACATGACTGATGAGAAAAGACATCTGGACCGAAAAGACAATCAAAGATTACCAAGTTATTTTTTAAGGATTACTAACCTTAAGAAAGCTGCCACATGAAAGTGAAGAATGGATTTGTCATCCGCGAGATTTGCGGTGAGAAGGTCCTTTCCGGGGAGGGAAGTGACTTTGTGAATTTCAACAAGTTGATCAGGTTGAATGATTCCGCGGCATACCTGTTGGAATCTGTCGGCTCATCGGACTTTACGGAGGAGTCGCTTGTCAGCCTCTTGTGCGGGAAGTATGATGTCTCTCCGGAGGTGGCCCTGTCTGATGTCAAGGCGATGTGCTCCCGGTTGAAGGAAAACGGTGTCCTCGAGTGATATGTCCACTTCAACAATCAGGGTTTACCGTGTCGGCGGAGTGGCGTTCGCTCTTGAACTGAGGTCTCCATGGATCCCTATGGAGTACACTGAACCGGTCCGGAAGCGGATAGCGCTGGCTGCGGCAGGTGATGTCTTGCCGGTTCTTCCGGTAAGGGCCGGGGACAAGGTGCCTTTCAGGACATTTGTGCAGGGGCGTGGAGAACTCATCCCTGACATTGACGCCAACATGCTGGATCTTTCCATGCTTGAACCGTTCTTCATCGGACAAGAGGCGGATGTGACTTTCCGTCTGGTCATCCATGCGCCTGAAAGTGAACCTTTCGACGCGGGGGCAGGGGAAGGCCTGATCATGGATGTCAAAGACTCACAGCCGTACTTCAAGGTTTACCGCCGTCCTGAAGGGACATGGTTCGAGGTCAGCACCGAATCCAGTCCGTCCTTGGGAAGGTTGTTGGTTTCCAACGACAGCACTGTTGGAGACTATTATCCGGAACCGGGAATGACAGCCTACAAGGTGACATACATGATGGACGTGCTCCTGCGGATGATGTTCTCCTACAACTCTCCCGCGCATTCAGTCTTGCTGATGCACTCCTCGGTGGTCTCTCTGGATGGAGAGGCAGTGATGTTCCTTGGCCCCAGCGGAACCGGTAAAAGCACCCACAGCCGCCTGTGGCTCGAGAATATTCCTGGAACCACGTTGGTCAATGATGACAATCCGGTCGTGAGGCTTGAATACGGGAAATTGTTCGTCTATGGCACTCCATGGAGCGGGAAGACTCCCTGCTATCGTAATGTGAGGGTTCCGGTCAAGGCCATTGTCTGTCTCAGGCAGGCGCCGCTCAACAGCATCTCAAGGTTGAACGGGATTTACGCCTACGCCGGTTTTGTCAGCGCTGTCTCATCTGTTCGTTGGGAACGTCGGATCATGGATGCATTGACACCGGTCGCCTCCGGAATCGCCACTTCGGTTCCGATCTATTCGATGGGGTGCCGTCTTGACGCCGAAGCTGCAAGAGTGTGCCGTGACGGGGTCTGGAAGTAAAACGGCTACTTCGGAATGCGCCTATTGTTTCAAACGCAAAAACATTTTTTATGAATATCCCGAAAGATGACCTGTTTTTCGACTTGTTGCGTTCCGGCCTTTGGGATAAGGCCGGAACCGTAGCGGATTATTCTTCCGTTGACTGGAAGGCTTTGATCAGACTTGCCAGAGAGCAGACGGTGGTCGGACTGATCTCTGACGGGGTTTCCGCGCAGAAGCGTTACGGCGCCCAACTTTCGATGCCCTTTGAGGATGCTCGGCAGCTGATGGTTCAGACCATCGGCGTGGAACGGGCCAATGCCCGGTTGGACGCTGTCGTGGCCGAGTTGGCGGGCATATTCAAAGACAACGGGATCAGCTACTGCCTTATAAAGGGACAGGGTACGGCACAGAACTATCTTCATCCCGGCCATCGGTCTCCGGGGGACATAGACTTCCTTCTGGACGATGAGAATTACCGCCGCGCATCGGAAGTGCTGGCTCCCATGGCTGAAAAGTTGCTCCCGGAAGATGGCGATAAGAAGCATTTCGGGATGCTGTTCCATGGCGGAGTGGATGTCGAACTCCACGGAACAGCCCGGGCCGGTTTTGGAAAGGCGTTCAACGATGTCATCGACGGGATGCAGTCGGAATTGTTCACCCGCAAGGATTTCCGCTCATGGGACTGTCTTGGTGAGCCAGTCGCTTTGCCGTCCGTGGATTTTGACGCAATGTTCATATTCACTCATTTTATCCAACATTTCTATCATGGTGGACTGGGTCTCCGTCAGATCTGCGACTGGACCATGCATCTTCGCCGTTTCGCGTCGGTGATCGACAGGGCTTGGATCCGGCGGCGTCTTGATGAATTAGGGCTGGACAAGGAATGGAAGGCCTTCGGGTTCATTGCCGTCAATCTGTTGGGGCTTCCCCGGGAGGAAATGCCGTTCTATGACGAGACATTCGGCCGGTATTCAGACATGATCTGGGCATCGATAAGGCATTCCGGCAATTTCGGACGGACAATGAATGGCGGACGCGACATTGACTCTGAACCTTACCTCCTCCGCAAGCTTCGTTCCCTTCGCGGGCATCTCCGCTGGATGTCACGCCATTTCGCGCTTTCGCCCCGCAATACCTACCGCGCGATGAGACATACCATTACCTACGGCTTTAAGGCCGTTCTGAAAGGGCGGTGATCTGATGGCTTTGATCAGTAATAACAAAAAAGCGGCCGAATTCCGGTCGCTTCTTTTGTCTGTCGGGGTACAGTGACTCGAACACTGGACCCTCTGGTCCCAAACCAGATGCGCTAGCCAACTGCGCCACACCCCGATAACATTCCTTCGGGTTAACCCCTCTGGCCTTTCCTGACAATCGCTCTTTCAAGCCTTCTCATTGAAAAGGACTGCAAAGTTATGCCTTTTTTTGAAATTCGCAAAACTTTTTTGAAAAAATCTGTTATCTTTGAAAGGAAATATTCAAAATCCATTGTCTGACCACCTCTGTAAGTGTGACGACGCACGGTTTTGGACTTTCAGGAGAAACACAAGAAGTTTTGGATTATGATCATTCAGGCTAAGGGTATAGAAAAATCTTTCGGGAATCTTAGGGTTCTTAAAGGAGTCGATTTTCAGGTTGATAAATCAGAAGTCGTGTCGATTATGGGCGCGTCAGGCGCGGGAAAGTCCACATTGCTTCAGATTTTGGGCACATTGTCCACACCTGACTCCGGCTCTCTGGAGATTGACGGGACTGACGTGCTGCATCTGAGCGGCAAGGACCTTTCGGCTTTCCGGAACCGCCGCATCGGGTTCGTTTTCCAGTTCCATCACCTTTTGCCTGAGTTCAACGCCCTGGAGAACGTGATGATCCCGGCCTTCATCGCCGGACGTTCGGACAAGGATGCCAAGGCCGCCGCCACCGCACTCCTGAAGGATATGGGGCTTGGAGAGAGGATGGAGCACAAGCCGTCCGAGCTTTCCGGAGGCGAGCAGCAGAGGGTCGCCATAGCCAGAGCCCTTGTGAATGAGCCGGCGATCCTGTTCGCCGATGAGCCATCCGGCAATCTGGACTCGAAGACCAAGGCCGAGATCCACCAGCTGTTCTTCGATCTGAGGCAGCGCTACGGCCAGACGATTGTCATTGTGACACACGATCCTGACCTCGCGCGGATGTGTGACAGGTCCCTGTTTATGCGTGACGGGCAGTTCGTTGAGGAATAGAACGACCGGACATATTCATTATGAGCGTATTCCGTTTCAAGAGATTCAGTGTCCGCAACGAGCGTTCCGCGATGAAGGTCAATACTGACGGGGTGCTTCTCGGGGCCGCCACAACTGTGCTGTCAAATGACAGGCGTGTCCTTGATGTCGGCACAGGCACTGGGACGGTGGCTCTGATGATAGCCCAGCGCCTTGAGACTGAATGCTCCGGCGCGGACTGGCATATTCAAGGAATAGACATTGACACTCCGTCAGCGGAGGAGGCGGCCGAGAATTTCGATCAGTCCCCTTGGCGGGATCATCTTGAGTCAGTGAATATCGGATTGGCGGCTTTCAAGGAAGCGAACAGCGGTGCGTGCTATGACCTTATCGTCTCTAATCCACCTTATTACGACAATTCGCTCCAGGCACCCGAGGCCAGGCGCAACACCGCCCGCCACACTGGAGACCCGGAAGATCCTGCCGGGGCGGAACCTCTCTCCTATCGGGAAATTCTTGAATATGCTTCCGAAGTCCTCAGTGAATATGGCCGTGTGTCGATGATCCTGCCTTCCGACCAGGAGAAAGCGTTGTTCAGGCACGCCAGGATGTGCGGATTCGTACCGTGGAAGATTTTGAGAATCAGGACTGTGGAACGTAAGCCGGTGTCGCGGTTGATTGTTCAGTTCGGACGTAAGGGAAAGTTCGGGGATTCTCCTCAGGAGGAGCTCCTGACTCTTTTAAACGAAAGAGGGAGACGTACTTCCCAGCAAGTCTCCCTCGTAACAGATTATTATCTGTAACCAAACTAACCATTAACCAATTGACCAAAAAAATAATCTGTTATCTTTTTTCATTCTTATTATCCTTGTTCAGTTTATGAATCTGTTGCCTGCGGAATGACTCTTCCGCGATGTACAACTTCGCCACTTTCTTGCCGGGAAGTATCTTTCGGTACTCCAAGACATATTTACTATCAATATCCTTGCCACAATTCTGGGATTCGATGTATTTATCCAACAAAGTGTTGATTTCTTTGTCACCTTTCCCGGCCTTGATTGCTTCGTCAAGAGCTTTGTAGGCGTCCATGGACACTTTGAAAGAGTTTCTCTTCTCTCGTTCGCATTTGTTATAGACCGGCCAGAACTTCTCAGCTTCGGCGCTTGTCAGATCCAATGCGTCGGTAAGATAGGCGATTTTCTCGGCCTTCCACTTGTCGTGCCAGTCCTTCTTGCCTTTGTCCTGCGCCCCCAAGCCGGGAAGCGCGGAAATCAGGACTGTGAGTATCAATAATATTCGTTTCATGTCAAATCTATTTTTTCGCTATAAGTCCGGCATATTCAATCAATTCGGCGGAAGTGCCCGAATCAATCAGGTAGTTGACCACATCCTCGTTGGAGATAGTGTCTTGCTCAGCGCCATCCGCATGGAGATATTCATTGGTCTGAAGCAGGCTTATGTAGGCGAACTCGTTGTAAAGGTCGCTTGCCGCGCCTTTCTCCGCCGTGCCGCTGAGGATGGCATTCCCTATCATCAGTATGGCCAGGAAGCATGCGGCCAGTGCAAGGTACGGCTTCATGCGCTGCATCGGACTGATCGTCTGATTCATGGCAGGTATGGTGTCAAGACGGGCCTTGAGTTCCTCGAAATACCCTTCCGGAACCTTGAAGGCCGCCTTCCCTGTGCCATTGAATATGTCGTTTCTCTTTTGCATCACGTTATCTTTGACAGATTGTCAACATCAAGGTTTAATCTGATTCTGAAGTTCCGCGCGGATTTTTTCGGAGGCGAAATGATAGGAGGCTTTCAGGGCCCCGACTGATGTCCCAAGGATCTCGGAGATGTCCTCGTAGGACAGGTCGTCGAAATATCGCAGGCAGAACACCGATTTCTGTTTTTGAGGAAGTCTGGCGATGGCTTTGAAGAGGAGCCTTTGGGCCTCGCCGCCGTTGAAGTACGGATCGTCGTCAATCTTGTCGGCCAGTTCCGTGTCGATGCTCTCGAACTTGAGGATGGCGCGGACCTTTTGCTTGTGAAGCCAGTTCAATGTCTCGTTGGTGGCTATCCTGTAGATCCATGTGAACAGCCTGGAGTCTCCTCTGAACGAAGGAAGGGCTGACCAGATCTTTATGAATATCTCCTGGAGGAGGTCGTCGGTGTCCTCGTGCGAGCAGACGAACCTGCGGACGTGCCAATATAGCCGCTCGCTGTAAGCCGCGACTATCTCTTTGAACGCTCTTTCGTCCTGGCCGTTCCGGTAAAGCCCGATAATCTCCTCGTCAGTCATCCTGATTGTATTCAATCTTTCAAATGTACGACAAATTGCTTATTTTTGCAATTATACTTAGGAATATGCGGGCGGTTGTCCCGTCACTTGCAATTGAACGACACGTTATATGAAGCATATCAGGAATTTCTGCATCATCGCTCACATCGACCATGGGAAGAGCACACTTGCCGACAGGCTTATCGAACTGACAAAGACTCTGTCTTCCAGGGATATGGAGGCGCAGGTGCTGGACGACATGGATCTGGAGAGGGAGAAAGGAATCACCATCAAGAGCCACGCCATCCAGATGGAATATATTTATAAAGGTGAGAAATATGTCCTTAACCTGATCGACACTCCGGGGCACGTGGATTTCTCCTACGAGGTCTCCCGCTCGATCGCTTCCTGCGAGGGGCGTTGCTGGTTGTCGATGCGTCACAGGGAATCCAGGCACAGACGATCTCCAATCTCTATCTGGCTGTGGATCATGGACTTGAGATCATCCCGGTGATGAACAAGATAGACATGGATTCCGCCCAGCCGGAGATTGTGGCCGACCAGATAGTCGATCTTCTGGGCTGTGACCACGACGATATATTCAAAGTCTCCGCGAGGACGGGAGAAGGGATTCCGCCGCTTCTGGACGCGATTGTGGAGAGGATTCCGGCTCCGCACGGGGATCCAGACGCTCCGCTGCAGGCGTTGATCTTTGACTCGGTGTTCAATCCGTTCCGGGGAATCATCGCCTATTTCAAGGTTCTGAACGGATCCATCTCCACAGGCGACAAGGTCAAGTTTGTCGCTACGGGACAGGAATATGACGCCGAGGAGGTCGGTGTGCTCAAGATGAAACTCCAGCCTACCGGCAAGGTCTCGACCGGGGACGTGGGCTACATCATCTCCGGAATCAAGAGGGCTGTGGAGGTCAAGGTGGGTGACACAATAACCCATTCCGCCAGGCCTTGCGCCGCCGCCATCGCGGGATTCGAGGAGGTGAAACCGATGGTGTTCGCCGGTATGTATCCTGTTCAGGCTGACAAGTTTGAGGAACTTAGGGCGACGCTGGAGAAGTTCCAGCTCAATGACGCCTCCTTTGTCTATGAGCCGGAGTCTTCGCTTGCCCTCGGATTCGGTTTCCGTTGCGGATTCCTCGGACTTCTTCACCTTGAGATCGTGCAGGAACGTCTTTTCAGAGAGTTCAACATGGATGTCATCACGACAGTTCCTAACGTTTCCTATAAAGTATATACCACTCAGGGGGAGGTGCTTGACGTGCACAATCCGTCCGGCCTTCCGGCCCCTACGCTGATCGATCACATCGAGGAGCCTTTCATCAGGGCCCAGATCATCTCCAAGACGGATTTCTACGGGGCGATTATGAAACTGTGCATGGACAAGAGGGGAACACTGATCGGGGAGCACTACATCACTTCCGACAGGGTCGAGCTCACCTATGACATGCCGCTTTCCGAGATCGTGTTCGATTTCTATGATAAATTGAAGTCTGTCTCAAAGGGTTACGCGTCGTTTGACTATCACGTCACGGATTTCCGCACAGCAAGGCTGGTCAAGTTGGACATCCTTCTGAACGGAGACCCGGCGGATGCGCTTTCTACCCTTATCCACGAGGATCACGCCTACGAATTCGGACGTAAGATTTGCTTGAAGCTCAAGGAGTTGATCCCTCGCCAGCAGTTCGATATCGCGGTCCAGGCGGCCATCGGGGCGAAGATCATCGCCCGTGAGACCGTGCGTCAGGTCCGCAAGGATGTGACCGCGAAATGCTACGGCGGCGATGTGACCCGTAAGAGGAAACTTCTTGAGAAACAGAAGGAAGGCAAGAAGAGGATGCGCCAGATCGGTACGGTTCAGGTGCCGCAGAGCGCCTTCATGGCTGTGCTCAAACTGGATTCTTAGGAATATGAACGTGGCTCTTCTCATAACCCTTACCGATGATGGCAAGGATGGCGCCACCGCTTGCCTTGAGGAATGTCAAAGGCAGACGGAAGCATTGACGGCCACGGGAGGATATTCATTCACCACTTTTTTGAATGATGAGGGAGTAGGTGGGTATCAGAAGGTTTGGGAAAAGGTTTTGGGGATCGGCTTCGACTTTTACCTTTGGATGGATTCAGACCTCAGGTTGGAGGAAGGGGCTTTCGCATCGTTCTTCGAGAATTCATTCTTCCTGCGTCATAAGGCCGTGATAGCCGGCACTGTCTCCGACTTGTCTGGCAACCTGCTCTCCGGTGGCAGATCCCGTCATGGAAGGCTTCTGGAACCGGATCCGGTCATCCCTGTTCCTTGCCATCTTTACGACATGACGCTCATACTAGTCCCTGAATACGCCGTCAGGCATCTTGAAAATCCGTCTGATATATTCCGGCCCAATCTTCTTGACTATGGTTGTGGAGCCAAGGTGGCGAAAGCTGGAGTCGCCCGAGTCATCGCTCCGGGGATTCTGGCGCGCACCGGCAGGAAACCGGATCTTCCTGCTTGGAAGAATCCTGACAGACCGGCCGCGGAAAGAATATCGTCATTGATAAGAGGGAGCAACCGAGAGTTTATTCGGGTTATGCATTCGATTTTCAGATAATATTCGTACATTTACGCTTACGCATTCGGTTGCGGATGCGCCTTTAACGACATAAACATTAAAACATCCAATATTATGAAGCATCCTAAAATAGGAATCCGTCCGACCATAGATGGCCGTCAAGGCGGTGTACGTGAAAGTCTTGAGGAAAAGACAATGACCCTTGCGGCCAATGTCGCCGCCCTCATTTCCTCCAATCTGAGATATACCGACGGCACTCCGGTGGAGTGTGTCATCGCTGACGGTACGATCGGCCGTGTGGCTGAGAGCGCCGCCTGCGCCGAGAAGTTCGAGCGCGAGGGTGTCGGCGGAACAATCACCGTGACATCCTGCTGGTGCTACGGCTCCGAGACCATGGATATGAACCCTTACTGGCCGAAGGCTGTATGGGGATTCAATGGCACGGAGCGTCCTGGTGCGGTTTACCTCGCCGCCGTGCTTGCCGCGCACGCACAGAAGGGCCTTCCTGCTTTCGGAATATACGGTCACGATGTCCAGGATCTCGATGACAACTCGATCCCGGAGGATGTGGCCGAGAAGATTCTCCGTTTCGCCCGCGGCGCTGTCGCGGTGGCGGAGATGAGAGGGGAGTCTTACCTTTCGATCGGCAGTGTTACGATGGGCATCGCCGGCTCCATCGTGGACACCAACTTCTTCCAGAAGTATCTGGGAATGAGGAATGAAAGTGTAGATGAGGTCGAGATCCTGAGGCGTATGGATCTTGGAATATACGACCCTGAGGAGTTCGAGAAGGCTATGGCCTGGGTCAAGAAATACTGTATGCCTAACGAGGGTTGGGACAAGAACCCTGAAGGCAAGCAAAAGACCCGTGAGCAGAAGGACAAGGATTGGGAATTCGTGGTGAAGATGACCATCATCGTGATGGATCTTATGCACGGCAACCCTAAGCTCCGCGAGATGGGATTCAAGGAGGAGGCTCTTGGGCACAACGCCATCGCCGGAGGTTTCCAGGGACAGCGTCAGTGGACCGACTGGATGCCTAACGGGGACTTCACGGAGACCCTTCTGAACACCAATTTCGACTGGAACGGCCGCAGGGAGCCTTCGATTCTTGCCACAGAGAACGACTCGCTCAACGGCACGGCTATGCTTATGGCGCACTTGCTGACCAACCGTCCTCAGATCTTCTCCGATGTGAGGACGTACTGGAGCCCTGAGGCTGTCAAGAGGGTGACCGGCAAGGAACTCACCGGCAAGGCCGCCCCTGGAATCATCCACCTCATCAACTCCGGAGCCACGACTATGGACGGCTGCGGACAAAGCTCTGACGCAGAGGGTAATCCGGTTATGAAGCCGTTCTGGGAGATGACCGAGGAGGACGAGAAGCGCTGCCTTGAGCACTCGCAATGGATGCCGGCCGACAGGGACTACTTCCGTGGCGGCGGATTCAGCATCCATTTCGTGTCAAGGGGAGATTTCCCTGCAACAATGGCGAGAATCAACATCGTGGACGGGCTCGGACCGGTTCTCCAGATCGCCGAGGGATGGGTTGTGGACATCGATCCTGAGATCCACGCCGTTCTCGACAAGCGTACCGACCCTACCTGGCCTACAACCTGGTTCACCCCACGCCTTGACCCTAAGAAGGATGCCTTCAAGGACGTTTACAGCGTGATGAACGATTGGGGCGCCAATCACGGAGCGATCTCCTACGGACACATCGGCGCTGACCTCATCACCTTGGCCTCTATGCTCCGCATCCCTGTCTGCATGCACAACGTGGACGATGCCAAGATATTCCGTCCGGCGGCTTGGAACGCGTTCGGAATGGACAAGGAGGGTGCGGACTTCCGTGCCTGCGCGAACTTCGGTCCGATCTACAAGTAATCCTTGAATATGAAGGAGAAGGATTCAATCTTAAAGGCAGGCGGAGTAAGCTACGTCCTGCCTTTTATTCTCATAACGACCTGTTTCGCCCTGTGGGGATTCGCCAACGACATCACCAACCCGATGGTCAAGGCATTCTCCAAGATATTCAGAATGAGTGTGACGCAGGGCTCTCTGGTCCAGGTGGCATTCTACGGCGGCTATTTCTGTATGGCTCTTCCGGCGGCGATGTTCATCAGGAAATTCTCCTACAAGGCTGGCGTTCTTGTCGGGCTTGGACTCTATGCGCTCGGGGCTCTGCTGTTCCTTCCGGCCAAATCTGTCGGTGTCTATGGCTTTTTCCTTATCGCATATTTCATAATGACTTGCGGTCTGTCTTTCCTTGAAACCAGCTGCAATCCGTACATCCTGAGTATGGGAACGGAGGAGACTTCGACCCGTCGTCTGAACTTCGCCCAGTGCTTCAATCCGATCGGCTCGCTGATGGGAATGTACGTGGCGATGAACTTCATCCAGGCGAGGCTGCATCCGGCCAGCACGGCCGAGCGGGCGCTTCTGGACGATGCGAGCTTCGAGGCGATGAAACAGGCTGATCTCAATGTGCTTACGGGACCTTACTGGGTTGTCGGCCTTGTCATCATCGTGATGTTCGTCTTGATACTTGTCGCGAAGATGCCTAAGAACGCCGACAAGGATCACGAGATGAATATCGGCCCGGTTCTGAACCGCCTGCTTCACAGGCCTCGGTACTGGGAGGGAGTGATCGCTCAGTTCTTCTATGTCGGTGTGCAGATTATGTGCTGGACATTCATAATCCAGTACGGCACAAGAGTGTTTATGGCCGAGGGAATGGACGAGCAGGCGGCCGAGGTGCTTTCGCAGAAGTACAACATCGCGGCGATGATCCTGTTCGTGACCTGCCGCTTCCTGTGCACTTGGCTGATGAAATATCTGAAACCGTCCAAACTCTTGACAATCTTCGCTATAGGAGGAATGATCGCCACTGCCGGCGTGATATTCCTGCAGAACAGGCTCGGGCTTTATTGCCTTGTGGCTGTCAGCGGGTTTATGTCGCTGATGTTCCCGACGATCTACGGAATCGCCCTCGGAGGGCTCGGGGATGACGCCAAGTTCGGTGCCGCCGGCCTCATTATGGCCATTCTGGGTGGCTCTGTGCTTCCTCCGCTCCAGGCTTGGATCATCGACAAGGGCACGATCGGTTTCCTGCCGGCTGTGAACGCTTCGTTCATCCTGCCGTTTATCTGCTTCATTGTCGTCTGCTTCTATGGAATCAGGACGACTAAGATTCATCTGGCAGACGTTAAAGAATAGGTTAAGGATTATCCAGCCCGGAAATGATTTCCAGGCAAAAAAACAGAGCCTGCATCGCGTGATCGTTGAGGATCACCAGCGGCTCCGGACATATTCCAAGGAAAGACAGCGCGATTGTGGCCACGGAAAGGGTTATGATCGCGCTTGTCAGTGGCAGTGCGATCAGGTTGGTCAGAATGAAGTACTTGGGAAAAGTGTGGAAATGGTACCACGCCAGCGGGCCGGTGAAAACTTGGCAGGAGATTGACAGCATCGCAGCGCTCCATATTTTCCGTAAAGGATTGAATCTGGATAATTTAGAACCGTTTGGCGCGGGATAGATCCGATCAAGGGTAGGGAAGAGCAGGAATATTCCCGCCATCGCCATATAGGACAGCTGGAACGCCACTGAGGTGATGACATCCGGCTTCAGGGCGAGCTGGATGGTCAGAGCGGCCAGCAGAACCCTGACCGGCTCCCTTTTCCGTCCAAGCAGCTTGGCGGTCTCGTTGATGGTGATGAACAGGAATGCGCGGATGATCGAAGGCGTGGCACCGGTCATAATGGAGTAGAAAAGTGCGGCCGCGATGATCAATGAATATCTCAACCTTCTGATCCACGGGCTATTGCCTAAAGGTGCGGTCAGCCTTGCAAGGAGGATATAAAGCACACCGAGATGCAGCCCTGAGAGTGCGAGGATATGCGAGGCACCGCTGTCCCTGAATATTCCCGTGATCTCTTTCGTCAGGTCGCTTTTGTCGCCGGTCAGCAGGGCTTTCACCAGTGGGCCGCTGGTCTCGGACGGGTAAGGTATATTGTCAATGACGTTCTGCAGTGTACCGACGGCATTGGCCGCCGCCGAACCGATGAATCCGCTTTCATATTCAGGAATCCCGCTTGCGATGTGATAATTCAACGAGCAGAATATTCCCGTGACTATGAATATTCCCGCAAAGAATATCCGCCGGCCGCTGAGCCTGCCTAAGCGCGTCAGCCTGCCGAGGCGCGGTTGGTTCGACAGGCTCACCAACCGCTTTCCGCTCCGGTCGCTGAGCTTGCCGAAGCGAACCAATAAGGTTGTTATACAAATGAGAACAAGGAGAATCGAACTAGTGATGAACGGCGGTCCTCCGGAAAGAAGAGGGTACAGTGCCACCCCCATCGCGACCCCAGCCGCAAAAGGAACACTTATCCCTACGATATCTCTCGCCTCATTCATCACACAGTTCCTTGACATGCGGTAAAAATAGTTATAAATTTCGTATCTTTGTCAGCATAATTACATAAATTTCAAACGGAATGATTATTCTTGTTATCAATTGCGGAAGCTCTTCGATCAAGTACCAGCTGCTTGACATGAAGAACGATGACGTTTACTCCCTTTTGGCCAAAGGTATAGTTGAGAAAATCGGCCTTGAATGCGGAAGGCTCCAGCACACTCCGGCGGGTAAGGAGAAGGTTGTGAAGGATCTTCCTGTCCCTGACCACACGGTCGGAATGCAGATTGTGCTTGATGCCCTTATCGACAAGGACCACGGTGTCCTCAAGTCATTCGACGACATTGAGGCTGTCGGCCACAGAATCGTGCAGGGTGCCGATTTCTTCTCCGGAAGCGCCATCGTGGACGAGGATGTCATCAAGAAGATCGACTTCTGCTGCGACTTCGCCCCTCTCCACAACCCGGCCCACCTGCTTGGTATCAGGGCTTGCCAGGAGGTTCTGCCTTCAGTGCCTCAGGTCGTGACGTTCGACACCGCCTTCCATCAGACGATGCCGCCTTACGCCTACATGTACGGCCTCCCTTATGAATATTATGACAAGTACCACATCCGCCGCTACGGTGCCCACGGAACGAGCCATCAGTTCGTGGCAAAGAAGGGCGCTGAGATGGTCGGCCTTGATCTGAACAACTCAAGGATCATAACCTGCCACATCGGTAACGGAAGCTCCATCACCGCTATCGTGAACGGAAAGTCAATCGACACCTCTATGGGTCTCACTCCGCTTGAGGGTCTGGTCATGGGAACCCGCTGCGGCGACGTGGACGCAAACGCCGTCCTCTACATGATGAAGAAGGAGAATCTCACTCCTGATCAGATGTACGACATCGTGAACAAGAAGAGCGGTTTCCTCGGAGTCTCCCAGAAGACATCCGACGCCCGTGAGCTGGACGAGCTCGCCAACAACGGCGACCGCCAGGCCAAGCTTGTACTCAAGATGCTGACATTCCAGATGATCAAGTACATCGGAGCCTACACCGCCGAGATGAACGGAGTTGACGCCATCTTCTTCACCGGCGGTATCGGCGAGCACAACAGCCGTCTGCGCCGCAGGGTCTGCGAGAACTTCACCTATCTCGGACTTGCATTCGACTACGAGGCCAACACCGCCTGGGGAGTTGACACGGTGATCTCCCTGCCGGATTCCAAGGTCAAGGTCGCCCTTGTCACCACCGACGAGGAACTCGTCATCGCGCGCGACACCATGCACCTCGTGCAGAGCATGGATGAATAGAATCAATCTAAAAAAAGAAATATCATGATCACAAAATTCGCTGACGTATTCGCCGAACTCAAAGAGAGGGGCGTATGCAAAAGATTGGTGGCCGCCTGGGCTGTTGACGAGCACACAATTGTGGCTTGCGCCAAGGCTTCGGAGTTAGGTTTCGTGAAAGTTACCCTTGTAGGTGACAAGGAACTCATCAGAGAGACCTGCCAGAAGAACAACATCGACATCGAACTCTTCGAGATTGTCAACGAGCCGGTTGAACTCAAGGCTGTCTCAAAGGCCGTTCAGCTTGTTCACGATGGTGAGGGCGATGTCCTGATGAAAGGGCTTTGCTCCACGGACAAGTTCCTCCGCGCTATCCTCAACAAGGAGACCGGACTTCTTCCTCAGAAGGGCGTGCTCAGCCACGTCGGAGTCATTGAAAGCCCTAACTATCACAAACTCCTCTTCCTGTCAGACATGGCCGTGATTCCTCTTCCTGACTTCCGCCAGAAGGTGAAGATCGCCGGTTATCTCATCGGAGTGGCCAAGTCATTCGGCATCTCAAAGCCTAAGCTTGCGTTCATCGCCGCATCCGAGCAGGTGCTTGATTCCATGCCTGCCTGCATGGAGGCCGCCGCTCTCGCCAAGATGGTTGACCGCGGACAGATCAAGGGCTGTGTCGCTGACGGCCCTCTGGCTCTGGATGTCGCGATCGACAAGGAGTCTGTGGAGATCAAGAAACTTGTCAGCCCGGTTGCCGGTGACGCTGACTGTCTTGAGTTCCCTAACATCGAGTCCGCCAATGTGTTCTGGAAGACAAACTCCAAACTCGCCACTGGTGTGAAGCAGGCTGGAATGCTCGTCGGAACGACTGTCCCTTGCGTGCTCGCAAGCCGTGCCGACAGCGTTGACACCAAGCTGAACTCCATCGCGGAGGCCGTGATGTTTGTCAACAAGTAGTATTAATAATCAAACCATTCCTCATCACTTGAAGTATTTTGATGAGGCGGATAGAACATATTCCTCGGAGGAAACTTCGAGGAATATTTCATTCTGAGCTTGTCGAAAAGCTCCGCCGTGTGCCGCGCGAGCCCCGGCCCTTTGTAAGTGCTTGTGTTGGAAATGAATATCCAGCATTCCCCGTCAGGGAAGTACTTGATCAGCGCGCTTGTCCCGGCGAATGTCCCGGTACGTGTCCAGTAACCGTCCTTGGTGTCGTTCCAACCGAGCGAGTAGGTGCTCTCGTCGAAATATTCAGTCATCTGATCCACGCTTTCCTTGCTGATGATGTCAGGCACTTCCGGTCTGCCGTCGATTGAGGCTACGAGCAGTGCCAGTTCCGGTGTCGATGCCGCCCAGGCTCCCGCTCCGGAAAGACCAGCCACATTGTTGCCGCCGTAGCAGCGGATGACCTTACGGCCGCTGTTGTTGAACTCCTCCGCCGGCTCGTCATCGTGTTGGACATAGTAGCGTGTCTCGTTGGGGAGCTTGTGCTTGTAGTAGTTGCCGGCGATGTGGAAATCAACGCATCCGATTGGCCGCAGCACATTCTCCTGCATAAAGGTCTCATAGTCCATCCCGCTGACCTTCTCAATCACCATGGAAAGAGCCAGATAGCCGAAGTTTGAATATTCCTGAGCGGTGCCAGGAACGAATTTCACCCGCCTTTTGAGCTGGAGCTCCATCAGTTGCTCCTGTGTGGGAACCTCCTTCCAGCCGTTCTGCATCATTATCCAGCGGGTCGAGAACATCGGGTCTCCGCCACGTTTGGAGAAACCACCCTTGTGACGCAGAAGGTCTTCAACCGTAATCCTATTGTATAAGGTGTCTTTTATGGCGGCGACATAGGCTGAGTCGTTCAGGATTCCATCCGGCCCGAACACGTGGTCCTTGATGCTCAGCAGTCCTCTTTCCTGAAGAACCATAATTCCCACAGCTGTCACCAGCTTGGAGACGGACGCCATCCTCAGAATATTCCCGGGCCCCATTTTCTTGTCGGTGTCGGCCTCCCCGTAGCCTTTGGCGAAGAGCAGGGAGTCGTTTCTCATGACCGAGAGGGACGCTCCGTGTATTCCCCAGTAAGTCAGGTAGCCCTTGACTATCTTATCGAACCCGGCCAGGCAGGACGTGTCTGACATCTCGTTTGTAAGGGTTTCGTTGAGGTTTACCGGCACAGGACACGATTCAGTTTCCTTATCCATCCGCTTGCCGAACGCTGACTTACCGGCTATGATGACGACCAGCAGGACAGACAGTCCCGCCGCGCAAGTGAGGATCAACCTTTTTGTTCTGGAATCCGACATATTCTTAGATCAGTCCGGCCTTTCTTCCGAAGTCGATGATGAAATCGGCTGTCCCGTCTATTCCGAGAATCGAGGAGTCGATGCAGAGGTCATAGTCAGACGCCGCTCCCCAGTTGCCGAAAGTGAAGAAATTGTAGTAGGTCTCCCTGGTCCTGTCCTGTCTTCCGATTCTGGTGCGGGCCTCCTCCGGGCTGATTCCCAATCTTTCGGAGACCCTTTTCACACGGTCCTCCAAAGGCGCGCAGACGAAGACATCCAGGCATTTAGAGTCCCTGAGGATGTAGTTGGAGCACCTGCCTACGAAAATCGCCGGACCTTTCGCCGCGATGTTCCTGATGACCTCGCTCTGGATTTTGAAAAGCTCATTGTCACCGACGTAGTTTTGCGTGCCGCCGAACCTTCCGGTCCCGAAGAATGATGAGATGTTGAATATGCTTCTTTTCTCGTCGCTGCGCTCGAACAGTTCCTTGCTGAAACCGCTCTCGTCGGCTGCCTTGGAGATCAACTCGTTGTCATAGACCGGGACGCCCAGAGTCTCGCTTATTTTTAACGCGATGAGCTTTCCGCCGCTCCCGAACTGGCGTCCGATGTTGATTATTGTGTTTTGTCCGTTCATATTCATTAGTTTTTAAGAGATCGCGCTTCCAAGGATCGTTGGCTCGTCCCCGTCCTTGAGTCTGCTGAATTTGCGCATGAGATTGCCGATCATGACCAATGTCGTGATGCAGGCCAGCGCATCGGAGATAGGGAACGCCGCGAACACTCCATGAATGTCAAAGAACAGCGGCATCAGGTACAGCAGTGGCACAAGGTAAAGCAGTTGGCGGCTGAGGGACAGGAATATTGACTTCCGGACCATTCCGAGACTCTGGAACAGGTTGGTCGATACCATCTGCCAGCCTACGATCAGCACAACCGGGTTCATCACTCTCAATCCTTTCTCCGCCATCTCCTTAAGGCTTGGATCGTTGGTGAAGATGCTGACCATCACTTCCGGGAAGAACTCCGAGGCGATGAACCAGAAACCGGTTATGATCGTGGCCCACATTGACGTGCGCAGGAATACCTCGCGGACCCTTGAATATTTCCTCGCCCCGAAATTGTAGCCGGCGATAGGCTGCATTCCCTGGTTGAACCCCATCACCACCATAATGAACAGGAAGTTGATCCTGTTGATGATTCCGTATGCTCCGATCGCAAGGTCTCCGCCGTACTTGAGAAGCTGCTGGTTGATGAACATTGTCACGATGCAGGAGGCCGAGTTCATAAGGAAAGGCCCCATACCGATTGACAATGAATCCTTTGCGATCCTCCACTCAAGACTGAAGAACCCTTTCGGCAGACGAAGGACGTTGTCCTTCCGTGTGAAATAGTATATTGAATATGCCAGCGAGACAGCCTGGCAAATCACCGTCGCCAAGGCGGCTCCGCGGACACCCATCCCGAACGTGAAAATGAATATCGGGTCCAGGATGCTGTTGAGGATCACCGTGAAAAGGGTCAGTCCCATCGCCATCTTCGGGTTGCCCGAAGACCGGATGATGCTGTTCAGTCCAAAGTAAAGATGAGTGATGACATTCCCGTAGAGAATGATCTCCATATAGTCCCTGGCGTACTTCAGCGTGTTGGCGCTGGCTCCGAAGAAATAGAGAATCGGATCCAGGAACATCAGGCAGAACACGGTGAACAGGAGGCCGACGATGCAGTTCAGGGTCACCTCGTTGGCCAGGACCTTGTTGGCGATCTTGTAGTTCCGCTGTCCGAGCAGCACGGAGATCATGGTCGCCGCCCCGCCGACAAGAGTGCCGAGCGCCGTGCTGAGGTTCATCAGCGGGAACGTGACAGCAAGTCCCGAGATGGCCAGCGATCCCGATCCGGGAATATGCCCGATGTAGATGCTGTCCACCATATTATAGAGAGAAGACGCAGTCATGGCGATGATTCCAGGGACTGCGTACTTCTTCAGCAATTTGCCTATGCTTTCACTTCCGAGCTCTGTGGGAGCCGTCTGTGTCTGTGACATGTTGTGTCCTTTTTTCTTTTTATGGTTTGTCAACAATCTCTATCTCAAAGGAAAGCGGAGCGTACGCCGGAATGGCCTTCCCGCTCCCGCTGTAGCCGTAGCCGAGGTTGGAGTAGAACGCGCACACGCCTTTCTCGTAGGCCTTCATCTTGGAAAGGCAATAGGAGAAGCCATTGATTGTGGTGCTTCCGTCCGAACTGCTTGACCCTCCGAGAGTGATTTCGGTGTAGGTCTCGTTCAACTTGACCATTTGAGGCTTGTAAGTCTTTGACGAGGAGTAAATCCCGTAGAACTTGGCGGTGTCCTCGATTGTGGTGTCGAACACCTGACCGTTGAGAAGCCTTCCTATGTAGTTGATGTAGAATGTCGTGTCACGCGGGAATGTGGTTGTGTCAGTAGGCTCCTTGAGCTGTTGGTAGTAGTACCCGTAGAATGTGGAGTCAACATCGTTCATCATGCGAGCTGTGTACCTTTCCAACGAATCGACCTCCCATTTGTTGATGTTGTCGGTCTTGTCGGTCAAGGTAAGAGTGTAGATTGTGTTGCTCCCGCTCTTGTTCTTGTAGAATTCCTCAGCGGTAGTGTAGTATTTCTCGCCGGTTGATGATGATATGGTTGAGTTGAGCCATCCAGGCACGACCACTGTCCTTGTTCCGCCGACCTTCATGCCCTTGATGGCTTCCAGAACACCCGGCTGGGTGGCATAGTAAGAGTCCATCACCACTGTCGGACCATAGTAGTTGCCTTTCGTGTAGCTTCCTGTCTGCTGCGCCACTTTCTCTTCGGACGTGCCGCTGATGTTTCCGTTCAGATCCGTGGCCGTGTAGCGGATGAAGTAATAATAGTCATCGTCCGTGACAGCCTCTCCGGAGCCGGGCTGGTCATCGATGATGTAAACTCCAAGGCCGGTCGGCTGGACTCCCGGATGGTTCACGCTCATCCAAGCGTCCAGGTAGAGTTTCACGTCATCGTTCTCGTAGGTTGTGGTTTCCTTCGCGCAGGATGACGCCAAGGCAAGAATGGCCACGGCGGCCGTACAACGCAAAGATGAAGTTGCTTTCTTTGATATATTCATAACAGTTTTCTTTTTTCTCATTGATTAATTCGAGACGCTGCTTATCCACAAATGATAGGCCAAAGCCGAATTTCCTGGCACGGTTCCGTTCGTGTGCTTCCCGAATCCGTACTTTCCGTTGAACATGATGTAACATTCATCTCCGGCCTTGACCCCTACGATGCCTTTTTTCAGGCCTTTGACAAGGTTGTCCTTCGCGAGATCGACCGTGCTGACCTGAAAGATGGTGGAGTCGGTCACCGTCCAGTTGTAGGATTCGGCGAATTCTTTGCTGTTGGTCACGAACATATTCTCGGAACTGAGGCTGGAACTGTTGATGCAGTGTCCCGCATAGTAGAAGGACACGGTTCCGCCGCTCTCAAGCGGGGCCCCATCTCCGTGCTTCACGGTGACCCTTACGACGCCGTCAAGATAATCGACCGTCGCCTCGGATTCTTCCGGAGCAAGGGATTTGACCAGAGATTCGATGTTCTTGTCCTGCTGGGTATAGACGTTCTCGACCTCGCTCTTGCCGCAAGAAGAGACAAGGGCGGCCATGCCCATCAGGGCTGGTATGATGAGATTCTTTGTCATATTCCAAAAAACTCATTCGTTACTTTCAAGATGTATGCCTCGGCGTCCTTGAGGGAGGCCAGGTCTTTCCCTGTGGTGAGCTTTCCTCCGGCCGCCTGCTCATGTCCGCCGCCGTTGAAGTATCTTGCGGCGCAGTCATTCGCCGAGACTCCCTTCTTTGAGCGGATGGACACTTTGAATATGTCGTCCTCCTGGGTCAGGAATATGCTCATGCGCACCTCCGCCACAGACAACGGCATGTTCACGAAGCCTTCGCTTTCGCCTCTTTTGAAGTCAAACCTGTCCTGGGTCTCCTTGTCCAGGATGATGAAAGCGACGCCGCGCGGGGTGATCGTGAGCTTTTCGCTCATAAGGAACCCCATGAGCCTCAGACGGTTCTCCCTGTAGTTGTTGTACAGGCTGACGAGTATGGCGTCACGGTCCACTCCGGCTTCGATCAGTCTTGAGGCCATCTCGAACGTGCTTGGAAAGACAGAGTTCGAGAAGTTGTTCGTGTCAGTCGTCATTCCGGTAAGCAGGGAGGCGGCGCATCTTGCCGGCAGACGAGACGCGTCTCCTTCGATCTCCGGCGTCTCCATCAGGATCCAGAACAGAAGCTCGCTGGCCGAGGATATCCCTTCCTTTGAGAACGTCAGGTCAAAGGATGCCGTCTCAGGGTTCAGATGATGGTCGATCAGAACCTTACGGGCCGTGGATTTCCTCAGGAGAGTCTCCATGTCCGCTGTCCTGGAGAATGAATTGCAGTCCAGACAGATGATCAGGTCACAGGAATTGATCCATTCCTCCGCTTTCAGCCTCTCATCCTCGAACACGATGACACTTCCGGGCTCGAATCCTTTCGTGATGAAGGAGATGGAGTCCGGGACGCTGTCCGGTACGATCAACGCGGCGTTCTTGCGCTTTATGTCTGTCAGATAACCCAACATGGCGGTTCCGCTTCCGACCGCATCCCCGTCCGGATGGGTGTGGACGACGATGGTGACGCGGGATGAACCACCCGTCAGTCTGTCTAAAACTGTGATGTCTTTCATTGCTGTCTGCAAAATTACAAATATTATATTGCATTTCATAAATCAATTTTCTAACTTTGTCAAGAATTGACGTATAGTCTTTTCATGGGTAGAAAAAACATAAAAACCAAGAATAATGAACAAGACACTGAAAACGATCATCTGCATCGTACTCGCGCTTTGCGCGATCTTTTTAGTCTACAAGATCTATGACGGCATCATGGAACCTGTTAGATTCAACAAGGAAGTTGAGGCCAGGCAGAAAGTGGCTGTCCAGAGGCTCAAGGACATCCGTGATCTCCAGGTTGCGTTCAAGAGTGTGAACGAGAGGTTCACCGCTTCGTTCGACACCCTCAAGCAGTTCTACAACAACGGTGAGATGGTGGTTCTCATGCAGGTCGGCTCAAAGGATGACTCCCTCGCCGTGGCTCACACCAATGACGTGAAGAAGTCTCATAAGGGAATCACCGACGAGGGCCTTTACAAGCTCTATCAGGAAGGTGACAAGAAACTCGTGTTCTCTATCCAGAACAAGATCGCCGTCAAGGATACCCTGTTCCGCAGCAGGACTGATTTCGATGTCAACAAGATCGACGAGATTCCTTTCGCCGCGGAGGGTGAGACTGTCGCCGCTGTGACAAAGATCGAGATGAACGCTGTCGTGAAGAAGGTCTCCGGTGTGAATGTGCCGCTGTTCGAGGCTAAGATGCCTTGGAAGTCCATCCTTAACGGAATGAATCATCAGCTTGTTGTGAACAAAGTCGCCGAGTGCGAGGATCAGGGCCGTTACGAGGGTCTTATGGTCGGAAGTGTCTCCGCGCCTAACAACAACGTCGGTAACTGGGAGTAATCCTCTGTCATCACCTGACATAGATGGATTGGAATCCAAAACAGAAGATAAACGGAATATCCATTCAAGTCTGCTTGAATGGATATTCTTTTAAGGTGGAGGATGATGGCGCCGTGACGGAATCGGGATGGCGCGGCGCTGACACGGTTTTCACGGCTCCTGAGTTCCAACGGCGGTACCGGCATGTGGAGGTGTCGCTGTTCACTCCGAAAGTGGCATTGGTCCCGCGAACGTTCTTCGATGAGTCAACGGCCCGGCAAAGCCTTGCCGACACCGTTGTCATAGGCGATGGCGATGAGGTTTCCCATGCCTCGCTTCCGGAATACGCCGCTGAATTGGTATATTCCCTGTCCATCGGAGAGATGCTGTCCCGGACAATCTCGCAGGCGGTCCTTGACTTCGATGGCAGACCTGCGGAGGTCCTGCCGGAGATGTACTACATCCTGAAGGATCTGCAGAACATCGATGAATATAACAGGATCATCGCGTCCTACGCCGCGGGATATCTTCATCTTGGAATATCTCAGGGTCGCAATCTGCTTTTGGCCAACGTGTTCCGTGCGTCCGATTTCACTACCGCGGAATATTTCCTGTTCATGGCCGTGAGAAAGCTCCAACTCAATCCGGAGGTGTCATCGGTCTATTTCAGAACTCCTTTGACCGAGGAGGAGGAAATGTCCCTGTACCGTTATTTCAAATCTGTCGAAAGGCTATGAGGATAATCGGAGGAAGACTGCGCGGGAAAACTGTCAATCCCCCTGCCGGCTACAATGCAAGGCCGACCACCGACTTCGCCCGCGAAGGTCTGTTCAATGTGCTTGACAACGAGTACGAGTTTGAGGATTTGAAGGTTCTTGACCTTTTCGGTGGCACAGGGGCCGTCGCTTTCGAGTTCGCCTCAAGGGGGGCGGCGAGAGTGTGGTCGGTGGAGATGGCGCGGGAGAACGCCTCGTTCATCAAGACAGAGGCCCGTCGGCTTGGTCTGGACAATGTCACGATGGTCAGGGACAACGTGTTTGATTTCCTCGGCATCTGTCACGAGAAGTTCGATATAGTGTTCGCGGATCCACCATACGCCCTTGACGGACTGGAGACATTGCCGGACAAGGTGTACTCGGCGGACATTCTCCATCCCGGATGCTATTTCATCCTGGAGCACGGGGATGAGCATTCATTCACGGACCATCCTTGTTTTAAGAAGGAAAAGAAATACGGAAGGGTTCATTTCTCCTTTTTCAGCAAGGATGAAGAGTGACCGCACTATAAAAGATAATTAGTCAACACTATAAAACTGACAACGATGTACGACGCTAAGAACGGGCTTTGGGTAGCCCATTGCCAAGACGGACCGCTTTCCATCATCGGGAAGATGGCCAACAGGCATGGCCTTGTCGCTGGAGCGACAGGTACCGGAAAGACAGTCACACTTCAGGTCATGGCCGAGACTTTCTGCCAGGCAGGGGTCCCTTGCTTCATGGCGGACATGAAAGGAGATCTTTCGGGAATATCCCAACCGGGGCGTCTGAGCGGATTCATCGAAAAGAGGATGGCTGAGTTCGGAATCGAGGCTCCGCGGTTCCAAAGCTGTCCGGTGCGCTTCTACGATGTGTTCGGACAGCAGGGACATCCGCTCAGGTGCACTGTCTCACAGATGGGACCTCAGCTTTTGAGCCGTGTCCTTGGCCTTAACGACACTCAGGAGGGGGTACTGAACATCGTGTTCAGGATAGCTGACGAAAGAGGTCTGCTTCTGCTTGACATCAAGGATCTGCGATCCATGCTGAACTATGTCCAGGCGCATGCCTCTGAATATTCGTCTGTCTATGGCAACATAGCCTCCGCTTCGGTCGGTGCGATCCAAAGGTCGATCCTTACCCTTGAGAATGAAGGCGCTGACCAATTCTTCGGCGAGCCGTCCTTTGATATTCAGGATCTTCTGGCCTGCGAGGGAGGAAAAGGCGTGATGAGCGTCCTGGCCGCAGACAGGCTGATGATGAAGCCGAAGCTATATTCAACCTTCCTTCTTTGGCTTCTTTCGGAGTTATATTCAACTCTCCCGGAGGTCGGTGACATGGAACTGCCAAAGCTTGTGTTCTTCTTCGATGAGGCGCACATGCTCTTTGACGACACGCCAAAGGCTTTGACAGACAAGATCGAACAGGTCGTAAGACTAATCAGGAGCAAGGGTGTGGGTGTCTATTTCGTGACCCAGAGTCCGACGGACATCCCGGAGAGCATTCTCGGCCAGCTCGGAAACCGTGTTCAGCATGCCCTCAGGGCGTTTACTCCGAAGGACCAGAAGGCTGTGAAGGTGGCCGCCGAGACTTTCAGGGCGAACCCTTCGTTCGACACATCTGAGGCCATCATGAACCTTGGCACCGGTGAGGCCTTGGTCTCCTTCCTTGACGAAAAAGGCGCTCCCGGGGTGGTCCAGAAGGCGAAAATACTGTTCCCGCTCAGCCAGATCGGGGCGATTGACACCTCGCAGAGAAGCCAGTTGATAAAGTCGTCCAGAATCTACGGGAAGTACGACACTCCTGTTGACCGTGAGAGCGCGTTCGAGGTGCTGCTGGCGCAGGCCCGTAAGGACGAGGAGGAAGCCGCGGCGGAGGCACAGGCCAAGGAGACCGAGAAGAAGTCCGCCAAGGGTGGCGGCCTGTTCGGCAAGCTTGCCAAGGCGGTTTTCACGGCTGTGACAGCGTCCGTTGCCGCCTCTGTCGGCACAGCTGTCTCCAACAAGGTGGCCGGCGGTAAGCCCCCAAAGACCAAGAAGGTAAGCACCGGCAACAAGGTGGTGAAGAGCGCCACTTCGGCGGCCACCCGCACCGTGACCAGGGAACTGAGCCGCTCCATACTCGGGAATCTGATCAAATAACAAATAACAAATCAAAATGAAGAATTGTCTTTGCACCGCTCTGGCATTGTCCCTGATGACTGCCGGAACAGTATCGGCCCAAAGTTGGGCGCCTGCCGGCGACCGCATCAGGACGGCGTGGGCCGAGGAGGTCACGCCGGAGAATGTCCATAAGGAATATCCTCGCCCTCAGATGGTAAGGCCCGAATGGAAATCCCTGAACGGTCTGTGGGAATATTCAATAACTCCAAAGAACGCTGCTGTCCCGGAAAAGTTTGACGGGCAGATTCTTGTTCCATTCGCTGTGGAATCCTCACTTTCCGGTGTCGGACGCATGCTGACTCCGGAGGATGCTCTTTGGTACAAGACGATTTTCAGGGTTCCGTCCGCATGGAAGGGGAAGCGTCTGATGCTCAACTTTGAGGCTGTGGACTGGCAGGCTGATGTGATTGTCAACGATGTCCAGGTCGGAAGGCACACCGGCGGCTACACGCATTTCTCCTTTGACATCACTCCTTATCTGAAGTCCGGCGACAACACATTGGTTGTCAGGGTCGAGGATTCTACGGATAATGATTTCCAACCTCGCGGCAAGCAGGTCCGGACGCCGAGTGGCATCTGGTACACCGCTGTGTCGGGTATCTGGCAGAGTGTCTGGATCGAGCCGGTGGCCAAGGCGCATGTCGCTGACTACTACGCTGTCTCCGACATCAAGGCGGGGAAGGTCGATGTCACTGTGACCACGGAGGGCGCTTTGGAAGGCGATGTCGTGAAGGTGGAGCTTCTTGAGGGCGGTGTCGGCTATTCGACCGACAATGCCTCCGGCAAGGTCATCGCCCGGGGAAAGACTGTTCCGGGAGGCACGGTGACGCTTCCTGTGGAGGATCCACGGCTGTGGTCTCCGGACTCGCCTTATCTCTATGGTCTCCGGGTTTCCGTGGTCCGCGGCGGAAAGACGATCGATGCTGTCAACGGCTACACGGCGATGAGGGAGGTCTCATTGTTCGTCAAGAATAAGAACACGAAACTGATGGCTCTCAACGGTCAGCCTCTCTTCCAGTTCGGCCCTCTGGACCAGGGCTGGTGGCCGGACGGATTGTACACGGCTCCGACGGACGAGGCTCTTAGGTACGATGTTCAGAAAACCAAGGATTTCGGTTTCAACATGATCCGCAAGCACATCAAGGTCGAGCCTTCGCGCTGGTTCTACCATTGCGACCAGATCGGCATGATGGTCTGGCAGGACATGCCGTCCTTTGCCGGCAACAATCTCAACAAGTGGGGAACACACAACTACGGCGAGGGCACGGATTTCCCTGCCACGCCGATGGCCAAGGCCAACTATTATAAGGAATGGGGCGAGATCATCGCGCAGGTCAGGAAGTTCCCTTGCGTGGTGATGTGGGTTCCGTTCAACGAGGCCTGGGGACAGTTCGACACCAAGGCCGTCGTTGATTTCACGAGGGCGCAGGATCCTACAAGACTTATCAACATGTCCTCAGGAGGCAGCTGGGAGCCTGATTGCGGCGACATCATGGACAACCACCACTATCCTTATCCGGCGATGTACCTTTGGGAGACCAAGATGGCGAATGTGGTGGGTGAATATGGCGGCATCGGTCTTCCGCTTGAGGGGCATCTGTGGCAGCCTGACCGCAACTGGGGCTATGTCCAGTACAAGAACGGCGACGAGGTGCTTGATGAATATTCAAGGTTCGCCGATCACCTTATCCTGCTGGTCAGGCAGGGTGTCTGCGGTGCGGTTTACACTCAGACGACCGATGTCGAGGGTGAGGTCAACGGCCTCATGACCTACGACAGGAAGGTCGTGAAGATGAATGAGAAGAAATTGAACGAGATCAACACCAAGGTGATCAAGTCAATGCCTGTCAAATAATCGACAAATAACAACAATCATGGAGAATCTTTTTGACATCAAAGGAAAAGTGGTGGTGATGACGGGGGCCTGCGGGGTTCTCGGAGCCACGATTGTGAAATATTTCGCCGCGCAAGGCGCGAAGGTCGCCCTTCTGGATCTTGACAGGGCTTCCGAGAAGGGTGAGGGCATTGTCGCCGAGATCAAGGCTGAGGGAGGGGAGGCGTGCTTCCTTCCGACCAACGTGCTTGACAAGGAGACGCTTGAGGCCAACCGCAAGGAGATCGTGGCGAAGTTTGGCGGGATCGATATCCTGCTGAACGCCGCCGGCGGAAATATGGCCGCCGCCACTGTTCCGCCGGAGAAGACAATTTTCGACCTGGATGTTGAGGCTGTGCGCAAGGTGGTGGATCTCAACTTGTTCGGCACTATCCTTCCTACTATGGTGTTCGCCAAGGCTATGGTAGGAAAGAAGAAAGGTTCGATCATCAACTTCTGCAGCGAGACTTCACTCAGGCCTCTCACACGTGTGGCCGGTTATGGTGTGGCCAAGGCCGCTGTGGCCAACTGGACCAAGTATCTGGCCGGCGAGCTTGCGATAAAGTTCGGCGAGGGCTTCAGGGTCAACGCCATCGCTCCGGGATTCCTGCTCACGAACCAGAACCGTTCCCTGCTCACGAATCCTGACGGCAGTCTGACCGACCGCTCTCACAAGATTTTGGCCCACACTCCGTTCGGACGTTTCCTTGAGCCGGAGGAACTTCTCGGAACCCTCCACTGGCTGGCTTCCGACGCCTCCAAGGCCGTTACCGGAACGATCAACGTAGTTGATGGAGGTTTTGATGCGTTTTCGATTTAGCGAGGAGCTAAATCGAAAACGCATCTTTTTTTTCTTAACCCCCAGTCACTTCGTGACAGCCCCGGTGGGGCACGGGGAAAGGATTCCCCGAAACCCCTTCGGTCGCTTCGCGCTTCGCACGGTTTATTCAACCCCCAGTCACTTCGTGACAGCCCCTGAGGGGCACGGGGAAAGGATTCCCCGAAACCCCTTCGGTCGCTTCGCTCCGAGTGTATGCTATATTATGGATTTAATTAAGTTATTATTTTTTAATTGAAAATGAATAAAAATATATATTTGATGCGGGAGAGTTGGAGATGGTACGGCCCGAACGATCCTATCTCTCTGGACTACATACGTCAGACAGGCGTAACTGACATCGTTCACGCTCTCCATCATATTCCTAACGGTCAAGTCTGGCCGGTCAAGGAGATCAAGGCCCGCCAGAAGATGATCGCCGACTGGGGACTCATCTGGAGCGTGGTCGAAAGCGTGCCTGTGCACGAGCACATCAAGACCCAGACCGGGGACTATCTCCAGTATATCGAGAACTACAAGCAGACTCTGCGCAACCTCGCTGAGTGCGGCATCAAGTGCGTGACCTACAACTTCATGCCGGTGCTTGACTGGACCCGTACCGATCTGGACTACAGGCTTCCGGACGGCTCGACCTGTCTGCGCTTCGAGCGCGCGGCCCTGCTGGCGTTCGACCTTTTCATCCTGAAAAGACCGGGGGCGGAGAAGGAATATTCAGCCGAGGACATCGCCAAGGCAAAGGCACGTTTCGAGAAGATGGACGCTGAGGAGATCCACAAACTCACCCGAACGATGATCGCCGGCCTTCCTGGCAGCGAGGAGAGTTTCACCCTTGACCAGTTCAGAAAAGAGCTCGAAAGGTACGATGGAATTGATTCCGAGAAACTTAGAAGCAATCTTATCTTCTTCCTGAGCCAGATCTGCCCAGTGGCTGACGAAGTTGGAGTGAGGATGGTCATCCATCCGGATGACCCACCGTTCCCGATTCTTGGTCTTCCAAGGATCCTTTCAACGGCGGATGATTTCCGTAAACTGATCGCCGCGGTCCCTAACTGGTCCAACGGCCTTTGCCTCTGCACTGGTTCGTTCGGCATCAGGGCTGACAACGATCTTGTCGGAATGATGCGCGAGTTTGGGGACAGGACTGATTTCGTGCATTTCAGAAGCACGAAGCGTGACGCCGAGGGCAACTATTTCGAGGACACGCACCTGGCCGGTGACGTGGATATGTACGGAATGATGAAGACCCTCCTTGAGGTGATGCAGGAGCGCAAGTTCCGTGTGTTCTGCCGTCCTGACCACGGCCACAGGATGTGCGATGACCTTCAGAAGAAATCCAACCCGGGATATTCCTGCTACGGCCGAATGAGGGGCATCGCTGAGCTTCGCGGCCTCCAGATGGGCATCGCCGGCTCGCTTTATCCTGAGGAGTAAAACTGATTGTATTTACAAATATATTCATTATGAAGACATTGAGAACCACCTTTCTGGCAATCTGCCTTTCACTCGTGACCGCTTCGGCGGGATATTCACAGAACCACTATCAGCCGACTCCGGAGAATCTGGAGGCGCGCCGCCAACTCGTCAACGACCGCTTCGGAATATTCCTGCATTGGGGAATATATGCGTCATACGCGCAAGGGGAGTGGTACCTCCAGCTTGGAGGCCTGAACAAGGATGAATATGCCCACGCGGCGACCGCTTTCTATCCCGCCGGCTACAACGCCGAGGAATGGGTTAAGGCTTTCAAGGATGCCGGTGCCGGCTATGTGACGATCACCTCCCGTCATCACGATGGTTTCTCTATGTTCGACACCAAGGCTTCGGACTACAACATCGTCAAGGCTACCCCTTGGGGAAAGGATGTGATGAGGGATCTGGCTGACGCCTGCCATAAGGAAGGTCTGAGCCTCCAGTTCTATTATTCGATTCTGGACTGGATCAGAGAGGATTACCCTCTTGGCGAGTCCGGCCACAACACCGGCCGCAAGGGCGATCATCCAGACTATGACCACTACCTCGGCTTCATGAAACAGCAGGTGAAAGAGTTGATGACTCAGTACGCCCCTGTCCGCGCCCTCTGGTTCGACGGCTATTGGGACCACAAGCGCGACTCGATTCCTTTCAACTGGAAGATGCCTGAGTTCTATGAATATATTCATTCAGTGGATCCGGCCTGTCTCATTGGTAACAATCACCATATCCAACCGATTGAGGGTGAGGATTTCCAGATGTTCGAGAGGGATCTTCCGGGGCAGAACACCGCCGGTTATTCCGAGGGACAGATGGTCAGCGACAAACTCCCGTTGGAGATGTGCCAGACGATGAACCACACTTGGGGCTACAGTGTGAAGGATCGGGACTACAAGACCGCCGCTCAGCTCATCGGCACTCTTGCGAAGGCTGTCTCGATGAACACCAACCTTCTGTTGAACATAGGCCCTCGCGCCGACGGCCGTCTTCCTGAAGCCTCTCTGTCTCTGTTGAAAGAGATCGGCCAGTGGATGAAGGTGAATGGTGAATCCATCAAGGGCTGCGGCCCCGGCCCGGTCGCCGAGCAGGAGTGGGGAGTCTCGACCGCTCCTCTCACGGGTGGCAAGACCTTCTATATTCATGTCCTTCAGAACCCGGGCGCTGTCCTTGAGATTCCGGTCGCCAAGAAGGCCAAGGTCAAGTCAGTGACCGCATTGTATGACGGAACGGCCCTGTCAGTCAAGAAAGTCGGTGAGAATCTTTTCATAACCCTCCCGGCTGACCTTCCGGCGGAGGACTACGTCATCTCCGTGACGTTGAAATAGCGTTCCCACATCAAACTATAAAAAGGGTGACCCGAATAGGTCATCCTCTTTTTTTTCTTGCCCGCAGTCTTGAAAGAACTGCTGTGGTTCGCATCACTTTGACAGAGCCTCCCGTCGGCAAACGCAAGCAATATGACAAAGGCGGCACAAGATCCTGCTTGACACAGGAGCAAGTGACTTGTTTATCCGAAACGCAAAGCAGTTGGGTATAAACCTAAATGATGTGGATTATGTTTTCATTTCTCATGGGCATAGTGACCATGAAGGAGGGCTACGATATTTCTTGGAGCATAATCGACAGGCTAAGGTCATCGTCTCGCCCGATGCCATGAGCGGTGAATTCTTTTCTAAACGGGGGAATCTACATAGCATTACTACGGAGTGGCCAGAAATCAATGAAGAGAGGCTTCTGAAGATTGAACAGACTTGTGAGATAGCAGAAGGCATCCATGTGATTGCCCATATCCCTCAGAATCATCCGATGCCCAAGGGAAATCAGAACCTTTTCGTGCAGGATGCCAATGGCAAATATGTGCATGATGATTTCCGCCATGAAATTGCTCTGTATGTTGAAGTTCTCTTATTCACAGGTTGTGCTCATAGCGGACTGGAGAACATTCTGGCTGCCTGTCCTTGGCCTGTAAATACTGTAGTTGGTGGCTTCCACTTGCTTGACGGACAAGAAACGGATGAAGAAATCAAAGCATTGGCTAAAAGACTGAAAGCCAATTACCCTGATACACGGTTCTACACCAGTCATTGCACAGGCGACAATGTGTATGATGTGATGAAAGACATGATGGGAGAACAACTACAGTCCTTCAGATGTGGAACAATAATAGAATAATTATATGTTAGAGCATATTGCAGATTTCACAGCATGGCCGAGGTGTACGAGGGCGTGGCCTTTTTCAGGAGTTTTGGATTTAGTCGTAAATCATGTGATTTGGGTATTGCACATATTCTGGAATCATCGTACCTTATGCAGTTGCATAATACTAATAAGGTTTGAATATGGGACTGCTTAACAGGTTCTTCACAAATTGCGCCAATCCACAAGGCTGGATGGGACGGATGATGCTGCGTATGATGAACTTCGGCCATGCACCGCTGACGAATTGGGGGTTGGGCTTCGTAGAATTCCAGAAGGGTTGGACGATGCTTGACATTGGCTGCGGTGGAGGTGCTACCCTAAAAAGATTAACCAAACGTAGTGAGTGGGCGCAGGTCTATGGCATCGACATTTCGGAGGAGAGCGTGGCGAAAGCCAGGAAAGTAAACGCCAACGTACTCGACAAGCAAGTCTTCGTCTGTCAGGGTTCTGCCGAGAAGTTGCCCTACGAGGACGGGAAGTTCGACCTTGTAACGGCTGTCGAGACGGTATATTTCTGGCCCAACCTGTCTGACTGCCTACAAGAAGTTCGCCGTGTACTGAAAAAAGGTGGCAAGTTCGCCATCATGGTAGAGGTGCTTGATGCAGATTCCGTATGGACCAATGTCGTGGAGGGCATGACAGCGTATTCTCCTGAACAGCTCCAGTCGTTGCTCAACGAGGCTGGCTTCATCCAAACGAAGATTCACCACAAAAAGCCGTCGTATGCTGCCATTATTGGTATGAAACCATGAACATAAGGTAAAAACGATGCTTCGTAACCTCTTAGAAATTCGATATTATAAGTCCATCAAACCGAATATCCGCAGCATTCCAAGTGTCAGCTCAATGATGATGATGCCAATGCTCGTGAACCAAATTCCTGCCAGCCAAAAGAAAACTTTTTTGGAGAAGTGGACACTGCTGGCTTTTGGGATAAAATCATTATCTTTGCGGTGTAAAATATGATACCAATATCAAAAAGTACTCTAATATGATATTTGAACGTAAGAAATATTGGTTCTTCCGCAATTTAGTTGAAGCACAGGTCGCTGAAGACCATTTTTCGTTTGAGCAGGTCAAGAGATGCTCGCCCAAACATTACTCGCTTTACAGCTTTTAGTTTGTTCACGAAGCCTTCAACGATGCCATTTGAGGTGTCCAAAGTGATAGCATTCCTCACGGCTTTCAGATCCATCCTGATTCCATAGGCAAACGACCGCAATTCCTTAATAGGAGACTTCCCGTAGCTATCCAGCCATGAGTCCAGTTCATCAACATCGTTTCCCATTATAGTCGCATAGAAAGAGGACGCCGCATTGTATATATCTCTGAACCACCCATATGACATCATCTTCTCTACAAGTGCAACCTCCGCATGAACTATCCTCTCTTTTCGAATGGACTTGTCGGCAATATGCGCGATCCGGCGTATTGGCAGCAGAGGCTCCCTGTCGCAATTTGGACGTTGTTTCATCTTCTCGACCTCTTGTCCGGAACGGTGTCCATGATGGCCGTCAGACAGGTAACCATAGTGGTCGTAGAAAGGAGTCAAGGAACCCGGAAAGCCTTTTCCCTTGATTTCCATGAAGATTTTACGGAGATCCTTACCATGCCGATACTCTTCTTCCACATATGTGTCGTAAAGATAATAAGGCAATCGCTCCTTGCCGGCCCTTTTCGGAAGAGTGTCGCGGCCCATATATTTCCTTACGGTCTGTCTGGCAATATCCAGCTTCTTGGATATCTGGGCGATGTTGAGTCCCGCGGCCTGTAACTCTTTGACTTCCTTGAACATGACTTGTCGAGACTCGACCTCCGGAGTTTCTTGAACTTCCTCAGGGCGCACGGCGCTTCTATATTCATCGTAATGAGAACCGATAACTTTAGTGACACAATCCGACATATTCATGTTCAGATGGAACCTGTCGGCCACCTCTGTGATATTCCGCCCCGTCGCGGCGATGGCTGCGGTATAGTCTGTAGATCTATCGCGGCTGACGACCTCCACTTGGACATGCTCATCCAACCATGCTTGAAAGCTTTTTACATCCCTGTCACCGAGAAGGTCTATGACAGACCCGGTTTCAAGGCTGACGATAATACTGCCGTATGTGACGCCTTTGCGAAAGGCCCAATCATCCACGCCAATCTCCTTCACTTCGCATCGCTCTGGAACCGACATACGGTGGACATCTCGGAGTACGGTGTCTCCGCTGAGGGGCACTCCTGTCGCCGATAACAACTTCCGGGCTGATTCTGAGGAGCATTTCAAGCCATGCTGGGTTACAACCATCTCACAACGCCTCGTCCGCCGTCGGTATCTGAACACCTCATCCCCTGGTTGTTCAGCGAAAGTCTTTTTCCGACAATCCGGATTGTGACAAAAGAACTTGCGCGCCTCAAACGTGATGATAACCGGATGGCCAAGAATCGAAAGATCTGCAATAGTCCTGTGATAACGGCTATGAACGCTGCGACTCACATGGCCGCAATATGGACAGACCCCATGAGGAAGATTACATCGTGCGTATACATGATAGGTGCGCATATCTTCGAGCTCCACTTGTTCAACAGACAGGTCACTTGGAGAATAAAGGGCCGACAAGTCGGCCTTCGCAGAGGCTGATGTTAGGCATTGCCGTAAAAATGTTGTAATTTTGTTTTTGTTAGGTGCTTTACACATCATCTATAACTTTATACTGTGGTAAGCATAAAGTTACGAAAAATTTATGTAAATACCTAATAGTCAATTAGTTAAGTTGAACTAAAACTACGGTTTTTTGATATTTGGCTAATTGATTTTTCGCGTCTATACCAGGTTCCTTTGCTAACAGTACAAACTCCGTCTTTCAACTAAATTGCGGAAGAACCACTTTTTTCAGGGAAAGACACTGGTGTACCAACAAGGACAAGACATCAGTTTCGGGCCAGTGGAAGGAAACTGTGGCAGAACAGTAGGTGTCATTCCTGATTCACATCCATCAACCTTAGGTGCGGCATTGTCGTTTCAGATCCAAACAACTATTATTCCGGGTGAAAAAATGGTGGTTATACACCCGGGGAGACATCACTGATTGGAGTCGGGTGCGGAAAGCCACTTTTTTCACCCGATTCATAAGCCCGGGATCTTCCGCCACACATTGTCTTATATGACAACGATGGAGATTAGATCCTTTACATACAGATTCTTGCGCAGGACTATCAACGGTGCGCAATTATTTAAATATCAGCGTTATAAGAGAAATGTTGGCCAACTCCTATATAGTTTCCTAATATTATCATCTCTTACATTTGCACCAGCAAGTTTTTTTAGAGGAAAATATTTAAAATTAAGATGTTTCGGAGAAAAGTTGTAATTTCGCAATAGAAGATGATCAACAGACAGTCAGATGCGAGAATTATCCGACATTTTACTTGTGATGCAGGCAGGCTCGATGGGAGTGTCGCTTACATTGTTGCTTGTTCTTGTGCTGTCGTGTCTTCAGAAGCCCGACACCACAGGAACGTATGAGAAAGTGCGATGGCTCTTGGCGCTTGCCATGCTGTTGCTCGGAGTACACTATTTGTTGCAGATGTGGTTTGGTTTCCGTGCGCAAGGCGACGATGTGGGGACCGTGGTCAATATACTTTTCTATTCGCCGGTTACTTATATCATGTCCTATTCGATATTGCGTATAGGCTGCGGACGCGGTTATCATCGTAAATTCTTGTCGGCGTCAGTGATAAGCATGGTGCTTATACTCTGCTGTTTCGCTTACGGTTATCTGCATTATGGCAGTCTGCATATGCAAGAAGTGTTGTACGTGATGGGATTGATATACCTCCTGACAGTGGTCTTCTTCATCGTTTATCCCATAAAAGAGATACGTCGTGTAAGGAAAATGGTGAACGAGGAGTCGGAACAGGAGCCAATACTTTACAACCTGTATATGCGTACAAGCGTCCGGTTGCTATATATAGCATCCATACTTGTGACATTCAGCATATTCTACACACCCGCGCTTGCCATTGCGGGACCTCTGTTTCTCGTTACCCTTGTGTTCTATATCATCAGTTTTGTGGCCCTTGGTTTCAACATCAGGCAAGTGAACGATATTCTTGTAGAGGAAACAGAGGAGGAAGTCTGTCCCGTAAGAGGAAACGCTGCCACGGAATCGGCCAGGGCAGTTATGGATGACGAGCTTAAAGCGAGGATCTGTGGCCTGATCGAAGGATGGAGAAAGAGTCAGGGTTATGCCTCTGTCGAAATCAACAGCGGCACACTTGCCGGTAGATTGAATATACCCAAGCGTCAACTTGTGCAGTATCTTCGCGAAGTGGAAGGCAAGACATTCCGCATCTGGCTCTCCGCTCTTCGTTTAGAAGAGGCGAAGCGTGAAATCTTGGAGCATCCTGAATATTCAAATGAGGCGATAGCCGAAAGTTGTGGTTTTTCGCGCAGCCATCTTCAGGTTAAGTTTAAGGAGGCAACTGGTTTGACCATCAACGAATGGCGGGCAGATAACGCCAAAGGCGGGTCGATAACGCCCAAAAATAAGTCTTAAGTGTTAGATTCATCACAAGTCTAACACCTAAGTAACGGAAATCTAACACCAACCAATAGGAGCCGAACACAGTGTCCGGCTCCTTGTCTTTATCTTTGGTATCTTATTCCTAACAAAACAAAATTATATTTATGAAGTCAAAACGATTCCTTCTTCCTCTCCTCGTGACACTGTGTTTGTTTGCAGGATGCTCTGATGATGGCCCGGCCACCGATCCGGCAGATGAGCCCATCGCCATAACCGAGAGCGAATTGAAAGAGGCCTTCTATTACACCTTTCCGCTGATGATCATGGATGCCACGGAGTCGGTGGAAACAAATGCCGAGACATTTGTTCCGGGCATACCGCGCGCGCCGGTCAATCAGCTTATCCATGCCGTGAAGATGGCCGATGCATCGAGCAAGTCGGTGGTGACACCTAATGTGGACACATATTACAGTCGGTTGTGGATGGACTTGGATGAACCGGTTGTGTTCGAATTCCCTGAAGTCAAAGACAGATTCTGCAATGTTCAGGTGCTTGACGCATGGACAAACACAACAAGCGTCATCACTGATGGCGGCACATATGTGTTCGCCAAGAAGGGAGTGAAGGTTGTTGTTCCGGCGGGAGCCACTCTTGTGGAGATGCCTACGACAATGGGCTGGTGTATCGTACGCATCCTTAATAAGGGAGAGGGCGACTATGAGAATGTAAGGAAGATTCAGGACGCCATGAAGGCTTATCCTCTTTCGGCTTATGGCGATGCGGGATATGTCGCGCCAAAGGGCACTTACGATGCGTCGAAGGATGTGAATCCTGTAAAGGCATGCATGGCGATGTCGCTTGATGAATATTTCGCCAAGGCAAACTCTCTCATGGAGAAGAACCCTCCTTTGGCCTTTGATACCGAGGTGACAGAACGAATGAAGAGACTTGGAGTCGGCCCGGGGCTTAAGATGAAGCAGATCGAAAACGGGGCGGAGATGTTCGCGCATGTCAAGGTTTCTTTCAAGGCAGATGCCGCTGCCGTTGCAGCCACATACAAGAAGAGCATAGGAGGAATATGGTCATATTTTACGGAGCCTATAGGCGACTTTGGCAAAGCCTATGATTTCCGTGCCGCCGTGGCGTTGGTGGGACTTGGAGCCAATACCAATGAGGTGGCTATTTATCCTCGTGCCGACTACGACTCTGACAAGGAAGCCCTCAATGGCGCAAATAGTTATACGTTGCATTTCAGCTCGCTTCCTCCTGTCAAGGAAGGCGGCTTCTGGTCGATAACCGCCTACGGGGATGACGACTATCTTATTGATAACCCTATCAACCGGTATAATGTTACCGACCGCAGCGGATACAATCTCAATGCCGATGGAACGCTTGATGTCACATTGTCGGCCGCCGACCCTCAGGATGGTTCCTTTTGGTTGCCTACGGGCAATAAGGGCTTCCATCTTTTCATGCGCCTGTATCAGCCGGATTTAAAGGCGCTGGACAGCTGGACTCCTCCGACCATCACAAAGAAATAGAAAAGGGATCCTTGGTTACTGGTCGAAGAGTCCGGTCGCCTTTTTTATTCCAAGACAACTTTCCAGGATTCGATCCTTGGTCCGGCACACGGCATCCGCCCGTCCGACGGCGGACTTGACCTCGGCCTGAGTGTAGTACCCGAGCAGCGAGAAGATCAGATATATTATCGTCTGAAAATTCTGGTGATATGCCAGAAATCACTTCTGGCTATCTCGTTCATCCTGTCAAGGATGTTTTTTCGATAGGATTCTCCATCAATACGTTCTATAAGGAAAGTAGGTGTGGCAGTCTCAAACCAATAACTGCCGAACATCTTGTCAGATAGTGAGTTGAGTAGGCTGAATGGATTGTAGATATCCTCTGAGCCTGCAAAATGGCGGCATTCGATCATGCTTCTATGCCAGTGTAAGGCTTGAATATATGCCACTTATGGATCCGTAAACCATAGGTGGCATATCCGTAGGCTCCACATTACGCTCGGAGCGAGGTTGTGTGCTGCCATATTCATAAAGTGCGATCACGGTATCACTGGGAGGCGGTACGCTGTTGCGATTGATGCCAATGTCCAACCCACTGCGGGCAAAGGCGATTGTTTCATTGTTGTGCAAGCGCTTCCACGGCTGCCTTGTCAAGGCCGGTACACTTGACAATGATGTCCATAGGGGTGTTTGCCTCAACCAAGCGTAAAGCTATTGCCTCCCGTTCGGCAATTTTGCCTTGTTCCAGCCCTTCCTCGCGCCCGAACTCTCTGGCGTAGGCTATCTGGTTGTAAGTATCCCGTTCGTTTATCATATTGCTGACATATTGTTGTTTCTCATCCTTTGTAAGGGATATGACCTCCGCCGCCTCGAAGAACCTACTGAATATCCTGTCGACCAACGCAGCCGGACGCTCCAGCAGGAGGTGCAGGTTCTTCAGGACGTAGAACCACTTGTCAAGGTTCGTCTTGAGCTCGTCAGGTCCCTTGTCGAATCGCTCGATCTCGATGAACACGAACCGCAACTTGTCTGTCATCAGATCTCCGTTCTTGTCGTCCCTGACTGAATATCTCCGGATCAGCCCTCCGCCTCTTTCGGGGCCGAAATCGAAATTCTGCAACCCGACGAAATACACCCCTTTGATGTTGTAGTTCCACCTCTTGCCTTTCACACCCTGCGAGTGCAGAGCCATTCCGGAATAGTACAGTGCCCTTTCCCTGAAATGCTTCTGGTAGGCCAGTTGTACCTCGATGATGAACTTCTCCCCACTTTCATCCCTGCACATCACGTCGAATCTTGCGTTCCTGTCCCCGGCGGCCATCCCGAGCTGCTCTGTCGGCAGATATGTGATGTCCTTTATCCTCTTGTCCGGGAAGATCGTCATCAGAAACGCCACAAGGAACTCCTTGTTCATCTCCGTCCCGAAAAGCCTCTTGAATCCCCAGTCGTTCAACGGGTCGATGTACCGTGGCAGCGCGTCTTCGCTCACTTCGTCGCCGAACCCAGCCCCCTCGTCTTCCAAAAGTGCGCGGCCCCAGCCGTAGGCACTCAGGTCGCCATATCCATTAACAGCCATAAAGATAGTAGTTTTTAATTAGTTATACAAGCATAATCTTCCGCCGACTTTCTGATGAATCTTGAGCAGGTTGCGGAAACACGTCCGGAATCACTCTGCGTAGGCCGTGGCTAAAATACAACCAAAACCTCGGATATTCAGCGGGCGGTAGTAATTGTCCGGGGGTAAAAATATGTTTTTTATGATAATTTGTGTTTTTTATGGTCGGGGAACGGTCGGCGCTTATCCGGTCGGACATTGATTGGTCGGCGTTCAACTGCCGGAAGGAGTGGCTTAAGACTAAACTGGCGGATTGGAGCAGGTGGAAGGATTACAATAACGCTGACTTGATCGGTGAAGGGTACCCGCCTCGGGACTCGAACGGAGATCCAGATGAGCTGCATCACATAGGCCGGAGACAGGATTCACCGTTCGCGGAACTCACTTGGGCTGAGCATATGGGGGATGGCAACAACACGATCCTGCACAGGGTCGGCAAGGAGTCGGAGATTGATCGTGGTGAGTTCGACGGTGAGAAATCCGCTTATTGGCAGGCACGTTTCAGGATGTTCTCAAAGTCGGAATTAGAAAGTATATATTCAAAGTGACCCGTTGGGTAACGAAACGGGGCGATAATGTCGCCGGAGAGTGAAGTATGGGATTGTCTGGCTACGAAACGGACTGGAATCGTTGCCTGGGAAGGAACGGAATGTCGTGGGCAAACTACTTTATTGGTCAAATAGTTCGGTGGCCTGACGGAAAAGCTCGTCGATGGCTTCTTTGTCGCTTTGTGGTTTTGCCTGACGGGGTGAAGGCTCTTTCTTTTCAGATTTGCTTTCATCCTTCCGTACGATCTTCTTGGTGGAATCTGATGATTTCACTGTGGCGCTGGCAGCCTTTGCGGATTCCGGCGGATTCCGGAAGTTATCCTTGTCCGAAGTCGAGTCAGTGGAAGGCGAGCCAATGCCCACCATCTGACCTGAGTCCACAGTCTGAATCACGGATGCCGAGTCTGTGCCCACAACCTTGCTTAAAGAGTCTGTCGCACCTGAAAGTACATGGCGGGTCCAAGGGCGTATGGAAAGCAGAGTCACAAAGGCGATTAAAGCGACAACAGCAAGCCACAACGGCAGCCTGGATATGTGTTTGATGGCCTCCTTGACCTCAAGCGCGCTTTGGTAACGCCTCGACGGATCTCTTTGTCAGCATTTCCGGGCCACTTTGGCGTAGGCCGGACTCAAGCGGTCAATGACGCAGCCAAGCGAGAATATGTCGGTGTGGTAGTCCACGTTGCCTCCGGAAATCAATTCCGGGGATGCATAGACCTGCGTCCCCGCGGAACCCTTCAGGACGGAATGCGAATCAGAGTCGGAAAGCCCGAAGTCGATGAGTTTGACATTGTTGCCGTTGTAGGTCAACATGATGTTGGACGGCTTGAGGTCCCGGTGGACAATCTGCTTGGAATGCATATAGGCCAACGCGTCACATGTCTCATTGATGATCTTTGACGCCAATGTCTTGCTGATCGCTCCACGGGGCAGGAGAGTGTCCAGAGAGCAACCGTCCACCCATTCCATCTCGATGCAGTTGCCAAGCGGCGGAATGTTCACGAAACCATAGTACTCACAGATGTTCGGATGGTCCAATGAATATCCTATCTCGAATTCTTTCCTCAACAGACGCTCATAGACGGCGTCACCGGCATATTCACTTTTCAGAGCCTTATAGATGCGGAAGCGTCCGTCCTTGTCGGCACGCCAGATCTCGCAGTAACTTTCAGGGTTGCTGCGCATCAGCTCGAAAATGCCTTGTCTCGGGCTTTGAGCCTCTGTCGGTGTCTCGAAAAATCCGGATGCCTCGTCCATTATGCGATTGAATATTCGGAAACTGTCTTCACAATTGTTGGTCTGAAACTCAAAGATAACTATTTTTATGTTAAGGAACATGAAAAAAATAAGAAGCTGTTTTGAATTGTTTGTTTGAAGGTTTGAGAGTGAAAAACTTCAGTTTCGACCGCTTCTTCCAAGGAAGATAGCGGTGCTATCTGACTGAAGAAGCGGGAAGAAAATGAAGATTTTTCACCTCAAAGAACATTTCAAACAATTCAAAACAGCTTCTAAGTTGCTTCAGATTAAGAGAAGATTTTCGAGGATAGATCTTTTTTTGAAGAAGGAGTGTGCCGGTGGCACATGACTGATGAGAAAAGAGATCTAGACCGAAAAGATTCCTTAAGATGATGCAGGTTATTTTTTGAATGTTACTAAATTTGTATGATGCATCGAGGTTTATGAGGTATATTCACCGACATATTCTTTTGGTTTTGCTTTCCGTGCTTTGTTTTTGGCCTTCCGCTGCCGCCGCGCCGCAGTCGGACAACTACGACAAGGCGTTGGACAAGTACGCCTACATCTGTGACCGTTGCGTGGAGATGCGGGCCAAGGTCGAGTCCGGGCAGAGCATCCAGATGGAGTCGTTGGGCTCGCTTATGGCTGAACTCTCGTCACTCAGGAAGACTTTGTCCAACGCTTCGGGGAAGATGTCGGCGGCGCAGGCGGCCCGTTTTGAGGCAATCAAGGTGAGGTATATGCAAGGGATGATGGCTTTCGGGAAGAAGCCGGACAGACCGAAGTTCATTTCGATCCAGAAGATAAGCCCTGTCACTGAGCCTGTCGAAGTGACCTCTAAGACACGTCAAGCAGTGTCGCTACGATGGTTGGTGGGCCCCGTCGAACCACAGGCTCAGCGACCAGAACTAGTGGCTCAGCGACTTGAAGGGAAAAAACAGCACCGGAAGGAAGGACTCAGGTTGGCCGTCCTTGCCGATGCCGGAATATTCCCGACCCCATCCTATGGTGCGATGGCGGTGGCGACTTGGAAAGGCATCGGCGCATACGTCAACTATCGGAGTGATTTCCGGAAGAATGAATATTCCTACACATGCACCAGCGATGGTGACACTGAATATGGCCGCATCTGGACCACAGGAAAGTCCCGTGCAGACCGTACCATGATCACCGCCGGTCTCGCCATGTTCACTTCCCGTCGTTTCGGATTCTTTGCCGGAGCCGGTGTGACATCTTACACTCGCTATTGGGAGGACGTTTCCGGCCAGTGGGCCAAAGTGGAGGACAAGTCATTCAAAAGTCCGGCGGCCGATGTGGGATTGTTCCTGACATTCAGCCCGTTGATACTGTCCGTGGGTGTCACGTCGGATTTTTCCGGCCATGCTGATATTCAATTCGCCGTCGGAGTCTTTTTCTAGAGGTGTCTTTTTTGCGACGTTTTTGGGCATATTCGTTCCCCAAGAACTCCAGAGGCCCCTCTTCGGTGACAAAAACCGCCTTTGTCGTCACCGGAGAATCCCATCTCAAAGTGTCTTCAGATGATTGAGCCCGCCTTGGCGGCCGGCTATGTAGGACGGAGTGTATTCGCCGTCCCTGAGAATTCTGGAAATGTAGAGAGGGGAGCCTTTTATGAAGTTGGCGGCCTCAAAGCGGTCTCCTTGCCTGAGTTTGGAGTTGAGGGAGGATTCTACTTCAAACAGGTAGTCGCCCATGTACTTGAGTGTGACCTTGCGATTGGGATCCCAACCGATCTCAACTCTGGAGTCCGGCGCCAGGTCGCAGGAGTTGATGAAGTTGGCCGTGAAGAATCTTGACTGGAGCGCCGTAGAATTCTTAATGCTTTCACAGAATGTCTTATAGTCTGTTGAGCCGATATATTTGGCCAGTACATCAAGTGTTGTCTGCCGAGGAAGCGGGGTCATGTTGACATAACCCCACATCCTTTTCAGTGTGGAGGCGGAAATTCTTTCATGGGTCTCGCTTTCAATCTCTTGAGCCAGAGAGTAAAAGTCAGTGGATGTCATGACACTCTTACAGAATCTCTTCTCCACAAGAGACATCAAGTAATTAATTTCCGGGATCTGCCTGCTCATACAATGGCCTTTTTACTTCGTGCCGAAGATTCTGTCTCCGGCGTCACCAAGTCCGGGAATTATGTATGCGTCTTGGTTCAGGCACTCGTCAATCGCGGCCACGAATATGTCAACGTCAGGATGCTCTTTCTGCACGCGGGCGATTCCTTCCGGAGCTGCCACGAGGCACATAAGCCTGATGTTCGAGCATCCACGCTCTTTCAGCATTGTCAACGCGTCGCAAGAGCTTCCTCCGGTGGCGAGCATCGGGTCGGTCACGATCACGAGACGCTTGTTTATGTCTTCAGGGAGCTTGCAGTAATAAACCACAGGAGTGTGGGTCTTCTCGTCACGGTAAAGTCCTATGTGTCCGACTTTCGCCACGGGAACGAGTGTCTGGAGTCCGTCCACCATGCCGATGCCGGCGCGGAGAATCGGGACAATGGCGAGCTTGCGGCCGGAAACCTTCTTGGCCGTCATCCTGCAGATAGGGGTCTCTATCTCAATGTCGTCAAGTGGAAGATCGCGGGTGATCTCATATCCCATCAGAAGGGAAATCTCTTTAAGCAATTCGCGGAAATCCTTGGAACCGGTTTCCTTTTTCCTCATAATCGTCAGCTTATGCTGGATCATAGGATGGTCAATAACGTGCACTGCGCTCATTGGGTAAAATTTTTCGTAAAGTTACCATATTTTTTCCACACTTGCACGGTTCCCGGCCAAGTTTATTCACTGCCTGTCGCATGAGCCGGAACACAATAATATTCCTGAAAAAGATTATCTTTGCACCCGGTTAGTATAGCAGTAATTGTTATGTGGTTATCGTTAGCGTTCCTGTCGGCGGTCCTGCTTGGATTCTACGACTCCTTCAAAAAGGAATCCCTTGGCGGCAACGCCGTCATCCCTGTGCTGTTCCTGAACACATTGTTCTGCTCGCTCATATTCATTCCGTTCATCGCTCTTTCCTACGGCACCACCGCTCTTGACGGCAGCATCCTCAAGGTTGGTGAATATGGTGGCTGGGCGGTCCAGAAATGGATTCTGCTGAAGAGCGTCATAGTCCTCAGTTCCTGGACTTTAGGCTACTACGGAATGAAGCATCTTCCGCTCACGATTGTCGGCCCGATCAACGCCACCCGCCCGGTTCTGGTCCTGATAGGTGCGATGCTGATCTTCGGGGAGAAGCTGAACTGGCTCCAATGGATCGGAGTCCTGCTGGCTGTCGTGTCTTTCTTCATGCTGAGCCGCAGCGGAAAGAGGGAAGGGATTGATTTCGAGCATAATGTCTGGATCTATGCCGTTGTCGGCTCGGCGATTCTCGGAGCCCTCAGCGGACTCTACGACAAGTTCCTGATGAATCCGGACGGCCTTGCCATGGACAAGATGTCCGTCCAGAGCTGGTACAACATCTACCAGTGCGGAATGATGGGAGTGATGATGATGCTCATCTGGTATCCCAACCGAAAGAAAACCACACCATTCCGCTGGCGCTGGTCAATCATATTCATCTCTGTATTCCTGAGTGTCGCCGACTTCGTCTATCTTTACGCCTTGTCTCTCCCGGGAGCGATGATCTCTGTCGTCTCGATGATCCGCCGCGGCAGCGTCGTGGTCAGCTTCCTCTTTGCCGCCCTAGTCTTCAAAGAGAAAAACCTCCGCAGCAAAGCCATCGACCTCGCCCTCGTCCTCCTCGGAATGGTATTCCTCTACCTCGGCTCCAGGTAGTTCGCTCCGGTCGCAGGGTTTGCCGAAGCTTCCAAGTACGTTTCGACACCTCGACCAGCCCGGTACGCTACAGGCTTAATGATAGTGGCGCACTGGCTACTATGGTTGGTCGCTACGCTTTGCCGGACTCAACGCCCCGTAGATGTGTGGGAGGGGAGGGGCTGGGTCGTGGCACTTAAGTGGATGATAATGAGTCATGTAGCCTCTTTCGTGGTTCTGCTTTTAATACCACGAGAGAGCGCTTCTGCTTGAATATCAGGATTTTATCTGCCACGGTGGGTCGGCCGACGATGTCGCCATGACGCAAAAGAAATTTTCCCCTAGCCTCTATGGTTAGAACTATAGGTAGGCATAATAATTCGCAATGCGTTGATAGCGCAAAGAAATTTCCCCTTGCCGCAATTTTTGTAACGTGAAAAATTCGGCAAGGGGAAATTTCTTGCGCCCACAACAGCAATTATATTGCCAAAGAATCCGCCCCGGCAAGGGACGGATTCTTTATGAATATGTCAGTGAAACTCTAACTACTTGCTCTGCTCGATCGCGGCCTGGGCGGCTGACAACCGCGCGATAGGCACACGGAACGGTGAGCAGGAAACGTAGTCAACACCGATCTTGTTGAAGAAACGGATTGACGCAGGATCTCCACCGTGCTCTCCGCAGACACCGCACTTGAGGTCAGGCCTCTTTGAGCGACCGGCCTGGATGCCGAACTCAACCAGTTTGCCCACGCTCTTGGTGTCGATGGTCTGGAACGGATCGGCGTCGAGGATCTTGTTGCCAAGATATTCACCCATGAAAGTTCCGACATCGTCACGTGAGAAACCGAATGTCATCTGGGTGAGGTCGTTGGTGCCGAATGAGAAGAACTCGGCTGCGCGGGCCATCCTGTCGGCGGTCAGTGCCGCGCGAGGTATCTCGATCATCGTACCGAAGTTGTAAAGGATGAATTGACGGGTGGTGCCTTCAACCTCAGCCTTCACCTTGTCGCAGATCGCCCTCTGGAAGCTGAGCTCACGGGCGGAGATCGTCACTGGGATCATGATCTCAGGATGAGGGTTGAAGCCTTCCTGCTGAAGCTCGGCGGTGGCGGTGAATATCGCCCTGTACTGAGTTTCGGCGATGAGAGGGTAGGACATGTGCAGACGCACTCCACGGTGACCCATCATAGGGTTGACCTCATGAAGGGCCTCGCCACGCTTCTCGATGTCCTCGACAGTGACACCCAGCTCCTTGGCAAGCTCCTTCTCCTTCTCCTCTGTCTTAGGCACGAACTCGTGGAGAGGCGGGTCAAGCAGACGGAACACAACCGGCTTGCCGTCCATGATCTTCAGGGTGCTCTTCACAGATGCCTTGATGTAAGGCTCAAGCTCAGCGAGAGCGGCCTTTCTTTCCTCGTCAGTGTTGCAGAGGATCATCTTGCGCAGTTTAGCCAGAGGCTGCTCGGAGTTGAGCCCGTAGAACATGTGCTCGATACGGAACAGTCCGATTCCCTCGGCTCCGAAACTGAGGGCCTTCTGAGCGTCCTCAGGGGTGTCGGCGTTGGTTCTGACACCAATCTTGCGGAACTTGTCGACGATTGACATGAACTTGATGAACATCGGGTTCTCGGAAGCGTCCATCGTGTCGATCTTCTCTCCGTAAACGAATCCCTTTGTTCCGTTGAGGCTCATCCAGTCTCCCTCCTTGAATGTGACATCACCGAAGGAAACGGTCTTCGCCTCGAAGTTGATCTTCATGGACTCGCAGCCCACGATGCAGCACTTGCCCCATCCACGGGCGACAAGGGCCGCGTGTGAGGTCATACCTCCACGTGTGGTGAGGATACCGGCCGCGGCGCGCATTCCCTCGATGTCCTCAGGAGAGGTCTCCTCACGGATGAGGATGGCCTTCTTGCCGTCGGCGTTGGCCTCCATGGCGGCCTCGGATGTGAACACTACCTGACCTACGGCTCCGCCCGGAGATGCCGGAAGACCGATTGCAAGCACCTTGGACTTCTTCTCAGACGCTGGGTCGAGGATAGGGTGGAGGATCTCGTCGAGCTGTGAAGGAGAAACCCTCATCACGGCTGTCTTTTCGTCGATCATCTTCTCATCAACCATGTCCATCGCCATCTGAAGGGCGGCCAGACCGGTTCTCTTGCCGATTCTGCACTGGAGCATCCAAAGATGACCCTCCTGGATGGTGAACTCGATGTCCTGCATGTCGCGGAAATGCTGCTCGAGTCTCAGACGTATTCCGTCAAGTTCCTTGTAAACATCCGGCATGGCTGTCTCAAGGGACTGCAGATCCTTGTTCTTCTCTGTCTTGGTGGCCTCGTTCAGAGGGTTAGGGGTACGGATTCCGGCAACCACATCCTCACCCTGCGCATTGATCAGCCACTCTCCATAGAACTTGTTGTCTCCGGTGGCCGGGTTACGTGAGAACGCCACACCGGTGGCAGAGGTGTTGCCCATATTACCGAACACCATTGACTGCACGTTCACGGCTGTTCCCCAGTCATCAGGAATCTTCTCGATCCTTCTGTAGGCGATGGCCCTCTTGCCGTTCCAAGACTTGAACACGCCGCCGATGGAACCCCAAAGCTGGGCCTCGGCCGTGTCAGGGAAATCTACTCCGAGAACTTCCTTGACCTTTGCCTTGAACTTCTCGCAGAGGTCCTTGAGTTCCTCGGCTGTGATGTCGGTGTCGGACTTGTAGCCCTTCTGCTCCTTGAGCTCCATCATCATCCTGTCAAGCTGCTGGCGGATTCCCTGGCCATCAGCCGGCTCGATGCCCTCGGCCTTCTCCATGACGACATCGGAGTACATCATGATGAGACGTCTGTAAGCGTCATAGACGAACCTTGGGTTGCCTGTCTTCTGGATCATTCCAGGAAGAGTGGCGGAGCAAAGACCGATGTTGAGGATGGTGTCCATCATGCCTGGCATGGAACTTCTGGCGCCAGAGCGGCAGCTTACGAGAAGCGGATCGGACGGATCACCGAATTTCTTGCCCATGACGGTCTCCGTGGCCTTCAAAGCCTCGGCGACCTCCTTCTTGAGTTCCTCCGTATAGCCTCCGCCGAGTGAGTAATACTCAGCGCAGCATTCAGTCGTGATTGTGAAACCTGCCGGAACCGGCATTCCGAGCTTGCTCATCTCGGCCAGATTGGCTCCCTTTCCTCCCAGGAGCTCACGCATCTGTCCATCGCCCTCAGCGGTCTTGCCGCCGAAACGATAGACTCTTTTCTTTTTGTCGAACATATTATCAAGAATTTGTTTTATAGACGTTGCAGTAAATACAGAATACAAAATTACTAAAAAACTTTGGTTATAGCAATTACGGAAAATCAAATGTCAAAAGGCAAAGTCAAAAAATCAAAACCTGCCCCCATGCCTTGAAAAGCAGCAGGGGCAGGTTTCTCTCTCTTACAAACTTACAAAAGGCGGGACGCGATGTCTGAAAGCTCGCTCCTTTCTCCTATTTTCAGGAATATATGTTCGAACAGCTTCTGTCCGTCCATCTTCTCGTTCAGGTGCGACAGTCCGTTGGACCACTGATCCAGATAAGGCTGGTCAATCTGGAATATGTCTCCGGTGAACACCATCTTTGTGCCTTCTCCCGCCCTCGTGATGATTGTCTTCACCTCGTTCGGAGTGAGGTTCTGCGCCTCGTCGCAGATCAGGAACACCCGTCCCAGACTCCTGCCCCTGATGTAGGCCAGAGGGGAGATCAGCAGTTTCTCCTCCTTCAGCATGGCCTCTATCCTCAAGGCTTCCTTGCTGGAAGGACGGAACTGTGCCTTGATGACGTTCAGGTTGTCCATCAAAGGCTGTACGAAAGGACTCATCTTGGCCTTCTGGTCTCCCGGGATGAAGCCGATGTCCTGATTACCAAGCACTATCGTAGGTCTTGTGAGAATGATCTGGTCAAAGTCCTTGGCCTGCTCGATGGCTGCGGCCAGCGCCAGCAGGGTCTTTCCGGTTCCCGCTCCGCCTGTCATCGAGACAAGCTGGATGGCCGGGTTCAGGCAGGCGTCCAAAGCGAATTTCTGCTCGTCGTTGCGCGGGCGTATTCCGTAGGCTTCCTTGTTCTTGACCAGAACAATCTTGTCCCTGTTCTCATCGAACCTCGCGCAGATCGTGCTGTCTTGCCCCTTGATCTTGTAAAGCTGGTTGGCCTTGGGCCTGGCTTTGCAGACGGCCTTCCAGTCCACGGCGGTCTCCTGGCTGTAGGCAAGGCTCTGCAGCGCCTCAGGAGAGAGTCCTTCAAGGAACTGGACTTCCTTGTTGGAGTTCTCGATCTTGTCCTCGTCGATCCTGTCGGTCAGGTAGTCCTGCACCTCCATCCCGGCGGCCTTCGCCTTCATCCTGAGGTTGATGTCCTTCGTGACGAGGGCGACGAACCTGTCCGGATTGTTGTCTCTGGTCCAGATTGCGGTGGCAAGGATCCTGTGGTCGGGAATATCATCGTAGAACATCCCTTTCATGCTCTCCGGGAAAGGATGCCCAGGGTCTATCCTGATGTTCCCCAGTCCTCTTCCGATCGGTACACCGTACTTCCCGAACGATTTCCCGTCGGTGATGCGGTCGATGTCCCTCATGAAGCCTCTGGCGTTGAAAGCCAGATTGTCGTTGCCTTTCTTGAATTTGTCAAGTTCCTCGATGACGGCGATCGGTATCACCAGGTCGTTGTCCTGAAACTTGCGGATGGCCTTGTGGTCGTGCAGGATGATGTTCGTGTCAAGAACAAAGATTTTGGGCTTCCTGCCGCCCCCTCCGCCGTGCGGAGTGTCAGCGTATCTTGCCATATGTGTTATTAATTATCATTTCCACGGCAATCTCCATTTGCCGCTTGCAAATAATGAATCTCAGTCTTCCCCTTCCGATGTCTGGCTGCCGAGCAGGGATTGCAGTATGTTCGCTATTCCGCTGCCGCCGGCCTTCACATTGACTTCGCCGGTGCCGGTCACCGGGTGACCTATAGGGTAGTAGGCGATGTCCTGAAGCAGGAATTCGGCATCGACATAGTCATAGTCGGAGTCCTTGATCTGGATGATCGCTCCCGGAACCTCCGAGAACAGGATCCTTAGCTTCTTGTCCTCGCCGTATGCGCTCATTATCCCGCTTATGTCGATGTCGGCTCCGACATCCCCCGAACACATCAATTTCAGTGCCGTAAGCAGACCTCCATCACACACGGTGGCGGCTGACACAGCGATTCTGTCCTCGATGAACTCACGGATAACCTCGTAACAGTCAATAAAATAGTCTGCGTCTCCGATTTCCGGGAAATTGTCTCCGTTCTGTCCGAGAGCGTCGCAGAGAAGCGAACCGCCGAGCCTGAAGTCACACGTGTCAAACGGCACGTAGATGATCCAGCTGTCCGGATCCGCGGCCAATTTGTCCGGAACCGCCCTGCGCCGGCCAAGCACCGGATGCTCGCTGCCGAACGGAGCGTCCTCTGGCAGGAATATGTCGTCTTCATCCGGGCTTTCAGCCTTTTCGCACGCCCCGACCTTGAAGGAGGTCTGGCAAACCCGCCCGCTTTCCGTGAACGAGTACCCGCTCAGGCATATTCCAAGATTGTTGATGTAGTCCGCGGTGGCTTCGGCGGACGAATAGAACGCCGCCATATTCCCGAGCGGCTTGCAGTTCCATCTCCATTTGGCGGCGATGGTCAGGTCGCCGAGCTTGAAATGGCCGTTCAACCACACCGCGTCTAGAAGCGCCTTGGCGATCCTGCCTCTGGTGTAGGGATCCGCGTACGCCGCCGGAAACGGCCTGGGTTCGTCCAAAAGCGAAACGACTGTCGCAAGGTAGCCTTGAACGTTCTGATTCTGAAACTTTTTCATTGATGGCGATGGATCCGTACTTTCGTCCACGACCGGCTCGAACTCCCCGTTATTCGGAACCACCCCTTCTTCTTTGGACGCGATGCAGTCATCAAGCATCTCAGCCGGAGTCAACCGTCTGGAAACGCCGTCTATGATGTACTTCGAATGAAGCGCTGATGTTTTTTCTTTCATTCCGCTAGAATATGTCCGTAAATTTAAGTAAATTTGAGTTCAGTTCAAAAAACAAGTATATCGGACGATAATGGAACCATTTTCCAAAAAGAGTTACCAGAGGAAGGTCGAGGCTATATTCACCAGATTCCCTTCGGTTCAGAAAGTTCCTTTCAAGGATGCCTACAAGCCCGGGCTTGAGAATATGCTCAAGTTCGAGGGAGTCTTGGGTAATCCGCATAAAAGCCTGAGGACGATACACGTGGCCGGCACGAACGGCAAGGGATCTGTCGCGAATATGCTCGCTTCGGCATTGTCCGCCTGCGGTCTCAGAGTCGGCCTTTACACCTCTCCGCACATTGTGGATTTCCGGGAGCGGATGAGGATTGTCGGGGAAAAACAGAGCGCCGGACTGGTGTCCGAGGAATATGTCTATGATTTCCTCTGCCGTTACGAGGCCGATATGGATGCCCTGAGCCTGTCGTTCTTCGAGATCACGACCGGAATGGCGTTCAAATGGTTCTATGATCAGAAAGTGGATGTCGCAGTGATCGAGGTCGGTCTCGGAGGCCGTCTTGACAGCACGAATGTCATAACCCCAGACCTTTCGATAGTCACAAGCATAGCTCTGGATCATTGCGCCCTTCTTGGAAACACATTGGCTGAGATCGCCGCCGAGAAGGCCGGAATATTCAAGAAGAACGTCCCGGCCCTTGTCGGGGAGTATCTTCCTGAGACACGCCCCGTCTTTGAGGCCAAGTCTGCTGAGGTCGGCTGCCCGCTGACGTTCGCCGAGGATGTGGAACCTTCGCTGTGGCACCGGAGCGATGAGATTCTAAGGAATATGGACCTTCGAGGTGAGTACCAGAGGAAAAACCTCCGCACCGTGCTCGCCGCCATCGATATATTAAGGAATATGCCTGAATATGCCGGTCTGTCGGATTCCCGGGCTGTCGTCACCGCCATAGTCCGCACGGCTTCCAGAATGGGCTTCCACGGCCGTTGGGAAAGGCTTTCGCTCCAGCCGTTCATCATCGCGGACATCGGTCACAATCCGGCGGCCCTGAAAGAGAATTTCGCCCAGCTGGAGTCGATGGTGGCGGAAGGGGAGTGCTCCTCGTTGATTCTGGTATATGCGATTATGGCCGACAAGGACTTGGATGGGATAATGCCGTTGATTCCGGCCGACGCCACCTGCATATTCACGAATCCAGAGATTCACCGCGCGCTTCCGGAGAAGGAACTGACGGCGCGGTACCGTGCTTTCTGCGCCGCGAACGGTAGGTCTGTGAACCGCATCTACGACGCTTCTGATGTGCGTCAGGCTCTTTCAATGGCTATCAATCTGGCGCGTGAGACGTCGAGGATGCCGGACAGCGCTCGCTTCTGCTCCCCGCTGATTTATGTAGGAGGCAGCACCTACCTTGTGAGCGAGGCCGTGCAGATCCTGAAATCCTTGCAATTGTAGGATTTCTGGTTATTATATAGGGTCACTTCGATGCCGAATCTTCTTGCAAGATTTTTGTAGGCGTGGATTTAACCGTACATAAAAGATAACATAAAAGATAACATTAAAGATGAAGACGAATATGCTGATAACCTCCGTCCTCGTGGCTATCCTGTGCCTTGCGGCGATAACAACAGCCGCTTTTGTAAGAAAAGATAAAGGTCAGAGCACGACAAAGGACGGCCTTGTGCTGACTGACCTGTGGAAGGAATATTCCGCCGCTCAGAAAGCCGACCGCCCGAAAGAAATGGCCTCCATTCTTGACGCCATCATCTCGAAAGCCAAGGCCGAACGTCTGAACTATGACTTCTACACCGCCGCCAACAGGAAGGTTGAGATTGTGGGCAACCGTGACTGGAAGCTGCGCGAGGAGTATGATAAGTGGCTTGACAAGGAGGTGGATGAATATGCCGAACCGATCGTGACCTTTTATCACCGGCGCTCCGAAGGGAGTCCTGCATCGCTCGTTGATTATGTTCTGATCAACAAGGCCAGGCTTCAGGCGGCCAGAAACGGCGCTTTCTACGGCGACGGACTGGATGACCTGTGGACGGGAATGATCAAGGATGATTATGAATATGCCCTCTGGTTCCTGGCCGTCATCAATCGTTCGGAGAAGGCGATGTCGCTTCTGGGGGAATATGTCGGCGATTCCTACCCGAAGGCCGCCTACCTTGAGTACCGCCGGATGGCTGATAAGAACTATAAATACAATGATCAGGGACGTGCCGAGAAGATGGCCGCCGCCCGTTCGTTCGCGGATAAGTATGCTGGAAAGGCTATGTCCCTGTACGGCAAGGCCATCGTGTTCAGAGGCCGGTTTGACAGCCTGTCCAGGATTAGTGACTCTTATGCCGGCCAGAGATCTTCGGACGCCGGGCTTGTCGAAGCGTCTTATAAATCCCTTCGCAATGATTGCAGACTTGCCGAGAAGGAACGCCTGTCATATTCAAAAGGTATCGAAAAGGATATCGCCGGAAAGGTGAATGATTTCAAACTGTTGATGGAATCCCTTGACAGGAAGGAGATAGGAATAGCTTTCGAGAAAGGTGTCGCCGTCCTCACCCTTCGCAATCTGGCGAAAGTCGATGTGGAGTTCGTTCAGGATGTCAAAGGAGCCAAGCCATTGATCCGCAAGACGGTGAACAACCCCAGGAAAAGTTTTTATGTTCAAGACACTGTGAAGGTTGAACTTCCGAAATGCGATGACGGAGACTACATATTCACTGTAAGGAACGGGAAGGTGGTCTCAAAGGCCGAATGGGAAAAGAAGACCCTTTCCATCGCCGTGCGCAAGGACAGCGAGAAGCTGCGTTTCTTTGTCGCTGACTATCTGACCGGCGAGCCTGTGGAAAAGGTTGATCTTGAGCTACTTCGCTCAGGTAAGACCATTGCCGGGGCCAAGGATGTGGAACTTTGCAAGGACGGATTCACTCCTTTGCCTGAAGATATTGCTGGCAGTCTGAAGAACGGTGCGGCGAGCTGTCTGGTCGCGTCATACCGTGATCAGGACGGATTCCTCCACAAGACTGATGAACACTACATCTACGGGAACTCTGGTTATGTGTCGGATCAGAATGACGATCCGGGAACGTTCTGCGAGATATTCACGGACAAGTCGGCCTACAATCCGGGAGAGAAGGTGGAGTTCAAGGCCGTCCTTTACAAAGGAGACATGGGCAAGAGTCTGCATACCTTGGAGGCCGGTGTCAAAGTGAAGGCCGAACTCGTCAATGCTGAGGACAAGTCAATCGGGAACAAAGAATTGACTACCAATGAATATGGCTCTGTGGCTGGCTCGTTTGACATCCCTTACGGAGACAGGAACGGTCATTTTCAGGTGTGGGTCACCGGCGCTGGCGTGAACTCGTCGAAAGGAATCGTCGTGGATGAGTTCATCCTTCCGACCTACGACCTTGCCTTTGACAAGACCGACAGGCTTTTCATTGCCGGCGACACCGTTGAGGTGACCGGCAAGGTGTCCAGTTTCAGCGGACATCCGCTGTCTGCCGCATCAGTGACCTATTCTGTTGGCCGGCACGGGAGAACTTTCGCCTCGGGAAAACTGCTTTTGGATGCGGACGGTTCGTTCACGGTACGCTTCGGAACTGATGACAATGATGGCCTCGCCTTCTATGGCGTGACCGTCAAGGTGACGGATGCGACAGGGGAGACAAAGGAATTCTCCAGGATGGTCTCGGCTCTGAAATATTTCAACCTTGCTGTTGATGTGACAAATGCGTCCAAGGGTGACATCAATCCTTCGGATGGCGCATGGCGCGGCACTCCATTTATGGTTTCCGGAGATAAGGCCATTGTGTCGTTCGGAGTCAAGGATTCGAGAGGCGGTAAGGTTAACTCTCCTGTTGAAGTAAGGTATTTATTGTCAGATGATTCTGGCAAGAATTTGGCTTCTGGCGAGACGTTCTCCGGCAAGACGGAGGAACTCGCGCTTCCGGCGGCCGGAATGTACCTGCTTGAGGTTAATGCTGAAATCGTCAGGGAAGACGGCCGTAAGGTGACTGCCCAGACAAAGTTGATGATACTTCGTGTGGATGATTCGGCTACAGTACTTGATGCTAAGGTCAAGAACATATTTAAGTTGGTGGGCGGCTGCGCTGACGGCATCTTGAAAACCGGTGAGGACATCAAGGTTCAGTTCGGTGTTGGGGAAGGCCCTGTCTGGGCTGTTGTGGAGCTGTTCGGGGACAAGCGTCAGCTGCTTGAGCACAAGATGATCCATCTTGACGGCAAGGTGGGAGAAAAGGGCTCTTTGACGGAAATTGTATATGATTATAAGGAGGAATATCCTGACGCCGTCCGGTTGATGGTATTCTATTTCCGGGACGGGTCGAGACGCATGTTCAACCAGGAGTTCAGGCGCGAGCGCAAGACTCTTGAACTGCCGCTGGCATTCTCTTCGTTCACGGACAAGGCTTTGCCTGGTACGGAATATTCATTGGCTTTGAAGTCTGTCCCTGGCGTTGAGGCTGTGGCGACCGTGTTTGACAAGAGCTCGGAACTGATCTCGGCCAATGATTGGACCACTGTGCGTTTGGTCTGGTCGGGGGCGGAGAATGTTTACATTTCAAATTCCACGGGTGGAGTACGTGGCCGGATGACTTATGATGATGACATGGTTGTCGGTTACGGCTCTTTCTCCCGGAATAGCGTGAGGGTCCGTGGTCTTGGCAGAAGAAGTCCTGCAGTGATGATGGATTCGGTGGCCGACGGCGAGAGCGATGTCCTTCTCGAATCTGCGGCAATGCCGTACGAGATGTCAAAGAGCGCGTCTGCCGAGGATTCCGGGACGAGGGACGAAGAGACCGGGATTCAGGACGTTGCCGTTCGCTCGGACTTTGCCTCCTCTTTGGCTTTCGAGCCGTTCCTGCACCCGGACGCCGACGGGAACATATTCCTGAAATTCAGGACTTCTGACAAGCTTTCGACTTTTGTGGTGCAGGTTTGGGCGCACGACAAACAGATGAGGAACGCCTCCGTCCGCCGTGAGATGGTCGTGACGGTTCCGGTCAAGGTTTCGGTGGCCGAGCCTAAATATCTTTATAAAGGTGACAGGTTTGTGCTGCACGCCACTGTGTCAAATGGTTCCGACAAGAGTGTGACCGGAGTTACGTCTTTGCAGACATATTCATCGAAGGATCATGAGGGGATGAAGCCGTTCGCTTCGTCATCGAAGAAAGTGACGGTTCCGGCTGGCAGTTCAGTTGAAGTCGCCTTTGATGTCAACCCTAAGGAATATGATGAGCTTGGACTGAAATTGGTCTTCGCTGACAACGCCAAAACGTTCTCGGACGGGGTGTTTGTCAGCCTGCCGGTTCACGAGGCGAAGCAGACTTTGACAGAGTCCCATTCCGCCGTGCTTCTTGCCGGGGCGGACAAGGCCGCTCTGATCAAACGTCTCGAATCAGAGTTTACCGGCACTACATCCAAAGGTGCTGAGGTTAAGGAAATTGACATCCGCCAGATGGTTTTGGACGCGGTGCCGTCCAAGATTGAGCCTAAGGGTAAGGATCTTCTGTCTTTGACGGAGGCACTGTATGTCCGTAAGGTCGCTGCCTCTCTTGGCACTGACGTTGAGTCAGAGATGTCGGACGCGGTTCTCGTGGAGAAGATCAAGGCGTGTCTGAACGCTGACGGAGGCTTTGGTTGGTTCGAGGGTATGCGCTCCTCTCCGGTCGTGACCGCTGTCGTGCTTGAGCGTCTTGCGAAGATGCGTGATGCAGGCTTTGATTTCGGTGGAATTGATTTGAGGGGTTCTGTCAAGTGGCTGGACCGTAATCAGTTCCTGCGTGGGAATGCGCTCCCTCGCTGGTGCGGCTGGCTGTCAATGGAGCAGTATGCCTACGTCCGCTCGCTGTACTCGTCCATGCCGTTTGATGTCTCTCTTCAGACCAAGAACGACAAGTCTGAATACGCCGGTAATTTCAAGGAGTTCAAGAAATCGGTGAAAGACTATCTTGTGCCTTCCGCGAAAGATGGTCGTGGGCTGAACGGGCAGATTCTTGCCAAGGCTCGCAGAATCAAGACTTTGGCTAATCTGACAGGCAATGATGGCGGTTTGTTGTTGGCTTCCTCATGGGGGCTGAAACTCTCCGCGGAATCGAAGATGAACCAGTCGATGGCCGCTGATGTCCAGTCGCTTCTTGAATATGCCGTACAACATCCTGATGGCGGTTGGTATTATCCTAACGCAGTGATGCCGTTCAGAGGCTTGCTGGAGAGCGAGGCCTATGCGCATTCGATGCTTTGTGACTTGCTGTCAAGTGAATATGTGGAGGCCGCCCTTCGACACTTCGGCAAGCTCAGTGCAATGCAGGCTCGTGGATCGGCGAATTCGGTCACTGAGCCTGTCGAAGTTACCGCTAAACAGATCGCCGACGGCATACGTCTTTGGCTGATGCTTCAGAAAGAGACTCAGAAATGGGGTGGGGATCCCGCTTTCGTGGATGCCCTCAACTCCGTGCTGACCGGCCCGGCTGACATCCTTGCGACGAGGGTCGTGAGCCTGACAAAGACATATTCAGTGCCTTTCTCAAAGGTGAAGGCCGCAGGAAACGGCTTCACGGTCGAGCGCCATTTCTACAAAGAGGTAAAGGGCGAGGACGGAAAGACCGGCAGTCTGGAGATATTCCCGGGAATGAAGCTCAGTGTCGGCGACAAGGTGACCGCCGAGTATCGGATCTGGAATCAGGAGAACCGCAGTTTCGTGAAACTGACCGCCCCTCGCGAGGCGGCTTTCCGCCCGTCTGACCAACTTTCCGGAGCCTACGGCTGGTGGCTTCGTCCTCTTTCCGTGAACGGAATCTGGTCGGTGACCCCTCAAGGCTACAGGGATGTCAAGACTGACCGTACGGAGTACTGGTTCGATGTCTATCCGGAGGAGAAAACAACTGTGACGGAGGACTTCTTCATAACCCAGGAGGGCATATTCACCGCTCCTGTCGTGACGATCGAGTCCCTCTATGCTCCTCATTACAGGGCGAATGATGCATATTCCGGTGAAGTTAAGACTGTAAAATAAACCTTTGCCGGGAGAAAGGCTTCCCGGCTGTTGACTAAAAGAGATAATCCGATGAGATCTTTGTTGCTTGGTTGTCTGGCGCTCTTGGCTATGGCCGGCTGTTCGGAACGAACGGATCCCACCCCAGAATTGCTACCTCTCCCTCAAGAGGTCGTGTGGTCGAAAGGTGCTTTCCAAAAATCTGAAGTAAGTTTGTCTGGAGACCCTTCAGTTGTGGGAATCGTAGGGGAGTGGCTTGACGGGGCAGGGATCAAACGCTCGGACACGGCCACCGGAAAAGTGAATGTCCGGCTGGTTGAGCGTATAGATCAAGCCGTTGTTAATCAGGAAGAAGCATATAATCTGACTGTCTCTCAGGAAGAGATAAGCATCGAGGCGGTCACGGAAAAAGGTGTCTATTGGGCTGTCCAGACATTGCGCCAGCTGACTGACAGGTCAACTCGTGAGGTCAGAATCCCTTGCTGTGAAATCATAGACTGGCCCTCGTTCGGAATCCGTGGCTTTATGCACGACACGGGACGCTCGTACATAAGCCTGGAGGAAATCAAGCGCGAGATAGAGATCCTTTCGCTCTATAAGATCAACACTTTTCATTGGCATCTGACTGAGAATCAGGCCTGGAGGCTTGAAAGCAAGATTTATCCGCAGCTTACCTCCCCTGAGAATATGACCCGTTACCCGGGATGCTGCTATACCCAGGAACAGGTCCGGGAGTTTCTCGATTTCTGCCGCAAGCATCAGGTTCTTGTGATTCCGGAAATAGACATGCCAGGTCACAGTGCGGCCTTTACCAGAACTTTCGGCTGTGACATGCAAAGTCCGAAAGGCAAGGGAATCATTAAGGAACTTCTTGCCGAGGCGTGCGATCTGTTCGCGGAAGAGCCATATTTCCACATCGGCACAGACGAGGTACATTTCACGGATCCGGACTTTGTTCCGGAAATGGTGGCTTTGGTGCGCTCGAAGGGCAAGAAGGCGATCTCTTGGAGTCCTGGTTGTGAATATGCTCCCGGAGAGATTGACATAGCTCAGATTTGGAGCTATATGGGCAAGGCCAAGCCTGGAATCCCGTCCATAGACAGCCGGTTCCGCTATGCGAATCATTTTGATCTGTTCGGAGACATTGTGGCTGTCTATAACAGCAGGATCTGCGATGCTGAATATGGCAGTGAGGATGTCCTGGGCACCATTATGGCCGTGTGGAATGACCATAAACTGCCGGATGAACGTAATATTCTGTTGCAGAACGCGTTTTTTCCATATATTCTGGCCATCGCCGAACGTTCGTGGATAGGTGGGGGAAGCGAGTATTTTGACGGCAACGGAGTCATCCTCCCCGATGAATCAAGTGATGTCTTTAAGAAATTCGCTGATTTCGAGCGTCGTATGCTCTGGCATAAGGACAATTTCCTTAAAGGGGAGCCTTTCCCTTATGTGAGGCAGACGAACGTTCATTGGGCGGTCACGGACGCTTTTCCTAATGAAGGCGATCTTTCCCGTTCCTTCCCGCCGGAGGACGGAATCTCCGACAGCTATTCTTTTGAAGGTAAGGAATATGGCGTGCACCGAGTCACCGGGGCAGGAATATACTTGCGCCACTTCTGGAGTTTATGGTATCCGTTCCCGGCTTTGTTCAAGGATCCGGTCGAGAACAGCACGGCTTATGCTTACACGTGGGTGTATTCACCAAAGGCTCAGGATGTCGGGATGTTGGTTGAGTTCCAAAACTATAGCCGTTCGGTGAACGATATGCCGCCGCCAGAGGGACGCTGGGACTATCGTGGAAGCCGGATCTGGCTGAATGATCAGGAATTGCTTCCGCCGGCGTGGACGAATTCCCCGGATGTGAGGAGCCCTGAGATTGACCAAGGTAACGAGAATTGTACCGCTCGTCCGCCGCTTCCTGTCCATCTGAACAAAGGATGGAACAAAGTGTTTATGAAATTACCTGTCGGAAAGTTTACGACTCCGGAGATCTGGCTGGTCAAGTGGGCGTTCACGGCTGTGTTTGTCACTCCGGACGGAAGCCGTGCGGTCGATGGACTGATCTATTCGCCGGACAAATCAAAATAACTCATACAATATTCCTATGATGAAAAGAACCTTTTGGCTCATTGCCTTGTCGTTGCTGTCGTTGACATTGTCGGCATCAGATTCGTTGAGGATCCATAATCCTCAGATTCCCATCCTGTTGGATCGCATGGACAATGTCCTGTTCCAGATCCGTGTCCCTGACGCTGTGCAGGGGGATGTGCTCGAATCCTTGACCGTGGAGTTCGGACCGGACACTGATATTAAATCCATGGCCGGGCTGCGTCTTTTCTATTCCGGAACAGAGGCAGTGCGGCGTCAGGGGCTGCGTTTCAGCCCGGTGGAATATATCTCTGCCCATAATGTGTGGAACACACGTTCCGCCAATCCGTCATATTCAGTGATGCAGGAGCAGGCCTCGAAGATCGGACGCAAGGTGGTTCTTCATTCCCGCCAGCCTATGGTCGGTGGCATCAATTATTATTGGGTCAGCGTCCGGATGAATCCCGATGCGTCTTTGCTGACAGAGTTGCGCGCTAGGGTGTCTGAGGTTGTGGTTAACGGGAAGAAAGTTCCTGTGGCCTGTGATTCGAGGGAGGTTGTCCGCAGGATGGGCTTCGGCGTGCGCCACGCGGGTGACGACCATTCGATGGCTTACCGTATTCCGGGCTTGGTGACAACCAACTCTGGAAGCCTTATCGGAGTCTATGACGTTCGTTGGAACAGCAGCGTTGACCTTCAGGAACGCATCGACATCGGTGTGAGCCGAAGCACGGACAAGGGGCAGACCTGGGAACCGATGCGTATCGCTATGTCTTTCGCGGACGTCGACGGACTCCCTTCCGGTCAGAACGGGGTAGGGGATCCGGCGGTTCTGGTTGATGAGAAAACGGGAACCATCTGGGTGATGGCCGCTTGGACTCACGGAATGGGTAACGGCAGAGCCTGGACTAACTCGATGCCTGGGATGGAACCGATGGAGACCCCGCAGCTGATGCTGGCGCGCAGCGATGACGACGGACGCACTTGGAGTGAGCCTATCAATATCACGAAGCAAGTCAAGGACCCGTCCTGGTGCTTCCTCCTGCAAGGTCCCGGACGAGGCATAACGATGCGTGACGGCACATTGGTGTTCGCGATCCAGTTCATCGACAAGGACAGGATGCCGCACGCCGGAATCATATTCAGCAAGGACCATGGCGAGACCTGGCATATTCATAATCCCGCCCGTTCCAACACGACGGAGGCCCAGGTGGCTGAGGTTGAGCCTGGAGTGCTGATGCTGAATATGCGGGACAATCGTGGCGGTGCGCGCGCCGTGATGACAACCCGTGACTTGGGACGCACCTGGAACGAGCACGTCTCGCACAGGACAACCCTCCGCGAGCCGGTCTGTATGGCCAGCCTGATCGCGGTTCCGGCTGAGAAAAATGTGTCGGGCAAGGATTTGTTGCTGTTCTCCAATCCGGACACGACCGACGGCCGCCGCGACATCACTATAAAAGCCAGTCTGGACGGCGGAGTGACATGGCCTTACAGCCTGCTGCTCGACGAAGGAGACAGCTGGGGATATTCGTGCCTTACAATGATTGATTCTCAGACTGTTGGCATCCTTTACGAATCAAGCGTGGCGCACATTACATTTCAGGTGGTCAAATTGAAGGATATTGTAAGATGAGACGATTGTTATTGATTTTTCTTGTTTCGTTTGCGGTTTCGCCGCTTTTCGCCCGTGAGAGGATAAAAGTGGCTTGTGTCGGCAATAGTGTCACCTATGGCTATGGACTTGAGAATCGTGAAACGGAAAGTTATCCGTCAAGGCTTCAGGCATTGCTTGGCGAGGAATATGATGTCCGTAATTTCGGACACTCCGGGGCCACGCTCCTGCGCCGGGCATACCGTCCTTACACGGAGCGGCAAGCGTACCGCGACGCATTGGATTTCGCGGCTGACATAGTGGTCATCCATCTGGGGCTGAACGATACCGACCCCAGAGCCTGGCCAAACTACCGTGATGAGTTCGTGGCTGATTATCTTGACCTTATCGAGGATTTCCGTAAGGTGAATCCCGAATGCAAGGTTTGGGTCTGCCGTATGACCCCGATATCGCATCGTCACCATCGTTTCAAGTCCGGAACCAGAGACTGGTACTGGATGGAGCAGGAGCGCATAGAGCTTGTCGCGAAGGTCGCCGGGACAGGTTTGATTGATCTTCAAAAATCTTTGTATTCACGTCCTGACCTGCTCCCGGACTCCTTGCATCCGAATGCGGAAGGAGCGTGCATCATGGCTCGCACGGTATATTCAGCGTTGACAGGAGATTTCGGAGGCCTCAGGATGCCGGAAATATATTCGGACGGAATGGTTTTGCAGCGTGGCCGTCCTCTTGAGATAATGGGAACGGCTGACGCTGGTGAGAAGGTGACTGTCAGGCTGGCTGGGCAGAAAAAATCGGCTGTTGCGGCATCTGATGGCCGCTGGAGCATCTGCCTTGATCCATTGGCTGCGGCCAAAGGACTGACTCTGAATATCTCGACACCGAAACGTAACCTTCGGTATAAAGACGTCGCGGCCGGTGAGGTCTGGGTTTGTTCGGGACAGTCCAATATGGCGTTCAAGACCATGTCGATGGTGTCTGAGGAACGTTCGGAGGTTTTGGAAACTGTTGACAGGCAAGGTGATAATGTCCGTCTGTTTAATATGAGGGCGAGATGGAGCACTGACAACAGGGTTTGGGACAAGGCGGTCTATGATTCGCTCAACCGCTTGCGGTTCTTCCATCCAGCCGTGTGGGAGTATGGGTCCAGGGAGTCGGCTGATTCGTTCTCGGCGATCGGACTTGCGTTCGGACAGATGCTTGCGGATTCCCTCAATGTGCCGATAGGCCTGGTCCTCAACGCCGTCGGAGGTGCCGCCACGGAGTCATGGATAGACCGTAAAACCCTTGAATTTGAGTTTCCTGACATCATGATTGACTGGCGTCGCAATGATTTTGTCATGCCATGGGTCCGGGAGATCGCGTCGGTGAACATCAAAGATGCGGAAAACCCTCATCAGAGGCATCCTTTTCACCCTTGCTATCTGTTTGAGGCTGGCATTGAGCCGTTGGAACACTATCATGTACGTGGAACCATTTGGTATCAAGGCGAGTCAAACGGCCACAATGTTGAGGTTCACGAGCGTTTGTTCCCGCTTCTTGTCCAAAGTTGGCGTTCCTACTGGAACGATCCGGACATGCCTTTCCTCTTCGTACAACTTTCAAGTCTGAACCGTCCGAGCTGGACTTGGTTCAGGGATAGTCAAAGACGATTGGCCGAGGCCATTCCGGCCTGTGCTATGGCTGTCAGCAGCGACAGGGGCGACTCTCTTGACGTGCATCCTCGCCGCAAGCTGGATGTCGGGAGACGCTTGGGTGTCCAGGCTCTTTATAATGTCTATGGTGACAGGGATGTGGTGCCGTCCGGCCCTGTCATCCGCTCCGCCCGTTTGGACGGTAAGGATGTCGTGCTTGCTTTTGACTGGGCGGACGGGTTGAGGTCTGCTGACGGAGACAGGCTACGCACGTTTGAACTGGCTGGAGAGGATGAACAGTTCCGCCCGGCGGAAGCCATTGTGGAAGGCTCGGCGGTCAGATTGCGCAGTGACGCTGTGCCGTCAACCAAGTGGGTCCGCTATGGTTGGCAGCCCTTTACCCGGGCCAATCTTGTGAACAGTGCTTTCCTGCCAGCCTCGACATTCCGCCTGGCTGTTGAATAAGTGACTTTTCCGCATGTTCGGGTGATTCGGGTGAGGAATATAGTGTCTCTGCTCCTAAGAAAATGGTTTTCAGGGATATTCAATGTGACGGATGTGCTTTGGGCCTACTGAGGACGGTATGTCGGGATACGAGTATGAAGAAAAAACTCAAAAAAAGTTCAAAAAAGTTTGCAGTAATCAAAAAAAGTAGTACCTTTGCATCACCCGAACGATGAACAACGGGACAACGATTCGGGAGCTTAGCTCAGTTGGTTCAGAGCGTCTGCCTTACAAGCAGAGGGTCGGGGGTTCGACTCCCTCAGCTCCCACTAAAAGACCTCTTCAGATTTTCTGAAGGGGTCTTTTTCTATGTATATGTCCCACCCGAATGTTATGGCAAGTCGTGGGGCAAGTCCAAAACGGATCAAGCATCAAATCTAAGAAGCTGTTTTGAATTGTTTGAAATGTTCTTTGAGGTGAAAAATCTTCATTTTCTTCCCGCTTCTTCAGTCAGATAGCACCGCTATCTTCCTTGGAAGAAGCGGTCGAAACTGAAGTTTTTCACTCTCAAACCTTCAAACAAACAATTCAAAACAGCTTCTAAGAGTATGGGTCAACGAACGTCAGGGGAAAAATCAAATTGCAGATTTTGGTAACGTGCAAAATCTGCAATTTGCCTTTTTTCCCCTGTCGTCACACATTATTTCTATAGAATGTAAAAGATAAATGAGTCACACAAAATGGTTATATTTGCATATTCATAAAATTCTGTTGTCATGCGTAAGATTATAATCCTGTTGACAGCTGCGATGCTTTGCGTCTCTTGTTCCGAACAGTTCAATGCGGCTTATCTCCTTTCTGGTGGGGCGAAAGTGGCTCAGGCCGCCGTCTTGTCAGACGCACAGATTCAATCTTATGTCGGACAGTATGTGCAGAAACTGGATGCGGAGAACACAGTCCTGCCGGAGACAAGTCCATATGTCAAGAGGGTCAGGAAGATGACATCTGGAATCACCTCGGTGAACGGGACTCCACTCAATTTCAAAGTCTATAAGACGAACGAAGTGAACGCTTTCGCATGCGCGGACGGAAGCGTAAGGATCTATTCCGGACTTCTGGACGCGATGACTGACGACGAGGCCCTTGGAGTTGTCGGTCACGAGATCGGCCACGTCGCCCTCAAGCACTCCAAGATGCAGTTCAAGCAGGCTCTTCTTACATCGGCCCTCAGGGATGCCGTTGTGTCCACAGGAGGAACGGTCGCCGTCCTCACCGCATCTCAGCTTGGAGATCTCGGCGAAGCCTTGATGAGCGCAAGTTTCTCAAGAAAGCAGGAGACCGCCGCTGACGACTACGGTTATGACTTCCTGAAGAGCGCGGGTAAGAATCCTTGGGCTATGGCTATGGCTTTCGAGGAACTTCAGAGGCTTTCCAGCGGTGAGACGGCTTCCGGAACACAGGCCGCCTCAGGATCTTCGGTAGGTCAGTTGTTCTCAACCCACCCGGCCACGGCGGACAGAATCTCCAGGATGGCGGAAAGAGCCGTCAAGGACGGCTACAGGAGACCTTCCAAATAGTCAGCGTAAAGTCTTGTTCTCGGCCACGGTGAATCCCACGGAAATTGAATTTCCGGAGTCATCGACGGCTGTGACGGTGTGTCTGCCGGGTGAAGGCTTCAGCGTCATCTGATGGATCATCTGAGTCTGCCCGACATATTCATTGTCCATGTGCCAGAATACATTGGCGCTTGGAGTCCTGTGCGCCAGATTGAAGGTTATGCCGGCGATTGACCCGTCCAGCTGGCGCGGAATGTAGATCACTGCCCCGCTTTCAGGATAGATGAATTCCATCGGGGAACTGTCCGCCTTGCCTTTCGGAACCACGGGGGCATATTCAGGATGATGCTGCCTGTAGTACCATTCCATCGATGGAGGCAGGATGAACGTCCGGACCCCGTCCACAACCTTATGGTATGGACACGGTTCGCTCCTTACCGATTTGCGCGGCAGCATCAGAGTGTCCGAATCCTCGCAATTCACCCCTTTCAGGCAACCGGACTCACGGCATACCTCAGCGACAATGTAGTCTCCATAGACCGGCTCTTTGAACCAACCATTCCTGGAATATTCACTGTCATATTCCTTGGCCGGAAGAAGGTTGAATATGTCGAACATCACCGGCCCGGCAGTGCGAGCACCCGTCAGGCCGGGAACTCCTTGCCCTTGGGCGTTGCCTGCCCAGACTCCGACGGCGTAGTCAGCTGTCACTCCGACCGCCCACGCGTCCCTGAACCCGAAACTGGTGCCTGTTTTCCACGCAACTTTCTTTACCGAGCCGATCAGGTGCCAGTCAATCTCATCTGGTCTGTTGACCTCTTTCAAAGCGTCGAATGTCCACCACAGGGCGCATTTGTCGTTCAGCGGGAAATTGTGCAGTCTGTCACCCTTGGATGTGTGCGTTGTGTCCGCGCTTTGGTACGATGCCGACAGTTTTGAATATGTCGATGTGATGTCTCCGAGTGTCCCTTCCGCTCCTCCGAGAATGAGCGAGAGGCCGTAGTGCGAGGCGCTTCCGTTCAATGTCGTCATCCCGCATTTTCTGAGAATATCCAGAAATTTCGGTACCCCGAATCTGCGCAGGAGGTGTACGGACGGCACATTGAGTGAGCGGGCGAGCGCCTCGTCGGCGGGAACCGCTCCATAGAACTGTCTGTTGAAATTCTGCGGAGAGAAACCGTTGATGTTTATCGGCACATCGGGCAGAAGAGTTCTCGGCAATATCTCGCCGTCCTGAAGCAGAGCACAGTACAGGAGAGGTTTCAGGATGCTGCCGGTGCTTCGTGGCGACCGGATTATGTCCACCTCGCTTCCTGGACGTTTATTGTCAGGGTTGGCATTCCCGATGTAAGCCAGTGTCTCGCCTGTGCGCACATCCTCCACGACGGCCGCGAGATCGTAGATTCCTGTCTGCGAGAACTCGTTGTTCCACTGGTTGACTATTGCTTGCACCTGTCTTTGCAGATGGATGTCGATTGTGGTGCGGATCCGTTTGCCGGGAGAGGTTTTCCAGTAATATTCAGTCAAATGATGCGCTTCCTGCGGCAATGCCATCGGTTCATCTGGAAGCGGCTCGTCGCAGGCGAGGACAAAGTCTAATGAATCAATATGCCCGTGCTTGTAGAGCGATTCCAGCAGCCGGTTGCGTTTTTTCAGCAGCCTTGCCCTGTTTTTGCCGGGATGGATCTCCGCCGGGGCGTTCGGGAGCACCGCCAGCGTGGCGGCCTCGCCCCAGGAAAGCTCATCGGGAGGTCTGCCGTAATATCTCCAGGAAGCGGCTTCCAGGCCGACGACATTCCCGCCGAAAGGCGCGTGTGAGGCGTACAGGCTTAGAATTTCCCTTTTGCTGCATCTTAGTTCCAGACGTGTGGCGAGGATAGCCTCGATGATTTTCTGGCCGATGTTTCGTTCCCGCCTCCTGGACATCCTGATGACCTGCATCGTGATCGTGCTTCCCCCGCTGGTGATCTGCCCGGCTTTGATGTTGCCGGCTGCGGCACGCGCTATCGCGACCGGATTCACGCCTGGGTGGTATGCGAACCATCTGTCCTCGAACTCGATGAGGGCTGTCTTGAATTTCTCCGGGACGGTGTCCGGTGGCGGGAACCTCCATTGTCCGTCACTTGCGATCCGGGCTCCCAGAAGCTCCCCGTTCCTGTCTGTGACGACGGTGGAATAAGATGTGCCTTTGAATAAGTCTCTGGGCAGACAGAAAAAATATGCGGTCAAGAGGGCGATGACTGCACCTGCCACTATCCTTGACCGCAGTTTCTTTCCCATGGATTATTCAGTGACTTTCGCCGTGCCCGAAGCCGTGTTGGCGCTGATGTGAGGGGTGTACATCGCCTCGCACTTCACGGCAGGGAGTATGAACTCGCCTTGGTAGGATGCGTGCATCTTGATCCTGAATGTCTTGCTGGCTCCCTTCGGAAGGTCGAAGAACCAGATGACCCGGTCATCCCTGATGTCGCGGTAATTGTACGAGGCCTTTGAACTCTCGCCTCCGTAGAGCCTGTCGTTCATTATCTCCCAACCGGAAGGGATCATCTCTGTAAGGGCGAGATTGTCACAGTCCCTGACACCGCTCGTGTTGCCGACAGTGATGGTTACCGTGAAGTCCGTCCCCTGGGTTATGCTGTATGGATTCAGGCTCTTGCCCGCCAATGTGCTGTAGCTGACGTTCAGACTTAATCCGCTGGACTTGGCCTCCACCTTGTTCCCGAATTCCGGTATGACTGATGTTATCAACGTCGCATAGAGGCTTCCGTTCATCTTGTTCGTGATGTCTATGCTTCCGTTTTCGGTGTCCACCGCGGCATGGCCGATTGACTTGACGCTCTTTACCTCTGTAGTGTTGTCCCCTTGCTTTATTTCAGCCGAGACCGCATCGGACCCAACCTTCAAGGCAAGGCTCCTCATCGCGCAGGTCGCGAACGCTATTTCCTGTGTGGAGTACCATCCTCCGGCGATCGCGTCGGCTATTTCCTGGGCGACATCCATGGCTTCAGGCAAAGCGTCGTTGAGAACCAATGCCTCAAGGGCCACGGCCTTGTCCCTTACAGGAGATCCGAACGTCCTGTCGGCCTCTTGGTAATCGGAGAAGTTTGTTTTAAGTCCTGCGATGATGTCTCCGGCCACGGTCTTCTTGCCTGTGACAGCGTATGTGGACGCAAGCATCCAGGCGGCCTGACCGGAAAGGGTCTCGCTTTCCTTCAGCCTGTTCATGGCCCCGCTTTCCGCCTCCCCGTTAAGCGCCAGAGTGTAGAGCCTGTAAGCCTGCACAAGATCCCCGAGACCTTCATTGTCGGAATTACGGTAGTCCTGCACGTTCCGCTTTTGGAATCTTGACCAGCTGGCCAGCACACCCTTGCTGACGCTGAATCCGTTCTGTGAGGCTGAGATCATAAACTGACCGGCCATGGAGCTTACCCATCCGCTGGCGTCAGCGCTTCCAGGCCAATAGACGAATCCGCCGTTGCCAAGCTGACGTTGGTACAGCTGCTGAAGCAGTTCAGGAATCATCTTGTCGATTTGCTTCTGCCTGTCCTCCGGGAGCATATTCCTGATAGCAAGAAGGCTTATTCCCTTGGAAGAGATCTGCTCCGTGCAATTGTAGGTGCAATTGGTCAGGAATGAGAATATTCCTCCGCAGTCAACAGACGGGAATCCGGTGAGCTCCAGGGTCGCCCATTGGTTGTCATCGGCCTTGAAAGGCGAGAAACCGAAATGCTTGGTCGCGTCTTTGCCGATCATAGCCCTTGTCACGGAGATTACCGGCGGGTTAGGAGCGCGCACCCCAATGGAGATCGTTTCGCCGGCCTTGTGCCCGTTGCCATTCGCGGTGACAGTCACTGTGGCGGTTCCGGTCCCGGTGGCCTCAAGGTTGAACCTGACCATCTTGTCCCCAGGCTTGTCGAACTGGACGGACGCGTTGGCGTTCCCGGTTATCTTCAGTGGGCCGTCAACCTTGATGCTGACATCGGCGTTCCTGACCCCGTCCTCAAGAGCGAAGACATTTACAGGCATCACGACCTTCTCCCCGGTTCCGATGACTCTCGGCAGGGTAGGGAGAACCATAAGCGGAGACCTTACCGGGACAGTCTTCTCGGCATTGCCGTACGCTCCGTCCCTTGCCGCCACAAGCATCACCCGCACACTTCCGACGTACATAGGAAGCTTGACCTTATGTGTGGCCGAGCCGCTCTGCAGCGAGAACGGACCGATGTACTTGACAACGGCGTTGAACCGGTTGTCCTTCCTCGCGCCGACAATAAGGCTTTCGTCACCTCCGATGCTGAACATCGGCGAGAATCTTCCGCTGTAGGCTCCGATGACATCATCGTAGAGATCCCACGTGCTGACTCCGAGCGCTTCCCTGGCGTACATCGCGTTCCAAGGATCCGGAGTCTTGAATGACGTGAGGTCCAGAAGTCCCTCGTCCACAATGGCCAACGTGTAGGTCATCGGCTTGCCGTTCTTTTCCTTGACCTTGATCTTGAATTCCTCCTCAGGGCGGAGCACGTCAGGCATAGTGATGACCGGCTCAAGGTGCGAGTCCTTGTCGTTGACTATGACAGGGCGCACTCCGTAAAGACGGATCGGCAGATCGTTGTCGGCTCTTTCGTGCGGTTGGACAAGGGTGATGTGGATGTAGAAGTTAGGAGCCATCTCCGGGGTGACCTTGAATGAATATGCCACATCACCTTCATCCCCCGAGGTCTTCACCCATTCTCGCGCGATTACCTTCCTTGAGTTCTCAAGTGAGACCAGTGCCTGTCCTTTTGACGCGGCCGGAATATAAACGGTCACCTTCTCGCCGACCTCGTAGGATTCCTTGTCTGTGGAGAATGACAGCATTGTCAAAGCGTCGGGATCAGTCTTGGATGACCTTCCCCTGTAGGCCGGCCAGTCCACATAGATGACATCCCCGGCCGTGTGTCCGCTTACATTGTCGGTCACAAGCAACAGATATCGTCCCCATTCCGGATAGTCCACCCTGAACGGGATGAGGTTGTCTCCTTTGGATGATTTGATTACACCGGAGGATACTATGTCCGCTGACGGACTGTTTACGTAGGAGTCGAGACTTTCGCTGCGGCTTTCCCACCACCAGCTCCATTTCATCTTGTAGATTGTGTACTTAAGGTTATGGCCTGACACCCTCGCGCCGTTCTTGTCCACGACGGCGATGCTGACGCTATAGTCCTTGTCTGTCTCCAGATAATGCCCGTTCCCCTCTCTCGGAACTTTCACTCCGACGTATGATGAATATGGTGAATATGGCACCGACAGCGAATTGAAGCTTACATCCCCGCCTTGCTCCTCGACTGTGGTCACGATATCGGCCCGGAGCATTCCCGGAGCGTTCTCCGCTGACGGCATCGTAACGTTCAGTCTGGACTGGCCGTTGGAGTTCAGCCTTGTGTCGATGAGCTGATGCTCGCTTGCGCTGAAGTCCGACAACGGACTTGAGAAGTTATACCCCTCGAATCCCTTGAATGTGGACGGACCCTGGCGCAGTGTCATATTCACTTTCGCGGCCAGTCCGGCGGCAGGAGGGCCGGTCAGCCAGTCCGCGGATATGCAGACCGGGACATTCCGTCCTCCGTCAATGGTCTTGCCTTCAAGGTCAAGATTGATCTTCAGTCTGTTAGGTTTGATGCTCTCGATTCTGAAAGGCTTATGGAACGTGGCTCCGCCAATCTTGAAGTAGGCGTGCCATGTTCCCGTAGGATCCTCGTTCTTGGTAGGAACCGTGAAGGCGTAGAATCCATTCTTGGCGTTCGTGTTGATCTGCTTTGTGTAGAACTGTCCCTGAGGTGTGTACAGCTCCATCACGGCCGGATGGTTGTCAGGGATCCTGTTCTCTTTGTCTTCCAGGATCATCGTGACGTGCAAAGTGTCTCCCGGCCTCCAGACACCTCGCTCCCCATAGACGAAGGCTTTCAGACCCTTTTCCAGAACCTTGCCTCCTACATCGAACCTGCTGAGAGACTTCTGCTCACCCTCGGTGACTTTCAGGTAGCTGGTCGCTCCGCCCCTCTTGGCCACAACCACGAAAGGCTTTCCGGAAAGCTGCACCTCTGCCATTCCGTCAGTGCCGGTCTTGGCATAGCCGATTTCCTTGAGCTGGTAGCTATAGACGTAAAGCTCGGCGTTGAACACAGGAGCGGCCTCGATGATGTCGCTCACGCTGACCCAAAGCTTGTCCCCGCCGGCGTACTTCGCGATCACTCCCAGATTGGATGTCAGCAGGTTGATGGCCGGGAACCTGCCATCTTCCATATAGTACGTAGGCTTGAGAGGATTATCCCTGTCCTTCCAGTTGTATTTCTCCCAGTCATAGAAATCATCATAATAATAAGGTGAAGGGGTGTCCCATTCATCGTTGTCCTTGTCCGTGATGTCCTCGGCGGAGATGTTCACCATCTTGTCCGAAGGAGTGCCGCTCTTGAATGAGTCATTCTTGCCATAGACTGAATATTCCTGCTTGAAAGAGATTCTGATGCGGTAAATCGCACCTGGCTCCTGCCTGAACAGTCCGGAGAGATCCACCGAGTAGTCCTGCCATTTGTGCAGGTTCTTTGACGGATCGGAATCCAGACGCACGCGACGCTTATAGACAAGCCGTCCGCATCTGCGCAGGGAGTTGTCACCGGAAAAGTTGTTGTCCTGCAGGAACATCAGCACGTTGTCCTCGTAGATTTGAATGACCCTGATGTCCACCGCATTGAGATTCACCGCCTTGAACGGAAGGATCAGTTCCTTGGAATTCGGCAGTATGTTGCCTTTCACCGGAATCTCGACCGCCGGCCTTACCTCCGTCGAAGAGAATTTCTTTGAATAATCCTCTCCGAGTCTTGTCCCGTCGTGGCTGCTTACCGCACCGGAGATCTTGAGTGTCAGAGGCTGATCATCCGGATTCTCGTAGAAGACTTTTACGTGCGCGTTCTCTGTCTGAATGTAACTGCGTCCAACCCCTCCAAGTGTGAACAGGCCTGAGTTGTCGCTTACATCAGCCAAAGCCTCTGTGAAATAGATGTCGATGTACGGGTCGTCTGCTTCCACCCTCTCGGTGCTGAGTACCTTGAAATCGTTCATCGCCGGAATCCTGATCTCCAGCCTTGAGTCTGTCACGAATCCGGTATCTCCGGCTTTCAGGCTGATTTTCAACGTCCTGTCCTTCGTGTCCCTCGGTAGGCCGATGATCTCGAAATGATAGTTGAGCGGATCCGTTCCGGCTGTGACATTGGCCTCTGCGCCTTTTTCCGGGTAATCATATTCAAGCATCTTCCGAACCTTCTCAAGAGGAAGCGCTTCCGTAAGGGAGATTGTGCCTTCAATGCTGGCCCTGTCAGGAGAGGCTGCGGTGATCGTGATCTCGTTCAACGAGAGCACAGCCTCCTTTATGGCCACAAGGAAATTGAACGAGAATTTCTTGAATTTACGGTCGCCTACCTTCTGGATCTTGTCCAGCCGCAGTTTACCCGTATATGACTGCCCCGGTTTCAGGGCTCCGGTCTCGGGAATGAATTCTATCATGCTGCCGGACAACCATCTGGCCGTTCCTTTGACTGACGGTGTGAATGTCAGTACTCCATCTTTGAGATCAGTCCCGGCCATCGCCTCGGGAATGTCGGAGGCGAGTTCCACACGGATTGTGGATTTGTCGGAGACGACCCCGCCTGTATAAGCCTTGATGAATGTGGCGAACTCGATGCTTTGCCCCTTGCTCTTGCCGAAGCGGCTGCAGGATGAGCTGGCCATAATAAGTATTGCCATTGACAGAATGGCGATAACGCTTTTTATCGAGATTCTAAAGTTCATATACCTTGTTATTAATCAGGTGTGTGTCCGGTTGTTCCTGTCGGAAGGCTGCGGCCTTCTCTCTATGGCTCGATAGTGTTCCACAACGGCTTCAAATTTAGGAATTCTTTTTCGTATATTCAACATCCTGTCGTTATTTGCGTCGGTTTATTTGCTGCGGTGTGACAATTTGTCAGCATTGTCGCGGTGGCACAGCCTTTGATTTTATCCCAGCGTCTCCGGAGTGAGCCGGAGCGCAGATTTAAAAACATTTAAAAACTTTATATCATGATCAAACCATTGGCAGACAGAGTCTTGGTTGAGCCTAAAGAGGCTGAGACAAAGACAGCTTCAGGTCTTTATATTCCTGACACAGCAAAGGAGAAACCTCAGGAGGGTAAGGTGATCGCCGCAGGTCCTGGCAAGAAGGATGAACCTATGGAGGTCAAGGTAGGTGACGAGGTCATCTATGGCAAGTACGCCGGCACAGAGGTTACCGTTGAGGGTAAGAAATATCTTATCGTGAAGCAGTCAGACATTCTGGCTATTCTGTAATTAACAATAGGAGGAATTTATTATGGCTAAAGAAATAAAATTTGATGTTGATGTCCGCTCGAAGATGAAGGAAGGAGCCGACGCTCTTGCGGACGCTGTTAAGGTCACACTTGGCCCTAAGGGTCGTAATGTTGTGATCGATAAGAAGTTCGGTGCGCCTCAGGTCACCAAGGACGGTGTGACTGTCGCCAAGGAGATTGAACTCGCTGACAGGTACGCCAATATGGGTGCCCAGATGGTAAAGGAAGTAGCTTCCAAGACCAATGAGCAGGCGGGTGACGGTACCACCACCGCTACCGTTCTCGCACAGGCCATCATCAATGTCGGTCTGAAGAACGTCACCGCGGGCGCCAACCCTATGGACCTCAAGAGAGGTATCGACAAGGCTGTCGCCGCTGTTGTCGCCGAGCTCAAGAAGAACAGCAAGAAGGTCGGCACAGACTATTCAAAGGTAGAGCAGGTCGGCACGATCTCCGCCAACAATGACGCTGCCATCGGCAAGCTCATCGCCGATGCCATGTCGAAGGTAAAAGGTGACGGTGTGATCACAGTCGAGGAGGCCAAAGGCACAGAGACCGAGGTCAAGGTTGTCGAGGGTATGCAGTTCGACAGAGGTTACATCTCTCCTTACTTTATGACCGACTCTGACAAGATGGAAGCCGTACTTGACAACGCTTCCGTTCTTATCACCGACAAGAAGGTCTCTTCGATGAAGGATCTTATGCCTATCCTTGAGCCTATCGCACGTGACGGCAGGGCACTGCTGATCATCGCCGAGGACGTTGACGGCGAGGCTTTGACAACCCTCGTTGTGAACAAGCTTCGTGGCACTCTGAAGGTAGCCGCTGTCAAGGCTCCTGGTTTTGGAGACCGTCGCAAGGAGATGCTTCAGGACATCGCCACCCTTACAGGCGCCATCGTAGTGTCCGAGGAAAGAGGATTCACTTTCGAGAACACGACTCCTGACATGCTTGGCAAGGCTGAGAAGATCACCATCACCAAGGACAACACCACGATCGTGGGTGGAGCCGGTGACAAGGACGCCATCGCCGACAGAGTCGCCCAGATCCGCAAGCAGATCGAGAACACCACATCTGACTACGACAAGGAGAAACTTCAGGAAAGACTTGGCAAACTGGCCGGTGGAGTCGCGGTGCTCTATGTCGGTGCAGGTTCCGAGATTGAGATGAAGGAGAAGAAGGACAGGGTTGAGGACGCTCTCAACGCCACCCGTGCCGCTGTAGAGGAAGGTTACCTTCCTGGTGGAGGTGTCTCCTACATCCGTGCCGCCGAGGCATTGAAGAATCTCAAGGGTGAGAATGATGACGAGACCACAGGTATCCACATCATCGCCCGCGCCATCGAGGAGCCTCTCCGCCAGATCGCCCAGAACGCTGGTGTTGACGGCAGCGTCATCATCCAGAAGATCCGCGAGAACAAGGGTGACTTCGGCTACAACGCCCGCACCGATGAATATGTCAATATGCTTGAGGCCGGTGTCATCGATCCTACCAAGGTCGCTCGTGTAGCCCTTGAGAACGCCGCTTCAGTCGCCGGAATGTTCCTTACCACCGAGTGCGGTATCGTTGACATTCCTGAGAAGGAGCCAGCCGCTCCTGCGATGCCTGCAGGCGGAATGATGTAATCGAAGCTTTACTTTAAATGAAAACGGGAACCATTATCGGGTGGCTCCCGTTTTTTTTGTGCTTACTTAGTAACATTCAAAAAATAACCTGCATCATCTTAAGGAATCTTTTCGGTCTAGATCTCTTTTCTCATCAGTCATGTGCCACCGGCACACTCCTTCTTCAAAAAAAAAGATCTATCCTCGAAAATCTTCTCTTAATCTGAAGCAACTTATTTTTTTCATGTTCCTTATTAGAATTGTGACGTTTTTTATTTATCTTTGAGCCTTGATAAAATTTTGCGCTAACGTTTTAGCACTGGATTTATAACCATTGAATAATTATTTATCAAAGAATATGAAAAAAAAAAATACTGATTTTGGGGAGCAGCAACACGGACATGACGGTCAAGACACCGGCACTTCCGGCTCCCGGTGAGACTGTTCTTGGAGGGGTCTTCACTATGAGTGCCGGTGGAAAAGGCGCCAATCAAGCGGTTGCCGCAAAGAGAGTCGGAGGAGAAGTCTCCTTTGTCTGCAAGGTCGGAAACGATGTTTTCGGAGACAATTCCGTCAAACATTATGAGGATGAGGGCATCGATGTCAGCGGAATTCTCCGTTCAGACAAGCCGTCCGGGGTGGCATTGATCACTGTTGACAAGGATGCAGAGAACTGCATCGTTGTGGCTTCCGGGGCTAACCTTGATTTCACGGATGAGGACATCACTGCCTCCGAGGCTGCGCTCAGGTCCTGTGACATCCTCCTGATGCAGCTTGAAATCCCCGTTCCAACCGTACTCAAGGCTGCCAGGATCGCCCATGAGGCCGGCGCCTTTGTGGTCCTCAATCCGGCTCCTTACGCCGAACTCCCGGAGGAGATATTCAAGTACATCTCATTGTTCATTCCTAACGAGACCGAACTCGCCTCATTCTCCGGAATGCCGGTGACCGACAAGGAATCCGCCGCCGCTGCCGCCAAGGTGCTGTTCGGCAAGGGTGTCGGGAATATGATCGTGACGATGGGAAGCAAGGGTTCCCTTATCCTTGACGGCGGTGAGCCTCAGTTTGTTCTGGCCCGCAAGGTTAAGGCTGTTGACACGACCGGAGCGGGTGACACTTACTGCGGATCCATCTGCGTGGCTCTTTCTGAAGGCAAGACTCTCAAAGAGGCGGCGGAGTTCGCGTCAGCCGTGTCGGCCCTTTCCGTGACCAAGATGGGTGCGCAGACCGCAATCCCTACAAGGGCTGAGGCCGAAGCCTTCATGGCACAATAATAATGAATATTCAATCTTAAATAACACTTATTATTATGTTCATCGTAAACAGTTATGGTCTGGCAGTGTTCTTCTGCTTCATCATCATGCTTTGTTGGGGCTCTTGGGGCAACACTCAGAAACTAGCCGCCAAAAGTTGGAGGTATGAGCTCTTCTACTGGGACTATGTGATCGGAATGGTCATATTCTCTTTGCTCCTCGCGCTTACTCTCGGTACATTCGGTCCAGAGGGACGACCGTTCTTCCAGGACATCGCACAGGCTGATTCATCCGCCATTCTCAGCATCATTATAGGAGGTGTGATATTCAATCTTTCGAATATCTGCCTCAGCGCTTCCACTTCGATCGCCGGTATGTCCGTCGCGTTCCCTGTAGGATGCGGCCTCGCGCTTGTGCTTGGAGTGATCAACAACCTTAGGGTCGAGATGTCGCAGGGTGCGCTCAAGAGCAACCTGACCCTTCTGGCGATTGGTGTAGCCCTTGTAGTGGCCGCTGTCATCCTTAATGGCATAGCTTCCGGAAAGAAGGCCGGCAACGCCGAGATCAGCAAGGCGGACCAGCGCAAGGGTATCATCCTTGCCGTTGTCGCCGGAGTCGTGATGTCATTCTTCTCATCATTCGTGATGAAGGCGATGGACCTCAAGGATTTCGCGAATATGGAGCCAGGCAAGGTCGGTCCTTACACCGCCATCGTAGTATTCAGCCTCGCGGTTCTTGTCAGCCACTTTGTTTTCGGCCCTATATTTATGAAATGGCCATTCCAGGGTGCGCCTGTCAAGATGAGTGAATATTTCAAAGGCAATTCCAAGACTCACCTCGTGGGAATGCTTGGTGGATGCATCTGGTGCCTTGGTACCGCCCTCAGCTATATAGCCGCCGGTAAGGCAGGAGCTTCCGTATCCTATGCCCTCGGACAGGGCGCTCCTATGGTCGCGGCCATCTGGGGTGTGTTTGTTTGGAAGGAATTCAAGGGATCCAACAAGACCGTGTACAATCTTCTTGGCATGATGTTCCTGTTCTTCATCGTTGGACTTGGAATGATCGTGGCCGCGGGAATGTAAAGAAAGTTGCACCGTCGGACGGTTTTTGACAAAAATCGGCTTCAGGCTTATTCTGGAGCCGATTTTTTTACTTTTGTTGTAACCATCCGAACAGTTGGGACTTACATCGGTTTAGAGGGCGTTTCAACACATGGATGTTGAAAACTATTATCGAAAAAATGTCAAAAAAAGTTTGGAGGGAAAGAAAAAAGTACTACCTTTGCACCCGCTTTCAGGAACAGAACGCAGGTTCAACCTCTTGAAAACATCAAAACAAGTTCATTGAAAAGACTGAAGGAAGTACAACAAGTACCGAGAACGAAATGAGAGCGTTGATTCTTTTTTTTAGAAGAATGAAGTTGTCGGGGTCGAACTGGAAATATGTGTATTATACAAAGAAGAGTTTGATCCTGGCTCAGGATGAACGCTAGCGGCAGGCTTAACACATGCAAGTCGAGGGGCAGCGCGGGATAGCAATATTCTGGCGGCGACCGGCGGAAGGGTGCGTAACGCGTGAGCGACATGCCCGTTGCCCGGGGACAACCGGTGGAAACGCCGACTAATCCCCGATGGGATACGATGCTTCATGGCATTGTATTGAAAGTTACGGCGGCGACGGATTGGCTCGCGTCCGATTAGCTTGTTGGCGGGGTAACGGCCCACCAAGGCTACGATCGGTAGGGGTTCTGAGAGGAAGGCCCCCCACAATGGGACTGAGACACGGCCCATACTCCTACGGGGCAGCAGCAGTGAGGAATATTGGTCAATGGGCGGAAGCCTGAACCAGCCATGCCGCGTGCGGGAAGGAGGCCCTATGGGCTGTGAACCGCTTTTGCCTGGGGGCAATAAGGGCGTCGCGCACGTCCGATGAGAGTACCAGGCGAATAAGCATCGGCTAACTCCGTGCCAGCAGCCGCGGTAATACGGGGGATGCGAGCGTTATCCGGATTCATTGGGTTTAAAGGGTGCGTAGGCTGTGCGTCAAGTCGGGGTGAAATTCCGGTGCTCAACACCGGGGCTGCCCTTTGATACTGTCGCGCTGGAGTGCGGATGCCGCCGGAGGAATGAGTGGTGTAGCGGTGAAATGCTTAGATATCACTCA
>VOFC01006955.1_pt1:0-177500 | contig 375577 bp, 318 predicted proteins | sample 5384161 | NCBI WGS metagenome assembly VOFC01 (sample SAMN12384722, study PRJNA508395) | human gut metagenome | isolation source: healthy gut B | host: Homo sapiens | reverse complement strand
TTAATGTGTAAGTGCCGTTGTCCCAGGCAATCATCGTGACCGGCCAATTGTTGCCGGCTCCGTCATCGAATGTCCCGTCCACTCTCCAAGCTTCCTTTTTCTCTATTACAAAAGTAGCTGTCGCAAGCTCTGAGTCACTGAACGCCTCGTCGTCGCTGACGGCCTTTAGTGTAACGATGTAGGTACCTGTCGAAAGGTTTCCAATCATTATCTCGGTCCCCGTTATGTCCCATGAACTTTCTTTCCCTCCGTTAATGGAGATTGTCAGGACGTAATGTGTGGCGTTAGGTACTTCATCCCAAGTCGCCACCGCGCCACCATTTACAAGGACGGTTAGCTTCGGGGTCGCCAGTTGGACGATCGCCGGGGTAGTCCCGCTGATCTCAGCCACAGGGGACTTGCTGTAGTCTCCCTCGAAAGGGCCGTACGCCCAGACGGTGAACTTGTAGTCTGTGTTGTCCTTGAGACCGGTCAGGACTGCCACAGTTCCCTCTGTGACACCTCCCGAGACTTTCTCTCCTTCCGGATCCAGAAGCTCGTATGCATACTGAGTGGCGTTGGCCACCTTGTCCCAATAGAATGTCAGCGAACTGACCGTAGCCTGATAAAGACCGGCTTCCGGGGCTGGAAGCGGTGTCAGGACCTTCTCGTCATCCTTGCAGGATGTGAGGGCGCAGAGAGCGGAAAGCAGGAATATGCCCGCGAGCCTGCCCATCTTTGATGAATATATTCTGTTCATTTCGTTCAATCTTAAGATTATGAATTATTTGCCGGGAGCGGTGACATCGGTCGGATCCCAGTACATATAGATATATTCCCATCCATCGTAGGAGGAGTCCTCGCAGTTGACGTAGCAGGTAAGGAAGCCTGTCGGCTCCGTGGTTCCGTCCATAATGATATTTGAATATGTCGTTGTCCTGTAAACGGAGAGACCGGTCACCTTGCTGGCCGCCCCTTCCGGAGTCCATTCGAACCAGTTCCCGTCCGCGTCACGGAGGCTCCAGTACTTGAGCCCGTCATCGGACGGTTCCTCGGCGTAGTAGTCCAGAGGGCTGAACTCGCCCTGCCAAGTGTTCAGGTCATCGGCCTTGAAGTCCGGATTCAGGATCGTGTAGCTGAGGTCGATTCCGGTTCCGAGGAAATTCTCGATGCGGAAACGGTTCAGGCCCTCAAGCCAGTAGATGTCCGAGAATGTGGACACTTTAAGAATGGACGAGAACCAGAACTGGGCGTTGCTGACGACTTTCTTCCAGCTGGACACGAGCACGGTGGCCGAGAACACGTCCGAGCCGTCGTGGACTGTGTAAGGGTTGACATATTCATCGGCAAGCCGGATGGTGAATTTCTTTTCCTTCTGGATTTCAATGCCTTCGAAGGTTACGGTCAGTTCGGCCGTGGCCTCTCCGGCCTGGAACTCCACTGTGGAAGGAACTTTGAACGCCTCGTCCTTCGCCTCCACGATCACAGGGATGCTGGCGGCGTTGTCTGCCTTGAGCCTTCCGACCTCAAGGGTGACGCTGGTGCTCTCGGAGCCAAGAATATATTCAGAGGAATTGCTGGAGAGGAAATATGCCTCCATACAATCGTTGGCGGGTTCCGGCCCCGGTTCGTATTTGTCCTCCGAACAGGATGCCAGAGTCAGGCACAGGCCAGCCACGGCGGTGAAAAGGATGTATTTGATATTCTTCATATTCATAAATTCTTAGTTGATGCTTATTCCGCGATTATGGTTCCTGACGGGTCCGGGTTCAGGATCACGCCCTGGTTGTTGTCCCTCTCATATTCAGGAAGCACATAGTTCATCCAAGGTGCGGTGTAGCCGGCCTTTGTGTTCAGACGCTGCGAGGAGAGCCAGTTCGTGCCGTCGTAGCTTCTGGTGATCGGCAGGCCAAGGCGCTTGTAGGCGAAAAAGTTGATGCCCTCGCCCCAGAACTCGATGCGCCTCTGCACCATCAGTTCGGTGATGAATGAGTCAAGATCCGTGGCCTCGCAGTTGTAGGAACCGTCCGTGTAGCGATATGTGTTCAGGAAATCGGCCATCTCTTTCGCGGCGGCAGCCACTCCTTCCGTGTGGGCGATCGCCTCGAAACGGATGAAGTACATCTCCTCGACCCTCATTATCGGGAGGGACGCGATGAGTCCGGTCTCGATGGTGCTGATGGAACCGCTTCCGGCACGGAACTTAAGGTTGGCGTAGGCTGGAAGCCTTGACCAGGCGTCGCCCTTGAGCTCGGTTCTGTACTTCTCCGGAATCTCGGTCTTGCCGGCGTCGTCAGGGGAAATCCAGCTGTTCTTGCGCCAGTCGCTGTCGGAGATCTTGTCGTACAGGGACTTGCTTATGAGACGGAAAGCGCTTCCGTAACGAGGCATACCCCAAGTAGGCTCTGACGCGATCTGCGCGATGAACGAGTTGTAGTAGTAACCGGTGTTGATCTCTTCCTTGGAAGTGACGTAAGTACCGAGCATCCAGGAGGATTGAGGTGTGTTGAAGCCGGTCTTGGAGTTCATCCACTGATCCTCGGTGAGAGGTGTGTTACCGCCACCGATGGCTTTGCGGGCATATTCAGCGGCCTTGGCGTAGCAGTCCATAGCGGAGTTGATTCCGATGTCATCGTAGCCGTCGGAGGATCCTTCCGCGCTCATCTGCTTGGCCAGGGCGTCCGGTTCCCTGTCGAAACGGCTTGCCATATCGAGCCACAGACGGGCTTTCAGGCCATAGACAACCGCGCGGTTGGCGTGGGCCTTGGTGGCCTGCTCGTAGCCTTCGAGATAGGTCTCCGCACGGTTGAGATCCGTCATTATGAAACGGTACATCGTGTAGAAAGGAACACGTGGATTGTTGTTCAGGTCCGTCTTGGAGGTGTTCTCATCAACGATCGGGACGGTCAGCCCGACAACCCCCATCGATTGGGCGTCGGCGTTCAGGCTTTCGACCTGGGTTGTGCGGTACTCGAAGCAGGTCGAGAGTTCCATATAGAGCATCGCGCGGAGTCCGAGAGCCTGTCCGAGACAGTAAACGGCCTTGGTTTCGGCGTTGGCCGGATCCGGAACAAGGGCGATGACGTTGTTGGTGTTCTTGATGAACTTATAGTAGTAGAACCAGGAGTAATAGGCGGCGTAGCGCAGTCCTGATCCACTCTCGATGTGGCTCCAGTAGTCGTAGCTGGCGTCATAGACAGGGAAATCCTCTCCCATCACCTCACGCATATACAGCTGGCAAGGATAGCCCCAGTCGTTGGTGTTGCCGGAGGATCCCCAGGTGTCGTAGGCCACGAAATAGGACGAGAGGCCGTTGAGCATATATTCCATCGAGGAGGTGGACTTCTCTATGGTTTCAGGTGTCGCCTCTGTCTTCGGCAATGTCTCCTCGATGCAACCGGTGGCGAGGACGAGAGAGGACACGGCGCAGAGGGCACCCAGCAGTCTGATCATATTCTTTTTCATATTCATTGTCTCCATTAAATTAGAACTGTAACGTGATTCCTCCCGTTATCATCCGCACAGGAGCGTAGGTGGATGTGGATGTCGTGCCCCAGAAGCTTCCGCGTGGGTCGAAGCCCTTGCGCTTGCTCCAGTAGTAGAGGTTCTCTCCGGCGGCATAGACACGGATCTTGCTCATTCCGATCTTCTTCACGAGCTTCTCCGGAAGGGTGTAGCCCAGGTTTATGTTCTGGAGAGTGAGAGTGGACGCGTCCGTGATGAACCGGTCGGACATCGAGCTGGCACTGTCGTCCACATCCTGGATGGCGAACTGGAAGCGTGGGATGTCGGAGTCCGTGTTGGTCTCGGACCAGGCCTTCAGCAGGTCCTTGTGGAAACTGTTGCCGGTGTTCTGCACGTTAGGGTTGCGCATCAAGGCGGCGTAGCCGTAATCGGCGGCCTTGCCTCCTATGCTGTAGTTGAGATTGACCGAGAAGTCGAATCCCTTGAACGTGATGGTCGTGCCGAGGCCTCCGTAGAGATCCGGGTCGGCGTCACCGCAGTTGAAGTCCGTGCCGTAGCTGTAGGTCGTGGTCTTTGTCAGCTCGCCGGTCTCGCTGTCCTTCATATACCACTGGGACTGGCCTTTCTCGTTGACACCGGCATATTTCTTCATATAAAGGGTGTGCAGCGGAAGTCCCTCTCCGTGGAAGTAGTTTCCGTTGACGTAGCCGGCGTGGCCGTCCAGGACGAATCCCTTGTTGTCCTCGTTCAGCATCGTGATCTTGTTCTTGTAGTGCGTCGCATTAAGGCTTACGTTCCAGCTGAAGTCCTTCTTGCGGATGAGGTTCAGATTCAGATCCAGCTCGACACCGTTGTTGAGCATATTCCCGACATTGTCGTAGGATCCGCCGTAGCCGCCTGAGAGCGGAACATAGACGAAGCAAAGCATATCGGTGGTCTTGCGGCTGAAGAACTCGACGCTACCGGTGACGCGGCTTTTGAATATGTCGAATTCCAAACCTGCGTTGAAGTTGCTGTTGGTCTCCCAGGTGATGTTCTTGTTGCCGACGGTGCTGAGGGCCAGGGAAGGCTCTCCGTTGAAGTAGTTGATTGTGTAGGTGTCGGTGTAGCGGTAGTCGCCGATGGCATCGTTACCCTGCTGTCCCCAGGATGCCTTTACCTTCAGCATATCAATCCAGGAAACCTTGAACCAATCCTCCTTGCTGGCGATCCAGGCTCCTCCGAACGAATAGAAATTGCCCCATCTGTGGTCCGGATGGAAGCGTGAGGAAGCGTCGCGGCGGTAGGAAGCCGAGAGGAAATATTTCTCGTCCAGGTTGTACATAGCCCTGCTGAACCATCCTTCGGTGTTGTACCTGCTGGAGGAACCGGCGTTCTCCTTGATCTTGATGGCCGCGCTGAGCTCCTGCGCGTCGAAATAGGAGAAGAGACCCTCGCGGTCTCCGCTCATCCATTCGCTGCGGTAGTCGTAGTTCTCGTGCCCGGCCATCACAGAGACGTTGTGTCGGCCGAACTGCTTGGTATAGTTAACGATCTGCTGGAAGTTCAGGGCATAGACAAGGCTGTTGTACTTGTAGATGTAGCCGCTTGGGTAGGCGGTCTTGCCATAGCCGTAGAATCCCTGCTGGGCGGACGTGTAGTGTGACTCTCCGCTTGTGACCGTGCCGTTGACGGTGATCTTCAGGCCGTCGAGCGGGGTGACGTCGGCATAACCCGTGAGGGTCAGATTGTTGCCGATAGTCCTGTCGGTGTTCAGGGCGTTCTCCTGCAGAGGATTGTTCCTGGAGAGGACAGGACGGTTGAGACCTCCGAGCTCACCGGAACCGTAGTCGTACATCTTTCCGTTCTCGTCTGTCATAATGTTCCCGTCCCCGTCACGCAGGTAAACCGGGTAGATCGGCGCCATAGTGTTCGTGATTCCGAACAGGGAAGTGCCGGAGCCGTCACCGACATCGTCCGAGGTGCTGTGGGCGTAGTTCATATTCGCACCCACCTTGAGCCAGTCCTTGGCCTGGTAGTCGGCCTTGAGTCGGACGGTAGCCCTCTCGAAGTCGGAGTTATAGACGATACCTTGATTGTCAAGATAGCCGATGGAACCGTAGAAACTGAGTTTCTCGGTGCCTCCGGTGAGATTGAGGTTGTATTCCTGGCGGAGGCTGTGCCTGAACGCCTCGTCAAGCCAGCTGTCAGGGGCTGCCGTATAGACCTTTCCGTTGTAGTAAATCCTTCTACCCTTTGTGGCGTGCGGATTCATCCTCCCGTTCGTTCCGATGAGATATTCCCCGTCAGGAACGGTGTAGGTGAGGTAACCAAGTCCGCCGTCGGCGGTCGCTCCGCCGAGGTTGGCGTTGGCCTGCCTGTGAGCCTCGTAAGGAGTCATTCCACGGTCACGCATATAATAGTTGTAGAGGGCTGACCAGTGCATCTCATAGTACCGGGCCGGATCCTTGACATAGTCGTAGTCGATGGTCGCGCGGCTGTTGACGCTCCAGCGGCTGTCAAATGTGATCGTGGCCTTCTCAGACTTGCCTTTCTTGGTGGTGATCATCACGACTCCGTTGGCTCCTCGCGCACCGTAAAGTGCGTTGGAGGCGGCGTCCTTGAGGACGGTGATGTTCTCCACGTCGTTAGGGTTCAGGTTGTTCCACCCTCCGTCATAAGGAGATCCGTCCACAATGATCAGCGGGGATGTCCCGGCGTTGATGGAACTGAATCCTCGGATCGCCATTGAAGGTGTGGCGGTAGGGGAGCCGGAATTGTTGATCATCTGGAGACCGGCCACCTGTCCCTGAAGTCCGCTCATCACATTCGTGAGCTGCTTCTTCTCAAGAGTCTCGCTCTTCACGACCGCCGCGGATCCTGTGAAGGAGGATCTGGTCTGCTGGCCGAAAGCCACGACGAGAACCTCGTCGAGCTGCTCGTGGTCGGTTTTCAGGGTGATCCTCATCTCCGCCTGCGGATCGACCTCCACCGGAATCATTCCGATGCAGGACACGGCCAGTTTGTCTGTCGTTTTGACTCCGCCAAGGCTGAAACGGCCGCTCACGTCCGTGATGTCGCCTTTCAAGGTTCCCTTGATCATCACCGACGCGCCGATGACGGGTTCTCCGTTCTCGTCGATGACGGTACCTTTGATGTCTATGGTCTGGGCTGACGCAAGTGAGAACGTCGCCAGAAGCATAAACAAGAACACAAAGAATCTTTTCATACGTTCTTATTATTGAGATTATTAGTTGGCTTTTGTGGTTTGCAGTCCGGCTGACGGCAGGATGAATCCGGCCTTGTCCTTGTCCGACCAGAGCCAGGCCGTCCTGCTGTCTATCTTGAGGATCCGCAGCTCGCTGAAACTGAATCCTGTGATTCCCATATTCCCGGAGACGGTCCCGCTGACTGTCCCGGATGTGGAAGGCACTCCGCTGAGTTTCACCGTGACATCACGTGTCCCCTCGTTGTCGATTATCCTCAGGATGCCCTCTGACGGGTTGCAGTAGTATTGGTGCTTGTTTTTGAGGAAAGTGAGCACCGGAGCGCCGTCCTTGTATATTCCCAAATCCTCCGCGACTGAGAATTCCTCCCGGAGGTTGTTGTCTTCCTTGTTGCCGTTGCAGGCGGAAAGGAGGAGGCAGAAAATAAGCGTGGTGAATATTCTGAATGCGATTTTCATTGTCTATGAATATTATAGGATGACATTTATGTACCTGGCGAAATATTCAACGGTCCCGTCCGTCTTTGTCAGGACAGCCTGCACGTAATGCTCACCCTTGCGCAGATTGGTGTAGCCGTCCGCCTTGGCTCCGTCCACAGTCCATTGGATGCCGCCCATCTCGCCGCAGTCTACCAGCATCATCAGAACCTTGTCCTCCGATGTCGGGTTGGCCTTTGAGAGTTGGATTCTCGGGAAGCCGGATCCGGATTTCTCGGTCCTCAAGGTCAGGGAAGTCTTGCTGTTCTTGTTGCCCGTGATGGTGATCGCATAGTCCTGGGCATCCTTCAGCAGAGGAATATGCACCTCGGAGGATGTGAGCCCGGTGATTGACTCCGTCTCTTCACCCTCGGCCTTCCATTCGACAGTCCAGCCGGAGGAGAGGTCGTCTTTCCAGCTCAGGATGATGTCGTGCTGGAATATGCTTGACTTGACATCCGTGATGTTGCCATTGCGCTCTGTCACAGATAATTTCACGGAACCATCCGCCGCGTCCAGCCTGATCGAAGGGATCTCGACCATTGTCTTCTTGCCGTTGGCGGCCAGAAAGTTAGACTGGCTGTCGCTGTGGATGGAGGTCACATTTTTCCCGCCCGGGAAGAAACAATGCGCCGGAATATACTGCGGCGGGTAGTTGTTCCTGGAGGCAGGATTGGAATATAATATCTTGTAGTGCTCGTTCCCGTGGACGATGTTCACGGCGTTGCCCATCCAGCTGTTGTACTCGTTCCGGACGTGATAGATCAGAAGCCCCCAGTCGGAGCCCTGTCCGTAGAAGTCGAGATATTCCTTCTTGTCCCACTCGTTCTTTCCCGCGCCTCGGCATTCCAGCAGGAAATAGTCCTCGTCCGCCTCGGTCTTGACGAGGTAGCCCTTGCCTTCCGTGATCGCCGGCAATGAATATTCCCCGCTCGTCTCCAGAATTTCCGGTTCCGACCAACCCATCATCCACCTTTCGAGGATGCTGAGCGCCGGGGGAGTGCGGCTGCTGTTGTTGTAGGTTCCGTAGGCCATAAGCGAGAAGCAGCCCGGCAGGTCGCATTTCGTGTCGTTGCCGTTTACCGTGTCGTAGAGGTCCGGCCATCCGAGAATATGCCCGAACTCGTGGCAGAACGATCCGATGGCGGCGAGTGTGTTGTTTCCCGCAGATCCTGGCTCCAGCTCGGAGCTGCAAGCGTAGCCCGGAATCGTGACCCCGTCAAGCGTCAGGTTCTTCAGCCCGCTCCTGTGCGGCCAGATTCCGTTCGGGTCACCGGTGCTTTCCGCTCCCCCGGAATAGAACACGAATATGTCGTGCGCCACCCCGTTCTCCGCGAACTGGCTGAAATCCAAATCATTGTCGGCAAGACGGGCTACTTCGGCGACCATCTCCTCCGGTCTGTCCTTGTAATATGCCCTGTTCTTGGAGAGTCTGTACGGCCCGGCCACCGTGAACTCCGGATTGAACTGTCCGTTGGAGTTGTCATAGTAGTACTGCCAGACGCTTCCGGTCGCCCCACCTTTTGTGTAGTTCTTGGAATTCAATAAGTTGTCGAACGCCTCATTGCTTCCGTTAGTGAAAGGAAGGTCAGGATATTCAGCGAGGAGCACCAGCACTTTCTTGTTCCCGACCGGCTTCCAAGTGGTACCTCCCAGAAGCGGAGGAATGCAATCCCCGGCATCCGCGGCGCGGGTTGCCAATGAATATGTCCGCGCAGCCTTTAGTCTCATTTGCAGGCCGGTCATCCGCAGCGGTCGCAGGTTTTTCCGCAGTGAGGTGCCAAGAATCCTGCGTTCCGAGTCGGTCAAACGGCTGGCATTCTTGGCCTTGACGGATGTCGGGACCAGAAGTCCGTTGGCGTCAAGTTTTGCGAAAGCCCAGTCTCCGTCCGCGTCCGCGGCGAGGGTGTAGCCTTCCTCCGAGGTTACATAATTGCGGAACTCGTCTCCGTGCACACGGACTCTGATTTCACTGCCGTCGCTTTGTTTCACAGTGATGAGTCCCGGGTACGCCGGGCCGGCGAGCAAAGGGCTTGATGTTCCGGCCTGCCATAATGATAGCAGGCATAGGATCCAGATGAGAAGTTTTCTCCGGGTCATAAGTTGTTGTGTTGTTAACTTAGTTAAAGTGTACGCAATTTCGGAAAATTTTGAAAAATGTGCAATAGGGACGAATGGAAAAAATATTCGCAGAATGAATGTTTCATTGTTCATAATGTTTCGCCTCTTGTGAGGTCTGTTATGTCTGGCAAGAGACCACAAAGCAGGGGCGGTGATTGCGTTTGTCCATATTGTCCATATTCAATATTCAGATATTCAATTATTTGGTGATTTTATCTGTCCGCCTTGGATGTGATATATTATGGATTCCCGCCGTAACTTTGCACCGTGAAAAATTGAAGAAGAAAATGAGAATATTTAGATTATTGCTGATTGCTGCGATGCTGGTCATCGGTGGAGCAAACGCCTCCGCCGCCCGTCCTATCTTGACGGGAAAGGACTGGAGGCCTTGTTGAGGTCAACCTCGGGATCCTCGATCGACAAGTTTGAGCTGATGGAGCATCCTTCCGCCAAGTATGACGCTGAGGGACAGGGAGGTATCATCAACATCAAGACGAAGCGCAACGCCTTGTCCGGGCTCAACGGCGAGATCGGAACCGATGACGGAGGAATGTACTTCGGAGAGACCGGCCGCTTCCTTATGAGGGAGAACGTCAACGGAAGCCTAAGCTACAGGACGGCCAAGACAAACACATTCGTCTCTGCCTATCAGGGAATCTATGATATGGACATAGATATGAACATCGACAACAAGCTGACGCGGGACGGGGTTCCGTTCCGGATTCTTGCCCGGTCCCTCCAGAAGGACAGGTACCGCAATTGGCAGGTGCGTTTCGGCAACGACTGGTTCATCGACAAGAAAAACACCTTGGGATTCATCGTGAATATGCCGAGCTCCCGCAACATAATGAAGTCCGACAGAGACCACAATGTCACCACGCAGACGCTTGGTGACAAGGAACTTGAGCGTGCCGAGTCCGCGACGTGGAACGAGGACAAGAGCCGCCAGACCAACGGCAATCTGAACTTCACCCACATATTCAACGAGGCGACCAATTCCGAGATCACCGTCAATATGGACTATTATCACAATGCCGACTGGACAGGAAACGACCAGAAGACCTTCACGAGGAATATGGGCGCTTCGGAGTGGATCCCTTCCACAAGGTACATCGACTCCGACAACAAGGTGAACATCTGGTCCGCGAAAGCTGACTATGAGGGGACCGTGTTCAACTTCGCAAGGTTGGAGGCCGGAGCGAAGTGAGCTCTTTCCAAGACTGACAACACGACCCTGAGGACCGAGACCGGCCCTTCAGCCAGTGATGCCGAGACCCGTTTCAAGTACCGTGAGAACATCGGCGCCGCCTACCTGTCCCTTGCCGCGCAGTTCGGCCCGGAATGGACCGCTAAGGCCGGATTGAGGGGTGAATATACCAACTCGTTCGGGGATTGGATCTCGGCCGGGGACGAGAGCCGTCGCAGCTACTTTGACCTGTTCCCGACAGCGTTCGTGGGATTCAACCCGTCCGCCAGCCTTAGGTTCGCGCTTTCCTACACAAGGAGAATCCAACGCCCTAACTATATGGCCCTGAACCCGGTTGAGAACTACATCGATGCGCACACCTACAATGTCGGCGACCCGGATCTGCGCCCTGCATATTCAGACAAGGCTTCGCTCAGCGCCGGATTCGGCCAGCACTTCTCGCTTGCCGCGTCGTTCAGTCACACCGGTGGAATGTTCTCGCAGCTTCCTGAGCTCAAGGAGAACGGCGACCAGCTTCTGATCTGGACCAACTACGGCAGACAGAATATGACCGCGCTGACTTTCAATGTGACGGAACTGCCTCTGGCCAAGTGGCTTGCCTGGACATTCAGCACCACCGGACTATATTCATCCGCCAAGACAGCCGACAGGGAAAGCAACGATTCATTCACCCTTTCCTGCTATACCTGCTTCACATTCATCCTCCCGAAAGACTGGAAAGTGCAGCTGGACGGTTTCTACCGCTCGCCGATGGCATACGGCTACTTCAAACTGCACGATCTCTATTCTATGAATATCGGAGTGAAGAAGACGATGCTTGACAACCGTCTTATCCTGTCTCTCAATCTGGACGATGTCCTACGCAGTTCCTGCACCAACCTTGATTGCCTTGGCTTCCGCTCCAGCACCGTGCTCGGTGATGTGAACAGCTCGTTCATAGGTCAGAAATATTACTCCCAGGTCGCTCACATCGGCCTTACCTGGCATTTCGGCAAAGCCCAGCAGACCCGCGCCCGCAAAGCCGGCAGCATTGATGAAGCCTCCCGAATCGGCGGCGGCAAGGGCCTTGGCGGGAAATAGGAATATTCCCGCATAATTCTTAACTTTGTGTTCAGGCAAACGCCGATTGGACTAACCAGCGGATGACCACATGCTTGTGAAAAGTTATGGTGAGAAAGTTTCCTGCGATTATATTCATTGTCTGTGCTTGTGTGGCCTCTTCGTGCGGCCGTGGCTCTAGACTCCCTGAGGATTTGAGTCGGGCTGAGGGTCTATTGGACTCCCGGCCTGACAGTTCTTTGATCATTCTGGATTCCGCTTCATATTCGGAGTCCTCCGGCCGCTATCTCTATGCGTCCTACTGTCTGTTGAGGACATTCGCGGAGTACAACGCCTACAAGCCGGGGATTGACGAGGGGATGATGAATGTCGGGGTTGATTATTTCCTGAAATACGGCAACCGGGACCGGAAGGCGCAGGCGTATTATCTTAGGGCGGTCGTCCGCGAGGACAACAAATCGGGGAACCAGGCGGATTGGGCCAATGATCTGCTTTTCGCCACAAAAGAGGTTAAAGGCTCTGGCAATCATATGCTTGCGGCGATGATCAACCTGCGCTACGCTGTCGTGCTTAATGACCGCAAGTGGTATGACGCGTCTTTGCCTTATCTGGAGAAAGGTTTGGAGGAGGCAGAGAAGGCGGGTTCGCTGGCGTTTCAGGTGACGGCTCTGATCAATCTGTCGCACCGTTCGTTGTTCCTTGGAGACGAGAACAAGGACTATTCGGAGGCCATTGAATATGCCAACCGCGCGGCGGAGATCTCCAAGGGAGATGATAATGACTATGCCCGTGCTCTTTACAATCTCGGAGCGTGCTACAGCCGTAACGGTCAATTCGATAAGGCTTTGGAATGCGCCTCGACCGCTGTCCGCGCGCAGGAAAGGCTTTTCAGGGAAGGAAAAAGAAAGGCCCGTGTGCGTTACGCTGTCCTTGCGGATGCTTTCCGTAAAATGAATATTCCTGATTCGGCGTTGTTCTACGCCGCCAAGGAGATGGAGGCTTCGGATCTGATAGCGAAGCTTTCAGGTTCACAGCTTTCTTACATTGTCTATCGCGATCTGCTTGATGATAAAGAGAATGCCGTCAAGTATCTGACCATCCATAATGAGATCAAGAGCCAGTTGGAAGCGTCTCAGCAGAACGACAGGATCATCGGGAACAGTGTAGAGGCCGGGAAGGCGGACATCCGTTCGTCGAGAAGCCGTATTTTAGGCACTGCTGTGGCAGCGGTGTTGTCCCTGATTGTGGCGTTGTACTTGATCGTACGTATGTTCAGGAGGCGTCTGAGGAACCGTGATGAGGCCATCGAGCGGAAGGACAGCGAGATAGGGGAGAGCAAGACATTGCTTCACGAGAGCGAATCGGAGCGCAGCGAGTTGCGTTCGGTGCTGATGTTCAAGGACAAGCTGGTGATGTCGCTCCAGCAGAACCCGCGCTATCTGTCCGATGCCGAGTGGGGAAGGCTGGAGAAGATTCTGGATGATGTATGCAACCGTTTCACGGAGAGACTCAAGTCTTCTTTTCCGGGGCTTACCGCCGCGGAGCTGCGCATCGCCGTCCTGCTCCGCTTCGGTTTCTCCGGCAAGCAGATGGCTGCAATGATGGGAATATCCCCGACCTCCGTCACGAAAGGCAAGCAGCGTCTCAAGGCCCGTGTCGCCTCCGCCCTCCCGGACGGCACCTCCATCGACGAGTTCATCGCCACGTTCTGATTGTTTGGCGAGTGACTGCTGGACTCAGAACTAACTGGATTTGCTTGTCACCACTGATTTTTACAGAACTCCTTCACGGTCAAATGCCTCTGAGATAGCCGAGATGAGGTTTCGCCTGAAAAAGTCCTCACTCCAAGTACGAGTTTTTCAGCCGAAGACCAAACGCAAGTGTTTCCAGGTCACATCGTGCTGAAAGCGTTTCGTAAGGAATTATCTGAACGGAGGTAACGGAATATTCACTGTCATCCACGTACAAAGTCGCCATTTGCCTTTTCCCCTGACGTCACACATTATTTCTATACTAAATTCTTCATATTTCGAGTAATAGAACACATTCTTACCCGGTCGCCGATCCTGTCGAAGCGACAATTCTTTCATTGTCCATAGCTGTTGTTGTTATATGATTGATAGTAAATTTGTTAGAACTTGCTATCTGTCCTTATTCCATTCATTGCCCGATCAATTTTTCTCCATACCTTTGCGGTTACAAATCGGACAATAGTAAAAAATTGATAATTAGATGAAAAAGTTAGCGAAACTGTTTTTGGGATTCTCCATAGCCGCCATAGGCGTGCTGTGGATTCTGAACGTCACCGGAGTGATCGGCTTCGACATATTCTTCCGTGGCTGGTGGACACTCCTTATTATTCTGCCTTGCACCGCACACCTGATCGCCCATCCTAACTGGGGATCTTTCAGCGGCATAGCCCTCGGAGCGATACTGCTGCTTCAAGCGCAAGGCTATATTGACTGGTCGGTGTTCTGGAAACTGTGCCTCGCGATCATATTCATCGCTTTCGGCATTATGTTGATTTTTTCCAAGAGCGGCCGTCCGGAGAGTTGGAACTGCCACGACTCCAGAGGAGGTTGCTCGATCATCTCCCGCGATGGAAGGAATATCCTGAAGATCTCATCGGCTTTTGGCGAGCAGAATCATCGTGTCGAGGCTGAGGAGTTTGACGGGGCGGACAAAGAAGCCTCTTTCGGCTCAGTCCGCTTGGATCTCCGCAACGCCATATTCAATGAAGATGTGGAGGTTCGGGTGAAGGCAAGTTTTGCAGGTGTGGGAATATATGTCCCGAAAGATGTCAATGTGGATGTCCGTTCCAATTCCGCCTTCGGTGGCGTGAACAACAAGACCGCCGACCGCCTCCGTCAGCAGTCAGGCTCCCACACCATCCTCATCATCGCCGAATGCTCCTTTGCCGGCGTCGAGGTGATGTAGGCTATTTCTCCGAACCGAGAATCTGCGTAGTATGATCCTTGGTGTTGACTTTTCCGATGGCATCGATGATGATTCCGTCCTCATCGATCACATAGGTAGTCCTCAATGTCCCGTATGACTCCTTTCCGTAGAGCTTCTTGAGCCCCCAAGCCTCGTAAGCTTTCAGAATGGCGCATTCCGGATCGCTCACCAGATGAAACGGCAGAGAATATTTCTCTATGAATTTCCGGTGCGAGGCCTGTGAGTCCTTGCTGACTCCAAGCACCTGATACCCAAGCGCAAGATACCGATGGTAGTTGTCCCGCAGGTCGCAAGCCTCCGCCGTGCATCCCGGAGTGCTGTCCTTCGGGTAGAAGTAAAGCACAAGCTTCTTTCCCTTGAAATCATTGAGACTTACCTCGTTGCCATTCTCATCCACACCAACGAACTCCGGTGCCTTTGTACCTATCTCCAACATATTCCTGAATATTCGTTAATAATATAATCGTTAAACTTTCCGTCAGCAATTTTTGTGCAGCGGTCTATTTCAGTCCCTCGCAGGTAGCCTTGATGACCTCCGCCACTTCCTCCCGGTTGTCGATGTTGACTTGATACATCGCCTTGGCCCCCTCGTAAGGAATCGCCTCCGGCATCCCGAATCTCTCGTTGGTCTTGGTCTTCTTGACCAGAACCCTATTGTCGTAGATTCCTCCGAAATATTTCCCCTGCCAGTACAGCAGAAACTCTCCCATCATCGGCTTCGTGCAAATCCCCTCAAGCAGCCCCATCTGCTCCACCGCGAAATCCCTGTAATCCTTGCTTGTCATATTACTTCTTTTGTTGCGCAAGCGCTTCCACATACTCTTGGGCAAGTCCAGTGCACTTGACAATAAATTCTGTCCATTAACAGCCATAAAGATAGTAGTTTTAGTTGGTTAAACAAATTGTTGCCTCTATTATATTCGTTATTTGGATGTAGACAAACACGTTGACGTGATTTATGCCTCGCCGAAATCAGATGTGTATTCCATTGCATATGAGAATGGTCAGAAAGAAGTTTTCAGAGCGAATGACGACATATCCGAGAGTCTTATTGATGGTCAGATGACATACAATAGTTGGCGGGGAGACGTTAGTATAAATGGTGTCTGCATTGATGCCAGCCGATATTTATCACCTGAAGATTACCGTCGATACAAATCTGGACGCTAATTTGAGACCACAGGCTCCATTATGATCGGTGTTGGTGCTGGATTCGCTTTAGGATGGCTTGTCGGTTCTGCCGTAGGTGGAGGTCTTGATGAAGACGGTACTGTATATGGTATCTGTGCCGGATTGGTTCTATTGGGGCTTCCTCTGGATTTAGTAACATTCAAAAAATAACCTGCATCATCTTAAGGAATCTTTTCGGTCTAGATTTCTTTTCTCATCAGTCATGTGCCACCGGCACACTCCTTCTTCAAAAAAAGATCTATCCTCGAAAATCTTCTCTTAATCTGAAGCAACTTATTATTTTCATGTTCCTTAGTGGGTTCGTCTATGATAAAGAAATCCATAAGGAGTTTCAATTCCGCTAATGGGTTTGCCGAGAGAAATATTGAAGTTAACCTTGGTGTACAGAATTACGGTTTAGGACTCGCTCTGAAATTTTGAGTAAGTCTTTCCCTGAGTTGGATATGAGGATATTAGTGGCTTTTCGCCATGCAATTTGCCTTTTTGCCAAGTTGTGGCTGTGCATTGCTGTGTTGCATAATCGCCGTTGAAAGTAATACTCGTGTGTGTCTGAGTCTCAGCTCCATAATGTGGAATGTCAGTCAAGCTCATATATCATTTCCTAAATTAAACTCACGTCCTCCAAAAGCGTGAATATGACAGGAATACGCTCGTGAAGGGAGCATTGTCCTTCTAAAAGCGTGATTTACACAAGTTAACGCCTGTGAAGGAGCGTTCGTTCAACTGGACTACACATCCATTCTCCTTGGGAAATTATATATCAGTTGACTTATCTTTCCACTTATCGTACCAACGTCCAGATGATTGCCAGCAGCCAAATTCACAAAGATAACAGTGTCGTTAATGGCATATAGTGCCTTTAAGATTAGCTATGCATAATATACTGTGGCTTTGTGGCTTTGCGGACCATTCCATAATATGCCCATAACGCTTAGGTGCGAGAACATATTCACACTGGTTTCTCGCACCTGGAAGTTCTGAACACAAATAGAACGCCTTGCACCGAGGCCGCCGACTCACAGGTGTGTGAATATACTCGCACCTAGAATACTAACTATCTGTTTGTCAGAGGGATGCTGTTTTAGGTACGTATGATTTTTCATACTTGGAAGAATGATCTCCATTTGCTTTATTGAACAGAAAAATATACGGCCGAATGCCTTCCTGTTTATCAAATATACCGGGACACACCGTATGGTATAGGAAGTGCTCTTCTGGTGTGCCAAATGAACTAAGAGGCAAGAAGCAACATTCCTGATTCTCATTCACCAACCTTGGCGTGTGGTATAATCGACTCAGATCCAAGTGGCTGTTGTTCCGGGTGAAAAAAGGAGCGTTTGACACCCGAAAAGTCATTACAAATTGGGGTCGGGTGCAGAAAGCCACTTTTTTCACCCGATGAATAGGCCCGAAATTTTCTTCCTTTCCTTGTCTGTTAGTTTATTGTATGACTACGATGAAAATTAAGCCCTTGACATACAAATTATCGCATCGGATGTCGACAGGCCGCAATTACTTAAACATCAGTACTATAAAACAAAAAAAACATATAGTAACCAAACCTAAATAGGACTGGCCGAGGCGAGTATGGATCTCCTTTTCAACGAAGGTCCCGATTCAATCTCCTATATAGTAACCTAAACTGGCCGTGGCAATGGAATGGTGAGCTGGATACTTCCAGCCTACATAGTTCCCTAAAATAAAAACTGGCCGAAGAAGTTCCCCCGGCCAGCCTGAGTTAGGATATTCAGAAAGATTACTTCTTTTCAACATAGGTGCAGATGACACCCCAGAGGGAGAAGTCGTTTTTGTACTCGACCTCAAGCTCCTGCTCGACACCGTTCTTCCAGAGGTAGGCGATGTTGATCGGGTTGTACTCAGAGTCATAGCCGGCGTTTTCGTTACCGGCCACATAGATGTCATTTCCTGCGACAGCGAGACCAACGCCTTGGCAGAGAGTCGTTTCGGCGACTTTCTGTGCGCCTGCTGATGTCCAGATGTAAGGGCAGATGTCCTTGGCTGAGTTGGTCTCGGTCATGTTCCCTTCGATGACATATTCTCCGTCCTTGACGTAGAGGCCGGTGACCTCTGTTCCGACGTAGTCGGTGAAATCCTGTGCGACGCCGTCAATCCAAAGGACGCCTTTCCATCTTCCGCCTGACTCTTTCTCGGATCCGGCCGCATAGACCTTCCCGCCATCGACGCAGATGGCGTTCACCTTAGCTACCGTGTTGCCGCTTGTAAGGCTCTGAGCCACACCGTTTTTCCAGATGGTGGCAATGCCACCCTGCTTGTTGCTGGCCGGCTGCACATATCCACCGACATATACATCCTTGCCATCGGAATAGATGCAGTACGCCAACGCGTCAGTCGTACCGTCCGTAAGGTATTGAGGCTGACCGTCTGTCCAAAGGATGGCCCGCCTGTCATAGTCAGGAGAGTCGAATCCCGCGGCATAGACCTTCCCGTCAGCGACAGTCACCGCAATCGGGGATGTGGAATATTTCCCGTCGCTGATGACGGTCTTTTCCGCCTTGTCTTCCTCACCTGCCTTGAATTTCCAGATCACGCCGACATTCTGGTGATAAGGCTCATAGTAACCGTCATCCACAAGGTCACCTGTCGCCTCGCAGCCCGCGATGTAGATAGTCTCGCCGTCAGCATAGGCTCCGTTGCAGAAAGCGTCATAACTCCCGTCGGAGAGGAGGATCCTCTTGCCGTCCTTCCAGATTGTCGCATAGTAGTAGCCCTTCCCTGGAACGGCTTCCTGTCCGACCGCATAGACAACGGTATCTTTAGGTGTAACAGGAACTTCCGGTTCCGGATCGGGTGTCGGTTCCGGTTCGGGAGTGTCAGGATTGTCCTTCCCGCAGGAAACCATCACCGCGGAAACAATGCAGCAGAGTGCCGCCGCAAAAAACATTTTACGTCTCATAGTTGTAATAAATTTGTCAGGTGTCTTCCAAGGAAACCTCAGCTCCTTGCAAAAAGCTTTGGAATCTTGGAGCACCGTTGTTCGTTTTACAAAAATCAGCTTGGCACGGGGATGCCATATCGCAGCCTTTCCCCGGATTGGAAACATAATCCCATCCGGCAGCGCAAATTTTGTGAAAATATCTTGAATATGCAAGGGTTTTCACGATTGGCAAGTGCCGTGAAGAACCGGCAAGAGTTGGTGTGTATGTTCTCTCTATAAATTAAAGGAAATATATATAAGTTGACTATCTTCCTCCGTATCGTGCCGACATCCAAGCGTTTGCAGGCATACAAAAAAAACTCACTAAGGTAACTGTATCTGTTAATGGTATATAGCGCCTTCAAAACCAACCTGACATAATATTGTGCGGATCTAAGGCTCGGCATACCATAATATGCCGTAACGCTCAGGTGCGCGAATATATTCATACCTGGAATATCAACTCGTTAGCAATCAAGTAAATGCCGTTTCAGGTGCGAATGATTTCTCGCACCTGGAAGTCCGGAACGCCAATAGAACGCCCTGTACCGGGGGCACTGACTCTTAGGTGTGTGAATATATTCATACCTGGAACACCAACTCGTTGGTTGTCAAGCGAATGGCGCTTTAGGTACGCATGGCTATTTCATACATGGAAGACCGGTCCCCTATTGTTTTTGGACAGAAAATGTACGTGATGAGGCCTTTGTATGCACCGAATATACAAACAATCGCGAAAGCCACTATCTGAGAACCGAAAAGGGTAATGGCCTGGCTAATAAAGAAAGGAATTACTTTTTTCATTGCTGAATTCGAATATGTAAAGTAAAATTATGCGGTTTCTATCGGGACCTGGATGATGGTGATCCACATATTGGCGTCCTCTTGGTTCCAGATGCCGTCAATGTAGCTGGCACGCGGTTCGCCTGTGACCTTGTAGCCTTCCTTTTCCAGCATGGCGAACAGGTCGATGTGACTCTGGCGGAGGTTCTCATAGGGACCGAACACCTTCAGGCATGCAGCCATGGGAACAGCTGGGATTTCCTTGAACTTGATGATGGCGGAATCCTTTCCTTTCTCCTTTACCTGCTCGCAGTACTCGATGTCAATGTCCTGTGGTTTGTAGCCGCCGTGTTCAATGGTGTAGCAATAACCAGGTTCAAGGCATTCGCATCCAAGACGGGCCATTTCAGGTCCGATGATCTCACAGCACAGATTGCCAAGCTCAGCATAAGATGGAATGACGGTTCTGTGACTTGCAACGATGATTGCGGGTAACGGTTCAAAATACAGTTTTTCCATTTTGTGATTCTTTTTGTGGGAAGCCACAAACGCCTTGAGCAATCGGCGACGTTCCTTAAGAACCTCCAGCTCCTGTTCACATCGGATTATCTTCCCTTCAAGGGATTCAACGGAAGGGAAATGGCTTTCGTCTTCCATTATGTCACGGATTTCTTCAAGAGAGTAGCCAAGGGTCTTCAGGGTACAGATGTTCTGGATTTTCTGGAACAGCGCCACGGTGTAGTAGCGGTATCCGGTCCACCGATCCACGATTTCGGGGACCAGAAGTCCAATTTGCTCGTAATGCCGCAACACACGTACGGTAACCTTGCTCAGGCGGGAGAACTCCCCGATTTTAAACTTGATTTCATTCATAACAACTGTGCACTTTTGTTATTTGCCCGCAAATATATACATTGACGTAAGGTACGAGTCAAGGGAAAAATGATTTTTTTCGCCAACGATATGGAAAGACAGCCGCAAAATTCTATCCGCTGATTCCTCAAAATAGATAAGCGAAACATAAATGAGACAATTTACAGCCCTCAACCTGCGCAAACTGTCAATACTGCGCATTCTGACAATATTGTCAATATTGACGAAGACCTGCCCCTCCCGACATTCTCTCCCGACCTGCAAGGCGCACTTCCGTCATTCCTCGAAAAGGTAGTCTCCAAGTCGAACTCTCCGGAAGACGCGGATATCCTCATCCTCGGCACTATGGCCGTCATCTCCGCCTGCCTCCCTCACATCTTCGGAGTCTATGCCGACCGCACAGTCTATCCGAACATATTCCTCTTCGTCACCGTCAAGGCATCCTCCGGCAAAGGCCGTCTCGCACTCTGCCGATATATCGTCGAACCCATCCACGACCGCCTCCGTGAAATCAACGAGGCCGAAGTCATCGAATATAAACACAAACTTGCGGAATACAATGCCGCCGGCAAGAAGAAAGTCGATATGGAGAAGCCCGAAGAACCTCCGATGCGTATGCTCTTCATCCCTGCCAACTCCTCAGCCACAGCAGTATATCAAGTCCTCAATGACAACGGCGGCACCGGCCTTATGTTCGAGACTGAGGGCGACACTCCTCGCCAACACATTCGGCTCCGACTACGGCAACTACTCCGACGGCTTCCGCAAGGCGTTCCACCACGAGACCATCTCCTACATCCGCCGCAAGGACCGCGAATATGTGAACATCAAGAACCCGCGTCTCTCCACGCTCCTCACAGGAACACCCAGACAGGTCCTGAACCTCATCACCGATGCCGAGAACGGTCTGTTCAGCCGATTCATATTCTACTTCCTCGACCTCCGCCTCGTGTGGAACGACGTGTTCAGCACCCACTCCGACACCACACTTGACGAACATTTTCAGGCACTCGGCCGGGAGTTCCACGACTTCCACACCATCCTCGAAAAGTCCCAGGACATCCGTTTCGCCCTCACAGCAGTCCAGGCTGCTGACTTCAATGAAAGATTCTCCGCCTGGCAATCAGAATACAGCGCCAGCTGCGGAGATGAGTTCGTCGCCTCCGTCCGCCGCCTCGGCCTGATGACGTTCCGTCTCGCGATGATCCTCTCCGCCCTTCGCATAATGGAGGATGGCATCATCGAGAACAATCTGACCTGCCTTGACACCGACTATCAAAGTGCTATGACGATGGCTTCCGTAATCCTCCGCCACAACGCCCACATCTTCCTCTCCCTCCCCAGACTGTCTGAAAAGTCCTTGCAAGACTGAAATTGTTCGTATCCCCATACACGACCTAAAACGAATTCTTGATTCTCGCGAAGGAATGTTTAACTTTTAAGACAGCCTCTCCCGAAAGCGGACACAGCCCAGACAACATCATCCACAACGACCGCAAGGACCACCCTCCAGCAGCGTCAGTTCCTCGAATCCCTTCCGCCGGAGTTCGACCGCCAGACCTACACCGAACTCGCCACCGCCCTCGGCATCAACCCCCGCACCGCCGACCGCATCATCCGCCGCTGGTGCGACACCGGCCAGATCGAGAATGTCGCGCATGGGAAGTATCGGAAAGTAAAATAAACATTCAAGAAAACTAACTTAAAGATAGCACCATCAGTAACATTCAAGTTATGAATAATATTTATAAATTTGCAAAGGATTGTATATACGGTATGATCCTACAAAAGCCGCAGAGTAACTGAATGGCTACTCATTAAGGTTTAACGGAAATTGAAGTAGTTATGGCAAAGCCACGAAATATAACAAAAATTGAAGTCGTTGACTTATTCTGCGGAATAGGCGGCCTGAGTTATGGTCTAAAATCTAAGGGTTTTAAGATAATTGCTGGATATGACCTTGATGGTACTTGTAAATATGCATATGAGCATAACAATAATGCAACCTTTTTACTCGAGGATATAAAGTCTGTAACAGACAAGGAGATTTCTTCTTGGTATTCGACAGATGCTATTAGAGTTTTAGCAGGTTGTGCTCCGTGTCAACCATTTTCCTCATATTCGCACAGTAAGAAAGAGAAAGACCCCAATAAATATGATCTTCTATATGAGTTCGGGAGATTGGTAAAGACAGTAAAGCCGGATATTGTAACTATGGAAAATGTTACTCAAATCCTCAACTTTAAATTAAAGCCTGTTCTTCCGGATTTCATCAATACCCTTCAATCGGAAGGGTATCATGTATCAATAAATAAAGTATACTGCCCTGACTATGGGATTCCTCAGACAAGAAAGAGACTTGTACTGCTGGCATCAAAATTAGGGCCTATTAGTTTGATTTCACCGACAAATACTAAAGAACACTATCTAACCGTAGGTGATGTAATTAGGGGATTACCACCGGTAAAAGCTGGGGAAAGATGTCCAACAGATCCTCTTCATAGAGCAATCGCTCTTACGCCAATTAACGTGAAGCGAATTAAAGCAACCCCTTATGGCGGTGGTTGGAAAGACTGGCCTGATGAACTAGTTCTTGCTTGTCACAAAAAAGATAACGGTAAAAGTTATGGTAGTGTGTATGGTAGAATGGTTTGGGAGGCTCCAGCTCCAACTATGACCACAGAGTGTACAGGATATGGCAATGGACGTTTCGGACATCCAGAACAAGACAGAGCCATAACTCCAAGGGAAGCAGCTCTTTTTCAGACATTTCCTATTGATTACAAATTCTTTAGTGATGAAAAAAACGTCTCAATAACAACTGCGGCAAGATATATTGGCAATGCTGTTCCTCCTCGCCTTGGCGAAGTCATCGCTGAAAGTATCATAAACCATATAAAGCGCACACTATGAACGAAAAGAAATATAAATTATCAATTGATCCAAGAATCCTTGAATTACTTGGACCAAACTTATATACAAATATATACTATGTGTTGGCAGAACTAATTGCTAATGCATACGATGCCGATGCTCATAATGTTTACATAATTTCCAATCCCGACAATATAACAGTTGAAGACGATGGTTCCGGTATGTCTTATGAAGAAGGCGATGTCAACAAGTTTTTGAACGTCGCAGGGATTTCAAGGACAGGCGAGGAAGATTCGTTAAGTGCGGGATTAAAAAGAAAGAAGATGGGGCGTAAAGGAGTAGGCAAGCTAGCCGCATTATCTGTTTCAGAGGAAGTAGAAGTTATGACAATCAAAAATGGCGAAAAGTCCGGCTTCGTGCTTTCGCGCCATCCTCAAGGAGACTATCTTCAATCAATCCCAGAAGACAAAGTGTCATTAAGTAAAGTTGATGGTAATGGAACTTCTATTGTTATGAAGCGTCCTCAATATCGATTGAATAAGACTCTTTCTGCTGTAAAACGTAATTTGATTAAAATCTTCCCGCTTGTTAACAGCGATTTCATTATCCATATTATTCGTGATAATCACGAGGAAATAATAGACGCAGTGGATGACACCTATGCTTCTCAATTATGTGCACTGATAACGCTTGGGACGGAGTTCTCAACATTAGCCGAAAAAGTACCTAATGCATACCCGAATATCAGAGACGAAGTCGTATTAAAATGGGATGCATATTCAGAACCTATTACAATGAAAAATAATTTTGGGGCAGAGAATGAGTATTCTCTGCAAATTGAAGGTTGGATAGGTACGTATGAATCTACAAGAGGAAGAAAAGCGGATATACTGGATTTCCCTGATAACTTCATATCATTATATGCGAACAAGAAGATGGGAGAATTTAATATTCTTCCCAGAGTAGGTCAGAATAAATTGAATGAGTCGTATGTCGTTGGACAACTATATTGTGACTTGTTTGAATTATCAGAACTACCAGATATGGCCTTAAGCAATAGGCAAGGTTATAAGACAGATGATCCCCGATATGCTGCCGTTGAAAAATATATACGAGAGACATTGTTGGCACAAATACTTGTAATGAGGACAAAGTTCACAGACGAAAAGAACAAAGCTAAAAAGCTTACGGCTCAGAAATCTCTTGAACAAACCGAAATCAAGTTTAAGGAAGCCGTCACGGCTTTCAAACATAATACAACTGCAACCGCTGCTACAGAGATCTCTAGATTGGCCCCAAATGCAAGGCTTGATGAAATAGAGAATGCGGTAAGCCAAGCTATTGAGCATAATATTAACTCACTGGGAATTAAAACAAAATTGGATGCTCAAAAGAAAAAGATTCTTATAAGTCACACAGGAGCAGATAGTTCTTTAGCTGACATAGTTTTTAAAATGTTACAATATAACAATGTACCTAAGGAGGATATAATATATACAAGCTGTGAGGATGAAGAATGTCGAATTCCAGAAGGCACATCAATATACGAATACTTGCGTAAATTCTTTGTCGACAGTTATTCTGACAAAAAGATGTATGTCATTTTTGTGACAAGCGAGAATACGCCAAAAGCATGGGGAGCAATGGTTGAAATCGGAGCGTCATGGATTACACAAATTGATAATAAAATCTTCAATATTTCTCCTTTCCGACCTTCTCATCCGCTAAACGATGAACAATTGTGGCACACTACAAACAGAGACGAAGAGACAAAAGCGTTATCTATGACAAAACTCAATGCAGATATATTCTGTGTAAAAATTGAGAGTGTTTGCGATGCTCTTGGCTACAAGAAAAATATGCGAGAAGAGAACAAAAGAATGTTAGCTTCGCTCGTAATCATTGAAGACTAATTTATGCGTACACTATACATCATCGGCAATGGATTTGACTTGATGCATCAGATGAAATCGTCCTACAAGGATTTCCATCAGTGGTTAATTGACAATAGCCGTATTGATTACATAGCAGAACTGCAGAAAATCTTCCCTATGTCCAAGGATGGTGACTATCTTTTATGGTCTGATTTTGAAGAAGCGCTTGGCGAATGTGACATTGAAACGGTTGCTCAATGGAGTCTTGAAGATTTATACATAACTGAAAACTCAATCAGTAATTATGTGTTCGGTAGCCCAAAGCTGATAGATATACTAATTAGTGAGATCGTGTTGAATGGTTTTGCTGAGTGGGCGCAGTCTATAGAGATATCACGTCATAAAGCCATATCGTTGAATCCAAGCTCAATTTTTCTAACATTCAATTATACCGACACTTTAGAGGGACTTTATGCCGTTCCTGAAAACCGCATATTGCATATACATGGCAGGGCAAGTATAGGGGAACCAGTTATTGTGGGACATCAGCACTTGATAGAGCCATCAGATTATCTTGAGAAAGACGTTGATTTTAGAGACAACGATAATATAATCAATAATATGTGTGATTATAATAGCCTGTATAAGCCAGTGGAAAAGATAATAGAACAGCATAGCCATTTCTTCGAAATTTTAGGCCGAATCAAGAACGTCATTGTCCTTGGACATTCTTGCAGCTATATTGATGAACCCTATTTTTTGCAAATACGAAAAAGCGTTGATAAAGATGCTATATGGACATTTTCTTATCATAATAGTGAAGATATACAGCGAATAATCACATTATGTCACCATCTCAATATTGATGCAGATAAGAGTAGCCTTAAATATCTTTAAAAAGGGTGAGGAAGATCGATTGTCAAAAATAAACAATTTGACTACCTTTGCTATGATTATAGAAACAGTACATTATGCGGTTGTTTCCAGAGAAAATACACCAGATAAGGGAAGAAAGAAATCTCTACCAGAAAGACCTGGCCGAGGCTCTATCAATTGACACTCCGGCATACTGCCGTATCGAGAAAGGAGAACGGAGAGCCAAACGCGAGCAAGTCATTACATTGGCGAGTTATCTGAACGAAGATAAAGAAGAACTTCTTTCTTTATGGTTGGCCGATCAAGTGTCTGTCGTCCTTGCGACAGACCGAAGGATTGCAAAACGAGTCCTTTCTTTGGCAAAACAATCTATAAACGGATAATTATGGCAAAGCTGAAATATAATATACCAGAACCACTCCCAACATTGTTGGAAGAGAAAAAGTCATTGTATGGACTGAGAACATATATCAGCCTGTTCAGCAGCGCCGGTGTTGGTTGCTATGGTTTTAAACAGGAGAACTATCACTGCATCGCTACCGTGGAGCTGCTTGAAAGGCGACTTCGTATTCAACAATATAATCAGAAGTGCATCTACAACAGTGGGTATATTTGTGGCGATATGACTGTACAGGAAACCAAAGATAAGGTCTTTGAGCAACTGGATATGTGGAAGCACAACTATAATATTCAGGAACCAGATGTTATTATCGCAACACCTCCGTGTCAGGGAATGTCTGTTGCAAACCACAAAAAAGGAGATGAACTAAAGCGTAATTCTCTAGTAGTGGAATCTATAGTTATGATTCGTAAAATCAAACCGAAGTTCTTCATTTTCGAAAATGTACGCGCTTTCTTGAATTCAGTATGCACAGACATTGACGGGAAAGACAAGGCTATCCGTCAGGCTATAGAAAGTGATCTTTCTGGAGAATACAACATCCTGTATCGCGTCGTTAACTTCAAAGACTACGGTAACCCATCCAGCAGAACAAGGACACTGGTACTAGGCGTGCGTAAGGACATAAAGGACATCACTCCGTTGGATATTTTCCCAGACAAACAACCAGAAAGAACACTTCGTCAGGTGATAGGACAGCTTCCATCATTAAAAGTAATGGGCGAAAGTGCACCTAATGACATATACCACAATTTCAGAAGTTATTCTCCACAAATGGAGAGCTGGATCGCTGATATCAAAGAGGGACAATCCGCTTTCGATAATACGGATCCAACAAAGATTCCTCATCGGATAAAAGACGGCAAAATTGTGTATAACGCTCAAAAGAACGGGGATAAATATACTCGCCAATGTTGGGATAAAGTGGCTCCGTGTATTCACACACGTAATGATATTATGGCGAGCCAGAATACTGTCCACCCAACGGATAACAGAGTATTCAGCATCAGGGAAGTAATGATGATGATGTCTGTCCCGGATTCATTCCAATGGTCCGATATTCCTTTTGACGAACTCAATCGGCTTGATTCTAAAGGGAAAAAGGCTTTTCTTAAGAAAGAAGAAATGAATATTCGGCAGAATCTTGGGGAAGCCGTGCCTACTGTTATCTTCAGGCAAATTGCGAAAAAGATTCGTCAGGCTATGGCCAAGAATGAATATACGGATATGGAGATAGAGCAGATCATCAAACGTAACGGTTTGACAGAGCCTCAAAATCTAGAGTCATTCATTTTCTCAAAAAAAAATCTTGGATTTCCTTTCTTGTCCAAGGTGGCGGAATTGGCAAATGCCAATCGTGAGGACAATGCTGCTTACTATACGAGACAAGATATCTGTTATGCGATAATAAAAAGTTTACCAGATTTTGACGGCACTGCGGAATTAAACATTCTTGAGCCATCCATCGGTGTCGGAAATTTCTTGCCAGTGCTGATTCAAAAGTATAGATCAATAGAAACTGTCAATATCGATGTCGTTGATATCGACAGGACAAGCATTGATATTCTCAAGGCCTTGGTATCAACAATGGATGTACCTGCCAATATTCATATAAGCTATATCGTAGATGACTTCCTTCTTCACAACTTCGAGAAGCATTACGATGTGGTCATTGGAAACCCTCCATATAAGAAAATAACCAAGGAGAAGTCTCTGCTGGCCAAATATAAGTCAAATCTATTCAATCAGGACACAAACAACATATTCTCTTTCTTTATAGAAAAATCATTAAGATTAGGGAATGTCGTATCCTTGATTGTACCTAAAAGTCTTATTAATGTCCCCGAGTTTGACAAGACCAGAGAGTTGCTGAACAACTACGAAATCAGCAATATAATCGATTTCGGTGAAAAAGGATTCAAGGGCGTAAAAATTGAGACTATCAGCTTTATTGCGAACACAAAAAATAAACCAGGGAAAACAAGAGTTGAGTCATATATCACAAATGATGCTGAGGTATATGAGCAATCCTATATAACAGATCCAGCATATCCTTATTGGCTTATTTACCGTAATAAAAGTTTTGATTCCGTAGCGAATAAAATGACATTCGATATCTTTAAGGTATATCGAGATAGGCTGATTACAAAAGCAATCACGAAACCAAATGGTAAATTCAGAGTTTTGAAGTCTCGGAACATAGGAAACAATGAAATAGTCAACATTGATGGCTATGATTCATATATTGACGATATAAACTCTTTGGATGTGTCGAAATTCCTGAATCAGGAAAACTGTGTTCTGGTTCCGAATCTTACATACAACCCACGTGCCTGTATGTTGCCGGCAGGATGTATCGCAGATGGTTCAGTTGCAATCTTGACATTAAAAAACACAAGCACAAAAGTCTCAACAGAAGATTTGGCATTTTATGCCACATCTCAATTCAATGAGTTCTATGCTATTGCACGCAATAGGGGAACTAGATCATTAAATATTGATAATAACTCCGTTTTCTTCTTTGGAAAACTAAAACACGCATAATTTTGGACATGAAAACTGATATAATCAACTATCTGAATCAGTTTGATTTGGATGTTCGTAAAACCAGGGATGCAAGATTCTCCGACCAGAAGTGTACCCCAGACGTTATCTGCTTCATAGCAGACTGCATACGGAACACCGTTACTGGGACCAATGAGTTTAATGCCAGCACTATTTGGGAATCACAATATTTCATAAAGAACACAAGGGCGATTTTTAATAAGCCATGGCCTAATGATATACTTGCAAGGAGTGAATATGACAAGTTCATTGCACAACCTCTTAGATTATTAGCGTATGCCCATATCCTTGAACTTGATAAGGATGGGGGTAGAAACGTATACAGAGTTCGTAATGAATACTTATTGGATTACATTTCACAGAGGGAAAGAAACACTTTTACATTTTTATCCTGCTATTTTGAAAAGATATTGAAAGATAGTAATTTGTGGCGTTATTTTATAGAATATAAAGACAACCCAACCAAGGAATCTTATCTGACTTTACGAGATCGGTTCATCAGATTTATGATCGGAAATACGGCAATTAATACTGACGTTGAAGTTCGCCGTATCTTCCCTAAAATACTTAATGTCTTCGCTGTAGAGAACCAAATACCCGGTTCGGAAAGAGGAACAATATCAAAGTATGTCTATACTTTTTCAGATTTGATGTATAATAGAAAGAACTGGAGGGACCTCAATAAGGATAAGAGTATAACTCGTCAGGAAGCCGTTGAAGATAGCGAAGATGTCAAACAGCAGGAGGCATATAATGCATATTATGTCCAAAAAGCAATTGCCCTTATCCGTAAGATTCAGAAAGAAAGTGAAGTCCACGATCAGTGGGGACAAGGAGATGCAACACAGGTTCATCACATATTCCCGAAATCTCAGTACCCACAGATCGCACATTATTTGGAGAACCTGATTTTACTTACTGCGACGCAGCATTATACAAAGGCCCATCCGAACAACAAAACGCAGGAAGTGAACAAGGACTATCAACTCACCTGTCTTCTTGCAAAAGCCGACACGATAGACAATTCTCTTAAAAAATTTGGAGAGCGTTATTATCGTAAGGAATCATTCCTATATGTAATCAAGGTTGGCTTAAATCAAGAGCAAGAATGGTCAATGACTATGTCATTCTCAGACGTCAAACATCAATTGATTTTGGCGTATAATTTATAATGATAATGAGAGCGGCTCTAAAACTTTATAGAGCCGCTCTCGTTACTTTTATTCTCAATCATATATGTTATACTACATGGCCAGACCATCATTAAAGTCATCTACATATGCAGAAGGTATTGTCGCACGAATGGAAGCGATATTCTGCTTTTCACTTTTTACAAAAGCATGGTTTGCAACAATTTCTTTGATGAATTCATTACAATTGATGCGGCTCAACACATTACCACCATTACCGGCTGTTGTCGGAAAAGCTGGCCATTTTGTTGGAAAATCTGATGAATGTATTTGAATTCTTCCCTCAGGCCCCCCATGCTCCCTGTTGTTCATTATGCTCAAAAACGAGCGATGTTTCTCCTTTTGATCTTGCCAAGTATCCAAGGAAACGATAAAATTCATGCTCATCACTAAAGGTCAATTGACCGTGTGTGCCGAAAGATTTTTTAAACATAATTATAAGTATTAAGAGTTAGTATCTTTACAAATATAGAAATTTGCTTGAACTAGTACAATATGCGTCAATAATACTTAATTATACGCCAGGCAAGACATCCGTCATCTCCGCATCCGCTGCGATGCCGAAAGACTTGCCTCTATGGGCAGAGCGGAACCGGAAGATTGACGCTCTCCGTTTCACTCCGACCGCCAAACCTCTGGCCTTTCAAACTCGCTCCGCTCGGTAATACAGTAGCGGTGTCGAGACTTCAGCCTTTCTCCGTTTCTCTCCGAAAGTCAGAAGACTCGACTCTTTCATCCCCCACAGCCCCGGAGTGGCCATAACCGACTCCGCTGGTATCAGTGCAGCGCGACCCTCATCCCTCGAATCCGAAAGTCAAACATAATCGGAGCTTAGTTGTGTAACAGTCGGCTTTCGCCGCCAGATTACACAACCCCGATTATGTTAACTGTCTCCGTCAGTGCATATTCGACTGTCCTACCTCTGAATCCGCTCCGTCGGGGCGGCTGGCGACAATGAACTCCCTTCAGGGGCCAACGGCCTCCAGACCCGTCAGGGAGTTCAGGACTTCCAGCGTGAAGTGCGAGCGCGGTCCTTCAATTTCAGCATTGTCCGGACTCTACCCTTATCCCTAGAAAGACTGCCGGATGTCCGGGAAAGTCGCCAGCCTTAGCAGCACAGCTGCGGGCCTTCTCCGTGATTTCTTCAGGTCTTCGAGCGGAGCTCTCAACTTCAAGAAATCACTCCGTCGGCAAGGTATCGGCTTTCGCCGATGTCTTTTCAGACCGTTTGCATCCGCTCACTGTATGTCAGCGGTATTGCGAAAGACGACGGCTCCTTACGTCTCCGTCCACTTCCGCAATGTCTGTTTGGGAGAGGCTCGTTCCTCCACGCTTCACAGGCCTGTCGGCCAGAGAAGCGCGGCTCGCCACTCCCTGTGGGCAGGACAGGCACGGACTTCATTACGCTGACGCTCCATTGCCTCCGCGCCAGACCTGCCGGAAAAGAGGTAAGGCTTCGCCTTGTGTCCTTTGACGCTCGCTTCATCCTCTCCGGAAGTGTCGTCCACTACGTTTCCGACACCTCCTCCGAGGGCGAGCGGAGACGCAAGACTGAGACAGCCGGTGTTCCGCTGTTCTCCACACCGTCTCTCACAGACTCGCAGAGCGGAATCGCTCCGTTAACACTTCGCTCCCTGTTGTGCCGGGTCCATATGCTCCAGGGGTTTCAGTTCCTCCGTTGCGGCTACGGGATTAAGCCGTGGCTTCTCCTCCTTGCGGCTCGGCAGATTCAAAACAAAGTTTTGATCTGCTCTCGCTCGCTGCGTCGGTTTCCGCTGACTGCGCCGAGACCTTCTGTCTCGTCTCCGTTCACGGCTTCAATCCCTCCGCCTACACTCCGTCACCCAAGCCCCTTCCGCCGGTCCGGCTCACACGTCCGAAGGGTGTTACCGTTCTACTTTCATTCGACCATCTGTGCCAGAGCCGGAAAGGCCATCATCTCTCGCCTCTTCCATCATACCATCCGGCTCCTGCCGCGCCTGTCGGCTTGCCTGCTCACTCTCTGGAAGACAGAAAGAACGATGCTGACGCATCGCCCTTTCCGACTTCCTACGAGTCGAGCGGAAGAATATGCGCACGCTCCAAGGTCAGTGCATAATGGAACGATATCACACGCCTGAAGCGATGAGAATGAATATATTCACATAAAGATTTGTCCCCCGTTTTAGACTTATAGGCAAAGCAAGGTATCGCAAGGCTATAGGCTCCACTTCTTTAGCCTATGTATTCAGGCTATTAATATTGAAGCCATATGGCAATATGCTATGAGTTACCTATGTGTTTAAGACTTGTGGCGGCCGCTGTCGCTGGTCAATACCCGTTACGGAGGGGCAAAGGAATTCGTTACTGATTTTGCAAACTACATAAAGGATAAAGATATGCCACGATTTTACTCCAATACAAACTTTTCTGATTGCTGGGCATCGGCCGGAAACATCACCTATTATCACCGGAATGGCATCTGCTATTTCCGGAACAAGGCATATCCGGAGTTCAAAGGAACTGTTGGGCAATTGGAACAGAAACAAGTCCATCGCAGGGCGATTCTTGCGTGGCAGGGATTATCCCATATGCAACAACTGAAATGGAGGAAGCTTGCCGTTGGAGTCGCCTCACATCGCCCTCCGTTCGGCGACGGTAACCATATCAGCGGATATAATCTTTTCGTGTCTGCATACCACGGATTTGCACAGCCGGGCAACGAGCACGTTCCTATTCCAAGGCCATTCACTCCATTCCCGATATTCAGTCTTGATTTTATGGGATGTTCTATGGCTTCGCTATTTGATGTGGAATTGCGGTTCAGGCTGACAATGTGTGGGACGGATGAGCCGTCAAGGTATAGAGTCCTTGGAAAGATCCAGATCGAGGCTTCCGGCATCGGGCGCAATCCGGGAATGATGAGGAATTGTCTGTCAGCATCAATCCCAACCGGTGCGGTGTCAGAGATAGTGTTCAACGTCCCGCGCAAAAGGTTCGACATTGATATGTTCCAGCTGCATTTACGATACATGCTGATAGACTCGAAGACCGGGTATCGGTCGCAATATCATTTATTGTCGACATTGGTCGCAATTCTGTAGAATGGTTCCGTATAAAAATGCTGTGCTTCTTGTCTGAATTACAGCAATGTAAAGTATTGAGAAGTAAGCGAAACCATATCTGTTACAGCGTTTTATATTATGTTTATCTTGGCTTCGGATTTCAAATAATATTCATTCAAATACCATTTCATTATGAAGTACATTCCATCAATCGCCTTCGAGGAGATGTCTGGCTCGGCGAAGGGAGTGACGGCGGCTAAGGTCCGTGGGCGTAAGTACATCCGCAACCGTGGCTACGGCGGCGGATTCAAGACGGCCGCTCAGTCTTCCGTCAAGGCAATCTTCAAGCAGCTCTCAGAGCTGGAAGGGGGCTTACCAATGCGCAGATCCTTGCGTGGAACTCTTTGGCGAACACGCAGAAGGGGCAAGTCTGTTCTCGGCACTTCGAGCAAGATCTCTGGGGCGAATCTCTATTCGAGGCTGAACTTCTGGATTGTCAAGGCTGGAGGTGTGGCGCTTGCGACTCCACCGGCACTTGTGGGAGTCGATGCGCCTTGTGAGGCTGACATCTCACTGACTGCAGCAAACTTTCATTTCCAGTTGCCGGACCCTCCGGCGGAGAAGGATGACCTCAGGCTGGTCATAATGGCCTCGGCTCCGCAGAGCAATGGCGTGACGAGGGCTTACAGCAAGGCGGTGAGCATAGGAGTTCCGAGGGTGATCGTCGATGACCAGATCGACATTATGTCTGACTACAAGGCCGTCCACGGAGAGGTCACCGCAGCAGCTCCTAAGGTGTTCCTGAAGTATTTCTTCATCAATGTAAAGACGGGCGAGAAGTCCGGCGAGATGCTCGGGGAGATTTCGCTTTAGCCGTTTAGTTGTTCATCGCCCCGTCACTTGGAATTGTCGCCAGGAATGGCTGTCTCCGGTGACGGGGCTTTGTTTTACTCTTATGATTGTAAATCAATACAAACAGAAAGCACGCAATATTATGAAAACAAGCGAGAAGGCATATTCATTGATACGGCAGTTCGAGGGACTGCGATTGATGGCTTATCAGTGTCCTGCTGGAGTCTGGACTATAGGCTATGGTCATACCTCTGGAGTGGCGCCAGGTATGGTCGTCACAAAAGAACAGGCGGAGGAGTTCTTGAGGCAGGATATCTCAACAGCGGAGAATATCGTCAATGCTGAATGTCAGAGTCTTCGCCAATGCCAGTTCGATGCTATGGTGTCATTCGTGTTCAATATCGGTGGCGGTAATTTCCGCAAATCCACTTTTTTGAAGAAAATCAAGGTTAATCCGGATGACAACTCAATTATTGATGAGTTCCTGCGGTGGGTATATTCAAAAGACGTTGTCTTGCCGGGACTACAGAAACGCCGACTTGCGGAAATGAGGCTTTATTTTTCAGAGGGCTAAAGTATGGAGACATTGATGTTTATTGGAACTTACATCATCCCGTTGTTCACGGCGGCCATCGGCTGGCTGGTCGGTTCTCGCAAGCGGAAGAATGACTTCCTGAAAGACCTTCAAGCATCCATTGACTTGCTTTCTTCGGAGAACAGAAAGTTGCTCGCGGATATCACTGCTGTGAATTCGGAAATTGTGGCCGTAAGGAAAGAGAACGAGGAGTTGAAGGCTTCAGTAGATAGGCTTTGTACTGAGAACTCTCAGTTGAAGGACGAAGTCAGACAGCTGAGAGAACAGATCAAGCGGCAGAAATGAATAAAGGCAGGTCATCGTTGTAGTTGACGCCTGCCTTTTTCAGACGCTTGCGGTCATAGACCTTTTTCGACTTGTGGGTGATTGACCTCATCAGGATCTGTTTCCCGTACTTCTCAATTTCTTCCGCTCTCGAAGCCCTGCGGTTGGCCAGAAGAAAGTCCTTTTCGGTAATCCGCAGTTTCTTGTTCTTCATATATCAAACTTGTTTTCGATCGCAAAGTTAATACAAATCATTAAACATCAGTACAATGAAATCTAAAATCATATTCTTGTTGGCATTAACCGTGGCTTCTTGCTGCCCGAAACTCTATCCTCACAAAACAGAAAATACCGAGCATACGATCACTGTTACCGAGACTATCAGAGACACAGTCATCCAAGTCCAGCCGGACTCATCCATCGTTCAAGCTCTGATTAGGTGTGACTCGACCGGCCGAGCGAGACTGGAAGAAATCCGAACATTGAAAGAATCCGCAAGAGTCCGGCAGGCATTGGCATTGAAAGACAATCGGCTTACGGCCAAAGCCATTGTGGACTCAATGGGGATTTACCTGACATACAAGGAACGTCATAAAGAAGAACAACACGTCCAGGCAATTGAGACCGTAATCGAGAAAGAAGTCAATATCCTCAGATGGTGGCAGAAGGCATTGATGTGGATTGGGATTATTGCGATAGTCTTATCAGCGCTGTCAATCCTTGTGCATATAATTGTTGGAAGATTGAGCTGAGTTCATTTTGACTTTTCTTTCTCTCAAAATAGACAAGTTCAGTAGAGTCCAATATAAAACAATACGAACAAACTTACAATTGTTCGTAAATTTGTTCGCAAGATGCTTAATTAATTGTAAATCAATTAATATTGTGGAGATGGGCGGAGTCGAACCGCCGTCCAAACAACGCGCCAAGAGGCTTTCTACACGCTTAGTCGTCCTTTGGTTGTCGGCCGCGGCCTGCCGGAAGACGGGCTAACCGAAGCTTATCCTTTGGGTCTTGGCCGGATTTAAAGGAGTCCTCCGGTGCGTCCTTCTTGAATGATACCCCGAACTCGGAACAGAGAAGGCGTAAAGTCCGCGGGATACTCGTCGGAACCGCATCCTAGGCGGCTCGGATTAAGCTAATGCGACTTGGTCGATTAGGCAGCGAGTGCGTAGTTGTTATCAGCAACTAAATTTTTGGAGATCCAGTTTGGCGGGCCGGCCCTCCAGGAGCCCGACGTGCTTACCGCCCGGAATCATTGCTGTCAAAACCAGAACATCCCCAAGCGATTTGTGACAAAGATACGATGAATATTCCAGATTTGTTTCAAATCATAAAGAAAATTTGATGTGGGAGGTAACTTTTTGATAATCTGAAAAATAAGCGGTTGCCTTTGGGAGAATTGGACTGAAGGTTGTTAACTATATCTTTGCTAATCAGGGCGTTGTGCGCCATTGGCTGATTCTGAGTTGGTGCCGCATAATGTAGTCATAATCAAATAATATCATTGTTACTTATAGTGGAAAACGACTGATGGATAATGGCTTATGTGCTGAGCTGTAAAAGATTATCCTCCACGGCTCCCGATAGCGATGACAGTCGGCATCCCAAATAGCCTTTCCAACATTTGAAAGTGGGCTCATTGTTAAAAAATGATAGGCAAAGCTTTAAGAATATTCCTTAAGGATTGTTAACTTTGCAGGCTATGGCAAAGAACACGATTGAGAAAGCGATATACAACCGTACAGAACTGCTTCTGGGCGATGATGTTATGGAGGCTCTGGCGGCTGTCAGGGTGATCATATTCGGAGTGGGGGGAGTCGGGAGCTGGTGTGCGGAGGGACTGGTGCGCAGCGGGATCACGAAACTGACGATCGTGGACTCGGACAGGATCTGCATCACTAATGTGAACCGGCAGCTTATGGCGACGACTAAAACAGTTGGCCAGGTGAAGGTGGACGCGCTCAAGGCTCATCTTCTGGAGATCAACCCTAAGGCTGAGGTCACGGCGGTCCAGCAGATCTACTGCGAGGAGACGGCGGGACAGTTCAATCTTGATGAATATGACTACGTTATCGATGCTGTTGATTCTCTGAAAGATAAAGTGCATCTTATCTTAAACGCCACGTCAAGCAAGGCGAAGTTCTTCTGCTCGCTGGGGGCGGCGCTGAAGGTGGATCCGCTGAAAATCAAGGTGGCGGAGTTCTGGAACGTGCGGGGATGCCCGTTGGGGGCGGCGCTGAGGAAGAAGATGAAAAGGGCCAAGACGATGCCGGCCAAGAAGTTCCTCTGCGTGTATGACGATGAGGTGCTGCCGAACAGAGGGCATTGCCATAGCTGCGGCACGGAGAAGTGTATGTGCCCGAAGGCTCAGGACGGGCCAGGCAATCCGGACTTGCTGAACCACGAGTGGTGTTCCTCGAAGGCGCAGATCAATGGTACGACGGTTCACGTCACGGCCATATTCGGAATGACGCTCTCTGGACTTATCATCGAGGACATCTACCGTCGGACGTTGAAGGCGGAGGTCACCGCTGATTCCTCGGAAGGAAACTCCGTGGGGGCTGAAAGAGCGTCAGACGGTTTGTCATGTGAGTCCGAAGAGGCAAGAGCCACTGCCGATGTCTCCGAAGGAAACTCCGCCGGGTCGGAGGGCTCTTCTGAGATCTCAAGGGTGCGGGATCCATGGAAAACGCCGGAGGCCGGGTGAGCATATTCATAAAAATATTCAGAAAGAATGGAAAAGGTTTGGGACCCGTTGAGGAAGAAGGCGGTGGCGCTGACGCCGGAGGAGAAGGTGCGGCAGTGGTTCATCGGAGTGCTGAAGGAGCGGATGAAGGTGCCTGAATATATGATGATGAGCGAGGTGGCGATGAAGTTCGGAGGGAAGGATTTCAGGGCGGATATCCTCGTTTACGGCAGGGACACGGCTCCGCTGATGGTGGTGGAATGCAAGCGGGAGGATGTGCCGATGAGCAGGGAAGTGCTGGAGCAGGCGCTGCGGTACAATCTGGTGCTGAATGTGAAATATGTGGTGATAACAAACGGGTTGAAGACTTTTGGCTTCGTCCGGGACGGTGAGACTTATTCTCAGATGAAACAATTCCCGGATTGGGAGACAATGCAGAAATAGGAATATGGGTGCGACAATAACACAGGGATATCTTGACAAACCGATTTTCGGAATCGTGTCAGCGACGGCGGAGGAACTTGGCGTGAGGGCTTTCGTGATCGGAGGCTATGTGCGTGACTGCTTCCTTGGCAGACCGAACGATGACATCGACATCGTGGTGGAGGGGAGCGGGATCCAATTGGCCGAGGCAGTGGCCGCTAAGATCGAGGAAAAGGAACGCCGGCATTGCAACGTGTCCATATTCAAGACTTTCGGCACCGCGATGCTGAAGTGGCACGGGGCGGAGATTGAGTTCGTCGGGGCCAGGAAGGAGTCCTACCGCCACGATTCGCGCAAGCCGATTGTCGAGGACGGTACGCTTGAGGAGGATCAGGAACGCAGGGATTTCACTATCAACGCGATGGCGTTCAGCTTGCAAAAGGAGGACTACGGCGCGCTTGTCGATCCTTTCGGAGGCATCCGCGACCTTGCGGCGGGCATAATCCGCACCCCGCTGGAGCCGGAGCAGACCTACAGCGACGACCCTCTCAGGATGCTCCGCGCGATCCGTTTCGCCACGAAGCTCAGCACGCCGGAGCAAAAATTCACCATTGTCCTGGAATCCTTGCGTGCTATGAGGAACATGCGCGACCGGATGACAATCCTCTCAAAGGAGCGCATTGTCGAGGAACTGAACAAAATCCTCGTCACGCCTCACCCTTCGATGGGTTTCAAACTGATGGACGAGACTGGGCTTCTTGAATATATCCTCCCGGATCTCTTGAAACTCAAAGGGGTGGAATCCGTTGACGGAAAGGGACATAAGGAAATATTCTCACACACTCTCCAGGTCGTTGACAATGTGGCGGCCTCTGAGATCGAGGGCATCGCGGCCGGTACTTTGAAGGATTTCACACCCGATGAGGGCGGAGACAGTTTTGTGGAGTCGGTGAGGACCCAGCCGAATGTGTGGCTTCGTTGGGCGGCCTTGCTGCACGACATCGGCAAGCCGGTCGCCAAACGTTTCGACCCGTTGGTGGGCTGGACTTTCCACGGTCACGAGGTAGTCGGTTCCAAGATGGTTCCGAGAATATTCAAGGCTCTCAAGATGCCTCTGAACGAGAAGATGAAGTATGTCCAGAAACTAGTCAGTCTCCATCATCGTCCTATAGCCCTTGTGGATGAGGAGGTTACGGACTCCGCCGTGCGCCGTCTCCTGTTCGACGCCGGCAACGAGATCGATGACCTGATGCTCCTTTGCAACGCCGACATCACCTCCAAGAACCCGGTCAAGGTTGCCAAGATCCGGCAGAATTTCGAGCTTGTCAAGCGTAAGCTCGTCGAAGTCGAGGCCAAGGACGCCATCCGCAACTTCAAGAACCCGATCTGCGGCGAATATGTAATGGAAGTCTATGGCCTGAGCCCGTGCCGCGAGATAGGTGTTCTGAAGGAATATGTCAAAGAGGCCATACTGGACGGCCAGATCGGCAACAATTTCGAGGAGGCCGATGCCTTTATGCGGGTGAAGGCCGCCGAGATGGGGCTCGTGGCGGTCAAAGGTTGATTCATCACCGGTTTAGAACTCTACGGGCGTAATAGTTGGCTTTTTTCGCTTATAGAGGTTCCGCGGACTCTCTACAGGCGGGATTTTCAGCGAATCACGCTCTTGGAAAGACACGGCTCTTTAATGATAGGTTCCACCGTTGGTGCCGGAAGCGTTGTCACACGTGACATCCCCGCCCGCTGCGTCGCTGTAGGCAACCCTTGCCGGGTGATCAGGAATATATCCCAGGACAACATTTGAAGAAAATACCAACAAATTAGGATTTCTGAAGAATTGTCTAAAGGCTATATTTGCGGACTGGAATCTTAAAATGATTGGAAATGAAGAATATCGCCGCTAATTTGATCTTGGCCCTCTGCGCCATTGTGTTTTCTACGTCCTGTGGTACCGGTAAAGTTCCTGAAGTGGGATCCGCCGAGGCCGCCGCACAGCTTCAGAAAGATCTCAAAGGAACTTACGAGGAACTCTTCAGCGAGAATACTTCGCTGAACCCGAAATGGGATGCCTACTGGCTTTCGGAATGCGAAAAGGCAGTGGGTGCAGAGGCCGCGCAATCGACAGTCGAAGCACTGAAGGCCTCTATGTCAGGCACATTGACCGGAGAGGCCGCCACTGAGTGTTTCGGCGATGGCACAGATGGTTGGCAGAATGGATTCCAGTTCAACTGCGATTTCAAGCAGGGCGTGAGCCGTTTCGTCTTTGACGGCAAAGGCGGCATAAAGGGCCTTGACGCGTCTGGCAATGAGATCTTCTCTCACGAATATGTCTTCGACAGCTATAACGCTGACTATGACTTCTATTTCTTCAACTCCAAGGATGGCAACGAGGACGAGTTCCGTTGTTTCGCTATGCGTTCCGATACACCGGAAGGCACGCACCACATCGAGTTCCGCTATGGCACTGACATCGAATCCCTGTCAGAGTTCTGCACTGGTAAGTACGCCTACTGGATGGCCGCCGGAGTGCTTGAGAGCTCAGATTCGGAACAGCAGGAGTCGATCAGGATTTTCGTTGAGGAAAACACGTCGCAGGATTAATCCCTTGATCAACGTTAATCGTAAGAAGCGTATCGGTTTTGCATTTTCTCTTGGCTGAACATTTGGTGTATGGCGCGAAAAAATGTATTTTTGTAAAGGCATGGATCAGGTTCATGCCTTTATGAAAATACACTTTGACTATGGCTATCGACAACGCTTTGCCTTGGTTTCCGCTGACGCCGGACTATATTGACAAATATTACAATGATGTCTTGAAGTACCTTCGGGACTCTTTCCTCAAGGACAAGACCGAACTTGATGAAGATAAATCATTCTGTACCACATCGTCTTTGTTGGTGCAGAGGGGCGAGGAAATACGTGCCATGTATGTTTCGCGTCCACTGCTTGATACCCTGTCCTCTGCTAAAAAAGATCTTGAAAGGGACGCGAAGATCATCGCGGCCACGACGCTGTATCTTAGCATGTTCGATAAGAAGGAAGAGGCGGTCCGTTATATGTCGATGCTTTGCTACCTCCTCTCGCTTGTCTTGCCGGAATTGTCCGGGTCACTCTCCTCGATTGTGTTGAGGTGTGTCAAGGCTTCAAAGATAACTGACGCCGGATATTGCATGGACGATGTCATAGAGTTCAATGTCCCGGATCTGGTGAAGAGGATGGAGAACGCCTCGATGGATAAGGCCGAGGATATTCGGTGGTTCCAGAATCATGGCGCGGTCAGAATCGACCCTGAAGGTGTTTCAATATATTCGATGAGCCGTCTTTTTGTGAATATGAAAGCGCCAGCTCTTCGCCCTGCCGTGGTCATAGAGGATGGTCAGGTGCGTGTCATGCAGGCTAAGAAGCAGGGAAAGTCCGGGGACTTTGACATGGATAGGTTTCTGGCCGAGTGTGCCGAAGTCGAGGATGACGAAGATAAGGCTACCCTGAAGACTTATGAGGATGGGGAGATGATTACCGTCAAGGTGAAGAGCGTGACGTATGACACCATATTCGCGGAGAGTATCGATCCGGCATACACGGTGGTCACGGGGCCTATCCGTATAATCGGAGCGTCGAATGTCCGAGGTTTGTACATGACGGACTTCGCAAGGAACATGAGGGTGGGAGATGTCATCAATGTGGAGTACCTCAAAGAGCAGGAGTGTTTCAGTATTGATGACACGGTAATTGATTTTATCTACGATCGTTATTGGGCCACACAGGATGACGGCTCGACATTCGAGAGCACAGTGGGAACCCTTTTGTTCCAACGATGTGGCGAGGTTCCAAACACTTGGCTGACAAGGGAAGGCTTTCTTGTGCGTACAAAGGGAGACGAATCTTATCCGCGCTTCACGCAGAAATGTCTGGACATCGTGGAATATGACAAGAAGTACGACTTCATCATCGCGGAAGTGTCTGATGATGAAATTGACGACAAACCGTTTGATGAGAGCGAGGCGAGAGACAACTTCATACATTCCCTTCTTTATCTGAACAAGAAGATCCTGTCTCCGGCACCTAAAAAGCCTGAGATTAAGAGAATACCCTCAGAGTTCCTGACTGAATTCCACCGGATTGAGGAACTGAGGTCGGAAAGTGTGGTCATCGGTACCGAAAACCGCCGTGATGTCATGAGAACATGCACCTCACTGGCTTTCATATTGGGTGATGATTCTGATTTCGGATACTATGTGACAAGCTTTGACTATCTTGACACCCTTGTTTCCTTCGCCAGGATGGAGTTCGACTCGATCAAACCATTTGACAAGAGGAATCTTTCCGGAGAAAGGATTTTGACTATGGGAGTGATCACCAACATCCTTGCCTTATACGGAAAGCCGGAAGAGTCGGAGGTGTTTGACCGCACCATCAGGCAGCTGCCGGGTACATCCATGTCAGCTGTCGCCAAGTTGATCCAGGCCGCCAACCGGTTTATGGGCACCCCGTCTCTGGAACGTCTCCGCATAGACCTTCATAGGGAAATCTGCACGATTCTCGGTGTGTCGGACTCAATTGTGGCGAAGGTTGAGGATGATGGCAGATTCCCGTTTATGCCGGAAGGAGAGAACATCGAGCATAAGATGTCATGGGTCTTCGACAATGAGACCGGACTGTTCAACGAGACGTCGCAGAGCTTCAAATGCATGAAGACAATCTGCGCTTTTATGAACAGGTACGCGGAGCAAGGCGAGAGCCATTTGTATATCGGAACCGATGAGAAAAGGCGTTTCGTTTCCGGCTTTCAGGCGGACATTGACGAACTCATTAAAAAAGGGGAGATAAAAGCGGCAGGGGATGTCGAGGATGAATACATGAGGGTGATCGTGATGGGAAAGATCCGGGACCGTTTCCCTGACACATATCAGAACGTCACTCCGAGAATCTGTTATGACGGCAAAGTGCTTGATCTGTGCGTTCAGCCGGCGAAGGAGGGAGTGGTGTACCTCAATGGTGTCGCATACTATAGGTCTGGTTCCGAGAGCAAGGTCATGAGCGCTACCATCGAGGAGGAACTGCGGAACAGAAAGTATCTTCTCCGAAGCGGAATGGCTGACAAGATCGATGCCGCGAGACGTGCCATAAACTCGGGACATACGATATGTCTGGTCGGCTATGACTCTTCGAACAGCAACACATCAGACAAGGACAGAAAGGTGGAGGCGTTCGCTTTCACAGATAACAAGCGTTGTGACTCTCTTTGGGCGTTTGATCCTAAGGACCGGAAAAACAAGGTGTTCCATCTTCGGCGTGCGGATGTGGTCAAGGTCTTGGATGAGAGATGGAAATATGCCAAACTTCACAAGACATACGAGCTTGACATTTTCGGTTTTTCCGGAAACGAGAACATCCCGTTTGACATCGTGCTGAAGACGACCAGGGGGAAGAACCAGTTCCTTGATCAAAATCCGTCGGCTGTGGGATATATTCAGAAAATGGAAAGCGGTGGCTGGAGGGTCAAGACTGTTCTGTTCAATTCCCTTTCTTTGGATGCCGCCTGCAGTTTCTATCTGGGCGTTTCGGATGAGATGGACATCAGCTCGTCTCAAGAACTTAAGAAAAAGGTCACAGAGAGATTGGATAGAATTGTGGCCGGAATGTAAAGTGAAAATTCACTAAGGTTCGACAGATATGAATATGAGAAAAGAGTGACCCGGAAACCTCTTTCGGGGTCACTCTCTTATGTAATACAGGAAAACTGTTCCTTAGTCCAGGTACTCGATCTTGAAGTTGTAGTCCCACTGGGTGTAGTAGAGGTTGCCTTTGGACCACTCGACTTCGCCGCGCTGGAAGTCCACGGTGTCGCTGCGGGGATATTTCTTCGCGGGTGAGAGGTTGCCGCCGAAATCGGTGTTGACGATCATCCTGTACGGCTCGATGCCGCCGAGGAAGAAGTCGCCGCCGTAGGAGGTGATGCCGAAACTCTGGTCAACCGGAACCCAGCCGTAGCCTTCGAAATAGACCTCGCCCCAGTCGTGGAGGTTGCCCGCTCCAGGATGCATCATCAGGCCGCTCTGCCATCTGGCCGGAATGCCTTTGTAGCGGCACATCGTGATGAAGAGCAGCGTCACCTGGCCGCAGTCGCCGTGACGGTTCGTCAGGACATATTCAGGAATATTCCCGATCGTGGAGTAGTCTCTGGCCGATGCCCACGGGAACGTCCTGTCGATCCAGGTGTAGATCGCCTTCGCCTGAAGGTACGGGTTGTCGATGCCGGCGGTGACCGAGTCAACGGCTGCCTTGATCCTCTCGGTGAAGATCACATGCTGCTCCCGTTCGGCGGTATATTCCTTATACTCAGGATCCGAGACATTGTAGGCCAGCACTTTGGAGGAGTCGATCGGATGCCATTCGCCGCAGGAGGTATATTCAAAGACCTCGTGGAAGACGGTGGCTTTGTCCCGGGCGGTCCTGGCCTCCATATAGACGCTGCTGTGGGGGTTGGAAGGGTCTGAGAATGTGAGCTTTTCGGCAGGGTAGGCGGTGCCGTTCACCCCTGCCTCGATGAACTTCACGCCGGTCTGCCTCGCCACGTCCTGCCGAGGAAGCGGCAGCCAGCAGCGGATGGTCTGCCCCGGGCGCAGGGTGTTGGCGTGGACGCTCAGGGTGAAGGTCACCCTCATCCTCTTCGGCAACGCGAGGTAAGGGTTCTCCTTCCCGGCGGCGAGGTTCTCAAGAACCTGCCGCTTGATCGCCGGAATGGTCGCCGCGTCGATGGCGGCATGGCCCGAAAGCGAGGTGCCGCTCTTCGACAGATCCTGCTCCCTGTCATCGGCGGCGGCCTTTATAGCGGCCAGCTCCGGATTGATCCTGAACAGGTTGCGGGCGGCGGCGCTGAAGTACATCGTCTGCCTGCCGATCCGCGCCGACTCTAATTCCCCGCTGGCGGTCCACTTGTCGATCTGCCAGTCCGTCACGTCCGGAATGTATTTCTGAATATACTCCTTCACATCCTCCCTGGTGGCGCTGAACTCCGTCGCCATCCTTTGTGCCAGATCTTTGTCCCAGGAATATCTGTACCTCATCTGCCTCGGCAGCCAGAAGTTCGCCGCCAGCGCGAGCGCCACCAGCGCCCAAAGAACTATCTCTTTTCTTTTCATTGCCATAACTTACAACAGTTTGAGTCCGAGTCCGGGGCGGTCGGGAAGGGTGATCTTGCCGTTTACTACGGTCATTCCCTCGAAGCGGTCGTTGGCAATCAGGAGGTTGCCGTCGAGGTCGGCGAAATCCACGGCAGGGGAGAGCTGGGCGGCGGCGGTCACGGCGCAGGACGTCTCGGTCATGCAGCCGACCATCACCTTCATCCCCTCGGCGCGGGCGTAGTTCAGCATCTTCCAGGCCTCCCGCATTCCGGTGCACTTCATCAGCTTGATGTTGATTCCTGAATATGCTCCCTTGACCCTCTGCACGTCCGTCAGGCGCTGGATGGCCTCGTCGGCGAATGTCGGCAGCGGACTCCTTTCTGTCAGCCATGCGTTGTCGTCCAGCATTTCCTTCGGCATCGGCTGCTCGACCATCACAACGCCGTGATCCTTAAGCCAATGGATCATCTCAAGCGCCTTCTCCCTGTCCTTCCAGCCTTGATTGGCGTCCACGGCGAGAGGCAGGTCGGTGATCTCCCGGATGGTCTCGATCATCTCCTTGTCGTTGTCCAGTCCGACCTTGACCTTAAGAATGTTAAACTGTCCGGCGCACTCCTTTGTCTTCTCGCGCACCACGTCCGGAGTGTCGATCCCGATCGTGAAGGTGGTGTCGGGAGCCTTGGCGGCGTTCAAGCCCCAGATCCTATACCACGGCTGCCCCATCAGCTGACCCACAAGGTCGTGCAGGGCGATGTCCACGGCGGCCTTCGCGGCGGTGTCCCCTTCGTTGATCCCATCCACATAAGTCAGGATGTCATCGATCTGGAACGGGTCGCTGAACTGCCCCAAGTCAACCTTTTTCAGGAAGTTGCAGACGCTCTCCACGGTCTGCCCAAGGTACGGCGGCATGGAGGCCTCGCCGTAGCCGGTGAATCCGTCATATTCAATCTTCACCTGCACGTCCGGCGTGGTGGTCCTTGAATATGTAGCCACGGTGAACGTGTGCCTCAGTTTGAGCTCATACGGCTCGAAACTCAGCCTTATCCTTGCCGAGCCGCCAACTTTGTATGGTTTAGGAATATTACCGCCGCTCTCCTTGCCGGCGCATCCTGTGACGAGTCCCCCCGTCCCGATGAGCAGTCCGCTTCCGGCGGTCACCATTCCCGCCGTCCTAAGAAAATCCCTGCGTTTCATTGTGCGCCTATCTTATTGATTCAATGAATGATGTCATTTCCGGAACCTTGCCGAGGGCGGAGTGGAAGAGTTTCATCTGGTTGCGGGTGCGGACGAGGTTGTGCTCCGAGTGCTTGATCTTGTAGTAGGTGTCGCCGCCTATGTAGTCGGCGAAGAACCTTACTGCCTGCATGAATGGGAACAGACAGGCGGCGTATGGCAGATTCTCCCTCTCGATCGGGGAGAGGAACGGCTTTGTCCCTTTCAGATAGCCTCTTGTGAAGGCTTTGAATATCTCCATGTCGAAATCGACCTTGTCCAGTTCCGGCGAATCCTCGGCCACAGGGTTGGCGGCGGTGCGCAGGAAGTCCCCGAAGTCGGAGAACACATAGCTTGGCATCACGGTGTCCAAGTCGATGACGCAGAGGATCTTGCCGTCCTTGTCGAACATCATGTTGTTGACCTTCGTGTCGCAGTGGCATATTCTTTTAGGAAGCTTTCCCTCACGGTGCAGCTGCTCGGCCTTGCACATCTGGACCCCGTATTTGTCGATGTCTTCCAGTATCCTGTGAAGTTCCTGATTCTCTGTCTTGTCATCGGCATGCAGACGTCCGGCCCTGTCTTCTCTGACAGCCTCGACCAACTGCCTGAGCCTCAGCTCCATGTTGTGGAAGTCCGGAATCGTCTCTCCGAGCGTGTCCGGGATGTCGGCAAGCATCGCCTCGAAGTTGCCGAAAGCCTCGCCGGCGTACTCTGAATATTCCGGATTGACGGTCTCGTAGGTGTAGGCGTCATTGATGAACACCGAAACCCTCCAATACTTGCCGTCTTTCAGGCAATATGTCTTCGGCTTCTCGCTCATCAGCACTTCAACCTTCTCTCCTTCAGACCTCAACGGAATGAACCTTAATACCTTGCGGTCGATGTCCTCCGCTCCTTCGGCCTCTAATTTTTTACGAATATGTCTGGTCACGGCCTCGATGTTGCCCTGGAGCAGATCCACGTCCGTGAAGATCGCGTTGTTGATCCTCTGCAGCACGTAATCCGGCGCGCCGCCCTCCGTGACAACCTTGTAAGTGTCGTTGATCAGCCCGTTGCCCAACGGCTTTATCTCCTTGACCTCTCCCTCGATGGCGAAAAGTTCAACTATTTTTTTCAGATCTGTCATAGTTAGTGTCATTTTTAAATAATCAATCTCTCAAAGATAACCATTTCAATCAGGAATTTCAAGCGTTAGCCCCATCAATTTGAATATGAAAATTGTTATTTTTGCGGTTAACTCTTCACCGCTTGCGGAAAGTGACTTTGCAATGACTTTCGTGCGTGAGAGGTTTTTTATTAGTCATTATGGAACTTTATGAATATGCCCGTCCGGGGCTGATGGCCGGGAAAAAGATACTTTATGTGCACGGGTTCGCGTCCAGCGGGCAGAACGGGAGTGTCAGGACGCTGAGGCTGCTGATGCCGCGGGCTCAGGTGCTGGCGCCGGATCTGCCGGTGGAGCCGTTCGACGCGATGGAGTTGTTGAGGAATATGGTCGTGTCCGAAAAGCCTGATCTGATTGTCGGCTCCTCAATGGGGGCGATGTACGCGGAAATGCTGTACGGCGTGGACAGGATTCTTGTGAACCCGGCGTTTCAGCTGGCGGACACGCTGCTGAAAAACAATGGGCTGGGACGGCAGGAGTTCCATAACCCTCGTCAGGATGGCGAGACATCGTTTCTGGTCACAAAAACCCTTCTGGAACATTTCCGGGAGGTCAGCTCGCATTGCTTCGAAAGGGCTTCGGAGGACCAGGACAAGGTTTTCGGGCTTTACGGAAAGCGCGACACCCTGGTACACACATTCGATCTGTTCTCCGGACATTATCCGCAGGCGGTCAGGTTCGACGGCGAGCACTATCTTAACGACGAGGCGATCCTCCATTCGCTGCTGCCGGTGATCCAATGGATAGATGACAGGCAGAATGGCGTTCAGAGGCCGGTGCTGTTCATCTCGCTGAGCGACAGGATCATCAACCACTCCAGCGGGTTCCACAAGGCTGTGGCCACGCTGGCCGCGGACTATGACATCCACATTGTCGCCGGGGTGCCGTACAACAATCCCGAATTGTGTCAGAAGGTCTTTGGATGGTGCGAGGAGAACCTCGGTGTCCCTGTCTGGAACCGTGTCACGATAACGAACCACAAGAATCTTCTACTGGCCGACTATCTGATCGACGCCGAGCCAGAGACCAACGGCGGCGAGGACTTCATGGGCACGATGATCCATTTCGGCTCCGATGCCTTCAAGGCCTGGGAGAATGTCCTGACCTATTTCGCACGCCTTGGCGGGCAGTGAGTTTTATACGTTAACCGAGATTGTGGCCTTTGTGTCATATTGACTATTGTAGCCTTTGTTCAGAGTGCCGGCCTTTTTGCCTATGATAGGGCAATGGGCGGAAAATTCTGCTAAACACTGAGTTTAACAACACTTGACTGCCATATAGTCACCTTAAAAATCACGTTTTTTCCGTCTGATTGTTGTGTATTTGTGGAGAACAATCATTATCTTTGTATCATCCACACGCATAATGACATACTACACACATTGTTTAATTTAACTCTAATCACTAGATGAAGAAAGTATTTCTCTTGATCGTTTCGTTGTTCTTCGCAGTCAATGCGTTGGCACAGACGAAAGTCAAGGGCGTGGTTGTCGACTCTTCCAATCAGCCCCTCATCGGTGCAGGTATCGTCCAAGTCGGAAACACCACCAATGGCACGGTAAGTGACATTGACGGTTCGTTCTCTTTGAATGTACCCGAGACCGCATCTCTCCAAGTATCCTGTGTCGGCTATACGACGAAAATCGTGAACATTGAAGGCAGGACTCAACTTACTATCATTCTTGATGAAAACTCTGAACTCCTCAATGATGTCGTTGTCGTCGCTTTCGGGCAGATGAAAAAGGAGGCCTTTACGGGTTCCGCCGGGACAATGAAGTCTGAGGAGCTTGCCAAAGTACAGGTGACCAACGCCGCCTCGGCTCTTGCCGGGCGTGTCGCCGGTCTCCAGATCAACAACTCTTCTTCACAGTTGGGTTCGTCACCGAGCATTACGATCCGTGGCGTCAGTTCTATCTCCTCTGGTACCGAGCCTCTTATCGTTATCGATGGTATGCCTTTTGACGGCGACCTCAGTCTTGTCAACACCAATGACATCGAGACGATGACCGTCCTGAAGGATGCTGCCTCCAACGCCCTCTACGGAGCCCGTGGAGCCAACGGTGTGATTATGATCACGACCAAACGCGCGACTTCCTCCGACGCGAAGATTACTTTCGATGCCAAGTGGGGTGTTAACCAAAAAGGGCTTAGGAACTACAAGACCACAAATGCCCGGGAGTTCTTCGAGACATATTATAATATGCTCTACAACACCTATGTTAAGGAGGAGGGGGCGACAGCCGAGTCAGCCCACAGGAAGGCCAACGCGGGCCTTTTCGATTCCGGTATTGGTCCGGGCTATGTGCCTTACACCATGCCGACCGGACAGGACTTCATCCTTGCTGGTGGCAGAATGAATCCTGACGCTGTTGAGGGAGCGTTCCACAATTTCGGCGGCAGTACCTATTGGATCCAGGCCGATGACTGGGAGAAGGAAGGGCTTCAGTCAGGATTCCGTCAGGAGTACAACCTTAGCGCGTCAGGCCGCTCTGAAAAGATGAATGTCTATGGATCCCTCGGCTACCTTGATCAGGAAGGTATCCAGGAGGGTTCATCGCAGACCCGTCTGACCGCCCGCCTGAAGGCGGACTATCAGGCGAAGAAGTGGCTCAAGATCGGAGGAAACTTCAACTACACCCGGTATGAATATTCCCAGACCTCCGAAGGCACGATCGGCACAGGCACCATCTGGAGCATCATCAAGTGCCAGGCTCCTATCTATCCGGTCTATATCCGTGACGCCAACGGCAACATCATGACGGATAACACCGGCCGCCAGGTCTATGACTTCGCCAACAGCCAGTTGGGAGACCTCAGCCGCGCGGGGGGCACCGGCGGCAACGCGATCTTCGCCAACAAGTACCGTGTCTCAAAAACCACCGGAAACTCATTCATAGCAAGCGGTTACGCCGACATCAAACTCTTCCCGGACCTTACCCTCACAATCAACGGCAACGCCTATGACTATGACCGCAGAGGCCTTTACACGGAAGACCCGTACACCGACAAGTACACGTCTGGCTCCAACAACGGCTACCTCTCGAAGTCGTCTTCCCGCACGTTCACCTACAACGCCCAGCAACTCCTCAACTACCATAAGGTGATAGATAACACTCACGACATTAGCATGATGCTCGGCCACGAGTACTACAACTACCTTTATGAATATATGGGAGCGTCAGGCTACAATTTTGGTATCGACGGTGCTACCGAGCTTGCCCAGGTGCTGAACAAAAACGGTGACCCGTACTCATATTCAAACGCTTACAACAACGAAGGATATTTCTTCCGCGGAATGTACAGCTACGATAATAAATACTTCGGCTCTCTCTCGTTCCGTCGTGACGCTTCCTCACGCTTCCATAAGGATTACCGTTGGGGTAACTTCTGGTCGGCTGGAGCGGCCTGGATTATTTCCAAGGAAAACTTCTTCGATGTGGATTGGGTTGACGAGCTCAAGCTCAAGGCCTCCATCGGCAGCCAGGGTAATGACAACATCGGCAATTTCCTCTACGCTGACAACTACACGATTGTGAACAACAACAACTCCGTGGCTTACCAGTGGCTTCAGAAGGGAACCAAGGACATCACCTGGGAGACCAACACCAACGTCAACACTGGTATCGAGTTCAGCGTGCTTGACAGCCGCATCAGCGGTAGCCTTGATTATTTCTACCGCAAGACCACGGATATGCTATTCACCCTCAGCACCCCTCCTTCAGTCGGCTACACAAGCTATTGTCTGAATATGGGTGATATGCGCAACTCGGGTCTTGAACTTGTCCTCAGCGCCGATATCATCAGAATGAAGGACATCTCCTGGGGCGTAGACTTCAACATCTCCCACATCAGGAATAAGGTGCTTTCATTGCCTGACGATATCAAGACCACCGAGATAGAAGGTTACAACGGCTATGTGAACGACGACCCATCCTTTGTGTCCAAGTACAAGTACTTCGTGGCAGAGGGCCTTTCCCTCTACACCTGGTACCTTCCTTTATATGCCGGAGTTGATTCCGAGACCGGTGAGGCTCTCTTCTACAAGGATGTCACCGACGAGGCCACAGGAGCGGTCACCAGGGAGACGACCAAAAACGCAAGCGACGCCACTGAATATCTTTGCGGCGACGCTCTGCCTAAGTTCCAGGGTGGTCTCTCGACCTCATTCAGGTACAAGAACTTCGATTTCTCCGTCCAGACAACCTTCCAGCTTGGCGGTAAAGGGTATGACTATGTTTATCAGGTTCTTATGCATTCCGGCGGACAGACTGGAACGACCTGGCACAAGGATATGCTGAACGCTTGGACGGAAACCAATCATTCCGATATTCCTGCTCTCCGCTATTCCAACACCTATGGCCAGTCTCCTCGCTCGGACAGGTTCCTCACCAGCACGAGTTATCTCAGCCTCCAGAATGTGAATTTCGGCTATACGCTTCCGGCCAGGCTTACCCAGAAGTTCAATGTTGCTTCCATAAGGGTTTACTTCTCGGGAGAGAACCTTGGCTTCATCTCGGCCAGAAGAGGTTTTGACCCTCGTTATGCGATCGGTGGCTACACCAACTCCGAACTTTATTCACCAATCCGCACCTTGTCTGGCGGTATTACCTTAACTTTCTAATAACAAAGAAATATGAAAATCAATATAGCGTTAGCTTCAGCTGCGGCATTGGTTTGCCTTACTTCCTGTATGCAGGAGGTTCTGCCTACCGAGTCGGTGATCTCTGACCAGATCGGTCAGTCCGCTTCCGCCCTTGATGGCATGGTCAACTCCATCTACACCAATATGGTGGGCTACAAGAACGAAGACGGCGGTATCGAGACCATTTCATACGGCGGCATGCGTGTGCAACTTGAGCATTCCACCACAATGATGGTATGTCCTGGCTACAATGGATTCAACACTATGGGCGCATGGACGCAAGGTGCGGTTTCCGCCAGTGGTTCCAACCGTGGTATCTACCCTACATATCTCTATTACGGCTACATCAAGACTGTCAATGACGTGATCGGAATGATCGATCTAGGGAACGCCACTGACGAGATGCTCGTCGATCTTGGAATATGTTATGCCTACAGGGCTTTGTACTATATGGATCTCGTGCAGATCATGGAGTACAAGAAACCGCTCGATTCAAGGTACGTGTATGTGGATCCCAAGAGTGACCTCAGCAATCTTGGTGTTCCAATCGTAACGGACAAGACCACGACCCAGGAGGCTTCCAACAATCCTCGCGCGACGGTTGACGAGGTCTATGACCTGATTCTCTCAGACCTTGCAGAGGCTGAGAAGTATCTCGCCGGCTACACCCGTAAAGATAAGGTTGAGCCTGACCTCGCCGTCGTGTATGGCCTTTTCGCCCGCGCCTACACCAACCTTGCGTCACGCACTGAGCGTGCCGCGAAGTACACCGCCAAGGCTGATTACTGGAAACTTGCCGGGGAGTATGCCGACAAGGCTATCTCCCAGTCCGGCTGCACGCCTCTCACCGAGGCTCAGTGGACGGATCCCAAGACCGGTTTCAACAACCGCAACTCTCAAAATTCATGGATGCTTGCCACCCACATCGATCCTAACAACACGACAGCCGCTACTGACGGATCTTTCGTATATGCTATGATTATGGGTACAGAGACCACGTTCTCTGTCTATGGGTGGCGTGTAGGGCGAGCCCTTGATCGCGCCGCCTACGAAAGGCTTTCCGACAACGACTGGCGCAAGAAGTCCTGGCTTGGGCCAGAGTTCTTCTATGAGTCCAAGAACCAGAAACCAGGTGAAGCCTATCTGGTCGAGAAAGATGCCAATGGCAACCTGATCAACAACAAGTGGGCTACCGCCGGCAACAACAAGAGCACCGAGCAGGCCGACTGGAGTAACGACCCTGGCAAGTATCAGTTCAGCAACTCCGCCTCTTGGGTCCGCTCACGCATCAACACGAGTTACGGATTCAAGGCCTGGCCTTGGCTCTACGTGAACCTCAAGTTCCGTCCTAACGAGGGTAACTACAACACCTACGAGGTCGGCGGAGCGACAGACTTCCCGATTATGCGTGTGGAGGAGATGTACTTCCTGAAGGCAGAGGCCGAACTTAACACCACCGGTGTCGCCGCCGCCAAGGCAACTCTTGAGGGTCTAATTAAGACCCGCAACAACACTTACACCTGTGTGGCGACAACCAAGAAGGATGTCTATGAGGAACTTATGTTCCAAAAGGGCATCGAGTTCTGGGGTGAAGGCATCAACTACTTCGACAACAAGCGCCTTGAGACCGGATGCCATCGCTGGTATCCAGGGGCAAGTGTCGAGAGAGCCGCTCATGCCATTGACATGAACAGGATCCATCCGGGTTGGACTCCAGGCTTCAACAACGCCGAACTCAACGGCAACAGGGCCGTTTACGATTTCAACAATCCTTACACGACTTACAGTACCTACACGACCGCGCTCCGCACCAACGACGAAGTCGCAAGCCACTATGGTGAGGCTATCGAGGTTGAGGGTCACAAGTTCTTCGACGCTGAAAAGTTTGAATAATGTAAACGCTCCCGTCACGGGAGCCAACAAAAAAACGCTTACAATGAAATCAGAAAAAACAATATCCGCATTTCTCTCGGTCCTGGCGGTCCTATTTTCGGCTGTGTCCTGCAAGGATGATGGCGGCACGTCCGGTTCAAGCTCCGAGTGTTATTTCTTCCAGGAGTCCTTCTCATTTAACGTGACCTCCAACCCGGAGGTCGAGATTCCGGTCGTTCGTCTCGGAACATCCGGTGATGTCAGCGTAAATGTCTCATCCACGGGATCATCCTTGTTCACTGTTCCTTCCCAGGTTACCATCAAGGATGGCGAGAGGGTCGGTAACCTTGTTGTGACCTATGACAAGTCTCAGCTTGCCTTCAACGAGACTTACGAGTTGAACCTCTCAATTTCTGACTATACCTCCCTTTTCGGCTATGGCAAGGCCGTCGCAACGATCGAGTACCCTACCTCTTACTATGAATATGGTAAAGGCACCATCGAGGAAGGCTGGTGGGGTGAGCAGGAGGACAAGGTTATGTACGCCCGTGACTATGCCAAGAATATTCTCCAGTGTTATCTTCCTGACTGTTGGGGTCACGACACCGGCGCCGGCTACGATGTACAGGACTATGTCTTCTACTGGAACACCGAGACCAACAAGGTCTACGTGCCTCTTCAGTATATGGGTACAACGGGCGGCGACAAGATCCAATGGAACATCGCCGACCGAGGTGTGCTTGCCTGTATGTTCGGTGGTCCTGGACACAAGGAGGGAAGTTCCGCTTGGATGAGTTATGTGGATGGCTGGTACAAGGACGCCGGCCTGACACAGCCTTGCTACGATTCTGCCAAGAAGATGTTCTATCTTTCCGACACAGCCGCTGTTGATCCTGCCACTGGAAAGGTTGTATATGGCACAGCCGGAACGTTCGATGTGTTCAAACTTTCAGAATAAGATAGGTTGGGATAATATGATTAACCGGTCTGCCTGTCAGGTCAGACCGGTTTTTATGTCTTCAGTCGGCGGGGAAGACCACTCCGGCCTGGCGGCGGATCTCGTCAAGGATTTCAGCCGTGACGAGTGATGTCTCCAGGTTGTTGACGGACGATTCAAGGTGTCCGGATTCCAGCACGTCGATGAATTCCCTGAACTCGCAGAGGTACTCGTCCGCGTCCATTGGGACGGAAATGTCGATGGTCTCCGGCCCGGAGGAGCGTCCCGAGGTCGGAGCGCCGCGCCTTGTCATCCCGGCGTGACGGCAGATGTGGATCTGATCCAGCGAGATGATCCCTTTGTCGCAGGAAATCTCTGTGCGAAGGTTGGAGTCCGCTATCTTTGAATATATCACCGAAGCGCTCATCCCGTCATATTCAAAAATCACACTGCCTTGCAGGTCAATGCGTTTCCACTCTTTCCGGTCGAGGCGCACCGGCACCTCGCAGGTTGTCACCTCCGCCTTGATGCCCCTCGGCCTCCCGAAAAGCGCCACCATCGGGAAGACCGTGTATATTCCTATGTCCATCAGCGCCCCGCCGCAGCGTTCCGGATTCAGCGAGCTCGGCACCGGCGAATCCTCCTCCCCGGCGATGATCCTCTTGACAAGGTCGTATTTCGAGGAATACTGGCAGAATGACGCGAAGTAGTGCCGGACGGCTCCCATCCCGGCCAGATGCTTGCGCGCCGCCACGAAGTTGGGACAAAGTGTCGAGATCATCGCTTCCATCAGCATCACACCGTTCTCCCTTGCTGCTTTGACCATCTCGCTCACTTCGCAGGCGTTGGAGGCCATCGGCTTCTCGCACAGCACGTGCTTGTGGTGCCTCAGGCACTTGATCGCGATGTCGTGGTGCGTGTCGTTGGGAGTCCCGATATAGATCGCGTCGATTTCAGGATCGGATGCCATCTCGTCAACGTCCGTGTACACTTTCCCGATGCAATGCGCCTCGGCGAACCTCTTCCCGCTTTCCTGCGAGCGGGAGCACACCGCCGCGGCCTCGAACCGCGGCTCAAGCACGGCCCCTTTGAGAACCCAGTCACTGATGCGACCGGTGCCTACTATTCCGAATCTTGTCTTTTTCATTTCAACGCTCCTCTAAGTTCAAGATAATCAATCGCCGCGGTCTTTGCGGAAGCTTTCCCCGCCGTGTCTATGGTCATTACATCGTAGCCGAGTCTCGGTACAAGCCCGGCGGTCTTGTCGCTGAGCTCAGGTTCGATGAGAATCAGTCCGCTGACCGCCTTTTTCATCTTGTAGGCCGCCTTGACCACGGCTTCGGAGGCGAAAGTGTCACAGACAAGGTATATCCTGTCCTTGTCCGTGAACTTCTCTTTCGCGATCTTCTTCACAATAAACTCCACGTCCTTCCCTTTTTCGTGGAAGGCGGTCGCATAGCCGATCAGCCCCTCTGGAACCAACGCCTTCACAAACCCTTCAGGGTAAGCGGTTTTCAGCGGTTCGTGGAAGAATATGACAACCGGCCTTGGCCCCAGCGAGTCCGGAAAGAAGCCTTTCTCGTCAGCGGGCTTGAATACCTTACCGAATATCTTGTCACTGTTGTGGTAGAAACTCAACTCCTCCACGATTATCCTGCTTCCGTTCTCAGCCTTCACCCTTTCGCGAGGGCTGGATTCCTTGAATATGTTCAGTCCGATGATGCCCAATAGGGCGACCAGCAAGGACGCGACTACCGAAATGATCACTTTTTTCATTACCGCATCAATATTTAATGTTTTACACTATCACAAAAATAATTAAATTTGTACGAATATGCCAAAGTTTAACCCCATATCGCGTTGGTCCGAAAGGAACCAGCTCCTTGTGCTCAGCCTCGTCGTCGGAATCGTGGTCGGGCTTGCCGCCGTGCTGCTCAAGACCTTGATCTCGGTGCTCCAGGAGGGCTTGCGTGACGCTTTCGGAGGAGTCCTGGGCGGATCATTGTACTATCTTGCACTGCCTGGAATCGGAATGCTCCTTGCGATGCTGTTCTGCAAGTATGTGATCAAGGACAGTATCGGCCACGGTGTCACCAAGGCCCTTCAGGCGGTCTCAAGGCACGAGTCCAGGATTAAGCCGCACAATATGTGGTCTTCCGTCGCCGCGAGTTCCGTCACCATCGGATTCGGCGGATCCGTCGGAGCGGAGGCCCCGATCGTCTATACCGGAGCCGCCATCGGATCCAACTTCGCCCGCTATATGGGATTGTCCTACAGGAGTATGACTGTGCTGCTGGGCTGTGGTGCCGCGGCCGCCGTGGCTGGAATATTCAAGGCTCCTCTCGCCGGAGTCCTTTTCGTGCTGGAGATTCTGCTTTTCAACATTTCGATGACCTCAATGATGCCGCTGCTGCTGTCAACCGTCTCAGCCACAGTGGTTTCCTATACTCTTCTTGGCTCATCCACCCCGTTCGAATGCACCCTTACCCCGTTCGAACTCAAGAATATTCCTTATTACATCATTCTTGGACTTTTCTGCGGGGCGTGCTCCATCTATTTCATCCGTACGACCTTGAAGCTGGAGGACCGGATCGGCAAGATGGAGAATGTCTATCTGAAATGGATAATGTGCGCGGTCGGGCTCGGAATCCTGATATTCCTTTTCCCTCCGCTCTATGGCGAAGGCTATGAGTCTCTTGGTGTGCTGCTTAACGGGAAGGAACTTTCGCTTGACGGACAGACTCCGCTTGCGTTTCTGGCACACAGCCCGTGGTCCGTGCCGATCTTTTTCATGCTGATCCTTTTGTTGAAGGTGTTCTCCATGACATTGACTAATGCCGGTGGAGGAGTGGGTGGAACTTTCGGTCCAACCCTTTTTGTCGGCGCGATCGCGGGATTCGTTGTGGCGAGAACACTCAATATGCTTTTTGACGGGACTGCGACCTCGATTCCGGAACAGAACTTCGTGTTGGTCGGGATGGCCGGGCTGATGGCCGGCGTGATGCAGGCCCCGATGACGGCGATCTTCCTTATCGCCGAGATCTCAGGAGGTTACGACCTGTTCCTGCCTTTGATCCTTACCTCGACCATCGCTTTCGGAACGACCAGAATTGTCGAGAAATATTCCATCTACACCAAACGTATAGCCCAGAGAGGAGAACTCCTGACCCACGACAGCGACCAGGCCGTGCTGACCCTTCTGAAGGTGTCCGATGTGATCGAGACAGACTTCTCCACGGTGAAGATAGACGACACCCTCGGCCGCCTTGTCGAGGTCGTCTCCGAATCCACCAGAAACATATTCCCTGTTCTGGACTCGGTGGACCGTTTTCAAGGGTTCGTCTCTTTGGAGGACATCCGCAAGGACATGTTCCGGACCGATGAATATGAGACCCTGCACGTCTTCAACTTCATGCGGAGCGCCGAGGAATATGTCTATGAAGACGAGAAGATGGATTCAGTGATGAAAAAGTTCGAGGTCACATCGGCGTGGAATCTTCCTGTGGTGAGGCGTGACAGAACCTACGTCGGGTTCGTCTCCAAGTCCAAGATCTTCTCGGCTTACCGGGACGAGCTGAAGGTCGTTTCCCAGGATTAATTGATAACACTCTGAATATGAAGAATATCTATATTGATTATATTGCCCGTGCCATCGGAGTCAAGGATTGGCAGGTCGAGAACTGCGTACATCTTTTCGAGGAGGGCAACACGATTCCGTTCATCAGCCGTTACAGGAAGGAGAAGACCGGAGGGTTGGACGATGTAGCCGTCGCCGAGATCAAGCACTGGAACGATGTGTTCACGGAGATGGAGAAGAGGAAGGAGGGCATACTGTCCACGATCTCCGAGCAGGGAAAGCTTACGGACGAGTTGCGCTCCAAGATTGAGAATTGTGTGGTGGCCAGTGAGTTGGAGGATCTGTATCTGCCGTACAGACCTAAGAGGAGAACCCGTGCCACGATGGCGAAGGAGAAAGGTCTGGAGCCGTTGGCTGACAAGATGTGGAAGGTTGAGGTGGCTGACCCAGAGACTGAGGCCCGGAAATATGTCGGGGATAAGGTCGGTTCGGTTGAGGAGGCCCTTGCCGGAGCCCGTGACATCATCGCCGAGCGGCTTTCCGAATCGCAGACCGTCCGTGAGAACCTCAGGCACATATTCAGAACCCGCAGGATAGAGTCCAAGGCCACAAAAGCGGCCTCAAGCAATGCCGAGGCTTCGAAGTACAGGACTTATTTCAATTTCTCGATGCCGCTCCAGAGGATTCCTTCGCATAACCTTTTGGCGATACTTCGTGCTGAGAATGAGGGCTTTTTGTCTGTAGGGCTTGATGCGGATCCGGAGAAATGCGGCAACAAGATTTATTATGATTTTTGTCAGGAACATCGTTATCCTGGTTCCAAGCTTGCCGACCAGATCCGTCAGGCCGTTGATGACGCTTATAAGCGTTTGCTTGAGCCATCGTTGACCAACGAGATTGTCAAAGAGGCCAAGGAAAAGGCTGACATCGAGTCGATTAACGTTTTCGGAGAGAATCTCACGCAGCTTCTGCTTTCCTCTCCGGTAGGCCAGAAGAGGACAATGGCGATCGACCCTGGTTTCCGCAACGGCTGTAAGATAGTCTGTCTGGACGAGCAGGGAAACCTCCTGCACCACGAGATCATATTCCCTCACCCGCCTCAGAGCGAGAAGATCAAGTCGATAATGGCTGTTTCCTCAATGATTGATGAATATGCCATCGAGGTCATCGCCATCGGCAACGGTACGGCATCCCGTGAGACGGAGGACTTCATCAAACGTGTCGGTATTCCGGAGAACGTCAAGGTGTTCACTGTCAGCGAGGACGGAGCGTCGATATATTCGGCCTCCGAGGTCGCGAGGCAGGAGTTTCCGGATGAGGATGTGACAGTCAGGGGAGCGGTGTCGATCGGCCGACGTCTGATGGATCCGCTTTCGGAGCTCGTCAAGATCGACCCTAAGTCATTGGGTGTGGGGCAGTACCAGCACGATGTGGATCAGAATCTGCTTCGGGAGAAACTGGACAACACCGTGGTCATCTGCGTGAACAGCGTCGGAGTGAATCTCAACACCGCCAGTCCTTACCTCTTGAGTTATGTCTCGGGCATCGGTCCGGCTTTGGCATCGAACATTGTGGAGTACCGCTCTTCGATCAAGGGCTTCTCCTCCAGAACCCAACTCCGTAAGGTCCCGAAACTCGGCCCGAAGGCTTTCGAGCAGTGCGCCGGCTTCCTTCGCATCCAGAACGCCGAGAATCCTCTCGACAACTCAGCCGTGCACCCAGAGTGCTATCACATCGTTGACAGGATGGCTTCTGACCTCGGAGTCAGCACCAAGGAACTGGTCGGAAATGAGGAGTTGATCAATAAGATCGATCCGTCGGCCTACGTGGAGGGTGAGTTCGGCCTTCCAACGATCAATGATATTCTGAAGGAATTGGCCAAGCCCGGCCGTGACCCTCGCCAGAGCGCCCAGGAATTCAGTTTCGCCGAGGATATCCACGAGATTGATGACCTCAAGCCAGGTATGGAACTGCCGGGAATCGTCACGAACGTGACCGCTTTCGGAGCCTTTGTTGACATTGGCATCCACGAGAACGGCCTAATCCACGTCTCCCAGATGCGTGGCCAGAAAGTGAAACTCCACCAAAAAGTCACCGTCAGCGTCCTCGATGTCGATCTCGACCGCAAACGCATCTCGCTCCGTCTTTTGACCGGAAAGTAAACCGTTCGGTCGTTGAGCTTGTGGTTCGATGAATCTCACCAACCATCGAATCACCCAAGTGAATAACTTAGTTAGCTGATTCTGCGGTCGCTGAGCTTGTCAAAGCATCGAAGCACCTCATAGTTCAATGATGTGCCGTCACGAACCTTAGCCACCCGCGGCTATAAGCGGGAGGGGCCCAGCCTCCGGCTGGGAGGGACGGAGCGCGAAGCGCGGAGGGTTCGTGACGGCATTTCACTGAAAAGGGATAATAACGGTAGGCAGGTGTCGAAATGTTAGTGAATATTTGAATATTATTTCTTTTCAAAAGAGAAATTTGATTATCTTTGTGGAAATGTAAGTATAACTAACAGATTACTCATATCCCGTATTATATTATGAGCGCGACAAGAAGTATATGTGACAACAAGGCGGTAGTTTATCTGCTGTCCGTATTGGCCATTGTGCTTTGGGGAATGTCCTACATCTGGAGCGACCGACTGATCGCCCTTGGAGTCCCGATTTCATATTTCGTCCCGTTAAGGATTTTTGTCGCCGGAATCATACTTCTTCTCTTCAACATCCTCACAAAGAACTTCCGCCTGATAGCCCGCAAAGATATCTGGAAATTTTTGCTGCTCGCTCTCTTTGAGCCACTTATCTACTTCTTCTGCGAGACCTACGGCATAAAAGAGACCGGCTCGCCGACCATCAGCGCGATGATCATCGCCTCAGTACCGATCTTCTCAGTAGGAGCCGGTGCCCTGTTCTTCAAAGAGCGTATCTCGATCCTGAACGGCTTCGGAATCGCCGTGACCCTGGCCGGCATCTGTCTGGTCCTTCTCAAGCAAGGAGGAGATGAAGGTGTGCCGCAGAATTTCATCCTCGGAGTCGTGCTCCTGATGATAGCCGTCTTCTCAGAGGTCGGCCACGCCTCCTTGACAAAACTTCTCGCCGACGGCTACAAGCCTCAGGTCATCGTGATGTACCAGTTCCTGATCGGAACCGTGTACTTCCTGCCGTTCTTCCTGACGAGAGGCATCGAGAATTTCGACGCGAGACTCGTCTCCTGGGAAGTCCTGGAACCTATCCTCTGTCTCGCTGTCCTCTGCTCCAGCCTTGCCTTCTCTCTGTGGGCCATGGCAATCAAGAAGTTAGGCGTGGGCAAGTCCAGCGTCTTCCTCGCCATGATGTGCGTAGCCACCGCCCTCGTCGCCGAAGTCATCGGCCGCGAGCACCTCTCCCTCTTCCAATGGCTCGGCGTCCTCATCGCCGTCCTCGGCATCGTCCTCTCCCAGTACTGCTGCACAAAGAAATCTGAAATTTAGTGCGGCCGCTAAAAAAGTATGATAAATCGTACTTACTCTTGCTGGCTTAAAGTTTTTTCTCTATTTTGGGCCAGTCTCCAATTGTATTCCGTGATAGATAATGTACGATAAGTCAACTTATACCAGTAATAATCTATAAACCCGACCTGATTATCAGCGAGTGGTGAGTAAGGTGTTAATTATCAAGGGAATAGTATATTGCCTTTGGCGGTTATTGACTAAAGACAGAGTACTAAAGTCTTGATTGTTAGTGCTTTATTTATCACGGTCGCTTCGACAGGCTCAGCGACCGGCTTGGGAAAGAAACAATAGTTGGCTTTGGGAAAATTACAACAGTTTCTTTATCTCTTCCTCGTCTGGCAGAAGTTCTTTCAAGCGTTCTTGGCTGGACTTGTAGGTGGCGACACCCATCGGTTTGGTGTAATCCTGAAGGACATACTCAACATAAGCACGGTCGGCATCCTTGCACAGAACGATTCCGACAGACGGATTTTCGCCTTCGATGCGTTCCTCATCGTCGAGGACTCGGAGATAGGCGGCTAGTTGACCGAGGTACGCCGGTTTGAAAGACCCTTTTTTGAGTTCAATTACGACCAGAGATCTCAGAACACGATTAAAGAATAGAAGATCCACCCAATGATCGTGTCCAAGCTTGTCGTAATGAACCTGATTGCCAAGATATGAGAAGCCACGTCCGAATGTCATGATAAAGTTCTTGATATTATGGACTATCTCGTTTTCTACCACATGTTCGTCTATGTCTTCGTCCCTTTCGCCCAGCTGCTCGACATTGATGTAGTCCAGCAGATATTCATCTTTGAACATCTGGATTGCCTGAAATGCCCGCTTATAGTCTGGAATGGTCACGCCAAAGTTATTCGGCATTTTGCCTTGATTATGGTAGGCATCCTCGGAAATCTTTCTCTCCAGGGCATCAACGGACAGGCTGAGATCGGCACAAAGCTGAATATAGAATTTTCGCTCCTCGACATCTTTCACCTTCGTGATAATTATGCAATGATGGGTAAAGCCTATACTCAAGAAGGCTGTCCACGGGAAGTTCGAGAAATTCGCCAGTTGTAACTGTCGAATTTTATTATTCTCAGAATCAGCAACCTGCAATTCGCCAGTCATGACTGGCGAAGTTGCTTCAAGCGACTTCCATTCTTCATAGAAAGCTCGCATTGACTTCAGGTTTGATGGAGAGAATCCTCTCAGCCCAGGTATCTCACGGCGCAACTGTTCGCTGATTGTCGCAATGGCTCCCTTTCCCCAGAAACCCTCGCGGCTATTGTATGAGATGAACCGTCCAATGCCATAGTACAAAGCCAGTTGCTCCTGATTCACACCCTTCAAAGCTTTCGCTTGGCTCTGCAGAATAGCGGTTTTTATCTGCTTGGCAGCATCATTGTATTGTGTGGAAAGTTTCTCTTTCATACTCGTCAATTAATAATTAGAATTATAGGTCGGTGAATGCCAGTGCCTGACCGGAAGGGGAGTCGGGGAGGAGACGGCTGTCGGCGATGACTTGTTTGCCGTTGAGGAACACACGATCGATGACACCACGAAGTGTTGTACCTTCATACGGTGACCAACCGCACTTGTAGGCGACATTTTTTACTGAATATTCCTGCTCAGGAACATTGCGAACCAAATCAGCGTGACTCTTGACGGAATATTCCTGCTCGGGATCGAGGATAACCAAGTCGGCGTAGTTGCCGACCTTCAGGTGGCCTCTGTCTTTTATTCCGAGGATTTCGGCCGGTCTCTCCGAGAAAGCTGAGGCGATTCGTGAAAGACTGATCATAGCCTCGTCATCGGCGTTTTTCCCTTCGTTGTACAAAGCCGCGGCTGTCAGCAGGGCCGAAAGTGACTGCTGGACTGAAGGCATGCCGGAAGGACATTTCAGATAGTTGTCCACTTTCTCTGAAAGCAGGTGAGGAGCGTGGTCGGAGCCTATGGTGTCGATTATGCCTTCCGCAAGACCTTTCCTCAGAGCCTCACGGTCAGAGGCCGACTTGATGGCCGGGTTGCATTTCACCTTCCCCTTCAACTTCTCATAGTCCTCGTCGCAGAACCATAGGTAATTCGCTGAGGTCTCAGCGGTTATATTCGGGTTGTGAATTTTGGCGGCGCGGATCATCTCCACCTCCTCGGCAGTCGAGACATGAAGCACGTGAAGCCGGGTGCCATATTCAATGGCCATCGCAAGAGCTTTGGCGGTGGAGCGGATGCAGGCCTTGCGGCTGCGGATCCGAGGATGCTCGCTGAAAGGAATATCCTCGCCGAACTTCGCCTTGGCGGCCTCCAGATTTGCCTTTATGATTCCCTCGTCCTCACTGTGGATCAGAATCGGCTTCCCTTGAATCCTGAACAAATCAGAAAGAGCCTCATTGTCGTCCACGAGCATATTCCCGGTGGAAGAGCCCATAAAGACTTTGATGCCACCGAACTCTGCGCCGTGGCCTTCGGCAAGATATTCCCGGATCATCGCCGCGTTGTCGTTTGTGGCCCCGATGTGGAATCCGTAGTTTGCCCACGAGCGTTCGCTGGCCCGGTTCAGCTTGTCTTGAAGAGTCTCCAAGTCGGTTGTCGGAGGCTTCGTGTTCGGCATATCGATGAAGGATGTGACTCCGCCGAGCAGGGCGGCCTTCGACTCGCTTTCGATGTCGGCTTTCCACTCCATACCAGGTTCCCGGAAATGCACGTGAGCGTCTATTCCGCCGGCCATCAGCACCTTGCCGTCCAAGTCAATGATCTCCGAGTCCGGGAAAGCCTGAACGGCAGCAGAGTCGTCCAGGTCGGAACCGCCACGGTGCCATATTCCCGCAATCCGCTCTCCATCAATGGCAAGGGCTCCCTTTTTGGTGGAAGCCCCTGTCACTATTGTCGCGTTGGTAAGTAAGATCCTTGCCATTGGTTATCCTTTACGATGAAACTTTCTGAATTTCAGGCGGATGACACCCCAGAACGCCTCTCCGAAGATTCCTCCGCTCATCTTGGACGTGCCAAGTTTGCGGTTCACGAATATGATCGGGACCTCCGCCAGCTCGAATCCCAGTTTCCAGGCCGTGTACTTCATCTCGATCTGGAATCCGTAGCCCTTCATCCTCACATCGTCCAGGTCGATTGTCTCCAAAGCCTTGCGGCTGTAGCACTTGAAGCCGGCCGTGCAGTCGTGGATCTTCATCCCAAGGACTGTCTTGACGTAGATTGACGCGAAGTAGGACATCAGAATCCTGCCGATCGGCCAGTTCACCACACTGATTCCGTCGCAGTAGCGGGAGCCGATGGCGACGCCTCCGCATTCCGCGCAGGCCTTGTAGAGTCTTGGCAGATCCTCCGGGTTGTGGGAGAAGTCAGCGTCCATCTCGAAGATGTAGTCGTAGCCGTTCTCCAAAGCCCATTTGAAGCCGGTGAGATACGCTGTGCCAAGCCCTAACTTGCCCGAGCGCTCGATCAGGAACAACCTCTCCGGGAATTCCGTCTGGACTTTCTTGACAATCGCGGCGGTCCCGTCAGGAGAGCCGTCATCAATAATCAACACATTGTACTCTCCTTCAAGCGAGAATACTTTTCTGACAATCGCTTCAATGTTCTCTTTCTCGTTGTAAGTCGGAATTATGACGACTTTCCTGTCCATAGTATAAAGTTATTATTTAGTTTTCATCATTTCCTTGACCGCAGCCTCAAGTTGCTTGTCTTCGCCCCTGAGGACGGATGCCGGGTCATTGTCAACCTTGATGTCTGGCTCAATCTGTTGGTTCTCAAGATATTTGCCTTCCTTGAGGCCGAATGAACCGACCTGAGGGATTCCAAATACCATACCATTAATCTGGGTCTCCCACCAAACGGCGGTCATAGTGCCCGGAACCGGCATTCCGATCAGTTTGCCTACTCCAAGAGTCCTGTACGTGTACGGGAATCCGCAGGCGTCAGAGTAGTTGTCCTCGCACATAAGCACGCAGGATGGTTTTCTCCATTTGTTGTACGGCTCGCTGCCGATGTACTGTCCCCTTGGCGTAAACCTTATATATTCCTTGCCGCTGAGGAAGGTCGCGAGGTCGTCGTGCAGCCATCCGCCGCCGTTGTGCCTTGTGTCAACCACAGCCGCGTCAGCCGCCCTGTACTTGCCGAGCAGTTTTGAATATACCGTCCTGAAGCTTGGCGAGTCCATTCCCTGGACGTGCGTGTAGCCCACTTTACCGCCTGACATCTTGTCCGTCATTTCCTCTCTCTGCTTCACCCACCTGCGGTACATAAGGGATGATTCTGAATATCCCGGCTCGATGAACAGCTCGACATCCTTCTTTCCTTTCTTCACAACGATGGCAACCTTCTTGCCGGCCTTGTTCCTGAGAAGACCGAACCAGCTCTCGCCAGCCTTTATCGGCTGTCCGTCAATGGATTCGATGATGTCTCCGGCCTTGATTTCTGAATCAGCGAGATTCAACGCACCGCCCGGAAGCACCTCGGCTATCTTCAGTCCATCGCCTTCGTAATCATAGTCATAAATGGCTCCCAGCCAACCCATTGTGAACTTTGAGCGTTGACTGTAGCGTGCTCCGGTGTGGGAGCCGTTCAGCTCTCCAAGCATCTCGGAGAGAAGATCCTGGAAGTCAAAGTTGTTGGCGATGTATGGCATAAACCGCTCGTAGTTCTTCTTGTAACCAGCCCAGTCGATTCCGTGGATCTGTGGATCGTAGAACTTCTCGTTCACCTGCTTCCAGACGTGGCCGAAGATGTAGTCCCTCTCGGCCTTAGGCTTGAACTCATAGTCTCCCGAGAACGAGATTGTGCTCGTCGCTCCGCTGGCGATCGTGATCTTCGTGATAGAGCTTCCTGTGAAAACATAGAGATCCTTGTCGTCGGCTGACGGTACCAATGAACCGTACACTCCCTTCTTGATCACTTTCACGTCACCTTTCTTGATGTCCATCTGGCAGAGGTCATAGCTCTTCTCCAACCTTGTGGTGTAGAATAACTTGGTTCCGTCCTGGGTGAGATAGAAGTCGCCGAGTCTTCCGGAGAAGCGTGTCAGGCGGGCTGTGCGGAACTCCCTGTTCTCCAGGTCAAGAACGAGTTTCTCAGGCTTCTCCGCCTGCTTGACAGAATCTTTCTTTTCCTTCTTCTCCTCTTTCTCGATCTTCTTCTCGGACTTGTCTCCGTCCTCAAGTGCCTTGGCGATCTCAGCGTCCTCCTTGTCCTGGTAGAACTTGGTCATCTCCTTTCCGTCGAAGAACATAATGTAGATGTCGCTCTCGGCTCCCCAGCTTCCGTGGCTGCGGTAACCGTCCTTGTCTGATTCCCAGGCCATCGCCTTGCCTTTGAGCGTCCATTTGAAGTTCCCGTCGGAATAGCCGCTTTGGGTCAGGTTCGTGATCTCGCCGCTCTCTATGTCGATCAACGCGATGTCGGAATTGTTCCATCCGCCGTTGATCTGGTAGTTGCTAAGGAGATATTTGCTGTCCGGGCTCCACTCGAAGCCCTGGTCGCCGTCAGCGTAGGAGTAATTCACGCCTTTAAGCAAAGACTTTTCCTTTCCGTCCTTGGTCGATTTGATGACCAGTTCGGTCCTGTCGCGCAGGAACGCCACCCATTTCCCGTCCGGAGAGACAACGGGCTGGAAGCATGTCTCGCTTTCCGATGTCACAAGCTCTTCCTTGAACTTGGTGGCATAGGTGAACCTCTTTTCCTTCTTGTCGGTCAGCGAAGTCTTGTATATTCCCCAATGACCGTTCCTTTCCGATGAATAGTAAAGCTCGCGTCCGTCCTTTGAGAAGCTGACGTTGCGCTCCTGCTCCGGTGTGTTGGTGATTCTCTTCGTGGTCTTGTAGTCGGCGGACGTGACGAAGACATCGCCTCTGATCACGACAGCGATCTCTTTTCCGTCAGGGGACACCGCCATAGAGGACGCTCCGGTCGAGAAGGTGAGATATTCAACATCATTCTCGGTCTCGTCCTTCGCCACGGTGATGTCGAGCTTCTTGGGCTCGCCGCCGTCCGTCATTGTGTATAGGTCTCCGTTCCAGGAGAAGCAGAGCGTGCCGTTGCCGGCCACGGAAAGGAATCTTACCGGGTTGTCCTTGAAATGTGTCAGCTGCTTAGGCTCTCCAGGATTCCCTGTTGAGGCTTTATAGACGTTCAAAGTCCTGTCAGCCTCCGAAATATAATAATATGTCTTTCCGTCAGCGGCGAAGACCGGATTCCTGTCCTCTCCGATGAATGATGTCAGTTTCGTGAATGTCCCGTCGCCGGTGACCCTGAACCTCTCACCCTGAGCCGAAGCTGGCTTATAGAGCCAGATGTCCCTTGTCACGGATGACTGGTGGTGCTTGCGGAGCGGATCCTCGTAGCCTTTGTAGTCTTCGTAGATGACCTCTCCTGAGTTGTTCACACTCATAGCCATGAGAGGCATTGAGGTTACAAGTTGAGGCCTGCCGGCTTTCTCGTCAACCTGCCAGACCTGCGGGCTGCCCGGGAATCCACCATAGACGGCGTCCTGCTGGATGTTTGCCTGGAACAGAACCCTGCCGCCGTCAAGCACGCAGAGAGGAGTCTCGTTACCCGGGTAATCTGTCAGTCTTCTCGGAACACCACCCTCGGCGGAAGTGATGAATATGTCCTTGGAGCCAGCCCTGTAGGAAGAGAACACGATCCTCTTCCCGTCCGGAGTCCAGAGGGGATCTGAGTCATAGGCTTGGTTCGTGGTGATCTGGAGTGCCCTTCCGCCGTTGACATCAACCGTGAAGATGTCGCCTTTGTAGCAGAACGCCACTTTCGTTCCGTCTGGGGAGATCGCGCTTTTCCTGAGCCATTTCGGCGTTTCCTGCGCTGTCATGGCCGTGGCTGTCGCCATGACAGCCGCAGCCAGAATCAATGTTCTTCTTAAGGTCATATTCATTGATATTAATTAATATGAGAGCCGCCCGGGCGACTATTTGACAAAAGTATCAATTTTTACCGATATTTTACTATTTTTGTGACTGCGAAAATGCTAAAATTAATATTCTATAAATATTATGAACAGAATCGATTGTTTTGTCCCGTTCGTGAGCGATGAGCAGGTGGCTGTGACCGCCGCGAACCTCCGCGCCGAGTCCGAGGTCGCCAAGGTTGAGTTTCTTGACGCGGCCATATTCAAAAGCACAACCGGCATCAGGAAGATTGCCGAGTCCGCGGCCGCTCCTTTCACAATGATTTACACCAAGACGACGGAACTCAGTTTCGGCCAGTTCGCCCTTGAGCGCTTCCTTTCAATCGCCGAGGATTCCTCCGCCGCCATGGTATATGCCGACCATTTCAACGAGGTGGACGGCAACCGCGCCTTCGCTCCGGTGATCGACTGCCAGGAGGGCGCGCTCCGCGATGACTTCGATTTCGGCTCTGTGCTGATCTACAGAACCTCCGCGTTGAAGGAAGCCGTCGCCAGAATGGACGTTGACTATGAATATGCCGGCCTCTATGACCTGCGCCTCAAAGTCTCCCAGAGGGGAAGCCTTGTCCACATCAATGAATATCTCTACTACGAGATCGAGACGGACACCCGTAAGTCCGGCGAGAAACTCTTCGACTATGTGGATCCGAAGAACCGTGCTGTCCAGATTGAGATGGAAAAGGCTTGTACCCAGCATCTTAAGGATGTCGGAGGTTACCTTGAACCGAAATTCAAGCATATCGAGTTCTCTGACGATACCTTTGAATATGAAGCATCTGTCGTCATTCCTTGCAAAAACAGGGTCCGCACTATAGGTGACGCGTTGAATTCCGCCCTGAATCAGAAGACCACATTTAAATACAATGTGATCGTGGTCGATGACAACTCCACTGACGGAACCGTTGATGTCATCAAGAAGTTCATCGATGACCCTAAGCTCGTCTATATCGCGCAGGACAAGAGCTATCACGCCATCGGAGGCAACTGGAACGCCGCCCTGCACCATCCTAAGTGTGGTAAATTCGCCATCCAGCTGGATTCTGACGATGTCTATTATGATGAGAACACCGTCCAGAAGTTCGTGGACGCTTTCTATGCCCAGAACTGCGCCATGGTTGTCGGTACCTATAGAATGACGAATTTCCAGATGGAGACTCTGCCTCCTGGAATCATCGATCATCGTGAGTGGACTCCGGAGAATGGCCGTAACAACGCTCTGCGCATAAATGGTCTTGGCGCTCCGCGCGGATTCTACGTTCCGATGCTTCGTACGATCAACTTCCCTACGACGAAGTATGGGGAGGACTATGCGGTGGGTCTTCGCGTCTCCAGAGAGTACCAGATAGGCCGAATCTACGATGTTGTCTATAATTGTCGCCGTTGGGACGATAATTCCGACGCTTCGCTCGATATCGACAAAGTAAACGCTAACAACCTGTATAAGGACAGGATACGTACTTGGGAGCTGCAGGCGAGAATAAAAATGAATAAAAAAAGTTAAAAATTTTTCAGAAAAAGTTTGCAGGTTCAAAAATAATGTCTACCTTTGCATTCCCGTTCGGAACGAAACACAAACGATCTGAACAGGAATGCAAACAAGTTCATTGAAAAGACTGAAGGAAGTACAACAAGTACCGAGAACGAAATGAGAGCGTTGATTCTTTTTTTTAGAAGAATGAAGTTGTCGGGGTCGAACTGGAAATATGTGTATTATACAAAGAAGAGTTTGATCCTGGCTCAGGATGAACGCTAGCGGCAGGCTTAACACATGCAAGTCGAGGGGCAGCGCGGGATAGCAATATCCTGGCGGCGACCGGCGGAAGGGTGCGTAACGCGTGAGCGACATGCCCGTTGCCCGGGGACAACCGGTGGAAACGCCGACTAATCCCCGATGGGATACGATGCTTCATGGCATTGTATTGAAAGTTACGGCGGCGACGGATTGGCTCGCGTCCGATTAGCTTGTTGGCGGGGTAACGGCCCACCAAGGCTACGATCGGTAGGGGTTCTGAGAGGAAGGCCCCCCACAATGGGACTGAGACACGGCCCATACTCCTACGGGAGGCAGCAGTGAGGAATATTGGTCAATGGGCGGAAGCCTGAACCAGCCATGCCGCGTGCGGGAAGGAGGCCCTATGGGCTGTGAACCGCTTTTGCCTGGGGGCAATAAGGGCGTCGCGCACGTCCGATGAGAGTACCAGGCGAATAAGCATCGGCTAACTCCGTGCCAGCAGCCGCGGTAATACGGGGGATGCGAGCGTTATCCGGATTCATTGGGTTTAAAGGGTGCGTAGGCTGTGCGTCAAGTCGGGGGTGAAATTCCGGTGCTCAACACCGGGGCTGCCCTTGATACTGTCGCGCTGGAGTGCGGATGCCGCCGGAGGAATGAGTGGTGTAGCGGTGAAATGCTTAGATATCACTCAGAACACCGATTGCGAAGGCATCTGGCGAATCCGTAACTGACGCTGAGGCACGAAAGCGTGGGGATAGAACAGGATTAGATACCCTGGTATTCCACGCCGTAAACGATGATGGCTAACCGCCGGCGACACACTGTCGGTGGCCAAGCGAAAGCGATAAGCCATCCACCTGGGGAGTACGTCGGCAACGATGAAACTCAAAGGAATTGACGGGGGCCCGCACAAGCGGAGGAACATGTGGTTTAATTCGATGATACGCGAGGAACCTTACCCGGGCTCGAACGGCACCTGGATCACCCAGAGATGGGCGAGTCTTCGGACAGGTGTCGAGGTGCTGCATGGTTGTCGTCAGCTCGTGCCGTGAGGTGTCGGCTCAAGTGCCATAACGAGCGCAACCCTTGCCGCCAGTTGCCATCAGGTGATGCTGGGCACTCTGGCGGGACTGCCACCGCAAGGTGTGAGGAGGGGGGGGATGACGTCAAATCAGCACGGCCCTTACGTCCGGGGCGACACACGTGTTACAATGGCGGCCACAGAGGGAAGCTACCCCGCGAGGGGATGCGGATCTCGAAAAGCCGTCCCAGTTCGGACTGGAGTCTGCAACCCGACTCCACGAAGTTGGATTCGCTAGTAATCGCGCATCAGCCATGGCGCGGTGAATACGTTCCCGGGCCTTGTACACACCGCCCGTCAAGCCATGGAAGCCGCGGGCGCCTGAAGTCCGTGACCGGAAGGAGCGGCCTAGGGCGAAAGTGGTAACTGGGGCTAAGTCGTAACAAGGTAGCCGTACCGGAAGGTGTGGCTGGAACACCTCCTTTTTGGGGTTTTGCTCCGACAGCGGAAGACGCTCTGTACAGGGTTTCGAGATATCGGAAAAGATGTATTTCCTGAGGTCTTTTTGACATAAAGCGGTCAGTCCGCCGCGCGCAAGGGACACGAAGTTCATTGACAATACTGAGAGATTACAACGAGGTAAGTGAAAAGAAAAAAGGATTAGCCGAAATAGAGATAGAATAGGTTGATACAATTTCACAACAACGAAAGATTCACAGAGGAAGAGAAGTCAGAGCGCACGGAGGATGCCTTGGCTTCGGCAGGCGAAGAAGGACGCGGTAAGCTGCGAAAAGGTCCGGGGACCCGCAAACGGGGCTTGATCCGGACGTGTCCGAATGGGGCAACCCGCACGGCTGAAGGCCGTGCACCAGACTGTGTCTGGGGCGAACCCGGGGAACTGAAACATCTTAGTACCCGGAGGAGGAGAAAGAAAGAGTCGATTCCCCTAGTAGTGGCGATCGAAGAGGGAAGAGCCTAAACCGTCGTGTTCACGGACATGGCGGGGTTGTAGGACCGGAGATATGGACTGCCTCACGAACCGGAATTTTCTGGAAAGTGAAGGCGCAGAGGGTGACACCCCCGTACGGGCAAGGCGGGGCAGTCCTATCCGGCACCTGAGTAGGGCGGGGCACGTGGAATCCTGTCCGAACCCGCGGGGACCATCCCGCAAGGCTAAAGACTGCCGAAGACCGATAGCGGACCAGTACCGTGAGGGAAAGGTGGGAAGCACCCCGGGAAGGGGAGTGAAATAGAACCTGAAACCGTGCGCTTGCAAGCGGTCGGAGCACCGGTGACGGTGTGACGGCGTGCCTTTTGCATAATGAGCCTACGAGTTGCGTCAGTCCGGCGAGGCTAAGCCCTTCAGGGGCGGAGCCGGAGCGAGAGCGAGTCTGAACAGGGCGTTCAGTCGGGCTGAGCAGACGCGAAACCTAGTGATCTACCCTTGTCCAGGGTGAAGCGCCGTAACAGGCGCTGGAGGCCCGAACCAGTTTCCGTTGAAAAGGGCTTGGATGAGATGAGGGTAGGAGTGAAAGGCCAATCAAACTGGGAGATAGCTCGTACTCCCCGAAATGTCTTTAGGGACAGCCTCGTCGGTTTCCTTCATGAGGTAGAGCTACCGATTGGAAGCGAGGGCTTCGCCGCCTATCAATTCCAGACGAACTCCGAATGCGTGAAGGTTCTACGACGGGAGTGAGTCGTCGGGTGCTAATATCCGGCGGCGAGAGGGTAAGAGCCCAGACCTCCGGCCAAGGCCCCCAAGAGCGGTCTAAGTTGAGACAGAACGAAGTGGCGCCGCAGAGACAGCCAGGATGTTAGCTTGGAAGCAGCTATTCATTCAAAGAGTGCGTAACAGCTCACTGGTCGAGCGGAGCCGCGTGGATGATGATCGGGCATCAAGACCGCCGCCGAAGCCGAGGACGGCTGGCGCGAGTCAGTCGTGGTAGGGGAGCATTCCGGTCGGCGCGGAAGGGAAGTCGCGAGGCTTCCTGGAGCGTCCGGAAAAGAAAAAATGTAGGCATGAGTAACGACAAGGGGCGTAGAAAACGCCCCCGCCGAAAACCTGGTTTCCGGGGCCACGCTAAACGGCCCCGGGTGAGCCGGGAGCTAACGGTAAGCCGAGAGGCGATCCGGATGCACACGCGGTTAATATTCCGCGGCCGGCCCGTCGGGCGATGTCGCGACCGAGAAGTGAAACCTCCGCGCGGAGACGGAATTCCGCGTTGAAGGCCGTAGGGGAGACCCGAAAGCCGACAGTACGGCGAGCCTCCGGGCGAGCCGACAGCGAGGGTAACCATGCTCGCGAGAAAAGCGACTGGCGCTAAGAGACGGGCCGCCCGTACCGTAAACCGACACAGGTGGGTGGGGAGAGTATCCTGAGGCGCTCGAGTGAATCACGGCCAAGGAACTGGCAAATTGACCCCGTAACTTAGGGATAAGGGGTCCCGCGGCGACGCGGGCGCAGAGAAATGGCCCAGGCGACTGTTTACCAAAAACATATGGCTATGCGAAATCGTTAAGATGACGAATATGGCCTGACACCTGCCCGGTGCCGGAAGGTTAAGAGGGGGGTCACCGAAAGGGAAGCCCTGAATTGAAGCCCCGTAAACGGCGGCCGTAACTATAACGGTCCTAAGGTAGCGAAATTCCTTGTCGGGTAAGTTCCGACCTGCACGAATGGTGTAACGATCTGGGCGCTGTCTCAGCCGTGAGCTCGGTGAAATTGTAGTGACGGTGAAGATGCCGTCTACCCGCAACGGGACGAAAAGACCCCGTGAACCTTTACTATAGCTTAGCGCTGATCTTGGACGTCGGATGTGTAGCATAGGTGGGAGGCTTCGAGGCGCGGCCGCCAGGTCGCGATTAGCCGCCAAATGAAATACCACCCTTCCGTCGTCTGGGGTCTAACTTCGCGAGAAGCGACACCGCTTGGTGGGTAGTTTGACTGGGGTGGTCGCCTCCAAAAGAGTAACGGAGGCTTCCCAAGGTCCGCTCAGGACGAATGGCAACCGTCCGCAGAGTGCAGTGGCATAAGCGGGCTTGACTGGGAGACAAACAGGTCGAGCAGGTACGAAAGTAGGGCAAAGTGATCCGGCGGTTCCCCATGGGAGGGCCGTCGCTCATAGGACAAAAGGTACTCCGGGGATAACAGGCTGATCGCTCCCAAGAGCTCAAATCGACGGAGCGGTTTGGCACCTCGATGTCGGCTCGTCACATCCTGGGGCTGGAGCAGGTTCCAAGGGTTCGGCTGTTCGCCGATTAAAGTGGCACGCGAGCTGGGTTCAGAACGTCGTGAGACAGTTCGGTCTCTATCTGTTGTGGGCGTTGGAAGTCTGCGGAGGTCTGGCCTTAGTACGAGAGGACCGGGTCGGACGAACCTCTGGTCAACCGGTTGCGGCGCCAGCCGCACCGCCGGGTATCCACGTTCGGTCAGGATAAGCGCTGAAAGCATCTAAGCGCGAAGCCGTCTCCAAGATGAGACTTCCTTAGAGGGTCGTCGTAGACCACGACGTCGATAGGCGGGAGGTGCAAGGGCCGCGAGGCTCTCAGCCGACCCGTACTAATAGCCCGAAATCTTCCGTGTGGAAGTGAGTTGAGTCTTGTTGTGATCTCTCAAGTGATATTCGCGGTGGCTTTAGCCGCGGGGTCCCACCTCTTCCCATACCGAACAGAGCAGTTAAGCCCGCGCGCGCCGATGGTACTGACACACCAGTTGGGAGAGTAGGTCGCCGCCGTACTTCGGGGAGCCCCGACGTCATGCGACGTCGGGGCTTCTTTCTTTGTGTGCGCGGGGCACGCCTTGGCCGCGCCCGCCGGGACGCCGTCCGCCTCACCAGCGGCACGCCCACTCCGCCAGTGCGGCGGCTTTCTAAGGGTGTCGCCGTTGCGTCTCTGTGCTGTCCCAGTCCGTTTCCCCAACCGTCTCATAATCATTAGTTGGGGCTCCACCCTTTGATGTTCAGTCGCTTACGGAATGCTGCTAGTCAAATCTGACTGGCAGCATTTTGCTGTTTCCTGTCTTTCACACGTTTACTGATCACGCCTGAATTAACTTTGTATCCACGTTTACATACACGTTTCCTTACGTGCAGCCTCTCTGTCTTACTATCAACTCTATAGGCTATGTACGCTTGCCGATGTATATAAATTGCATGCAAATTGTTCACTCTTAAATAATTGTATCTATGTTGAAAATCTCTAAGGACGGAGTCTCCGTCATAGCTGTGCTTGACAGGCGCAGAGCAAAGAAATCAGGTGTGTTCCCAGTCAAGATTGAGGTTGTTTACAACCGTATCCAAAAGTACTACCCAACAGGAGTCGATCTCCCTGCCTCAGAGTGGAAGCGGATATCCTACTCTAAGCGCATGCCCGATTGCCACACTGACATCATCACGAAATTCAATCAGATAAGCGCCGAAGTTGAAGCTTTACTTGAGAAAGGTGCGTTTTCATTTGAGACTTTGGAGGCCAGATTAGGTAAACCCGTTGACAAGACGTTAAACGCAGCGCTCGAGTCAATGATGGACAAATTTCTAGGTGAGGAGAGGATAAACTCCTACTATCGCTGCCGTACGACTCTGAAAAATGTAGAACGGTTCGCCGGTAAGGAAATCTTGTTCAGTAAGTTGTCTGTTTCATGGTTTAACGCTTTCGAGAGTTTCCTCAAGAAAGAGAACAAGGCGATGACCACAATCTGCATCTACATGAAAACCCTCCGTTGTGTTATGAACGATGCCGCGGCCGCTGGCTTGGTCAAGGAATCAATGTTTCCGTTCGGCCGTGGCAAGTACATAATTCCCAAAGGCAGTTCCAGAAGCCTCGCCCTCTCGTACGATTATATTCGTAAAATAGTCGCCTACAAAGGCACCGCGTCCAGGGAGCGCTACCGCGACCTATGGCTCTTCTCCTACCTTTGCAACGGCATCAATTTCCGCGACATGCTATTCCTTAAATATAAGAATATAATAGACGGTGAGATCTGTTTCCTTCGTTCCAAGACTGCTCGTGCCTATGGCGGATCAAAGATTATCCGTGCCGTGATCACTCCTGAGATGATGGACATTCTCCGCCGCTGGGGCAATCCATACGACGGCAATCCCGAAACCCTCCTGTTTGACTATGCCGAAGGTGCCACTGACATGCTTTCCATCTCCAACACCGTCCGTAAAGTCATCAGCATGTGCAACAACGCCTTGAAGAAAATAGCCGAGGAGTTGGGAATACCACCGTTCACAACCTATTCAGCCAGACACAGTTTCGCCACAGTTCTCCTTCGTCAGGGCGTGGATCTCACATTTATATCGGAATCTCTCGGCCACTCCAGTCTCTTGGTCACCGAGCACTATCTTGGCGGTTCAGACCGTCTGGACAGAATGCGCAACGCCCGTCTCCTGACCAATTTCTAGAATATCTCATTCTTGCCTCGCTGAGCCAAACAAGTCTAACCCTTACATAAACATAATGATTGAGGCCGTTGGCTTCTCCGCCACCGGCCTCTTTTTTTGCAGTCGCTCGTTGATTGGAATGCCGAGAACCACCATTCCCTTGTTTGGTAGTCTGCCGCGTTTTGTTCCAGACAACCTGTTATTATACTAAGATATTCCAGACTCCATTACGCTTCGCGCCGTCTCTCTGGATTATCCCTTTGCTTTTAAGGCTTGACAGGATGCGCTCGGCTTGTCTGGGTTTCAGTCCTATCTTATCCGATAATTTGACCGCCGTGATCCGCCTGTCTGCCCTTATGAACCCTAACGCTTGAATCTCACTCTCGCTGAGGTTGTACTCAGCACCGATTTCATAGAGAGATTTCCCTTGGTGCTCCATGAGAGTGTCAAGTATCTCTTGAAGCATAAAATCAATGAATGGCTGGCAGTCCCCCTTTGACGAACTTTGGGATATTGCCTGATAATAGTCATGCTGGTGCGAATAGACCATATTCTCAACCGGAAGGTGTTCGAATATCGGGTTTATCTTCCCGAGAATGAGTGATTGCCATAGTCTCCCAGTCCTGCCGTTGCCGTCCGAGAATGGGTGGATGAATTCAAACTCATAATGGAATACACAACTTCGTATAAGTAGATGATCGGACGATGACCGCAGCCACTCGAACAAATCATCCATCAAATCCTTTACCCTTTCAGCCGGCGGTGCGATGTGTATGATATTCGTTCCATCAAAGACTCCCACACCATTTTTCCTGAATATTCCGGCATCATCAAGCAGGCCGCACATCATTGTATAATGAGCCTTTAGAAGATCCTCTATCGAAAATGGGTTGAGTGTGTTGTATAATTCGTATGTTTTGAGAGCGTTCTTTACTTCAAGAATCTGCCTTTGCGGGGCGATTACTGTTTTCCCCTCCAGGATAGCTGTCACATCGCCTTCCGAAAGAGTATTGCCTTCAATCGCCAATGAAGAATGCACCGTCTTCACGCGATTCGCTTTTCGCAACCTTAACGAATCACTTTGCTCCATTCGTATCGAATAGCGCTCTATTTGTGCGGAGATCTCCGCTATGAGATTGATGGCTTTTGCGGAGACTGTGAAAGGTGGAGTGTACATTTGTTCCCGTGTTATTCCGTCATTTATTCCGTCATTTATTCCGTCATCCACTTCATCGGTCATGGCGTCCGTTATGATAGACGTCTATTTATCAGTCGGTCTCTGGCTACTGCACCGCACAGAGCCTACCGAAGTGTTGAAGAGCCTGACACCTCCAAAGGTAGTGAATAATTCCGTCATTTCCGCATGCAAAGTGCATGTCGGAGGCGGGTTTTGCTTATGAATATGTCCGTTCCGGAAGCTTGTGACGTGGATTCCCGTGAGAAATGGGATGTCACTCTTAGTAATAAATATGTTTTACGGCACCCACCAAGGTGGTACTCCATAACACAACGACAAATATATGGGTTTAATTTTTCATAAACAAGATTTTTCATAAAGAAATTGCCGGAAAACTGAAAAAAAAGCATTTGTCACTAAGAGTGATAATGACGATGGATTAGATGTCCAATGGGACTAAGGAAGAGCGATGGGTGCTCTTGTATTTTAATTGATGATAGCTATAAACATTTAAGTTCAATCTATACATTTTTATTTTTTTTGTTATGAACAAAAAGTTGATCAATTCTTTCCTGCTTGGAGCCACATTGGTTCTCTCAGCGGGTGCTTTCGTGTCCTGTCAGGACTATGAAAGCGACATCAACGACCTTACCGATCGCGTGAGTGCAGTCGAGAAGGTGTCTAAGGAATTGCAGGCCCTCATTCAGAAGGGGTCTGTGATCACTAATGTGGAGTCTAGCGCGAAAGGTGTCAAAGTGACATTGAGCAGCGGCGAGACATTCGAGATTACCAACGGTACCAATGGCGCCGATGGTAAGGATGGTAAGCCGGGAAGCGTGGTGACAATCGGTTCGGATGGTTACTGGTACATTGATGGTGTCAAGACCGAGTACAAGGCCCAGGGTGAGAAGGGCGAAAAAGGTGACCAAGGTGAGACCGGCCCCCAGGGACCTCAAGGCCCGGAAGGCGAGGATGGCAAGGATGCCACTGGCATCTACTACTATCCTGGCACAGAAGGCGCAGAGAATGGTTTCTGGGTAAAGGTTACCGTTGTCGGAGGCAATGAGACAAAGGAAGTGACCACCTTGAGGTGGGCTCCAAAGGAGGAAGACCGCATTGGAGTTGTTTGGACTGACGGCCAGCTTAAGCTGACTAACGTCAAGGGTTATGATGGTACTCTTACGATTGACCTTAATACCTATCTTAAGGCTCTTGTCTTTAAGCCGGAGATGGTGCTTGACGGTCAGAACGCGATGGAGTACATCTACATCCCTTACGAGCCGATGACCTTGGGTCCTAAGGAGGAAGGTTTGAAGCATGCCCACATGCGTCACACCGCTGCTGGCTGGACCACGGTTGAGAATACCTATTCCGTAGGTGCCACGACAAGTCATGAGGGTCTTGCTTATCTTAACCCTACCTATGACAAGCTTTACAGCCTTGATCCTTCAAACGCGATTGTGCCTGATTACACACAGAGGAATCTCGGGACAGTGTCGCAGGATCCTGATTTCGTGAAGACAAGAGTTGCTTCCGTGCCTAACTATGCGACCAATCCTGCCGCTTCCAAGCCTACAGCAACTTTCCTTGATGTGAAGGACGGCATCATGCATGTCGGCATCACTATGCAAGGTGAAAAGGTAATGACTCAGGAAGAGGCCAGCCCTTATCATGCCTTCGATTTCTATCCTCACGAGAAAGACAACGGCAAGATTACTGACCTCGCCGTCACCGCTCCGTTGGGAGAGGGCAAGGAGACAATCACCTCGACCTGGGCTTCTGTCTATGCCTCTCAGATGGTGTTCGAGAGCCTTGCCTACACCACTTTTGCCAAGCAGTACACCTACATTGACCCTGAGCATGAGTACTCTTCCTGGAAGTGGGACGCCACCAAGAAGAAATTCGTACAGAACACAAGTGAGCCGGGCAAGCTTCTTGGCTATGGTGATGATCCTCACAAGGCTCCGGTGGAAGGCGGTATGCATCTTTATCATAGTGTTCACGAGGCCGCTCAGATGGTGGCCACTCTTGAACTTCAGTACGACAGCGAGGTGGGTATCAACCTTAACAAACTCGTTGAAGCTGATGTCATCTTCAACTCCTGCCGCTCTTGGAATGACCGCAAGATCAAGACTCGCACCGAGGCTCAGCTTAAGGATCTTGGAATGAAGTTCAATTTCGTTCAGGTTCCTTACTCTGTTGGTGAGAATGGAACGGAACAGACCCAGAACCACAGCCTTCTTAAGAATAGGGCTGACGGCACTTACATCGTTGCCTGTGGTGTCAAGTCAAACAGCGACACCGATCCTCTTGCCTGCGAGCCGGATGAGACCAAGGTAGGCAAGAACGCTCCGAAGTCGATCGTCGGCAGAACTCCGCTTATCCGCGTAGAACTTAAGGACACTGTCAACAACAAGATTGTCGAGGAAGGTTACATCAAGTTCATCATAGTTGAGCCTGAGAGACCTATCATCACCAAGGTATTCGACCTGGGCTACTTCTACTACAAGTGTACAGAGCAGTTCCAGCCAACCACTTGGCACGCCATAGAGCAGAAAGTCCTTGACGAAGCTGTTGACATGGGTAAGGAGACTTTCAATGTTCTCTATGAGGCTGTGAAGTACCCGCACGTGATTGATCTGTCTGACATCGATTTGCCGATTGACCCTAATGATCCTATCTTTGAGTTCGCTCAGTGGGTTCCAACAGGTAAAGTCGACATTTATGGTCAGCCAATATTCAAGCTTGCTGACAAGAAGATTGGTCATATCTTTGAGTACAAGGAGCCTGATTCCGAGACAACCAACATGTTTGGTATTTACCTTAGCCGCGAAGACTTCGTGAACTGTGTGAACGACAAGACATATCCTGTTGTTGAGGAGGTAAGGTACATTAAGTTCATCCCAAGGAAGGGGCTGGGCAACACCAACTTCAACCGTGAGCCAGTCTATCTCCCGGTAAAGATTACATTCGCTTATCCTAAGGGTGTGATGGCCAACAAGATTCCTAGCTACTGGTATGCTGATGGCAGCTTCAATCCTGCTAATACCATTAATGAGGCTAAGGACTTGAAGAATATCCATGGCAATGTTGAGGTTCCTGGTAATGAGGTTGACGTAAAGGTTGCAAATTGTGACTTTAACGTTTATCTTGATGAGCGTTTTGCCAATACTACTGTTGGACATGCTGAGCAGCCTCAATGGGGGGTTTGTTTAAGTACTGTTTGGCAGCCTGATTACTTCTGCTTCTACGATCCAGCCAGTGACTGCAACAAAACGCCTGATAATGCTCCAACTTTCACTATCCAGCCTGATGCTCACATACCATCTATGGATTGGAATCTCCCGGATAATTTCCCTACATTTGTACAGAATGATTTAGTTTATGTTTACTATTTCACAGTTGCTAATAACAGGACGGTTAGAGGTGAAAGTGGTCATGAGTATAAACTTAGTGTTGAAAATAAAGTTGCAAACAATCCAGTAATGTTATATTCTGACAAAGCTAAGGATCTCGACCCTAAAGCCACGTCTGACTTCGAGTACAAGAATACAGTCCTTAAAGCAGATGGAGAAGAAATTGCTGAAATAAAGTATCATTATAGCCCTACTGAGGTAGGATCGCCTGCATCAAGGCTTCATGAAGCTTACATTCAGGTGAACAATCAGTCAAATGCTGCGAAGGATCTTCTTAACCTACCTAAGGATAAGATTAAACTTTCAACTGCTGATTCTCCAGAAGTTCTTAAGTTCTTCGATGACACATTCGAAGCTAATGTCGGAGTTGCTGTCTTCAATAAGGAGTGTGGCGCTTACATGCCGCTGAAGGACAACACCTTCAAGGTTGAGCTGCTGAAGCCAGTTTATGTTGAGCCTAAAGGACCTGCTATTTTTACGGATGCAGTAGACAACGGAACCACCGTTAATCTGTGGGATCTTGTTAGGTTCTATGACTGGAGAGCTTCTTCTGCTAACGGAAATCAGTATAGATTTGAGTCCCATAAACCATATGATCTTTATAAGTATTATGGAGTAGATGGTATTTGGGTTAACCCTTGTGAAATCGAGACTAACCTTTCAGGAGAGTTCAAGTCTCTTAAGGAGTATTCCCTCGGTGTTGAATTCCAGGTTTACGATTCTAAAAAACAACGAATTGACCAAAATATGTGGGTCGGTTATCCACAGAATAAGGAGACATTTACTTATCCACTGTGCAAGCCTGAGAATAAGAGTGCGAATTATCCTTATATTGTTTATCACAACAATACTGCGACAGTGATCAATTTCGACATCAGGATTCCTGTCAGAATCCACCACAAGTGGAGCCAGAAAGACCTGGTCGTTTGGGTTGATGGTTCTGTTAACAGGACTGTAGGCAATTAGTTCATAATTGATTAATCTATCGATTTCCCCGGTTTGCGAAAACGAGCCGGGGATTTTTTCTTCTAAGGCCTTGACTTCCATGCTAATGACACTAATCATAAACTGATGATGAGAAAGATCATTATGTTTTGGCTGTGTGCGCTTCTCGGCTTTACCGCCGTGTCCGCAGCCACACGAAAGGATGACCGGCAGGCCATTCCTACTATCAAGTCCGTCGCCGTGGAGTTCAGTCCCGAATGGACTGTTCAGATTCTTGGCGGAGGAGCCTACACATTAGGGGAGGCGGATTTCGCTGACCTTCTTTCTCCTGCCGCCCAATTGTCGGTCGGCTACAGGTTCAGCAGGTTGTTGGGGGCAAGGATTTCCTTCAGCGGCTGGCAGGCCAAAGGACGATACAACTATCCTTACCTCAACTATCAATGGAACTATCTGCTGACAAGCTCGGAGGTTGTCTTGGATGTCACTTCCATCCTGGCTGGCTGGCGTTGCGATCGTCTTTTCAGTCTTAATCTCTTTGTGGGAGGCGGTGTAGCCGCCGGCTTCAGGAATGTCGATGCGGCGCGCATGTGTAGGGACAAAGCTGATTTCCACGGTTTTGAGAAGTTGTGGACAGGGACAAGGGCTTTCTGGGGTGCACGTGGTGGCTTAGAGATCGATGTCCGTCTTGCACGCCGTCTGTCCCTTTGTCTTCAGTCGGATGCGATGATGTTCCCGGACGATTTCAATTCCAAGGTTGGTAAAGATGATGCGTTCGACTGGCAGTTCAACTGCCTTTTGGGAGTAAGATTCCGTTTTGGTCGATAGCCGGAACAACCTGATGTGCCATGCTATAAATTTACAATGTCAATTAATCTTTAATCAGTATGAGAAATTATTTCAAGTCGGGCTTCCGCTTCGTCACCGCCGCATTCATTACTTTGTCGGCGTTGGTGTCGTGTACCGACTATCAGGACGAGATCAACAATCTCGGCAAACTCTATGAAGACCACGAGCAGCGCCTTAAGAACCTCGAGACGTTGACTGATCATTTTAGTTCGCAACTTAAGAGTCTGGCTGCCCTTGTCAATGCTATGGAGGGAGGAGACTACATCAAGTCTGTTGTCCCTGTTGAGAATGGCTACACAATCTATTTCAACAAACAGTCTCCGGTCACCATCACCAATGGTAAGAATGGCAGTGATGGCGCTGACGGGAAAACGCCTGATGTCTCGATCAGGAAGGACGCTGATGGATTTTACTATTGGACTTTGAACGGAGAGTGGATCTTGTCCGGTGGTCAGAAAGTCCGAGCCAATGGTGTTGACGGAGAGAAGGGCGACAAGGGCGATAAGGGTGACCAGGGGGATAAAGGTGATAAGGGCGACAAAGGTGATTCCGGGACTGTCGGTGCCGTCCCTTTGCTGCGTATTAATGCGTCCACCAATGAGTGGGAGGTCTCTGCTGACGGAGGAAAGACTTGGACCACCACCGGAACCAAAGCGACTGGCCCGAAAGGTGACCCTGGGGAGAAGGGTGACAAGGGCGATAAAGGCGATGGAGCCAGCGGTCTGTTCGCTGACGTAAAACTCTCCGAAGACGGGAAAACCTTGATTCTGACAATGACGGATGGCACCGTCTATAATATTCCTATCGCTCAGAAGGAAGATGAGCCGGTTGAGCCGGAGGAGAAATACATCTGGGTAGGAGGCAATACGATTGACTCCAACAACGCTTCCAGCGTCGGAGGAACCTGGCTCAAGAAGGGAAAGGTTTCGTACGATTTTGAGACCAAGATTCTCACACTCGAAAATGTGGAGATAGAGACCACTCTCAACAATGTCGGCATCAAGTCGGAGGTGTCCGGGTTAACAATCAATGTGATAGGTAATTGCTCGATCAAGTCTTACGCTACTGCTGTCAGTGCCTTCGCTCCAATGACGATAACCGGTGCGGGTGTCCTTAAGCTCGAGGGTTCTTCGGCTGGTATAATGATGCAGACCGGATCTTCAGTCACCATTTCCGACGTGGATGTCAGGGTGAAGGGTGCCTGGGGAATCACCAGCCGTCAGGGTCTTGACGGCTATCTTAAGGTCGAGGGAACGAAGACTTATCTTTCGGCGGAAGGAACTTCCGGTTCGATCGCCGATATTGGTGGCCTTGGACTTGACGGGTGCAAGATCACCGTGCCTGAGAGCGCTGTCTTTGACTCTTTCTCCGGCTCAGTAGTCGTTGGCGAGGATGTAGTGAAGACTCTTGTGGAGATCAAGAGTGTGTACGACCTCTCCATCGGAGGAGAGAAAGTCTCCGCTGACAACGCCGCAAGCATCACCGGTCCGTGGCTGAAGGGTGGCAGCGTCTCCTATGAGGTCGCTTCCAACAGCCTTGTCCTGACCAACACGGAGATTGTCTCTTCGTCGGCCGGAATCGTGTCCTCCATCGAGAATCTCAAAATCCGTGTGAACGGGAAATGCTCCATCAACTCGTCCGGATCAGCCATTCAGTCTGCCGGTTCTTTGAATATTCTCGGAGCGGGAGATCTGAATCTGACCAGCGCTTCCGGCAGCGGTGTCGCGCTTACTGAGAATACATCCAGACTCACGGTTCGCGGCGGCAAGGTGAACGCGTCCGGCGTTTATGGCGTCTCCGGTGTGGCTGATGGCTTGACCTATCTGACTGTCACGGGTTCCGAGACCGAGGTGACGGCGAGAGGAAGCTCCGGCTCAGTGGTGAATATAGACGCCCTTGACCTCGACGGCCTTGTCATCTCTACCCCGGAAGGAGCCAAGTTCGATGCCGCTAACAGAGGCATAGTCAAGGATGGCGAGATTGTCACATCGAAGGTTGTGATCGGGAAGAAAACCACTTATGACCTTTGGATCGGTGGTGTCAGGGTGACTGTCGAGAACGCCTCCAACATAACAGGATCCTGGTACGGAGGTGGTTCAGTCTCCTACAGCGCCGCCAGCAACCTGCTGACATTGAACAATGCGACAATCCAGTTGTCCGACGAGACCACAATCGGGTTGGATTCCCGTATTGATGGACTGAAGATTTACGTCAGCGGCACGTGCTCAGTGGTCTCAAAGGCTCCGGCGATCTCCGTGTCCGGGTCTGTCACGATAATCGGTGGCGGTGTGCTGAATCTGGAAAGTGAGTGGTGCGGATTATCCTTGACCGCCAAGGACTCAAGGTTCAATGTCGCCAAGGCCACAGTCAATGTCAAAGGCAAATGGGGCATTGTCGGCGGAAAGGCCTACAATGCCTACTTGGAACTCTCCGATGCCGCGGGAGAACTGTCGGCTGAGGGGGTCGAAGGCTCGATTGTGGATATTGGAGGACTTGCATTGGCTGATGGATGCGCCATCACTATCCCTGACGGGGCTGTTTTCGACACCGCCAGGAAAGCTGTCGTGACAAGTGAGGGTGAGGTCGTCAAGGCCAAAGTGAGAATCGGCAAGAAGTAGAAGCCGGACTCTGTGACTGGTCAAGCCATTTCGCCAAGGCTCTTTATGGGGCCGGTGAAGTGGCTTCTCCTTTTTCCTCTGCCTCCAAGACCTCCCCTCTGACCCTGAGGATGATCTGGTTTGGACTCGAGGAAACGTACACGGCGATGGACTTGTCGAAGTGGCCAGATCCTATCTGATTGGAGAACAGTACCTTTATCTCGCCGTTCTCTCCCGGTTTTGTCGGTTTTCCCGACCATTCCACCTGCGTGCAGCCGCACGATACGATCACCTTTTGTATGACAATCGCCACGTTGGTGTTGTTTCTGTACTTGAATATGCAGGTCTGTGATCCACCGCTCTCGGCGAACTTTCCGAAGTCGTGCACCTTGTTCTCGAAAGTCAGCGTTTTGTCCACCACCACACTTTGACCTTGCGCTGTCGCGGTTGGATTGATTCCAACCGGCCGCGTTTGTGCCGCCAGCAGCAGAACTCCAGACAGAAGATATTCAATAACAGTTGTTGCTCTCATCTTTTAAGGTTATTTGCCCGGTCTCTTTCCGGCTATAGCTTCCTTTGATCGCCGCTGAGACTGCCGATGCGGTTGTGTCATTGGGGCACAGAAACTGACGTTCCACCGCCAAATACGTATGCAAAACGTATGTCGGCGGCAAAACCCTACCTATTAATATGTCTGTTCGGAATGCCTGCACAAGTGCATCTGGAAGAAAAAGCGGTGTCACTCGTAGTAATAAATGGATTCCACCCTCTTTTTTCTCATTTTCTGACTAAAAAATCTTGCTTATGAAAAATTAAACTCATATATTTGTCGTTGTGTTATTATGTGCCTACGAATGGGCACCTAAAAACATATTTATTACTACGAGTAACATGTTTAACTTTTTTATTAACTAATTATCCTTTATGAAACAATTTTTCAGATTGGTTTCGATGTTGGCCATTGCTGGGCTGACATTTGCGTACACCAGCTGTACTGATTATTCAGAGGATATCGACAAGACCAACAATCGCGTCGATAATCTGGAGACCAAGTTGGCTGATGTAGAGAAACAGGTAGCGTCTAACAAGACCGCTATTGAGGATCTTCAGAAGGCTAAGGCTGAGGCTGAGGCAGCCATCAAGGCCCTTCAGGAGACCGTTGCCACACTTGAGACTAAGGAGGATCACAAGAAGGACATTGATGCTCTTCAGTCTACTATCGATGGCCTTAAGAAAGACGTCCAGGCTATTGACACCAGAGTCAAGGCAATCGAGGACAAACTTCCTTCTTACGCCACTCTTGAGTATGTTAACGCCACATTTGCTACCAAGAAAGAGATGGCTGCCGCTAACGAGGAGATCGGTAAACTCGACGCTCGCCTTAAGATCGCTGAAGGTCAGCTTAAGACTCTCTCTGACAAGTATGATTCAGACCTTAAGATCTCTGAGATCATCACCAAGATCGACACCGCTCAGAAGGCTGCCGAGGCTGCCCAGAAGACCGCTTCCGAGGCTCTTGGTAAGGTTGACGCTCTTGTAGAGGCTCTTGGTGTCTATGCTACCAAGGGTGCTCTTGAGGCTAAGATCACGGCTCTTGAGAAGGCTGACAAAGATGCCGCCGCCGAGATTGAGAATCTTAAGAAGACAAAACTTAACATCTCTGACTTTGACAAGTACTTCGATGAGGCTATCGAGAAGGCTTGCAAGGAAGGCGGTGAGGTTTACGAGACCGTTTACAAGCCACTTGAGCAGAAGATCTCTGATGTTGACGCAAGGCTCACTACTGTAGCCAACGCTCTCAACGCCAGAATCAGCAAGCTTTGGGGTGTGTTCAACACTGAACTGAGAAGCCTTGTCTTCGTTCCTGGTCTTTATGTTGATGGTATCGAGGCTGTTGAGTATTGCTATGGTGACTTTGGTGCCGTTAAGTTTGTAGAGAATGAGTATGAGGGTACAACTGACGCTCAGAAGCCATTCGTTCTTGGTGGCGCTTGGGACTATGCGAATGAGAAGGCTGTTCGCGTGAACCCGGCTGTGCCTGTAGAGTATGAGATGAACCCTTCAAGCGCTGTTGTCACCGCTGACAACGCTCTTAAGGTTGTCGTTAGGGAGGCTGAGTCTGTTTCAACCAGATCCGCTGCCGATCTCTATGAGGCTACTCTGGCAGAGACCAAGAATGGCAACCTGTTTGTCAACCTTACATCAAACAAGGTCGCAGACGAGAGCAAGCCGGATATTAAGAATGAGAAGGAAAATATCACCATTTTCGCCCTTCAGGCCAATGTGAAGATTTCCGCTGGTGAGGACACAACTGTAACTTCAGATTATGCCCGCATCTATGAGTCCAGATTGATGATTGACGCTATCTCTTATAATAGTGTAGATTATGGAACAAAGGCGAATGCTTGCGAATATGGGCTTCCAACAAACCATCTGTTCACTACCGCTCCTGATGCTGTCGCAAACAAAGCTGAACTGAAAGTTGATTACAAAGGTTCTCTTGATATTAAGAAACTTCTTGAGACCCACTACTTTATCTTCTCTATCACCTCAAAGAATACTCACGAGGATCACGTTTATGAGACTGACTATCCTGAGAATGACTACGGCCTTTCTTATAAGTTCTCTCTCGTAGATTACTATGTTGATGGTGATGAGGCTTCTGAGAGCAGCTTCGCTGCTATTGATGAGAACACCGGTGTCATCACTCCTGGTGTTAATGGTGAGGTTACCCCTTCTGCCATCGACAGGCAGCCATTGGTTCGTGTGACTGTTGTTACCAAGGCTGGCGATGTTGTCGCTGTTGGTTACATCAAGGTTCAGATCGCTCCTAAGGATTACATCAAGTCTGACGGATTTAACTGGACTGTTGCCGCTAACGATTGCGAGAACTCTACTGTTGAGACCAAGGCTGACGAAATGACCAAGATCTATGTCACTGTTGACGCTGACGAGGTTGCCTTCGACAAGGTTTACGCTCTCCAGACAGAGGAGTCTAAGGCTGTTCAGTACAGCTTCGCTGACACCAAGTTCACAGAGGCTGCCGAGGCGATCGGTGTTGTTACCGAAAAGGTATCCAACGATGGAGTATCTACTCTTGAGTGGGTTCTCACTCCTGCCGACAAGTCCGCCATCTACAAGAAGGAAGGCCATACCGCTACAATTTGGGTAAGATACGTCTTCATCAGACACAATGGCGAGGAAGTTGAGGATGAGTTCGAGGGTGTTTACGTTCCTCTTAAGGTTACCGTCACCAAGAACGCTGCCGGTACTGTTGGTGTCAAGCTTGCCAACTATTGGTTCGACAATCAGACCAAGGCTATCCTTAACGTTAAAGTTCCTAATATGGAACCAGGTAAGCCAGTTCCTTCTACTTGGGTAACTCCTATCAATCAGGTATGGGAAGGCAACAATCCTAAATTCACTGTAGCTGGTAAGACTGTAACAAATCCTGTTTACAAGTATTACTTCGCTCCTGTTCAGCCTAAGGTAGGAAATGTTCAGTTGACAGTTGACTCTAAGGAGGTAGTTGATCTCTATGATGGCAAAGTCACAATTACTGATAATGCTCAGCTTTCTGTGAATGAGGTTGCGCTTTCAGCTGATTATGAGGCAGGTGTTTACACTAACACTGAACTTAAGGCTAATGGTGTTGTAATCGCTACGATTAATCAGGAGACCGGTGAGGTTACTTATGAGAACAACGAGACAGCTAAGGCACTTCTTAACTACTCTCCATCTGTTCCTAAGTCAGCGGCTGAACTCTATGCTAACATAGGCGTTGTTCTTAAGGCTGCTGATGGCGATTGCAACCTCGTAGCTGCTGTCGCCGGTGGCGTTAACCCTTACTACTTCCTCAGACCTCTGAATATGCCTGAGATCACTGGCAAGGTATATCGTGACGGTGTTGATGCCTACAAGCCGGAGACTAACCTCAGCATCTTCGATGTATTCGAGTTCAAGGATTGGAGAGGTGATAATGGTCAGTTCGTAACTCCTGACTACAGCAATCTCTGGTACTTCAAGTATTACAATGTCAATAACTTCAAGGTTGATGAGGCTGGTATCACAACGACCCTTAACGGTGGTGTTCTCGGTGAGACCCTCCTTTCTTCCAAGACTAATGACATTCATATTTGGCATTGCGCTGGTGATATTACCAACCCAACGAGGGTTCCTGCTGCGACAGGTCTTGACATCACCTACAGCTCAGAGACAATGCCTAACTGGGGTGAACCTCAGTACAACGGTCTGAAGAAGAAGTTCGGTTACCTCCGTTATGTAAACAACGGTAACAATGTTGACTCTGCCTTTATGCTCCGTATCCCTGTACAGGTTACTTACGAGTGGGGTGTTATCTCTACCTATGTTGACGTGACTGTTGAGCCTACTCTCTAGTAAGATCTTAACATAGAATAATTAGGTGCGCATCGTTCTGCGGTGCGCACCTTTTTAATGACTTACGTATGATGAAAATCGAATCATTCGCTTGTTATTCCGTCGCCTTGATCTTGGCGCTTTCCCTTTTGGCTTCCTGCTCAGGTAAGAAACCGAAGGCAGAGCCTACTCGTCAGGAGATTTTCCTGTCCGAACTTACGGCCGCTGACACAACCGAGGTACTTACAAGAGCCCAATCGGTGATTGACAAGATAATCGCCGGTGATGTAAACGGCGCTCTTGATGGTTTGGGGCAGGTCGAGAATGACACCTTGTTCCAGATTAGCTCAGAGAAGATTGTCTCCGCGTCCAACCAGTTCAAGAAGATGAATCTAAGGCAGGCTAAGCTTGAGAGCTACACCTTCACGGATCCAGATCACAATGTCGTCAAGTTCCGTGTCTCCTTCGGCCATTCCGAGGATGAGTCCAAGCTCCTTTCCACCGCCTTCGCCATCAATGCCCTCAAAATCGAAGGCAACTGGTACCTCACTCTGATGCAGTAATGCATCTCTTAAAAGACTAACCTCTGTTGCCATATGGCACGGAGTCATAATGAAAATGACCGGAAAGCGCATTGTCGCCTCCCGGTCATTTTTCGTAATCTTAGCGAATCGCTCTGCTCCATTCTTATTGAATATCTCTCTATCTGGGCCGAGATCTCTGCTATGAGATTGATGGCTTTTGAGGAGACTGTAAAAGGTGGTGTGTACATTTATCCCCGTGTTATTCCGTCATTTATTCCGTCGTTTATTCCGTCTAAACTGCCGGACGTTGTGGAGACTCTATTCCGTCACGGTGCCTTTGATCCGAAGGAGTATCGGTCGCTTCCCGGTTGAGGTATAGACAGACACGCCTTTGTCAAAGTGATGCGGCGTGCCTTCGTTATTATATTTCACCTTGATCTCGCCTTCCTCTCCAGGCTTGATCGGTTTTCTTGGCCATTCGACCTTGGTGCAGTTGCAGAAGACTTTCACGTCGTAGATCAGTATGGTCGTGTCAGTCTGGTTCTTGTACTTGAACGAGCATTCCTGGACCCCGTCTTCGTTCGTTATCTCGCCGAAGTCGTGCACTGTCCTCTCAAACGTCAGTGACCTGCTCTTTTTCTCACCTTGGGTTTGCGCCAAGCAGTTGCCAGACACCCCCATCGTCATAATGATGGCGGCAACGCTCGCCAGCCCTCTTCTCATAACCGCTAAAAACCTATTCCCTGTATTCATATTCAATTCGAACTCTTTCTTATTCTTTATTGATGGTTCCCGCCTTCCTGCCACTTTGGGGAAGTCCTCTCCACCATATCTTTTAATATAATATAGGTATAATTGTTCCCTCCGCTCGCTGAGCCTGCCTATTCCGAATGCTGTTCCTTACCTTACGGTCGCTGAGCTTGCCGAAGCGTCCGCCCCAATTATATCTCCAACCCCAAAGATAATGAATATTTGCGTCAATCCCGTATGCCAGTGTTGCCATTATCAATTATGACTGCATTATTTTACACAGAAAAAGAACTACTACTTCTTTTTCTGTGCAAATATCAGTATATTTGTAAAAAGAATAATTATGTTTAGTCTCCCGTTGAAGCGGTTTGCCGGTATTCCAATAACCAGTGCGGATATTAGGTCGTCTTTCCCTGATCTATCCTCGCCGGAGAAGAAAGTCCTTTCTATGGAAAAGTCGGGCGAACTTATACGGTTGAAAAGAAATTTGTACATTGTCAATCCGGACTTGTTTGACCGCGGTACAGATCCCAGGCTCTGCGCCAACCATATTTATGGTCCGTCTTATGTCTCCCTTCAGTGGGCGCTTCGCTATTTCGGGATGATTCCGGAACAGGTTTTTGTTATGACAAGTGTGACAACAAAACGCTCACACTCGTTCCAGACTCCGATAGGTACCTTCAGTTATGTGCAGGTTCCGGCAGTGTATTTCCCGATAGGTGTCGAGAGTATGGATGCTGATGGTGTGAGTTTCTTGATGGCTGGTAGGGAGAAGGCTCTTTGTGATACGATCCTTTATGACAATTATGTGCCACAACGTTCAGTCAAGGCTTTGACAGTGTACCTTGAGGATGATTTGCGCATAGATATGGAACTGTTGCGTGATTTTAATGTTGAGGTGATCGAGGAATGTGCCAGGGTGGGACGTAAGACACGGATTTTGTCTAACCTTATTAAAATAATAAATAGTTTATGACGATATTTGAATCAATGCTGGCCGCATATCAAGGCGGCAATTCCATAGCTACACCAAACGCAGAGCAAGAGGTCTGTCAGAAAATCGTTCTTGCCGGACTGCATAGAGGAGGGTTCTTTGACCACGCGGCTTTCTATGGAGGTACTTGTCTAAGGCTTTTCCACGGTCTGCCAAGATTCTCCGAAGATATGGACTTTTCTCTTACGGAAAAGAGAGATGATGTTCATCTTGAGAATTATTTCCAAGCGATAAAGGAGGAATTCAAACTTACTGGCTTTGATGTAGAGATCACGAAAAAAGAGAAGAAATCGTTTGGCAGGGTTGAATCTGCTTTCTTAAAAGAGAACACAGAGACTTACGACATCAGATTCCGGACGAAAAGAATGATTAAGGTCAAAATAGAGCTTGATACCGATCCACCGCTTCTTTTTGACACCGAACCGAAACTCCTGCTGAAGCCTCATTCTTTTATGACTCGTTGCTTTGTACTTCCTGACCTATATGCCGGTAAAATGCACGCGTTGGTTTATCGTGCGTGGCAGCGTCGCGTCAAAGGGAGAGACTGGTTTGACTTTGAGTGGTATGTCAGGAACGATGTCTCGCTTGACTTCAGGCATCTTCAAGAAAGAATCAAAGAGTTCAGCGGTGAGGATGTAAGCCGCGAAGGCTTTATTGAACGGCTGCGTCATAGGCTTGCCACAGCGGACATTGAGAATGTCAAGCAGGACGTGTTCCCTTACATCGCTCAAAGCCAGAGACGGGAACTTGATATTTGGTCCAATGAGTATTTCCTGAATCTTGCCGATAGGATCAAATTCCTGTGATCCTTCTCTGGTCGTTCAGACCTTCCCAGTCGCTAGGCCTGCCGCTTTGGGCTGCCTATGACCTCTCCGGTCGCTGAGTTTGTCGAAGCGTCCCGCACGATCGCGTATCCGAGCCAAAAGATGATGAATATTTTCGTCAATCCAGTATGCAAAACGTATGTCAGGAGGCTTGGCTGATTTCTGAATATGTTCGTTCGAGATGCCTGTAAGAGAGTTCCCGGAAGAAAAAGCGGTGTCACTCTTAGGAACAAATGTTTTTTAGCCATCTTTTTCTCATTTTCTGACCAAAAAATCTTGCTTATGAAAAATTAAACTCATATATTTGTCGTTGTGTTATGGGTTGTCCCCTCGGTGGGGGCTCAAAACATATTTATTACTAAGAGGAACAATTATACGTTTTATTTATTTATCAATTTGTTTTTTAGCTATGAACAAAAAGTTTAAGAACTTGTTTCTTGCGGGGGCTATCGTATTAGGCCTCGCGGGAGTAGCCGTATCTTGTACGGACTACGATGGCGACATTAACGACTTGACGGAACGGGTGAAGAAGCTGGAGAGCACTGTCAGTGATCTCCAGACTGCGATCAACAACGGTGCCGTCATCACGGATGTGACGCCTATCACTAACGGAGTCAAGGTGACTCTGAGCAATGGTAAGTCTTTCGACGTTACCAATGGTAAAGATGGCAATGACGGCAAGGACGGCGCTCCTGGCAAGGACGGTTCTGTTGTTACCATCGGTGCCAATGGCAACTGGTTCATTGACGGTAAGGACACCGGATTCGCCTCAAAGGGTGACAAGGGTGACAAGGGTGACAAGGGTGATCCTGGTAAGGACGGCAACGACGGCGCACCTGGCGCTCCTGGCAAGGACGGCGTTGACGGCAAGGATGCCCTTCAGATCTGGTATCAGCCTTGCACCGACAAGAGTGACGCCAACTACGGCAAGTGGGTTAAGTACACCTATGATCCTGCCTCCAAGGAGACAACTTCTGAGGTCACGAACATCGATGTGTTCCCTGAGGGAACCATAACGGCTGTTTATGACGAGGAGAGCGGCAAGATTACCTTCCACAATGTCGAGGGAGCGAAGGATGGCGTGGTTGAGATCAGTCTTCTTACAACCGTCAAGAGCCTTGCTCTTATTCCAGAGGCTCTGATGGAGGGTCTTGGCTACATCGAGTTCCCTTATGGTATCATCATTCCGGACGAAGAGAATGATACAGTTGTCTTCTACTCTTCTGGCGTAGCCAATGTGACTTACAGGCTCAATCCTGAGAACGCTGATGTTAACGCAAATGAATGGGCTTTCATCAACAGAAAGGTAAAGACCATCCAAATGAGAAGCGCTTCTGACAAGAAGGATCTTGTCTCTATCGTAAGCGAGAATCAGAAGCCTGTCGTTAAGGGTGGAGAGGCTACTTTCTCTATCAAACTCAATGATTTTAACCACTTCCCTATTCAGACATGGTTTGGACCTGGTGCTGATAATCCAGAGGATCTCAAGAACGACATCATCGCTCTTCAGACCTACGCTAATGGTGAGACCATCACTTCCGACTATGCCTATGTAGGCATCGCTGGCCTCTATGCTCATTATGGTCTTATCCATAAGGATTTCACAAAAAATGATGTTAGCCCGATTGACAAGACAATTAGACCGTATCGCTCTGAGCCTATCGCAATCAACAATCCTGCTGACGATGAACTCTACGCTCCAGAACTTCCTACTCCGGAGCTTCTCTACACTGAGACTCTTGATCTTAAAGACTACGTAACGCTTCTTGCTGATGGTTATAATGTTAAAGACGCACTTGCTGAAGAGATCGGTGTTGATGTTGACTACAAGTTTGAGCTCGTTAACGAGAAGGGTGAGGTCAACAAGCCTTTCCTCGGAGAAGATAAACGTACTGATCAGAATCAGTTCGTTGTTATCGAAGGCAGCAAGATCAGGGTTAACGATAAGTTCCTTAATGAGTCAACCCGTCCTGCTGTCAACAGAACCCCTCAGGTAAAGGTTACCGCCACCACCAAGCTCGGTGACAAGGAGTACACTCTTGCTACTTGCTACATCATGATCAGAATCGTCGAGGAGAAGGTTGAACCTGAAGTTCCTGTTGTTTACTACAAGACCTTCACAGATCACTTCGTTAAGTTCTGTGGCGATAATGTCATCAAGTTCACTACTCCTATGACTGCATGCCCTGACTACACTGATGACAAGCTTGAAGTTACTTGGAAAGAGGTTAACCAGACTGTCCTTGGTGGATTGGGTCTCTCTTACGAGGCATTCCTTCAGGATTACGACACGGATAACCTCTATGTCCTCGACATCAAGAAGAGTGCTGATGGTCAGCTTGACACCACTTACGTTCCTGTAAAGCAGTACACATTCCCTGAAGGCATCACATTCTTTGTTGAGGCTCCGGAAGAGTGGAATACTTCTACTAACGTAATCTCTCTCTTGGTTGATAAGAACGCTAAGATCCCTTCAGATAAGACAACGATCGAGTTCGCTTATAAGGCTAAGAAGAACAGCAAGAAGACCCCTAATGTTGGCTTCAAGTTCGCTTACGAGATCTCTGCGAAGGCTCCTACGACGCACGAGCATGAGTTCGTAACTCCTCTCAAGCTTATCCTCAACCCTGATTACCTCCTTGGTAAGATGAATGTGCCTGTAGAAGCTAAGCCTGTTTCCAAGTACATCCCGTCAACTGAGAACTACGATGTTTACGCTGGCGTTCGTGTCAAGGGTAAGGCTGATGCCAACAAGAACTTCACTTACTCTTCATCTCTCATCGAGCACTTCGAGGAGTACGGTAAGAACATCAACATCGCTGACGATGCCACAATCTCCTTTGAGATTATGAACAGCACGGCTGATTGGAAGGTTAACTATCCAAAGGATGCTTACAAGTTCATCACCAACGATGGAAACGTTGTTGATAAGGTAGTCTTCACAGCTGCTGAGTTCAAGGCCATCATCGCTAGTCCTGCGACATCACCTGACATCAAGTTCATGAACAACATTCTTACCGAGGACACCGCTGTTCTCGTGAAGGTTACTGAGACATGTACTACCGAAGCTGATGTGATCACTCCTGCCAAGGAGAAGGTTGGTTACTACTACGTAGTCTTCCAGACTCCTTTCAAGGTCATCACAACTAATAAGGACATTGAACTCGGTACATTCAAGAGTGATAAGGACATTACCTATATCCCTACCGACATCAAGGTTGTCGAGAAGGAAAATGAGGCTAATGTAATCTTCACTTTCGATCTTGCTACAGGTATGATGATCGCTTCTGATCATGCAAAGACTCAGTATGGCCTCAATGACCTCCCGGGCTCTGTCGAATTCAAGGCTGGTAATGCTCTTACATATCCTTACAAGGACAACACTAAGGATTCATTCGGTGGATGTCTCACATATGGCAAGAATGAAACAACCCATGGTCTCTACGTTGCGTGGGATAATCTCGGTACTGATCTTCTTGTTGACAAGTACGCTGACTACAACGTTGTTGTCAAGATTGGTGATCTCTACACTCTTGACCTTAAGGGCAAGGTAACCGTTCTTTCAACAGCTAATACCAAGGCTAAATGGCCTAATGGTATCTCTGACAAGAACAAGTAGTTTACTACTCTTGAAGAGTAATAATCTATAATATTTCTTAAGAGGGAAGATAGTTTTCTGTCTTCCCTCTTTTGAATATCTCTCGTCTCTGTTACATTGTTTTTTCGTCTTATGAGATTATATGGATTAATGATGTTGTCGCTCGCTTTTGCGGCAATCTCCTGCCAGAAGGAGTCTTCTGCTCCGGCACCAGATGTTCCAAGGCAAGTAAAGACTCCCAGATTGCTAAAGGCTTATCTTTCGGTTGAGACCAAGGCGGCCATTACTGACAATTTTGGCTCAGTAAGCTGGAATCCCTCCGACAGCATCAGTGTTTTCGATTCTGATTCCGGTTCGGGTGGTAATAGGTTTGTCACTGAGAAGGGGGGGGGGGGACTACTGCTGTGTTTGCCGGACAAGCTTCTGAGCCGACCGGTGGCTATTACTATGGAGTTTATCCTTACAGTAGCTCGACTTCTTTCGCATCTAATGTTGTCAGTGCATCCCTGCCCGCTGTGCAGCAGGCTGTGTCCGGCTCTTTTGACCCGGCTGCGTTCCTTATGGTAGGGCGATCCGCGTCCACTGATCAAATGGGCTTCTATGATGCCTTGGGCGGCATCCGTTTTACGGTTTCAGAATCGGGGTATGACAAGGTCATATTCAGAGGCAATGCCAATGAAGCAGTAGCAGGATCGGTCTCAATTTCTTTCGGAGAAGATGGAATTCCGCTTTGTCAGGCGGCCTCTTCTGAAACATCCACACAGATTTCTCTTGAAGGGGAGTTCAATGCGGGAGAGTTCTATTATCTCTCCATTATCCCTCAGTCTTTCAAGAAAGGATTCACTCTGACTTTCTATAAAGGTGGTGCGGAGGTAAGCCGCTCTGTCTGCGAATCTTTCGTAAGGGTGCAGAGGTATTATTTCGCCACGGTCCGCAATGCCGACATTCCTTCGTCGATTTCGAATATTCTTGATGGTGAGCCGCTGGACGCCAAAGGAACAGCTAACTGTTACATTGTACGCGAGGCTGGTTCGTACAAACTTCCACTGGTGCGTGGAAATTCCCGTACATCAGTCGGCGCCGTGGATCATGCCGGTGTGGTTTGGGAGACCGACAACTCGGCTAACGCTGTCGCTAAGGGAACTCTGATTAATTCCTCTGTCCGTGTCAAGAACGGTTGCCTGTACTTCAAGACCGCCGAACAGTTCAAGCCTGGTAACGCCCTTGTGGCCGCATACGACTCCAATGACAGGATACTCTGGTCCTGGCATATCTGGATGTGTGATTTCGACGCGGATCAGACAGCACAGCGCTATCAAGGAGCATCTGTGGATATGATGGACAGAAATGTTGGCGCGCTGTCCTCATCTTATGAGGGAGTGGCCTCTTACGGCCTTTTCTATCAATGGGGACGCAAGGATCCTTTCATGGGGGTGGCGTCCATAGATGGCACACCTATGGCTTCCACGTGTCAGTTCGAACAGTTGGCTTCCAACGCTGACTGTACGGTTGACTTTGCTGTCGCCAATCCGACTACTTTCATCACTTGCGATCTCAGCACCGGAAACGATTGGCTGTATGCAGGGCGTCAGAATGAACTTTGGACAGATGTGAAGACCATCTATGACCCTTGTCCGGCCGGATGGCGTGTGCCTAAAGGTGGCCCGGATGGGGTTTGGAACCAAGTGAGCGAGGGCTCGTACTCTGCGGACACATCTAATCACGGTGTGCGTTTCACCCTGTCTTCCGGAGGTGTAGCCTGGTACCCTTGCACGGGCTATCTTAAAAGAAGTAATGCGACTATCGCGCTTGCAGGCTTGTTTGCCGATTATTGGACGACAACTACCGCCTCGCAGACTACGACAACTTTTGAGATTCATGTCAAAAATACTGCGGCGGAGTCCGAGATTAACCTGTATTGCAACAACAAATCACGTGGCGATGGCCATGCAGTAAGGTGCCAGAGGCAGTAGAAGTTAGAGAAAAATTGAATCATGATGAAAAAGTATATTCTTTTACTCATTTCGGCCCTGTGCCTTTTTTCCGCCTGTCAGGAGGAGTTGATCGGGGTAAGCTCGGTCGCCGTTGACAAGGAGCGTCAAGATCTCTCCATCGGGGCTTCGTTTGTGTTGAAAGCGATCATCTCACCATCGAATGCGGACAATCAGAAGATTATCTGGACGGTTGAGAATAGCTCGGTTGTTGACTATGTTGACAATCAGGACGGTAGCGCCACCATCAAGGGACTTAAGGTCGGGACTTCCAAGGTCACGGCAAGGACTGATGACGGAGGATTCATGTCTTCGTGCAATGTGACTGTCGGAGTCGGGGTCGAGAAGATCGAGCTCGACAAGTCTGAACTGTCTCTGAAAAAAGGAGAGTCCGCTTCCCTTAAGGCCACCATATTCCCTGAAAACGCTTCGGACAAGTCCCTCAAATGGGGCTCCTCTGACGTTTCTGTCGCCACTGTTGACGCGTATGGCAATGTCAAGGCGGAGGGCAATGGAGAGGCGACGGTTTTTGTCTCCTCGTCAGACGGCGGTTTCACGGCCTACTGCAATGTCAAGGTAGGTACTTCTGTCACAGGCATCAGCCTTGACCCACGTGAATTCACTCTTGAGACAATCGGAAGCAGTTTCACGATCAAGCCGGTGATTTCTCCTGAGGATGCATCGGATTTAGGGGTTGTTTGGGAAAGCGCGGACACGAAGGTCGTGTCGGTTGCCTCGGATGGTACCGTGACCGCGATCGGTCCCGGTACGACGACTGTGACCGCCACAACCAACGACGGCTCATTCACTTCAAACTGTGTTGTGAGTGTCAAGAGTCCTGCGCAGCATGTCTCGCTCGACAAGACGAGTCTGAAACTTCTCGAAGGAGAGAGCGGCAAACTCACGGCGACGGTGTACCCGTTGAACTCGACGCAGAAGACCCTTACGTGGGTGTCCGATCATCCTGATGTCGCTTCGGTTGACAACGAAGGTAATGTGACCGCCCGCAAGGCAGGCACGGCTACGGTCACGGTCAAGGTGGCCGAGAATGTGACAGCTGTCTGCAAGGTGACTGTCATCAGCCGTGTCACCGGGATTTCCCTGAGTGAGACCACTGTCGAATTGAAACCTGGTGAAACCCATCAACTGACAGCGACGGTTCTTCCTCAGAACGCCTCGAATGCCGAGGTCACGTGGTACTCGGACAAAGAATCGGTCGCTACTGTCTCGCAGTCGGGACTTGTGACAGGTGTCGGCCCGGGAGAGACTACTGTTCACGCCGTCACAACTGATGGAGGTAAGATGGCCTCCTGCCTTGTAAAGGTCGGAACGCCGGTCAAGGGAATTACCCTGTCGGTCTCCTCCAAAACCCTTTATGTCGGAGACCCTTCATTGGACATCAGCGCGACCTTGACTCCTGCCAATGCCACAGACAAGTCTCTCGAATGGTCAAGTTCGGATCCTGAGGTGGCGTCAATTGCCCCTGGCGCGGCGTTGCATGCGGTCATCAAGCCACTGAAGCCAGGGAAAACCACTATTACAGCCACTACTAAAGACGGCGGGTTCAAAGCCGATTGTGAAGTGACTGTCAAGCGTCACGTCTCCGGAGTCTCTCTCAGCAAGTCTTCTCTGAATCTGTACGTTGGTGAGACGGAATCTCTTGCCGCGACAGTTGCCCCAGAGGACGCCTCTGACAAGACTGTCTCTTGGTCATCGGGCAATTCCGCTGTGGCGTCCGTGTCAAAAGACGGAAAGGTGACCGCTAACAAGGCTGGCAAGGCGACCATCACCGTCACAACCATGGACGGTGGATTTACGGCCACCTGCGAGGTAGTGGTCAAATGTCACGTTTCCGGGGTCGCTGTCAGCAAGCCGGAATTGACTATGCACGTTGGCGGTACAGAGTTGCTTACGGCTGTGATTAGTCCGGCTGACGCCACTGACAAGTCGGTGACTTGGTCGTCAGACCATCCGGAAATCGCTTCTGTGGGTGAGAAAGACGGAAAGGTGACCGCAAAGAAAACCGGAAAGGCGGTTATCACTGTCAAGACCGCTGACGGTGGACATCAGGCTTCCTGCAATGTGACTGTCCTTGAACCGGTCGTTTATGCCACTTCCCTTACTTTGACATCTCAGACATCGTCTCTGAACATAGGAGAGTCCACTGCGTTGACTCTTAAGATGCTTCCTGCCAATGCGGATGAAACGCTTGTGTGGGAGTCTGACAACGAGTCCGTGGCGAAGGTTGTGAACGGTGATGTCACCGCTGTGGGAGTCGGAGTGGCTAAGATCAAGGTCAAGGGCAAGAATGTCACGTCGAACGAGGTGACAATCACCGTCATCGATAAGTATGCGGTCACCGGCGTGAAACTGAACGAGAAGTCGCTGACTCTCGAAGTTGGTAAGAGTGGAAAGCTCATAGCCACCGTTCTGCCTGAGGATGCGAGGGACAAGACCGTAACCTGGAGTTCGGACAAGGAATCTGTCGCGACTGTCAATGAGGGGGTTGTCACCGCGGTTTCTCCAGGCACTGCCACAATCAAGGTGGCGGCGGGAGCCGGAGCGTTCACGGCAACTTGTTCGGTCACGGTAACCGAGCGTCTGATACCTATCGAAAAGATCTCCTATTCAGAGGAAAATAAGGACATTAACTTGAAAATGGGAGAATCCTACACCATCAGGGTTAAGGTCTCTCCGGATAATGCGACAGAACCGCTGAAGATCTCTCCTGCGATCAACTGTCCTGTGACTTGCGATGCTGTCAAGGATAAGGGAACGCCATTTTGGAATGTTAAGGTCAAGGCGATCTACAAGGAAGGAAGAGGATCCTTGGCCATTGATTCGAAGAGTTATTCCACCCAATGCTTTGTCAAGGTGACAAAGGTTCCTGTCAGTGGCATAACCCTCGACATGTCGGAAACGTCGATGAGAGTCGGACAGACCCTCACGTTGACTCCTAAGGTGTCACCTTCGGATGCCTCCATCAAGGATGTTATCTGGGATTCGTCCGACAAGACTGTCGCTTATGTCTCGCAGTCCGGCATCGTGACGGCAAAGAGCGGCGGCAAGGTGACCATAACCGCAAAATCCAAAGACAACAGCAGCGTCGTCGCGAAGTGTGTGATCCTTGTCAGGTCGGACAACGTCGGTGCCGGCGGCTCGGAGGGTGTTGGCTTTATTGAATGGTAACGGTAATTGACGTAGGCGGGCAATCACTCCTATATATTATTAAAGTAAGTGGTTGCCTGCCTATAAAAGTTGAATGAAAAGAAAATGTCTGAATAATGAGAAAAGTATTGTTCGTCGTTTCGGCCTTCGCAGCTATATTCATAACATCCTGCTCGTCAGAGGTCAAGGATGTGGCAAAGAAAATCAAGGATCCTGTTTTCCGCGCCTATTGCGTTTCGTCGATGGATCTTGACGGAGACAGGAAGTTGTCATTGTCTGAAGCGGATTCCGTCAAGTCGATCGATGTCTCGGGTCTCGAAATCAAGTCACTGGCAGGCCTTGAATATTTCAGGAACCTGAAGTCGCTTGACTTCTCCGGCACCCGTGTGGAGTCCTTTGCCTTCCAACTCCCCGCCCTTGAGATGTTCAAGTGTGCGAATAACGAGAACCTCGCCGCTCTTGATCTTACGGGCTGTCCTTCCCTGTCTTTTGTCTATGCGTCGCACACCGGCGTAAAGTCGGTGGCTCTCGGCACCCAGACCGGTTTGTACAGGCTTTGGATTGACAACACCCCGGTCCCGGCGTTGGATATCACAGCCTGCCCGAAACTGAACAACGTCAATGTGCAGTCCTGCCCGAACCTGAAGGAGCTGACCTTCTCCCCGGAGGTGAACCAGAATATCCTCTATCTCGCGAAGGACGCCGCCCTTGTCGTAAGATAGTGGTATGAAAAGGTTAAGCTCTTCTTTTCGGAAATAGGCGCTTCGCGTTATTTTATAAGTCTTGAGACCTTAATTCCGGCCAACGGCACTATCGTGTGTCGGCCTGCTTTTTTCGTGCTTGTACGTTTTTGAACTGGCGCATCCACGAAAATGCCGATTGAAATGCCACGAAAACGCCGATTAAAATGCCACGAAAATGCCGATCGGCTTGCTCTTTGTAATTAATTTTCATACCTTTGGCAAATAATTGAGTCTATTATGGAATATCTCAGAAGAATTGCTGATGACATACTGCAAGACAACCTTGAAGCCTCGGGAGCGGTGCTTGTCGAAGGCCCAAAATGGTGTGGAAAGACTACAACGTGCAGCCAAAAGGCGAATAGTTCCATTAGTTTGCAGGATGTTGATATGAGAGATGAATATCTGGCGACGGCGGCTTCCAAGCCATCGCTTCTTCTGAAGGGGGACACTCCGCGCCTTATTGACGAATGGCAGGACGCACCTGTGATCTGGGATGCCGTCCGTACTATATGTGATAAGAGAGGGGGTGTCCCCGGACAGTTCATCCTTACCGGCTCCAATAGGGTGAAAAAAGAGGAGACCAGACATTCTGGAACAGGCCGGATCGCAAAAATGAAGATGCTCCCTATGAGTTTGTGGGAGTCAAGGGAGTCAACGGGACTGGTGTCGGTCAAGGAACTATTCAGTAATCCTGAATATGATATTGACGGGAAGACTTCTAAGTTGTCGGTGGAGGATTTGATTCTCGCGGCTTGTCGTGGTGGTTGGCCAGCGTCACTTATTCCAGTCAAAAATAAGGTTCGGCTGCTTGTGGCCAAGAATTACCTGAAGAGTGTGTGTTCAGAGGACATCTCAAGAATAGACGGGGTTCAGCGTGACGAGAAGACCGCGGCGATGATAATGCGTTCATACGCCCGCAATATTTCTACGGTTGCCAAAAAGACATCTATGCTCTCGGATGTCACTTCTTCCGGAGAGGTCAGTTGCTCTTCGGACACTTTTGATGATTATGTCAAGGCGTTGGAAAAGTTGTTTGTCATTCAGGATATCGGTGCCTGGTGTCCTGCGATAAGGAGTAAGTCAAACATCAGGAGCACCCCTAAAAGATCCTTCTGTGATCCTTCTGTCGCGGTCGCCGCCTTAGGATTATCTCCGGATATCCTGATGACACAGCTGAAAACGTTCGGTTTTTTGTTCGAGCAAATGTGTGTGCGTGACCTTCGTGCCTACACGATGGATCAGGATAGTCACATTTCCTACTATCGGGACAGGTACGGCCTTGAGGCGGACATCGTACTGCATCTGTCGGACGGACGCTATGCCTTGATTGAATGCAAGCTTGGCAGCCGCGAGATCGAGGAAGGGGCCGCGCATCTGCTTGAACTCAAACAACTGATAAAAAAGCATAACGAATCAGAGAGGCAAAACCCGCTGAGGGAACCGGATCTGCTTGTGATCATAACAGGTGGCCAAATGGCCTACACAAGACCGGACGGAGTCAAGATAATACCTCTGGGATGCTTGAAAGATTGAACGTTGAAGTGATGTGTGTCCAAAAAAACATTCACGTTTATTCGTTATATTTTATAGTCAATTTTGCAGATTGGAAAAATTGTCGTAATTTAGCGTCGATAAATGTGCAATTTATATTCAACAATATTATGAAACGTATTTTTGCGATTCTTGCAAGCGCAGCGCTTGTGGCTTCTCTGTCCGTAGCGAACGCACAGAAGAAGGACTTTGACCCTTATTGGTTTATGCAGCTTCAGGGTGGTGCGGCTCACACAATCGGTGAGACCTCATTCTCTGACCTTATCTCTCCTTCAGCCGCTGTTTCATTCGGCTATCAGTTCTCGCCTGTTTTCGGCGCAAGGCTGAATGTCAATGGATGGCAGGGTAAAGGTGCTGTGAACGGCCCTACCACTGTTTACAAGTTCAATTATGTTGAAGGTGCCGTTGACCTTATGGCTGACATCGCTTCGATCTTCGCTGGTTACAAATATGACCGTACCCTCAATCCTTACATCTTCGGTGGTGTCGGCGTGAATTACGCTTTCAACAACGATGAGGCTGTGGCCGTGAAGGACAAGTTCGTTGACGGTTATCTTTGGGAGGACAACAAGATCTCTCCTGCTTTCAGGGCCGGTGCCGGTCTCAACATCAGACTCACTGACGTGATCGCCCTCAACCTCGAAGGCAATTGCAGCTTCCTTGACGACCACTTCAACTCTAAGAAGGGCTCAAAGGCTGACTTCCAGATCAAGGCTGTCGCAGGTCTTACCTTCAGCTTCGGAAAGGCAAAGCCAGCTCCGGCACCTGTCCCGGTTCCGGCTCCGGCACCTGTTGTTAAACCAGAACCAGAACCAGAACCAGTAGTTGAGGAGAAGGTTGAGGTTGTTCCTGCATTCGAGTCACTTTCACGCAACATCCTCTTCGTCATCAACAAGTGGGACATCCGTGAGAGCGAGCAGCTCAAGATCGATGAGGTTGTCGAGGCTCTCAAGGCCAACCCTGACACCAAGGTTCGCGTTTCCGGTTACGCTGACAAGGCCACTGGTACCGCCAAGAGAAACAAGTTCCTCTCCGAGAAGAGAGCTGAGGTTGTCGCTGAGGCCATCGTTGCCGCCGGCATCAACAAGGACAGGATCATCACTGAGTATTTCGGTGACACCGTCAATCCATTCGAGACTCCTGAGGAGAACCGTGTCGCTGTCTGCCTCGTTAAATGATCTGGCGTGATAATTGAAAGAATATAAAGGCTGGGTTTCAACCCCCGGCCTTTTTTTGAGACTAAAACAGTAAGTTAATAAATACATTATTTTATTATGAGAATTGTACGTGTTACTGGCAGGGAGATTCTTGATTCAAGAGGAAACCCTACAATCGAGTGTGAAGTTGAACTCGAATCCGGCATCATCGGTGTCGCTTCCGTTCCATCAGGCGCATCAACAGGCGAGAACGAGGCTCTTGAGCTTCGTGACGGTGACCCTAAGCGCTACGGCGGAAAGGGCGTTCTCAAGGCTGTCGCCAACATCAACGAGAAGATCGCTCCAGAAATCATCGGAATGTCCTGCCTTGAGCAGAGGGCTATCGATGAGGCTATGATCAAACTCGATGGCACCGCCACCAAGAGCAACCTCGGCGCAAACGCCATCCTCGGTGTTTCCCTCGCTGTCGCTCACGCCGCCGCCAACTACCTTGACATTCCTCTCTACCGCTACATCGGTGGAACCAACGGCCACGTGCTTCCTGTTCCTATGATGAATATCATCAACGGTGGAGCCCACTCAGACGCTCCTATCGCTTTCCAGGAGTTCATGATCCGTCCTGTAGGCGCCAAGAGCATCGCCGAAGGTGTAAGAATGGGTGCCGAGGTGTTCCACGCTCTCCAGAAGGTTCTCAAGGGCCGCGGACTCTCTACCGCTGTCGGTGACGAGGGTGGTTTCGCTCCAAAGCTGGGCGGCATCAACGACGCTCTCGACTGCATTATGGAGGCTATCGAGAAGGCTGGTTACAAGCCAGGCGCTGATGTTACCATCGCTATGGACTGCGCCGCATCAGAGTTCTGCTTCAAAGAGGGCGACAAGTTCTTCTATGACTACAAGCAGCTCAAGACCGGTATGGCCAAGGATCCAGAGGGAAAGAAACTCTCTACCGAGGAGCAGATCGCTTACCTTGAGGAGCTCATCGCCAAGTATCCTATCGACTCCATCGAGGACGGCCTCAGCGAGGAAGACTGGGAAGGCTGGGTTAAGCTTACCGCCGCTATCGGTGGCAAGTGCCAGCTTGTAGGTGACGACCTTTTCGTTACCAACACCAAGTACCTTGAAAAGGGTATCAAGATGGGCGCTGGTAACTCCATCCTCATCAAGGTTAACCAGATCGGTTCCCTGACCGAGACCCTCGACGCCATTGAGATGGCTCACCGTCACGGCTACACCACTGTTACCTCTCACCGTTCCGGCGAGACCGAGGACACCACGATCGCCGACATCGCTGTCGCTACCAACAGCGGCCAGATCAAGACCGGTTCCCTCAGCCGCACCGACCGTATCGCCAAGTACAACCGTCTGATGAAGATCGAGATGGAGCTCGGCGAGACAGCCCAGTATGGCTACAAGAAACTTAAGTAATTTCGATAGCAATTATCGAATATATCAAAAAGTCTTAAAAAAGGCGGGTTCGATGTTAAAATCGGCCCGCTTTTTTGTCGTTTGGGGGAATTTGTGTAAATTTGGCTTGGATTTTTCAGCAGTGAGATTTCGTCGCGTGAGCGACACGTTAACAACCATATTCAAAATGGCAGAAGAAAACATAGGGTACATTGCCCAGGTCATCGGACCTGTGGTGGATGTCCATTTCGATGTGACTGATGAGGAGGCTCAGCTTCCGCGTATTCACGACGCTCTTGATGTCGAAAGAGGCGAGGGAAAAAGGCCTTTGGTCATTGAGGTTCAGCAACATATCGGTGAAGACACTGTAAGGTGTGTCGCTATGGACTCGACAGACGGTTTGAGACGCGGAATGAAGGCTGTGAACACTCACGCTCCGATCTCGATGCCTACCGGGGCGCAGATCAGAGGCCGTGTCATGAACGTTGTCGGGGATTCCATTGACGGACTCGGCGATCTCAACGAAGACAATTCCTTGCCTATACACCGTGAGCCTCCTAAGTTCGAGGATCTCAAGACCTCGCAGGAGGTGCTTTACACCGGCATCAAGGTCATCGACCTTCTGGAGCCTTATCTGAAGGGCGGAAAGATCGGTCTTTTCGGTGGAGCCGGTGTGGGTAAGACCGTGCTGATCAAGGAGCTGATCAACAACATCGCCAAGAAGCACAACGGTTTCTCGATCTTCGCCGGAGTGGGGGAGCGTACCAGGGAGGGCAACGACCTTCTCCGCGAGATGATCAAGTCCGGGGTGATCAAGTACGGTGAGGAGTTCCTGAAGTCGATGGAGGAAGGTCACTGGGATCTGTCCAAGGTTGACAGGAACGAGCTGGAGAAGTCGCAGGTGGCGATGGTCTTCGGCCAGATGAACGAACCGCCGGGAGCGCGTTCGTCGGTGGCCCTTTCCGGCCTGACTCTTGCCGAGTCTTTCCGTGACAGCGACAAGGGGGACGGCCCGAGGGACATCCTCTTCTTCATCGACAACATCTTCAGGTTCACCCAGGCGGGATCCGAGGTGTCAGCCCTTCTGGGCCGTATGCCTTCGGCTGTGGGTTACCAGCCTACGCTCGCGACGGAGATGGGCCAGATGCAGGAGCGCATCACCTCGACGAAGAACGGCTCTATCACCTCAGTCCAGGCTGTTTACGTGCCGGCGGACGACTTGACCGACCCTGCTCCTGCGACCACCTTCTCCCACCTCGATGCAACGACGGTGCTCAGCAGAAAAATCACTGAGTTAGGAATATACCCAGCCGTGGATCCGCTTGAGTCCACTTCCCGAATCCTTGACCCTAACATCGTGGGACAGGATCACTACGACACCGCCCAGAGGGTGAAGCAGATCCTCCAGAGGAACAAGGAGCTTCAGGACATCATCGCGATCCTTGGTATGGACGAGCTTTCGGACGAGGACAAGCTGACCGTGAACCGTGCCCGTCGTGTGCAGAGGTTCTTGTCACAGCCGTTCGCTGTGGCTGAGCAGTTTACTGGCGTGCCGGGCGTGATGGTGGACATCCAGGACACAATCGATGGCTTCCGCAGGATCCTCGACGGAGAGGTTGACTACCTGCCGGAACAGGCGTTCCTCAATGTCGGCACCTTGGACGACGCGATCAAGAAGGGCGAGGCTATTCTCGCTCAGGCGAAGTAGGAATATACCGGAGAAAGTTTTAGGAATATGTCAGAGAAAACCTCAGAGATGATTCTGGATGTCATTTCACCTGAAAGGACATTGGTTCACGCTGCCGTTGAGGCTGTGGAGCTTCCCGGTACGAAGGGCCGTTTCGAGGTCCTGCTGGATCACGCTCCGCTGATCTCTTCGTTGGAGAAGGGCGTGATCGCTTATCGTAACGGTGAGGGCACGGACAAGGTGGCGATTTCCTCTGGCTTTGTGGAAGTTAATGATAATCACGTTGTAGCTTGCGTGGAACTGTGATGAGAAAGTGGATCTACATATTCATTGGTCTTTTGCTTCCGTTGTCTTTGGCCGCGGAGGAGAAGGGTGGTGGCTTTGATATGGATGAATATCTCTACGGCCACGTCCGCGACTCCTACGAGTGGCACATCACCACGGTGAAAGGCCATCCGGTCAGCATCCCTCTGCCTGTGATAGTAGCCAGTAAGACCGGCAACGGCTTCCATATATTCAGTTCCAAGCATTTGGAGCACGGGGAATATGAAGGATTTTACATCGCCCCGGCTGGAAGCAAGTACGAGAACAAGATTGTGGAACGTGCCGCTGACGGCTCAGAGATAAGGCCGTGGGACTTTTCCATCACCAAGAATGTGTTCGGCCTGATGATCAACTGCGCTCTGCTGCTGTTCATCGTGCTCGGAACCGCCAAATGGTACCGGAAACACGACGCCCGTGAGGAGGCCCCGAAAGGCGGAGTCGGCCTGATGGAGATGCTCGTCACGATGATCGAGGATGATGTCATAAAAAGCTGCGTTGGTGAGGACTACAAGAGATACTCGCCTTACCTGCTGACAGCGTTCTTCTTCATATTCATAAACAACCTGATGGGTATCGTGCCGTTCTTCCCTGGTGGAGCGAACATCACCGGCAACATCGCCGTGACGCTCGTGCTGGCACTGTTCACATTCTTCATTGTCAATATATTCGGAAACAAGCATTATTGGAAGGATATTCTTTGGCCGGAGGTTCCGACCTGGCTGAAGGTGCCGCTTCCGTTGATGCCGGCGATTGAGATAATCGGAATATTCACAAAGCCTTTCAGCTTGATGGTCAGGCTTTTCGCCAACATCCTCGCAGGACACTTCATGATCCTTGGAGTCGTGGCCGTGGTATTCCTGACCGCTGAGCTTGGAGCCGCCTTGAACGGCAGCCTTACGGTTGTGGCTGTCCTGCTGGGTGTGTTCATGGATTGTCTGGAACTGCTTGTGGCGTTCATTCAGGCCTACGTCTTCACGATGCTGTCGGCCGTCTTCATAGGACTGTCGCGGCAGAGACCGGAGGCTTCGGAATAATTTTGGAATATTCAGAATAATTAATTTAAAATCATAGGATTATGTTACTTTCTACAATGTTGCTTCAGGCCCTCTCTCTTGGTAGAGTAGGTGCGGCTCTTGGTGCTGGTCTGGCTGCTTTCGCCGCCGCTTTCGGTATCGGTAAGATCGGTACGGCTTCCCTTGAGGCCGGCGCGCGCCAGCCGGAGAAGGCTGACCACTACAGGATGACGGCCATCATCGTCAGCGCCCTCATCGAAGGTGCCTGTCTGTTCGCTATCGTTGTTTGTCTTATCGCGAAATAGCAAATGTCACTCATCACTCCTGATTTCGGATTGCTTGTGTGGATGACGCTGATCTTCGGCATCGTCTTCTTCGTGCTGGCGAAGTGGGGCTTCCCTATGATCACCGGCTCGGTCGAGAAGAGGGCGCAGAGGATAGGTGAATCCATCAAGGCTGCCAAGGAGGCGGAGGAGAAGCTTCGCAATCTGGCTGAGGAACAGTCCCGGATGATCGAGGAGACCAGGCAGGAGCAGAGCCGGATTCTGAAGGAGGCCGCGGCTTCGAGGGACAACATCGTCGAGCAGGCGAAGGTTCAGGCGAGGGAGGAGGCTTCCCGCATTCTGGATCAGGCTCGCACGCAGATCGCCGCCGAGAAGGAGAGCGCTTTGCGGGATGTCCGCAAGGAGGTCGCGCTGCTTTCCGTCAGCGTCGCCGAGAAGGTGCTGAAGGCGAGCCTTTCGGATGGTGCTGAGCAGTCGGCTCTGGTTGACAGGCTTGTGGATGAGGTTTCCTCGTCTAAGGACTTGAAGAATTGATGCTATGAACACAGGAATTATCGCGACACGTTACGCCACCGCACTTCTGAAGCTGGTCGAAGAGACCGGCTCCGGTGAGTTGGTTGCGGCCCAGGTGCAGGTCATTGAGAAGGCTCTTGACGAAGTGCCTGATTTCCGGCGTGCCGTGGATGATCCTGCGGTTGCGGCGGTTCAGAAAATCTCGCTTTTTGAGGCTGCGTTGAAAGATTCGATGGCTCAGGAGCTGCATAAATTCCTCGAACTCTTGATCCGTAACGGCCGCATCGGTGATGTAAGGCTGGTTCTGACCACCTTCGTCACTGAATATTACCGCTCACGGCACATCAAGCGCGCGCGGCTTGTGGTCGCTGATCCGGCACTGCTGGACCCTGAGCCAACTCCTTCGGACCCTGTGCCTGTCGAAGGGTCGCTTCGACAAGCTCAGCGACCGGCATTGGAGTCCCGTCTCCGTGATTTGGTTGAGAAACAGACCGGCTGCAGGCTGATCCTGAAAACCGAAGTCAACCCGTCCCTCATAGGCGGCTTCGTATTCGAGGTCGAGGACACCGTTCTGGACGCTAGCGTCTCCCGCCAGCTCGATTTCATCCGGCGTCAATTCATAGAAAAGAACAGAAGAATAGTTTAGTATGGACAACATAAAACCAAGTGAAGTCTCCCAGGTGCTTCTGGAGCAGCTGAAGGACATTGACACATCCCTCCACTTCGAGGAAATCGGCAAGGTGCTGCAGGTCAGCGACGGTGTCGCCAGAATGTATGGCCTGACCAACGCCGAGGCCGGAGAACTGCTCGAATTCGAGAGCGGAGTGATGGGTGTTGTGATGAACCTGGAACAGGACAATGTCGGAGCCGTTCTTCTCGGCCCTACGGATGAGGTCAAGGAAGGAATGACCGTCCGCAGAACCGGACGGATCGCCTCCATCAAGGTCGGCGAGCAGATGCTCGGAAGAGTGGTCGATCCGCTTGGCGTTCCGCTTGACGGACTCGGCAAGGTCGAAGGAGACCTGACGGAGATGCCGCTGGAGCGCAAGGCTCCCGGTGTAATATTCCGTCAGCCCGTCACCGAGCCTCTCCAGACCGGAATCATGGCGATTGACTCGATGATCCCGATCGGCCGTGGCCAGAGGGAACTCATCATCGGCGACCGTCAGACCGGCAAGACCGCCATAGCCATCGACACGATCATCAACCAGAGATCCAACTACGAGGCCGGCAAACCTGTCTATTGCATCTACGTGGCCATCGGTCAGAAAGGCTCCACTGTCGCCAACATCGTGGAGACCCTCCGTGCCAAAGGCGCGATGGACTACACGGTTGTCATCGCCGCCACCGCGGCCGATCCCGCCGCGCTGCAGTATTTCGCCCCGTTTGCCGGAGCCGCTGTGGGGGAATATTTCCGTGACACAGGCCGTTCCGCTCTTGTTGTCTATGACGACCTTTCCAAACAGGCGGTGGCCTACCGTGAGGTTTCCCTGATCCTTCGCCGACCTTCCGGTCGTGAGGCCTATCCGGGCGATGTCTTCTACCTGCACTCAAGGCTTCTGGAAAGAGCCGCGAAGATCATTGACCAGCAGGAAGTCGCCGAGCAGATGAACGATCTTCCGGATTCGTTGAAGGGCAAGGTCAAGGCCGGCGGGTCGCTGACAGCCCTTCCGATCATCGAGACCCAGGCCGGCGACGTGTCCGCCTACATCCCGACCAACGTGATTTCCATCACCGACGGTCAGATCTACCTTGAGACTGACCTGTTCAACCAGGGCCAGCGTCCGGCCATCAATGTGGGCATCTCCGTGTCCCGTGTCGGCGGAGCCGCTCAGGTGAAGTCGATGAAGAGTGTGGCCGGAACCCTGAAGATCGAGCAGGCGCAGTTCAACGAGCTGGAGTCATTCTCGAAGTATTCATCGGATGTGGACAGAGTGACGGAAATGGTTCTGGACAAGGGCCGCAAGAACAATCAGCAGCTGATCCAGCCGCAGTACTCTCCGATGCCAGTCGGTGAGGAGGTCGCCGTCCTTTATTGCGGCACCCACGGCTTGATGAAGGACATCAGCCTGGATCAGGTGCATGAGTTCGATGTCCTGTTCCTTGAACGGATGAGGGCCACCCATCAGACCGATGTACTTGACAAACTGTCGGCGGGAAAGGTGGATCCGGAACTGTTCAACGTGATCGAGGATGTGGCTTCCGGCGTGGTGAGGTCAATTCTTATAGATTCCGGCAAAAGGAAGATGAAAGTCAAGAAGTTCAATTAGTTGTAGAAGAATATGCCGTCACTGAAGGAGATAAAGGGCAGGATCAATTCCATCAGCAGCACTCTGGCGATCACCTCGGCGATGAAGATGGTGGCAGCCGCGAAGTTGCAGAAAGCGCAGATGGCGATTCAGAACATGCTTCCGTACGAGAGGCGACTGTATTCGATGCTTGTTGACTTGATGGGGGCAATGAATATTTCCGCCGCGGCTTCGGAAGATGGTTCCGTACGTGGCTCAGGATCAGCTGAACGTGGATTTGACCAGAGTGGTGATCGGTTGAGCCTGTCGAACCGGCACGACCTGGCGGGGATGGACGGGGCATATTCATTGATGGCTCAGCGTGAGGTGCGAAAGGTGGCGATTGTCGCCTTCGCATCCAACTCTTCGCTGTGCGGCGCGTTTAATTCCAACGCCATCCGGGAGGCCACGGCGGTGATCAATGAATATCGTGCCTCGGGTCTCCGTGATTCCGACATTGTGGTCTATTCGGTTGGCCGCAAGATGGCGGAAGCGATGAAGAAGCTTGGCTTCCCAAGTCCCGCGGATTTCACGAAGATGTCGGATTCTCCGTCATACGATGCGGCATCGGCTTTGGCGCAGGAACTGCTGGACGGCTTTGTCTCCGGTCGGTTTGACAAGGTGGAACTGGTTTATAATCACTATAAATCAACATCTTCCCAGCCGACAACCCGGCAGACTTACCTGCCTTTGTCGTTGGCCGACGCCACCGCAGACCTTCAGGCCGGAAAGATCGCAGATTCCGCCTCTGAATCCGACACGAACAGGGGCGCTGAGCCTGTCGGAGCGCCGGTGGTTCGACAGGGCTCACCAACCACAGAAGACCTGATCGTAGAGCCATCCAAGGAGGCCTTGATAGCCACCCTCCTCCCGAAGGTAATCCGCCTTCGCATATTCACCACCCTGCTGGACAGCGCCGCCGCCGCCGAGCACGCCGCCCGCACCGTCGCGATGCAGCTCGCCACCGACAACGGCAACGACCTCCTTCAGGAACTCACTCTTGAATATAACAAGGGCCGTCAGCAAAAGATCACCTCCGAGATCCTCGACCTCGTCGGTGGTTCGTTGCAGTAATCCACCGGTCGCTGAGCTTGTCGAAGTGCCCGATGAATATTTCTATAATCAAATCTTTTTTTTGTGTCTTCTTTGCGAAATTTCGTATCTTGAACCAGAAAATGACCAATGATTATGGGACACAATCTTAAATTCTTGATTATTACAATAATAGCGATATCTTTGACAGACGTGCTTGCCGCACGGACATATTCAAGAAGAGTAGTGCTTGGTGACGAGAGGTTCGAGGAGTACCAGCCACTGCTGCAAGGGAAGCGGGTTGCGGTGTTCAGCAATCAGACGGGTATAGTCGGAGACAAGGTGACCGGCTCCAAGTTGGCAGACGCTCTTGCTGAATATGGCGGGTGCTTTCCTCGAAAGAGAGTTGATGAGATTTCCTTGATTCCGTTCACCGAACCTTCCGTCCCTGGCGGAAAGATTGAGTACGGTCAGCACATTGTTGATGCCTTGATCGAAAAAGGAGTAGATGTCAAGGCAATCTTCTCTCCGGAGCACGGCTTCCGTGGCAACGCCGATGCCGGAGAGCACGTCAGCAGCAGTGTGGACGAGAAAACCGGAGTGGAGATCCTGTCGCTTTACGAGAAAGGCTCACGGATTCCGAGCAAGGAGAAAACCGATAAGTTTGATGTCCTTGTGATTGATATTCAGGATGTAGGCCTTAGGTACTATACCTATTATATCACAATGCATCATCTGATGGAGGCCTGCGCCAGAGACGGGAAACAGGTCGTCATTCTTGACCGCCCGAACCCGAACGGCTTCTATGTTGACGGTCCTGTTCTGGATATGAAATTCAAGTCCGGTGTCGGTTGGCTGCCGATCACGACTGTTCACGGAATGACGCTCGGTGAGTTGGCGCTGATGATCAACGGCGAGAAATGGCTGGAGAACGGTACCTGCAACCTGACTGTGGTTCCGTGCCTGAATTACACCCATAACACCCGCTACAGCCTTATCCTGCCGCCTTCCCCGAACATTAAGGACATGAGGGCCGTGTACCTATATTCATCAACCTGCTACTTCGAGGGTACGGTGGTCAGCCTCGGCCGCGGCACGCAGTTCCCGTTTGAGACCTACGGGCATCCGGCGATGACGGGATATTCCTTCTCCTTTGTGCCTCGAAGCATCCCCGGCGCGAAAAGCCCGCAGTTCCTGGATGAGGAGTGCCACGGCGTTGACCTTCGCCGCAAGCCGCTCCGCGACATTTGGGCGGAAAAGATCAATCTTGAATATGTCATCGATGCTTACCGCAATCTGAATATGGGTGATAAGTTCTTCGGTAAGAACAACTTCTTTGAACTTCTCGCCGGTGTGGACTGGTTCCGCTCGATGATAGGGAACGGTTCCTCCTCCGCCGAGATCTCCGCCCGTTGGGCCTCCGATGTCGAAAACTTCAAGTCCCGCCGCGCGCCTTACCTCCTTTATCCCGAGATATAAAGCAAAAACCGAAGCGAGGTTCTCACCCGGCTTCGGCTAATCTTATTCAATACTTATGAAATAACTATTGAGTCAGTTTTTGGTTTATGAGTAAAAATATTTATGTCGATTACTCTTTTATGCCATTTCCGTGCCAAAGTTGATTCCGGTTCGAAATATTTTTTCCTATATTGTCTATGTCTTTGAATGTCATTTGTTTTCAGTACTTGCACGGAAAATTATAACTGTGATTATAATAACCGAAGTTATAATTTTGTCGATAAAGCTTTGAAAGTGTTTATGAGTGGCTGTTTTCTAAGTACTTACTCAATTGTTGAGGAGGCACTTTTGCATTGTGCCCGAGTTCTTGCCTTGTTTTGCCTTGTGTGGACGAGAATTTGGCAATATGCCAGGGAGTGGTTAACTTTGCGGTGTTATGGTGCGGACAGCGGACATAGATTCTTTGTTCAGGCTTTACTACAGGCCTTTGTGTGTCTATGCGCTGCACTATCTCAAGGACAAGGATCTGATCGAGGATCTGGTACAGGAGGCTTTCACGGCATATTGGATGAAGCAGGCGGCGAGTGACGGGATTGATAGTCCGAGGGCTTATCTTTACACGGCTGTGAGGAATCGGTGCATTGATGCCATCAGGAGGCAACGGCAGGATGTGTCGCTGGACAGCCTTGAGAATGAGATACTTCCGGTTGAGGATGACGTGGCGATTTCCGATGATGAGGCCGTGGACAATTCCGTTAAAGAGGCGCGGATCTGGTCGGCCATTGACCGCCTTCCGGCCAAAAAGGAGGAGAATATTCCTGATGAGCCGCCGCGACGGCATGAAGTATAGCGAGATCGCTCAGTCGCTCGGTCTTTCCGAGAACACCGTACGTAACCAGATCAGCAAGGCACTTGAGGCTATCCGCCAAGGTGTCAAGAAGGTCATCTTGTTCTTGATGTCACTTTAGCCGAGTTCTTTTGAAAAATATTTCCGAAAAATGATGGTACTTTTTGTGGCTGCTGCGTCTTACTTGTGAAACTACCCAAAAATAAGGTTGTGGTAGTAAATGAGTTTAAGTTATAATAAGAGTATGAATCATGAGTAAGGAAAAAACAACCTTGTTTACATTATCGATTGTGGTAATCATTTCTCTCCTATGTTCTATATCTTCTTGCTCCAAGGAAGATTACGAATTAACAGATTGTAGTACATCTGAACTATCTACAAAAGAGCAGTTTGCGGAACTTCTTTCGGCGGCGATTACCAATAGTGAGGAACTCCGGTTTTTTATCAAGAAGGAAGCACTACGCCAATATGATAAAGATTACGATGTGTTCTATCCTTTTGTTAGAGACAGAATTGTTTATGAAGGAAAGACATTTAGGGATTGTTTGTTGGATTATGTTGAAGAGAAATCTCTGTTAAAAATAGAGAATGATAATCCTTTTTTGACAATATATGTGCCAGATTGGGAATGGTTAGGTGCATTTAGTGTTAATGATTGGGATACCTCAAATGATGATGTGTTTGTTGGAATTGCTGACAATAATAGTAAGCATAGGCTATTTTCTAACGGAGCATATTTTGGAACATTAAACGAAGGTGAAATTCCAAATTTCCCTATTATGATTATTAAGGATAATGAACGGATGACCTTAACTCAACCTGCTACAAGAGCAGAAAGTCTTGAGTATTCATTTGTTGATGATGCCTTTGATAATTCTATAAGTACGAGGGTGACGGCGCAGGAGTATAGACGCTATTTTGCGGTAAATCCAGGTTCAAATTATGTGTCAAAATCAGATTTTGCTAAAATTAGTCCAGAATCAATTGCCGCTTGGAAAGAATATGGTGATGATGAATATGAATCTCAAAGAAATCTCGTATATTTCAATGCTAAGAAAAACGAGAATAGGGGATTAATAAACCCAAAAATCAGAGAGAGCATAGTTGCCATTAAACTTATTGATACAAATTGTATTGAAGAAGATGAGAAGGATCCTCATCTTCATAAGGCGAAAAAGAAACGTTCAGATTTCAGTGATGAGGATCTATTGGAAGAAATTTGGAGTGAGGGAAACCTTGAAATAAAATTTCACGTAACCACCCTTGACCAAAATAATCAATCAATTGTGCTATGCGACAATGCACTTAGCGTTAAGCCTAAAGATTTGTTTGATGTTTCTTCAATTAAGTGTCATTTTTATCATAAAAGTACGTTTTCTCCTAAAGAATATGTTTATTTGCCAACGAAATCAGACTTGGTTCCGAAATGGTATTATCTTCCAGATGTTCTAAAACTTGATTACTGGAATCTTTCCAAGGAGTCTACTGCATTGTCAGTATATGTATATGAACTTGATGCAGAAATTACAGATGAAGTTGAGTTGAATGAATCGTTAACAAAGCAGAATAGTATTTCTTTCGGTGCTAAAATTGGAGGTAAATATGAACTTAATTTCGATTTTAATGCGCCAACTAGCACCGTGACACATAAATACACCGTGAAGAAAGGTTCTGATAAATTAGGCGATATCGTTGTGTACTATAATGATTATATTATCAAATCTGAAACGACAGATAAGTATGAACTTAATTATTATAGTACTGGTAAAATTAATTTTATAATTGTTCCTTTGAAATAGTTATTGATATGCGTCATTTTTTTCAATTTTTGCCAATTCTCGTTTTCCTGGTGCTTTCATCTTGTAGAGGGTATGGTACTGACGATGAAGGTGAATATTATGTGAGGTATGAGGCTGAGGCTGTGTCCGAGGCGGTTGCGGTGGAGGAACATCCTATCATAGTCGCTGTGCCGGCAGTGTATAAAGTTCAGGGCAACAGCACTACTTGTTATTGCAAGCAATTTTTTGAGAAGGAATATGGGCCTTTCTTCAGTGGTGAGAAGGCTTCCATAATGGTGGCGGATTCTCCTGACGAGCATACTTATACCGTGTCCATATATGTTAAGCGGGGGCGTGAAGGATTGTATAACCTAGTGAATCAAGGGAAGTACGGAGCATCGTATGTGATGCCATAAAGTATTGGGCGTTAACGCGAGCTAAAGATGATTCTAACGACTAAGTTTAGTGAATATATAAACCGTGTGATGATGAAAAGTCTTATCAAAGGTGTTTTGCTGGTGATTCTTGCTTTGCCGCAAGTCTCGTTGGACTGTCTTTCGCAAGATAAGGAGACGGTCTCAATGAACTTGGACAGGCTCAAGGAGCGGTTAGGGGTGCGGTTTGTTTACGATTCGGAACTCGGAAAACTTCTTGATAAGAACTATGAGGGAACTTCCGTCGAGGGACTGACACTGGAGAAGGCTTTGGGCAGGCTTCTGGAGGGCACGGGCATCAAGTGGGAGATTCGTGGCGGCTATGTGGTTCTGACACGTGACGTTCCGGTTAAGAAGCGTTATACGGTCTGTGGGTATGTCACGGACGAGGCGACGGGGGAGACACTGATCGGGGCCGGGGTTGTGGTCTCTGAGCCTGCCGAAGTGACCGCAAGCTCAGTCGCTTCGACAAACTCAGCGACCGGAAAGACCGGCACCTCCACCAACAACTTCGGTTTCTATTCACTGACTCTCCCGGAGGGCGAGGTCGAACTGACATATTCATACATAGGATGCGCCGCCAAGACAAAGAGAATCAACCTGAAAAAGAACCTCACTCTCAATGTGGCTCTGGCCCCGTCCGCGGAAATCAAGAGCGCCCGGATAACCGCCCGCAAGGACGCTGGAATCCGCTCCACCTATATGGGGGCGATCGAGGTGCCGAACGAGTTGATCGCCAACACTCCGGTCGTCCTCGGCGAGACCGATGTGCTGAAAACCCTCCAGATGATGCCGGGCGTGCAAGGCGGAAACGAAGGACTCTCAGGAATATACGTCCGTGGAGGCGGCGTTGACGAGAACTTGATGCTGCTGGATGGCACGGCCATCTATAATGTCAGCCACCTTTTCGGCCTGCTGTCCGTGTTCACTCCGGAGGCTGTCAAGAAGGTCACGGTCTATAAAGGCTCGTTCCCGGCACGGTACGGAGGCAGGGTCTCCAGCGTGGTGGACGTGAGGACAAATGACGGCAACTCGAAGAAACTCTCCGGAAGTGTCACCGCCGGATTCCTCGCCGAGAAATTCCATCTGGAAGGCCCGCTGAAGAACGAAAACACGACGTTCTCGCTGAGTGCCAGAGGAATGCACACTTTCCTTTTCGACCGTGTCATCAAATGGGCCGGCAGCCCGCTGAACTATGCCTTCTACGACATCAACGCGAAGGTCTCCCACAAGTTCTCCGATCGGAGCCGAGGTTGGATCGGTCTCTACAGCGGGCGGGACTATTTCCGTTACGAGAAAACCTCCAAGTCCAGCAAGCGGTTCTATGGTTCTGATTACGAGCCTTATACAATGCTGACCGAGGATGAGTCCAATCTTAACCTGAGTTGGGGCAACAATGTCCTGTCCGCAAGGTGGACCTACATATTCAGTAACAAGCTTTTCGCTGATTTCACGGCCTACGGCAACCTTTATAGGATGAGGATGCATTCCGTCACCAGAAATTCCGAGACATCCGAGGTTGGCGAGACATCCTTCCGGAGCGATGCCGGCTACACTTCCGGAATCCTTGACGCAGGCTTAAAAGCAGATTTCGATTACACTCCTTCAACCAACCATTTGATCAAGTTCGGCGGAGAATATGTCCGTCACGGCTATCGTCCTGAAATCACGAAATCCCAGATTAAGGAATTGAACGGCAGCCGTGTCTTCGCCGACACCACCTACAGCGACGCTGCCAGCCGACGTGTGAACGGTAACGAGATGTCACTCTACGTCGAGGACGACATCTCCATTGGCAACCGCTTGACTGTGAACCCAGGCCTGCACCTCAGCCTGTTCAATGTGAGAGGGCGTTTCTATTTCTGCCCGGAGCCGAGAATCTCCGCCAAATTCGACATCACTGATGACTGGTCGGCCAAGGCGGCATATTCAAGGATGTCGCAGTACGTCCATCAGTTGACTTCGGGGACTCTGGACATTCCGACCGATCTTTGGGTTCCGATAACCGAGGAAATCCGCCCCGTGACTTCGGACATCGTCTCCGCCGGCGCGTGCTTCGCTGGCCTGAAAGGCTGGGAATTCTCCCTCGAAGGCTATTACAAAAAGACCGGCAATGTCCTTGAATATAAGGATGGCCGTCTTGCTCTTTCATCTTCCGTCAACTGGGAAGACAATGTGGTGATGGGCGAGGGACGCTCCTACGGTCTGGAACTTTACGCCAGCAAAGTTGTCGGAAAGACCACCGGAACCTTCGCCTACACCCTCTCGAAGGCTGAAAGAATATTCCGGGACGGCAGCATCAACGATGGCAAGTGGTTCCCTGCTCAGTTCGACAGGCGGCACGTCATCAACGCCAGTGTGAGCCACAAATTCAGCTCCCGCATCGACCTCACCGTGGCCTGGACGTTTATGAGCGGAAACTGTATGACCATCCCGACCAGAAGCACGGCCCTCATCACACCGTCGGGTAAAGACATTTCGATCGACTATGTCAGCGGGCGCAACAATTACCGCCTGCCTCCGACGCACCATCTGGATGTCAGCGTGAACTTCCACAAGAAGCGCCGTCACGGCGAGCGGATATGGAATTTCGGAATATACAACCTCTACTGCGCCCAGAACCCTTCCTGGTGCGTCTATGATGCCTTCGAGAAAGAAGGGGAGTGGAAGCCGGCCATCTCCAAACGCTCATTCCTCACTTTCCTGCCGTCGTTCAGTTATACCTTTAAATTCTAATGAATATGCGAACGAAGATATTCATACTGTCAATAGTCTCCTCTCTGGCTTTTTTTCTTGTGAGAAATATATTCCAGTGGAACTTCCTGGTCCGGAGAAGATGCTTGTAGTCAACGCTTTGATGGCTACCGGCGACACAACGCACACTGTCTATGCCGGTATCAGCACGCACGAGAAAACCCTGCCGTTGGAGTCCGGGAGCCTTGAATGCTGGATCAACGGGACGCTCGCCGCTACGGTTGACAAGCCGGAGAAGTCGGATCGTACCATTTACCATAATATGTTCAGATTCCGTGCTGATTTCAAGGCCGGGGATGAGGTGAGGATTGTCGTGGAGTCGGATGAAATGAGAGCGGAGGCAACGACCGTGGTCTTGGAGGCCCCTGTCCTTGCCGGAGTGGACACGACTCATCTGAACAGGAAATCTTCCAGCGGAGGCTATTTCAAGACTTTAGGGATGGGTGTGCACGTGAAGGACAAGCCGGACGAGAAGAACTATTATATGCTTCAGGTCTGGTATTTCGGGGAAAACTACAGAAAGCAGTTGGAGATTGACAATTCAAGTGAGCCACTCCTTAATTCCGGAATAAACACCAGCGTCGGCAACAATGATATGGCCTCAGACAGCTATTTCTCCAATAAGTACAACATATTCACGGATAAAGGTTTCGAGGGTGGATCGCATATATTCAAAATTTCTTTGACCGGCAAGTCGCTTTCCGATGTGACGGTGCGGCTGCTGGCTTTGGACAGGGAGACCTATAATTACATCAACACCGCTTGGTTCGATGATTCAGACCTTGCTGATTGGCTGTTTTTTGTCGATAAACCTTATCCTACCAATGTGATCGGCGACGGCATCGGCCTTGTCTCGGTGATGACATCTTCTGACTATAAAATCGACTGATATGAAAAGAATTGAATATGCCCTCGTAGGTCTTTTGACTTTATGCTCCTGCCAGGAGAAGATTGATTATTGGATGACCGACGCCGCCACCGCCACGATGGACCGCCTTGTCGGGGAATATGTTCTCGAATCCATCGACTGGAGTCTCGGTGCGGTGGATCTTGATGGAGACGGAGTCGCCGATTCGGACTTTGCCAAGGAAATCACTGCGGTCAGGCCTGGGGATATCTATACTCGCTTGTCTGTCGATATGGATGGCAATGAACGCTATATGGTCAGAATTGATTGGGTTGGATGTGTTGTGGCTGACATAGAGTACTATCCTGGAAGATCCTGGCAGATCATCAATTGGAATTTTTTCAAGGTAGGAGGAACGATTGAGTTTGACAAGGACGGGAACTATACCGTCACCCCTGTCGCTTCCCCAGTCGAGTATGATGAGTTCTCCGGAAAGGAGGAGAGAGTCTATTGCATAAAGGATATGGAGTATTCTTTTGAAGGATCTGACCGACTGATATTCAAGGCTGAGACAGCGGTTTATGACTATGCCACGGACAGCATCCAGAGAGGCACGATGACATATTCCTTCAAATGCGTCTCCGGCAAAGGAATGGTTCGGCAAGCTCACCAACCAAATGTGTACAACTCGGTCGCTGAGCCTGTCGAAGCGACTGCATAAAAGATAATTGTCATGAAAACCAACGAAGACAGAATGATAGACTTCGTGGCCAAGTCCTACGAAGAGAACCGCTTTGACCCGAAGAAAGCCTTGGCACGGTCGCAGAGCGGCTCCTTGCGTCGGTCGCTGAGCCTGTCGAAGCGCACTGTGATGTTGAAACGCATCGCCGGAGTCGCGGCAGCGGCCGCTGTCGGCATATTCCTTTATCTTTCATGGCTAACCTCATGGACCGGCTATGCCGCCTACGACATTGCCCAGACCTTCACTCTTCCGGATTCATCGTCCGTTACCCTTGCCCCTGGATCCACCCTTCGTCTCCAGAAGCACAAGGACAAGCGTCTGGTCCAGATGACCGGCAAGGTCTATTTTAACGTCCGTCACGATGACCGCGCCCCTTTCCGTGTTAATGCCGGATCCGGTTTCGTCAAAGTCCTCGGCACCCGCTTTCAGGTTGACTCTCGGGATCCCATCAGCGTGAGCGTTGTCTCGGGCAAGGTCCTCTTCTCTGCCATAAGGTCTGGCGAAGAAGCCCTGATCCTGACCAAGGGACAGTCCGCAGTTTTGGATCCGGCTGCGTCAAAGCCAGTTGAAATCACTCCGAAACACCCTAACCCTGCCGCATGGGCCACCGGCGAGTTTATCTACGACAACACCCCGCTGCCAGAAGTTCTCTCCGAGCTCTCTGAATATTACGATGTCACGCTCGTTGCTTTTGATGCCGGCCATTCGTCCGGTGAATCCCGCCGCCTGAGCGGAGAGTTCTCCACGTCCTCCCTCCAGGAAATCCTGAACCTCATCAATTCTGCCCTCGGCACGGACATCCAGATCGAAAGCCAACCCACTCGCTAGTGTCTATGTTCTGTTCTCGGGTATATGTTAATATTTGCGTGGCGGCTAATATCCTGATTATTCGTCTGTTGCTATATTGTTCTCCTGCTAAAACAAGGACTGGATGACCTATTCAATATATTCATTTATAATGATTTATCCGCCACGGCGTGTTTAAGGGTCTCGGCTTCTGGTGAATTTTTTGAAAACTTTATGCAAGGTTTCCGGCGGAGATGATTTAGTAATGCGTCGGACCGGGAACGGTCTTACGGTACTTAAACTATTATTAACAATTAAAGATTTAAACTAATGAAAAGTTTTTTCAGTTCAGTTGTGACGGCAGCCCTCTGCCTCTGCTCATTCGCATTCGTCTCTTGCAACAAGAACGAAAACAAAACTCCGGATCCTCTTACATTCAGTGTGACGAAGGCTGAGGTTGAGGTTGGTAAGACCGTAGAGGTTACCGTGAAGAACGGCACACAGCCTTTCACGGTAAAGTCAAGCGATGAGAAGATAGCCACAGTGAAGGTGGAGAAAGAAAAGATCACTGTTACAGGAGTGGCAGGGGGAACAGCCACGATCTCTGTAGTAGACAAAAAACAGACGACGGGTTCGTTTACCGTAACGGTAAAGGCTGCGGCAGAGAAGCTGGAGTTTGACAAGGCCGAGGTTACTGTCGGAGTTGAGAAGGAAGAGGTTGTCACAGTCAAGTCAGGTACCGCTCCATACACAGTGAAGGTTACGGATGCGGCTGTCGCTACCGCCATCGTGAAAGAGGCTGCCATCACCGTGAAGGGTGTCAAGGCCGGAACCACCACACTTACCGTGACCGACAAGGACGGCAAGACCGGAGAGGTTGCAATCAAAGTCGAGTAACAATCAATCAAAGAATCGATTTCATTTATAATTGGTATGGGGATCCGCAGTATGCGGGTTCCCTTTTTTTTGTTAGGCGTATTGGGATAATCGAACCGATTAATGTAAGTCAGTCACTGAGCCTGTCGAAGTGACTGGACATAAACATAATACAAAAACGGCTTTGCGGAACAATCTGCAAAGCCGTTAAAAATTTGCGGAGAGAGCGAGATTCGAACTCGCGAGCCCCTTTAGGAGGCCACACGCTTTCCAGGCGTGCCTCTTCAGCCACTCGAGCATCTCTCCAATGGTCCGCATTTTAGTTGCGGACTGCAAAGATAATCAAAACCTTTGAATATTCAGCGTCTGTGACGAATAATTTTCTTCTGTGTTGGTGCTTCTGTCGCTTTGGCGTATCTATTGTCGAAGCATCGCATAGATTATATTCATTACAATGTGTTCCTTTTCAACTTCTCGACGTAGGCCTCGATGCGGCGGAGCTCACGAGGAATGGAGATGCTTTGAGGGCAATGCTCGATGCATTGTTTGCAACCGATGCAGTGGTTGGCCTGGCGGACGGACGGGATGGCCCGGTCGTAGCTCACGAGATAGGCCCGGCGCAGCTTGCGGTAATTCTCCTGCTCGGTGCTCTGGGCGATCTCGCCCTCGTTGACGCATTCGTTGTAGTGCTTGAATATTCCCGGAATATCGACTCCGTAAGGGCAAGGCATACAGTACTTGCAGTCGTTGCAGTTGATGGTCGGGAAGCTGGCCATTATGCCGGCGATCTCGGTGCCGAGGAACTCTTTCTCCTCGTCGGTCAAGTACTTGAAGTCCTTGAATGTGCGCAGGTTATCCTCAAGATGTTCCTGATAGACCATTCCGCTCAGCACCGTCAGGATTCTCGGGTACGATCCCACGAATCTGAACGCCCACGAAGCGAGTGAGGCTTTCGGATCACGCTCCTTTAGCCTGTTCACGACACTTTCCGCCGGATTGGCCAGACGGCCACCTTGGAGAGGCTCCATAATCACGATCGGAATCTCCCTCTTGTCCAGCTCGTCGTACAGGTACTCGGCGTTGACATTGCGCTGGCCGTCAGCGTGTTTCCAGTCGAAATAGTTCATCTGGATCTGCACGAAATCCCAGTGGTACTTGTCGTGCAGTTTCAGTAGCTCGTCGAACTGCTGTTGGTTTCCGTGGAATGAAAGTCCGAGTTGACGTATCTTGCCTTTCTCTCGGTCTGCCTGAAGCAGATCCATCATTCCGTTGTTCACGAACCTGTCATCGAAAGCCTCCAGGCCTCCACGGCCGAGAGAGTGAAGCAGGTAGTAGTCCAGATAGTCTGTCTGGAGGTACCTGAACGAGTCGTTGTACAGTTTCAGGGATGCCGCTTTGGAATGATCACTGAAGTTGGACAGCTTCGTGGCGATGTAGTAGGAGTTCCTTGGATGTCTGCTGAGTGCATTGCCTACAGCCTCCTCGGAAAGTCCCTGGAGATAGACCGGAGATGTGTCGTAGTAGTTGACTCCGTGAGCCAAGGCGTAGTCAATCAGTTTGTTGGCGTTCTCCTGATCCACGATATCCTTCCCACTCTCGTCCTTCTTCATCGTGAAGCGCATACATCCGTAACCCAGCAGGGAAACCATGTCCCCGTTGCCCGGATTCTCACGCATCTCCATCTTACCGTTCTCCGGCACATCTTCACTGGAACCATCGTCAAGGATGGCCTCGGCTGTCTTCTTAGGGGCGCACGCTCCGGCAAGAGCCACGGCTCCCACGGCCGCTGTCCCGGCACCGGCTTGTTTGAGAAATTCTCTTCTGTTAATATTCTCTTTCATATTCATGGAATTTTTTGAGACCGCTTTTTCTGAATATGTCCCTTCAGAAGGCTTGTCTCAAAGACCGGTTACACATTATGATGAACACTGTACCCATTGATGGTGATGGCGCTTATCGGGCGGGACGGGCAGAGATTCTCGCACGCTCCGCAGCCGATGCACTTCTCCTCGTTGACCGAAGGGATCCTTGGGCTCTTCTCGTCATCAGGATTCTTCCTGACCATCCTGATCGCTCCGACAGGGCAGTGGTGGGCACAGTTTCCGCAGCTGACCCCGTCACGGTTCACGACACAGAGGTCATAGTCCACGCCGGCAGTGCCGACCTTCCATTCGGTTTTCTCCTCAGGAGTGATCTTCAGGATGGCTCCAGCAGGGCAGACCTCGGAGCATTTCACGCATTCCGGACGGCAGTAGCCTTTCTCAAAAGACATCTCTGGCTGCATCAGGTGCTCAAGTCTGGAGGATGGTCTGAGAACATTGTTCGGGCAGACGGTCACGCAGAGCTGGCAGGCCGTACAGTGCTTATAGAACTTCTCCACGCTCTCGGAACCGAATGGAGTAATAGGCGTTTTTCTGTTCGGGGCTTTCTTTGGAAGCACCTCGGCGAATCCTCCATCTCGCTTCTTGTCCTTGATCTCCTCTTCTTCGGCCCTCATCGGAATGGAAGACAAGAGTGATCCTCCGATGACAGCGGCACCGCCTACCAAGAAGGCTCTTCTTCCTTTGTCGGTCGCTTCGACAGGCTCGGCGACCGGAGATGTCGCATCAATTGTTGAGACACCTTTGCCGTTGTCGGTTACTTCGGCGGTTGGTGAGCCCTGTCGAACCACGGGCTCTGCGACCGGAGTCGGAGCTGCTGAGGAGCGATTTTGGCCGTTTTTGCTCTCGTCGGAGGTCATTTTACTCCCGACAGGCGCGTTTTGTGGCGTTTTTGCTCCCGTGGAGCCCGAACCAACCCCTCTTCCCCAGGCGAACCGGTACTTGAGCGCTCCGAGCCGGCAAGAATCAATGCAGTCAAAGCAATCGACACATCTGCTATAGTCAATCTTATGGTTGTCAACATCAATGCAGGCCGCCTTGCACTTCCTTTCGCAGGCGTGGCAGCTCTTGCACTTTGACTTGTCGATCACCGGACGGAACATAGCGAACCGCGAGAAGAAACTCAGCGTGGTTCCCACCGGACAGATTGTGTTGCAATAGGTTCTGCCGTTCCTCCAGGCGAGGACCACCACGACAACAAATGTCACCGCCGCCACGATCAAAGTCGGCAGACTCTTCAGCCAAACATCCTTTGTCACAAACGCATAACTATCCTGCCTCTCGGCGATCCAGGCGAGCAGGTTGTTGCCCCGCTGCCAAACCGGCGCGAGCAGACTCTGCACCATTCTACCGTAAGCGCTGTATGGAGCCAGAAGCGCTACAAGAGCATTGAGCCCGGCGACCAGCGCGATCACGAACAGCACCAACACCCCGTAGCGCAACCATTTGATTTCCTTTGAATATGAGAACCTTGCCTTCTTGCCTTTTCTCCTGGAACTGAGGTTGGACACGCAGTCCTGGAATATACCCAACGGGCATATCACCGAGCAGTAGATTCTGCCGAAAAGCAGTGTCAGTACCAGCAGAATGGCGATGACAACGAAGTTGAGGGCCAGAACAGCCGGCAGGAACTGGATTTTGGCGAGCCATCCGAACCAAAGATGAAGTGTTCCGGTGAAGTCCAGAAACAGCAGCGTTACCGCAACGAAGCAGATCGCTGCCAGAGTGATTCTAATTATTCGGAGCATAGTGTTTGTAAGCCGAAATGTTCCGTAAAGATAAAGAAAAATCCTGAAATGATATTAATCCAGAATCACCAACGCCATTGACTTGTGCGAGAACGTCAGCTTGACAACATCGGCCGAAGCCCGGTTGAGGGTTGCCTGCCACCAGTTGTCGAAAACCACTCCACTGGTCTGCCATACCAATCCCTCGGACTTGATATTCAAAGAATTATCAGGGCTGAATATGGACACGGCCCTGCCTTCGCCGACGAAAAGCTCGCAGGAGTCCGTCAATGCGAAAGCCGTTGAATAGTCGGACACCGCATCGACATATATTCTGTCTTCATCAGGATTACCGCTGGCTCCGTAAAGCCGGGCATATTCCATAATCTGTCCAAGGTTGCCGAGGGTGTGGGCCTCACGCTTGCCTGTAGCACCGAGAATGTGCACGGTCTTGACTTCCGGCCAATGCTCCAGCAGGTAGCGGAACGCCTTGGTCTGGTCGTTTGTCTCCTGCTCTTCTTCTCTTATGGCGATGCGGGAATATTCCTTGAGATGCTTCGGCGAGATGGAATCCATATCCCCGATGATGGCATCCGGATCCCTGAGGTCTTTGAATATCTTGTCCCGGTGCCGGAGAAACGTGTCCAACGCCCTGTCGCAGCAGATTATCACATCCGCCCGGCGGAGAAGCTCGCGGGGATATTCCTTTTTAGGAAAGTCGCCGCATTCGAGGATGACCGCTTCCATTATGCCTTTGTTTTGGCGATTTCGGCCTTGGAGGTGCCGGCGGTAGTGGTGTAGAGTTCCGGCTCGCGGAATCCGGCGAGGAAGGCCTTGATGTCCATCCGCTTCTTGCCGGCTATCTGCACGTCCTTCAGGGAGATGGCTCCGTCGGCGGTGGTGATGTGGAGGTAGGTCTTGCCGTCGGTGAGGATTCGGCCCGGAATGGTTCCTTCGACAGGCTCATCGACCTTTTCGGCCGTGAAGATCTTCAACTGGGCCGGAGCGCTACCTTCCTTGACGAGTTCGGTGAACGCTGCCGGATAAGGACTCAAACCACGTATGAGATTGTAGATCTGTTTGGTGGAATCGTTCCAGTCAATGTGACACAACTCGCGCGAAAGCTTCGGTGCCGGCTTCAATACCTCGGAACCCTGTATGAAACTTCTCTGGACACGCGTGTCCACATTGCGCTCGATTATGCCCTGAGTCGTCTGTACAACCAATTCCGCTCCGATCTCCATCAGTTTGTCGTGCACATCCCCGGCGGTGTCGGTGTCTGAAATATTGATACCCTGACGCAGGATGATCCCTCCCGTGTCAATGTCCTTGTCGATCATGAACGTCGTCGCGCCGGTTCTGGTCTCTCCGTTGATCACGGCCCAGTTGATAGGAGCCGCTCCACGGTACTGTGGCAGAAGCGCCGCGTGCAGATTGAACGTGCCAAGCTTAGGCATTCCCCATACCTCTTCCGGCAACATCCTGAAAGCCACCACGATGAAGAGATCGGCCTTCATGGCCTTGAGCTGCTTCAGGAACTCCGGATCCTTCAGTTTCACAGGCTGCAGAACCGGAATACCGTGCTCGACAGCGAACTTCTTGACCGCGCTTTCGTTGACTTTCTGTCCCCGGCCACTCGGCTTGTCAGCCACTGTGACCACACCTACAATATTGTATTTCCGCTCCAGGAGTGCCTGAAGTGGTGCCACCGCGAAATCCGGTGTGCCCATATAGACGATTCTCGTCTTCTTGAATATTCCTGCCAACATACTCTTAGCTTTTCTCCACCAATTCTTTATGCTGTCCATGTTTGAGATGTCCGTGTCGTGGATGGCTTTCCATGTCAGGAACAACCCGATAGGCAACAGGATCAACGCGGACGCGAAGGCTCCCGTGGCCGTGCTGATGCTTCCGTCCCTCGCCAGCTTGACTCCGGTGATGTCCACGATCCAGTAGAGGACGAAGAACAATAGCGAGACGATCGCGGAGACTCCGATTCCTCCTTTTCTTATCAACGCTCCGAGAGGGGCTCCGATGAAGAACATGATGAAGCATGCCAGAGCCTGACCATAGCGTCTCTGGAATTCAAGGGCTGTCCAACGCAGACGGACTGTGTAGTCAAACGCACCGAATTCATAGCTTTCCAGATTTGACCTGAGCTGCCTGGCGTTGTCCGCCGCTTTCTCAAGCGCCTGTGCCGTCGCCTTTTCGTCTTTGAAACTCAGGAACTCCGGGTCGCTGAAATTCCTGGTGATTCCGCACGATGATGTGTCAAGCTGCTTGTTCTGTGTGAAGATGTAGGAAGCCGCCGTGCTGAAGATCTGTTGCGCTTTCGCGCTGTCCCTCATAGCCACGAGCGAGTCCCTCTGCGTCCTGAGTTTCTCCAGCGGCAGAGCCTTGACCTGATCCCCGTACCTTGCGCTGTCCGACTTCTGGAACGCATAGTTCTGAAGCGCTATGACCATTTCCTGTCTGCTGAAGTCTATCTTTTGCAGTTGCAGGGAGGTGTCTCGGTAGTTCTTCTCGTTGGTCTCCTGATAGTTGGTGCCGTTGTACATCCGGAATGTCAGGTAGGACTTGTCCTTGGACATCTTCATTATCGCCGAATCGGCCAACGTAAGACGTGTGTTGCCCTTCCCGTGATGGTCGTAGAGCATCACATCTTTCATCATCCCAGTCTTGTCGTTGCGGCTTCCGACCCGGAGGACATATCCCTCGACTCCATCGTAGAATGTTCCGGAAGGGATCTTGATCTCTTCCTTGGTCTTGCCGATGTCATCCCTCAGAGTGAAGATCTCGTTGTAGGAGACCGGTACAAGATTGTTGATGACGAAGAAAGTGCCGATGCTGATGAAGAACGAGGCGATGAGAATCGGCAGCATCACCCTGAGAACCGACACTCCGGCCGCTTTCAGGGCGATGAGCTCGTTGTTCTCGCCCATATTCCCGATGGTCATCATCGAGGCGAGCAGTGTGGCCAGCGGCAGCGCCAGCGGCAGCACGGTGCAGCTTCCCCAGAAGAGGAACTCCGCCACGATGCCGAGGCTCAGACCCTTACCGACCAGCTCGTCGATGTAAACCCACAGGAACTGCATCATAAGGATGAAGATGACCACAAGCAGGATCATAAAGAATGGTCCTATGAATGAGGTCAGTATGAATCTGTCAATCTTCTTCATCCCCGAAGCTTTGTTTTATGAATATACCAATGAATATGCCCGTGTCTATGCCGTGATGATCTCCACCATCTTGTCCAGCGCGGCCTGGAGTCCGTCGATATTCCTTCCTCCCGCCGTGGCGAGAACAGGCTGTCCGCCGCCACCGCCCTGGATGAACTTGGCTGCCTCACGGATGTCCTTCGCGGCGTTGTGACCCGCAGCCACAAGGTCGTTGGAGTACATCAGGGCAAGTTGTGGTTTGCCGTCGTGGCTGAATGCCGCGGCAAGGGCGAAATTCTCCACCTCCTTCTGGAGAATCGAGGCCGCTTCCCTGAACATTGCCGGATCGACATCCCTGCTGAACTTAACAACTTTTATTCCATTGATCTCTTCTGCGTTCCCGGAAATCACTTTGGCGAACGAGGCGGCCTTCTCTTTGGCATATTCCTCGATCTTCTTCTTCGCGTCTGAGTTTTCGCTTATGAGCTTGGCCACGGCGGCGGCCACGTCAGGAGCATTGTTGAACATCGTGCGGATGCCCTTGAGGGTGTCGGTGAGGGTGTCGAGGATGTTCTCCGCGGCCTCTCCGGTCACGGCCTCGATCCTGCGCACGCCGGCGGCGATGGCGGATTCTGAGACGATCTTGAAGAAACCGATTCTGCCGGTTGATTTGGCGTGGGTTCCGCCGCAGAGCTCGATGGAGTCACCGAACTTGATGACACGCACCTTGTCACCGTATTTCTCGCCGAAGAGAGCGATGGCTCCCATCGCCTTGGCCTCGTCCATCGTTGCGTCCCTCTTTTCCTCCAGAGGGTAGTCCGCGCGGATGAGCTGGTTGACCCTGTGCTCAACTTGCCTGAGTTCCTCGTCGGTAACCTTGGCGAAGTGTGAGAAGTCGAAACGGAAATAGTCCGGGCCGACGAACGATCCCTTCTGCTCGATGTGTGTGCCGAGCGCTTCACGAAGAGCGAAATCCAGAAGGTGGGTCGCCGTGTGGTTGGCTGTGATCTTAAGTCTGCGCTCCACGTCAACCTTCAGGGTGAAGGTTTCCTCGCAGTCCGCCGGAATCCTCTCGGCGATGTGGATCGTAAGGTTGTTCTCTTTGATTGTGTTGAGGATCTTGACTTCCTCGCCGCTCTCTGAGACGATGACTCCGGTGTCGCCGACCTGTCCGCCCATCTCTGCGTAGAACGGTGTGCGGTCGAAGACCAGCTGGAACATAGTCTTGTTCTTCTGCTTCACGGTGCGCTGCTTGAGAAGCTTCACGCCATCAAGCTCGAAGTTGTCGTAGCCGAGGAATGCCTCTTCCTCACCGTCGTTGTAGATAGTCCAGTCCCCGAACTCGTTGGCCGTGGCGTTGCGCGCCCTGTCCTTCTGCTTCTGGAGCTCCTTGCCGAATCCCTCCATATCAACCGTGTAGCCTTTCTCCGAGGCGATCAGCTCGGTCAGGTCGATCGGGAATCCGTAGGTGTCGTAGAGGATGAAAGCGTCCTCTCCAGGGATTGTCTTCGTGGCGGCGTTCTTGGCGATGTAGTCGTCCATAAGTCTGATTCCGCGGTCGAGAGTCCTCAGGAATGACATCTCCTCCTCACGGATCACGCTCTCGATCAGCTTCTGCTGTTTGGCGATCTCAGGATAGGCCTCTCCCATATCCGCCACAAGCTGAGGAACCAGCGAGCAGAGGAACGGCTCGTCGAATCCGAGGAACGTGTAGCCGTAGCGCACGGCGCGGCGCAGGATCCTTCGGATCACATAGCCGGCCTTGACATTGGACGGCAGCTGGCCGTCGGCGATGGAGAAAGCGATGGCCCTGATGTGGTCGGCGATGACTCTCATAGCCACCTCCGTCTTCTCGCTCTCGTGGTATCTGTGGCCGGAAAGTTCCTCGATCTTATGGATCATTCCGGAGAACACATCAGTGTCGTAGTTGCTAGTCTTGCCCTGAAGCACCATACAGAGCCTCTCGAAGCCCATTCCTGTGTCGATGTTCTTGGCCGGGAGCGGTTCAAGGGATCCGTCAGCCTTGCGGTTGTACTGCATGAACACGAGGTTCCAGATCTCGATGACCTGGTCGTTGTCGGTGTTCACGAGATCCTTTCCAGGAATCTTGGCGATCTCCTCGTCCGGACGCAGGTCGATGTGGATCTCGCTGCAAGGTCCGCAAGGACCCGTGTCACCCATCTCCCAGAAGTTGTCGTGCTTGTTGCCAAGGATGATGTGGTCCGCAGGCATCAGCTTCATCCACGCCTGCCTTGCCTCCTCGTCAAGAGCGGTCCCGTCTTCCGCGGAGCCCTCGAACACAGTCGCGTAGAGCTTCGACTTGTCGATCTTATAGACCTCGGTCAGCAGTTCCCAGGCCCAGCTGATAGCCTCGGCCTTGAAATAGTCCCCGAAGCTCCAGTTGCCCAGCATCTCGAACATCGTGTGATGCCTTCCGTCATGCCCCACGGCCTCAAGGTCATTGTGCTTTCCGCTGACTCTCAGACATTTCTGCGAATCGGTCGCCCTTTTCATCTTAGGCACTGAGTTGCCGAGGAATATGTCCTTGAACTGGTTCATTCCGGCGTTCGTGAACATCAACGTCGGGTCGTTCTTGATCACCATCGGGGCGGACGGCACAATCGTGTGTCCCTTGGATGCGAAGAAGTCCAAAAATTGCTGTCGAATCTCTTTGGCGGTGTACATATCTAAAAATCAATTAATTCGTGAATATATTCCCGTTTCCTCCCGGAATTTTCTTTCAAAAAGGCACGGAATTGGCAAAATTATAACATTTTTCGGGATATATCGCAAAAAAGGGTATATTTGTAAGTTATGGGAAAGTATATTCTCAATCCGGAGACCTTGTTATATGAGATAAAGGAGGTGTCCTTGAAGTCGAAAGTCTTCAAGGGGTTGCTGCTGTTCGCCGGCAGTGTGGCGATGGCGGTCCTCTATCTCTGGCTGTTCACTTCGGTCCTTGGCTATGATCTGCCTAAGACGGCGTTTCTGAAAGCGGAGCATGCCCGTTGGGACGCCAAGGTCGATCTCATGAACACCAAACTGGACCGTTACGAGGAGGCTCTGGAGGCTTTGAAGGTGAGGGATGATGACATCTACAGATCCATATTCGGAATGAATGAGATTCCCGCCGGGGTCCGTGACGCGGGAATCGGCGGTGTGGACCGGTACTCGTTCCTGAACGGTCTTGAACCGGATGACAGGCTGAAGAACACGGCCCTTAGGATTGACAGGCTGACCAGAAGAACCTACGTCCAGAGCAAGTCATTTGATGAGGTGGCCGCTGTCTCAAAGACGGCCGGAGACATGGCCTCATGCATTCCGGCGATCCCTCCGATTGTCCCTGATCCGTCCAAGTACAGGCTTTCCAGCCAGTTCGGTTACAGGTCGGACCCGTTCACAGGGGGCGTCAGGATGCACACAGGACTTGATTTCGCGATGAAGATCGGCAATCCGGTCTATGCTACGGGTGACGGGGTTGTGGAAGCCGTGAAGTTCGAGTTCTTCGGCTACGGCAATTCCATCACGATCGATCATGGATTCGGCTACAAGACGATTTATGCTCATCTCAATTCCGTCAAGGTGATCGAGGGCATGAAGGTCAAGAGGGGGGATTGCATCGCCGAGAGCGGTAAGTCCGGACGGTCAAGCGGCCCGCACCTCCACTACGAGGTCGTCTATAAAGGGCAGAAAGTCAACCCGGCGAACTATCTGGACCTGTCGATGTCCGCGCAGGAATATTCAGCGATGGTGCGGATGAGGGAGAATGAGTCAGGGAAGCCGTCTTCCGCCGCGCGCCGAGGGTTCAGTGTCAGACGTCGTTAGAAGAGGGGTAGGAATATGGGAGCGAAGTATGAGTTTGACAAGACGCGGATGGAGTTCCGCAAGGTCACACACTCAGTGTGGACGGTCTTGGGCAAGGCGGTGAAGTATTTCCTTGTGACCGCGTCGCTGGCGGTTGTCTATTATGTAGTGTTCTCTTTTGTGATCAACACTGATTCCGAGCGTAAACTCAAGAGGGAGAACCAGATGTACCGTCAGATGTACGAGAGCCTCTCCGCCCGGGAGGAACTTGTCGGTGATGTCCTGGACGGGCTGCGTGTCAAGGACAACGAGATTTATCATAGGTTGTTCAATTCCGACGCGCCGGATCTCGGAAGCATTTATTCGGACGGCCTGCTGTCCGACGTGGACACGATACCTGACGGGCTGATTGTTGAATATTCCAGGGTGAGACTGGACACGTTGTCAAGGATTTCGGACAGGGTGGAAGCTAATTTCAGACGGGTCATGGAGGCCCTTTCTGACCGTAAGGCTGACCTTCCGCCTATGACCAATCCTTTGGCTGGATTCTCTTACGCAAGGACGGGAGCGTCTGTCGGTGACAGGATCAATCCTTTTTATAAGGTGAAGGTTTTCCATGGCGGACTGGATCTGATCTCACAGCAGGGAGAGTCCGTGGTCGCCGCCGCCGATGGGGTTGTCAAAGAGGTCACGCATTCCACAAAAGGTCTCGGGAACGTGGTTACGATCGACCACGGCAACGGCTATCTTACACGTTATGCCCACCTTGAGAACACCCGTGTCACCAAAGGACAGAAACTGGCGCGGGGACAGAATATCGGCCAGGTCGGGATGTCCGGAAACTCGTTCGCACCGCATCTTCATTACGAGGTTCTCAAGGATACCTTGCGGTTGGATCCGTTGAATTACCTGTTCGCCTCTGTCAGCCCGGATGACTATATGGGGATGCTTTTCATGTCCGTCAACACCGGACAATCAATGGATTGATTAAATTTATGAATATGGATAAATTGTATTATACCATCGGCGAGACCGCCGAGATTCTGGGAGAGAGCACTTCTCTGGTGAGGTTCTGGTCGAACTCGTTTCCCAGATACATCAAGCCGAAGAGAAACGCCAAAGGGAATCGTCTTTTCACGGCGGAGGATCTTGAGTGCCTGAAACAGATACATCTTCTTGTGAAGGAGCAAGGGCTGACACTTGAGGGGGCGGCGAAAAAAATGGCCGCCGACCGGAAAAAAGTGGATGGCCGTGTCAAGGCGTTGGACAGCTTGAAGGAGATCCGCAGGCAGCTTGTGGAAGTAAAGAAATCCCTATGAATATGAAGGTAAAGGAGGTCATTTCGGTAATTGAGGACTTCGCGCCGTTGTCCATTCAGGAAAGTTGGGACAACAGCGGTCTCGTCATCGGCTCTCCGGAACAGGAAGTCCATGGAGTCCTTCTCGGGTTTGACTGCACGGCGGACCTTGTGGACGAGGCGGTGGAACGCGGAGCTGACATGATCGTGACCCACCATCCCTTGATATTCGGAGGAATAAAGAAAATCTCGCCTGAGGATCCCGTGGGGCTTGCAGTCTTGAAGGCCGCCGCGGCCGGAATCGCTGTCTATGCCGCGCACACCACGGCCGACAAGGTGCTCGGTGGAGTCAGCGGCGCGATGGCAAGAAGGCTGGGACTCCAGGATATTCATGTGTTGGAGGAAGAACCCGGAGGGTATGGTCTTGGCGCGGTGGGAAATCTTCCGGAGCCGATGGATGGCGTTGGGTTCATTGAATATGTCAAGTCCCGGTTCGGACTCAAGGTGGCCCGCTGCTCGCATGTTCCTGAAATCCCGGTGAGCCGTGTGGCCATGTGCGGTGGTTCCGGTGGCTCGCTGATTGAAAGCGCCAGGAAAGCCGGTGCCCAAGCCTATCTTTGCGGCGACATTTCCTACCATCATTTCTTCACCACTAAGGATTTTATGGTCATTGATATAGGCCATTTCGAGGGGGAAGTGGAGATTGTGGAAATATTATTTTCTCTGTTAAGGAAAAATTTTCCTAACTTTGCAGTCTATACCAGCGTGAGGCTGGAGACAAGTAATCCGGTATATTATTATTAGTCAGATAGCTATATGGCAACTAAAAAAATCAAGAAAGTCGAGACCCCAATAGACCAGAGGGAGACATTCGTTTCCCTCCAGAAGAATTTCGCTGACTCCGAAATCAGCGTTGAGGAAAAGCTTAAGACACTCTACGCGCTTCAGGAGGCGGATTCCGCGATTGACAAGATCATGCAGATGCGCGGCGAGCTTCCGTCTGAGGTCGAGGCTCTTGAGAACGAGATAGCCGACCTGAAGGCCCGTCAGACTCAGGATGTCGCTGTCATCGAGGCTTACAACCAGACAATCGCCGAGAACAGGCAGAACATCGTTGATTGTGACACCCAGATCGAAAAGTACCAGCAGCAGTTGAATGACATCTCCAACAGCCGTGAGTACGATTCTATCAACAAAGAGATTGAGAATCAGGGACTTCTTCGCCAGATCGCTCAAAAGAACATCAATGACACCAAGGCGGCCATCGCTGAGAAGAAGGATGACATCGAATCCTTGAAGGACTACATCGCCATCAGGAATGATGACCTCAAGGCAAAGAAAGAGGAACTTGCCACGATTGTCGAGTCCACATCCAAGGATGAGAAGAAACTGCGTTCTGTCAGGGAGGATTGCGCCAAGAAGATCGATCCGAGGACGATGAGCGCGTACGACCGCATCCGCGCCAGCGTCCACAATCATCTCGCTGTCGTGTCCGTCTATAACGGAGACGCCTGCGGTGGATGCTTCAACACCATCACTCCTCAGCGTCTTGTCGACATCGCTTCCAACAAGAAGCTCATAATCTGCGAGCATTGCGGCAGGATCATCGTCAATCCTGATTTTGAATAGACAGACAAACCGCATCGGACAATATGCCTGACCAGCCCGGAAAAACAACCAAAAAGAAGGCGAGGCCAGTCAATCTTGACACACTTGGGCTTGAGATGGGAAACAAACCGCCTCAAGCTCTTGAAGTCGAAGAGGCTGTCCTTGGCGCTATGCTCATCGAACCCTCATCCGTGGACACCGCGCTTGAGGAATTGACTGTCTCATGTTTTTACGATCCCCGTCACAGGATGATTTTCGAGGCCATGACGTCACTTGTGAACGAGCATGTGTCCGTGGATATCGTGACGGTCAGCGCGAAGCTCCGTGAGAAAGGCAATCTGGAGGCCGTCGGAGGTCCGGTCGCGTTGGCCGGCCTTTCCGAAAAGGTAGGCGCGGCGGCTCACATCGAGTACTATGTCAGGATCCTTAAACAGAAGAACATACAGCGGGAACTGATCACTGCTTCCTACGAGATCCTCAGGGATGCCTATGACGACTCGGTGAAAGTCGGAGATCTGATTGACGACTCCCAGTCCAGGATCTATAACGCTATCCAGAGCAGTGTGAGGACCGACATCCAGGAGATCGGCTCTGTGATCAACGAGGCGATGAAGGAGGTGGAGAAGAACCAGAAGGCTTCAGGAGGTCTGAGCGGGGTTCCGTCAGGATTTCCGTCTTTGGACCGTGTCACCAGAGGGTGGCAGAAATCTGACCTGATCATTCTGGCTGCCCGCCCTTCTGTCGGAAAGACAGCGTTCGCCCTGAACCTGGCCAGAAACGCGGCCGTTGACTACAAGATGCCGGTGGCGGTATTCTCTCTGGAAATGTCGGCTCTGCAGCTCGTGATGCGACTTATGACGACAGAGTCCGGTCTTCCGGCCGACAAGCTGAAGGGTGGAGCAAAACTGGATCCATGGGATTGGCAGCAGCTGGAGACCAGGCTCGCGAATCTCTCAAAGGCTCCGCTGTACATAGACGACACACCGAGCATCCCTCTTATGGAGTTCAGGACCAAGATCAAGAGGCTGGTCAAGGCCAAGGATGTCCGTCTCGTGATAGTCGATTACCTTCAGCTGATGCAGGGACCGGCCGAACTGCGGGGAATGCGTGAGCAGGAAGTCGCCGCAATTTCCAGGACCTTGAAAGCTACGGCCAAGGAGTTGAATGTCCCGATCATAGCCCTGTCGCAGTTGTCCCGTGACGCGGTCAAGAGGACCGGGGGCAGTGGAAAGCCGCAGCTCAGCGACCTTCGAGAGTCCGGTTCCATCGAGCAGGACGCCGACATGGTGATATTCATTCACCGTCCTGACTATGTGGGACTTGGAGAGACTCCTGACGGAAAGGAAACCACACAGATCATCATCGCCAAGCACCGTAACGGTGAGGTGTGCGACATCGACATGCTCTTCAAGGCCGAGCAGGTCCGCTTTGTCGAGCCTGGAGACACTCTGGCCGCCAGGGCGGAGGAGATGGGGGGCACCGAGTCCGCCATGAACTCGGCGATGAACAACGAGTTTGACAATAACACTGAATTCTGATGAAGCCGACAAGACTCTTCGGCGCGTTAGCCGCCATGTTCATCCTCTCGTCAGCGGTTGTGTTCGCCGGCGGTGAGAGGGAATGTATTCCGGTAAAGAAACTCAGCGAGGAGAGTCTGGCTTTCAAAGGTGGGGAGAATCTGGTTTTCACCCTCCACTATAAATGGGGAATCATCAATGCGGACGTGGCTCAGGCCACACTCAAGGTGGACACCACGATCTTGAATGGCCGGAAAGTCTTTCATGCCTCGTTGACCGGCAAGACTCAGAAATTCTACGAGAAGTTCTTCCGCGTCAAGGAGGAGCTTGATTCATGGTTCACCCGTGATGGATTGGAGCCGATGAAGTTCACGAGGTTCGCCAGGGAGGGGAAATATACCTGTACGAATCTGTATTCATATACCCGCACATCTGACGGGAACGGGCAGATCAACGCTTCCCTGAGCAATTCAAGGAAAGGCGAGTTCTCGGCGACCCTGCCGCTGGACAAGTGTACCTACGATATTCCGCTAATGTACTATGTCCTGCGTAACATCGATGCCACAAAACTCAAGGAAGGCGGCGACTATCCGATGACCTTCGCGGTTGACGATGATGTCTATACCCTGCATTTCAGGTACTTGGGCAAGGAGAACAAAAACGTGGACGGGATTGGTACTGTCAGATGTCTCAAATTCAGTTTCGAGGTAGTCTCCGGCGAGGTGTTCTCGGGAGAGTCCGATCTTTTCGGATGGTTCTCTGACGATGAGAGCAGGATTCCGGTCTGGTTCTCCGCTCCGTTGAAGGTAGGGCAGGTGCAAGGACGTCTGAAGAGTTATTCGGAACTCAAGAATCCGTTTTCCTCAATGATAGAATAGGATGGCATCCGGAGAAGTCTCACATAAGGGCAAGGTCGTGTCGGTGGGAAAGGACACTGTCTCGGTTCAGATTGTGTCCGAATCCGCTTGCTCGGCCTGTCATGCCGCCGGTCTCTGCGGTGCGTCGGAATCCAAAAGGAAGATCGTGGATGTTCCGGTTTATGGAGACCAGGCATATTCAATAGGCCAGGAGGTCGAGGTCTGCCTCGCGAGGAAGATGGGACTCAAGGCTGTCTTGCTTTCTTATGTGATTCCTTTGGTGATATTACTGATTTTAGTGTTATCTTTGTCATATATTGGCTTCGGTGAACTGGCCAGCGGGTTGGTTTCGATCGGGGGCATTGCTGTGTATTACCTCATACTTTACCTTTGCGGGAACCATCTTGCGGAGGGGTATGTGTTTTATATTCGGAAATAACTAATTAATTAGCTTTTATTTGGCTTTATGACAACAACAATCATCTGGACCATCGCAGTCATCACGGGCCTCGGCCTTCTGCTTGCGCTGGCTCTTTACCTTGTCGCTCAGCGGTTCAAGGTTGAGGAGGACCCGCGCATTGAGGAGGTTGAGAAGGCAATGCCGGGAGCGAACTGCGGAGGTTGTGGTTTCGCCGGCTGCCACGCGTTCGCCGAGGCAGCGGTGAAGGCCCCGAACCTGGACAACAACTATTGTCCTGTCGGAGGCAATGAGACAATGAAGAAGGTTGCCGCGATTCTTGGCTACGAGGTCAAGGGGAAGGCGCCGATGGTGGCAGTGGTGCGCTGCGGTGGCACCTGCGCCGCCAGACCAAGGACTAATGAATATGACGGCACGGCCTCCTGCAAGGTCAAGGCCGCCCTATATGCCGGGGACACGGGCTGCGCGTTCGGATGTCTCGGCTGCGGGGACTGTGTGGCTGCCTGTCAGTTCGGAGCCTTGTCCATGAATCCCGAGACCGGTCTTCCGGTCGTGGACCAGGAGAAGTGTACCGCCTGCGGTGCCTGTGTGAAGGCTTGCCCTAAATCCATCATCGAGCTGAGGGCCAAGGGACCTCGCGGAATGAGGATGTACGTGTCCTGCGTGAACAAGGACAAGGGGCCAGCTGTGAAGAAGGCTTGCTCGGCCGGCTGCATCGGCTGCGGAATCTGCGCGAAGACTTGTACTCACGATGCCATCACCGTTGAGAACAACGTCGCCTACATTGATTTCACCAAGTGCAAGCTTTGCCGTGAGTGTGAGGCGATGTGCCCTACAGGCGCCATCATCGGAGTTAATTTCCCTAAGCCGCTGGACAAGGATGCCGTGAAGGCCCGTGTCCAGGAACGTCAGAAAAAGGCAAGAGAGGCCGCTGCAGCCGCAGCCGCCGCTGTAAAGAAGGAGGAACAGAACAATGGCTAACAGAACATTCTCAATCGGAGGAGTGCATCCGAACGATGCCAAGATCTCGCGCGATTGCGCCATCGAGGCTCTTCCGCTGCCTCAGACCGTGTATATTTCCCTTGCCCAGCACATCGGCGCTCCGGCGAAGCCGGTTGTCGCTGTCGGTGACAAGGTAAAGGTCGGCCAGCCGATCGCTGAGCCGGGCGGATTCGTTTCGGCATTCATCCACTCTTCCGTTTCCGGAACCGTGAAGTCGATCGGCCCGCGCAAGGATCTCGCCGGCAACACCCAGACCTATGTGGAGATCGCTGTGGAGGGGGACGAGTGGCTTGAGAGCATCGACCGCTCAGAGACCCTTGTGACAGACATTCCTGAGGACGGCAAGGCCATCATCGAGAAGATCCGTCTCGGCGGAGTCGTGGGACTCGGCGGAGCGACCTTCCCGACTCATGTGAAACTGACCCCGCCTCCAGGAAAGAAGTGCGAGATGCTGATCATCAACGGTTGCGAGTGCGAGCCTTACCTCACGTCCGACTTCCGTACACTTCTTGAGAAAGGGGAGCAGGTCGTTGTGGGAACCGCGCTGATCAAGCAGGCTCTTGGCGTAGCAAACGCCACGATCGCAATAGAGGACAACAAGCCGGAGGCGATCGAGCATATTCAGAAAGTGCTTGCGGAGTTGAAGGGTAAGTCATCGAAGTTCGATGGCATCGTGGTGCTTCCTTTGATGAAGAAATATCCGGAAGGTGGTGAGAAACAGCTGATTGACGCTGTGATGCACCGTCAGGTGAAGTCCGGCGGACTGCCTATCGATGTGGGCGCTGTCGTCCAGAACGTCGCCACGGCTCTTGCCGTCTATGACGCTGTGCAGAAGAACAAACCGTTGATTGACAACTCAGTGACCGTGACCGGTGAGTGCTTCCCTAAGCAGGCAAACCTGCTTGTCAGGGTTGGCACTCCGCTTCGCTACATCATCGACTACCTCGGAGGTGTTCCTGAAAACGCCGCCAAAATCATCAGCGGAGGCCCTATGATGGGTAAGGCCATCGCCAATCTCGACGCGGCCACCCTGAAGGGAACGGGAGCCTTGCTCTTCCTCACCGCCGAACAGACCAAGAGACATCCGGAAGGCCATTGCATCCGTTGCGGAAAGTGCGCCGACGCCTGTCCTATGGAACTGGAACCGTTCCTGCTCTATCGTCTCGCCAAGGTCGGCAACACGGACGAGCTTGAGGCCAACGCTGTTCAGGATTGCATCCAGTGCGGATGCTGTCTTTACACCTGTCCTTCCTACATCCCGCTGCTGGACATCATCAGCATGGCAAGAGGTCAGGTTATGGGAATAATGAGGGCTCGCGCCGCAGCCGCCAAGGCCGCCGCTGAAGCCGCAAAAGCAAAAACTGTTTAAGAATATGGAAAGATTGTTGGTTTCACCGTCTCCGCACCTTCATTCCAAGACCACAACTCCGGTCTTGATGAGGGATGTCGTGATCGCCTTGATCCCAGCCGTTGTGGTCTCGGTCGTGTTCTACGGCCTTGCCGAACTGCTGGTTCTGGCTGTCAGCGTCATCTCCTGCGTGGCGTTGGAGTATTTGATCACTAAATATTTGCTCAAGGCACCGTCCACCGTCGGCGACTGGTCAGCGGCCGTGACCGGCATCCTGCTGGCTCTCAACCTTCCCGCCACGACACCTTGGTGGGTTGTGTTCATCGGCGCTGTCGTCGCCATCGGAATCGCAAAGATGACCTTCGGCGGTCTCGGACAGAATGTCTTCAACCCGGCTCTTGTCGGCCGTGTGTTCCTGCTGATCTCGTTCCCTACCTACATGACCAACTGGACGATTCCGGGAGGCCTTTTCGGAGCGGACGCGATCACCGGAGCGACACCTCTCGGCATCATCAACGAGGGGCTGATGAAAGGACTTTCCGCCACTGACATAATCGCGCGGAACGGCCTTTCATATTCACAGATGCTCTTCGCGAACATCGGTGGATCCGCCGGTGAGGCAAGCGCCGTCGCGATCCTGATCGGATTCATCTATCTGCTTGTCCGCAAGGTCATCAAGCCGTGGATCACCCTTTCCATCCTTGGAACCGTGGCCGCTGTCTCCTGCATCTTCTGGCTCGCTGATCCTACCCAGTTCACCGACCCTGTATTCAACCTCCTCACCGGCGGTCTGCTGCTCGGTTCCTGCTTCATGGCGACCGACTATGTGACCTCGCCAATGAGCACGAAGGGCGGAATCATCTTTGGTGTGGGAATCGGTTTCATCACCCTGATGATCAGGTACTTCGGATCCTATCCGGAAGGAGTGAGCTTCGCTATTCTTATCATGAACTCTGTGGTTCCGCTCCTTAACAAGTGGTTCCATCAGAAAAAATACGGGAGGGCATAGGTTATGGCTGTAAAATCGAATCTTACCACAATGGTGGTCTGCCTGACAGTCGTCAGCCTCGTCTGCTCAGCTCTTCTTGGCGGAATGTACGCTCTGACAGCCGAGCCGATCGCAAAGGCCAACGCCGACATCCTCAAGGCTTCCATCGGAGCCGTGCTTCCTGAGGGAGGCGAACTCTCCGAGGCCAAGCCGGTCGAAGTCGGAGGACAGGCTTCTGAATATTATGTCAGCATCGTTGACGGCACTCCTGTGGCCTACGCCGTGAAATCCACTACCGTAGGTTTCGGCGGCCCGCTCGTCCTGATGGTCGGCATCACCGCCGACGGGGTGGTTTACAACACGTCCGTGCTGTCCCACAATGAGACTCCTGGTCTTGGAGCCAAGTGCAACACCGACGAGAAGTTCATGAACCAGTTCAAGGGCTTCGATCCGTCGTCCAAGAGCCTGACCGTCAAGAAGGACGGTGGCGATGTGGACGCGATCACAGCCTCTACTATCACATCCAGAGCCTACTCTTTGGCTGTGGACAATGCGGTCAAGGCTTTCAATTCAATCAAAGGAGAATAGGCTATGAGCAGCAATAAACTGAATATTTTCACAAAAGGTTTCCTGAAGGAAAACCCTACTTTTGTCCTGCTTCTGGGTATGTGCCCTACATTGGCGACCACTACCTCGGCCATCAACGGTCTGAGTATGGGTCTCGCCACCCTGTTTGTCCTGGTGCTCTCGAACATCGCCATCTCGGCGATCGCTCCGGTGGTTCCGGACAAGGTGCATATTCCTGTCTATATCGTGGTGATCGCGACATTCGTGACCATCCTCCAGTTCGCGATGCAGGCCTACACACCGGCGATGTACGCCACCCTCGGTCTGTTCATCCCTCTGATCGTGGTGAACTGTATCGTCCTCGGGCGCGCCGAGGCTTTCGCCAGCAAGAACGGAATCCTTGACTCCGCTCTGGACGGACTTGGAATAGGTTTGGGCTTCACCCTTTCGCTGACTGTTCTGGGAATCGTGCGCGAGATCCTGGGCAGCGGCTCCATCTTCGGCTTCAAGTTCATCTCCGGAGACGGAATGCTCGCGTTCGTGATGGCTCCGGGAGCGTTCCTCGCCCTCGGCTACCTTATGGTCCTGTTCAACAAAATCGCTAAAAAGAACTAAGTTATGGAATATTTCCTTATCATAATCTCGGCGATATTCGTCAATAACATCATGCTGGCCCAGTTTCTGGGCACGTGTCCGTTCCTGGGTGTCTCCAACAAGATCTCCACGGCGACCGGTATGGCCGGTGCGGTGTGCTTTGTGATCACCCTCGCGACTTTGGTGACTTATCTCATCAACCAGTACCTTCTGGTGGCTTTCAACCTCCAGTTCCTGCAGACCATCGCGTTCATCCTTGTGATCGCCGCTTTGGTGCAGATGGTCGAGATCGTGCTGAAGAAGATCAGCCCCTCCCTCTATCAGGCTCTTGGAATATTCCTGCCACTGATCACCACGAACTGCGCCGTTCTCGGTGTGGCTCTCAACGTGGTCACAAAGGAGTTTGCTTTCGGTGGTCCGGCCCACATGCTGAACCTCGGCGAGTCTGTTGTGTATGCCTTCGCCACCGCGGTAGGCTACGGAATGGCCCTCGTTCTGTTCGCAGGACTTCGTGAGCACCTCGATTTAAATGAAGTCCCTAAGCCGTTCAAAGGCATTCCGATAGCCCTTATCACCGCTGGAATCCTCGCTATGGCCTTCATGGGATTCTCCGGTTTAGTATAGATTTTGTAGAAATCAACTGCCTTATTAAGTTTCATTAATTTTTAATGGTCATGAAAAAGGCATTTTTGGTTCTTGCGATTCTGGTAGGTTCCGCGGCTCTTACGTTCGCGCAGCCTAAGTCAATCGGCGGACGACTCGGCAACTATGGTATTGATGTCAGTTATGAGAACTATGTTTTCGGAGGCGCGGACTTCCTTGAGTTCGGCCTCGGACTGGACAATGGGTTCAGCACAAGTTCATTCCATGTGGATGGCATCTATAACTTCATGATTCTCGAGCCTGACTGGACACCTGTCGGCCATTGGGGATTCTATGCCGGGCCTGGCGCCAGTGTCGCTGTCTGGAAGAACAGTGACGATGAGAACACGGTCTATGCCGGATTTCTTGGCAATGTCGGATTGGAATACACTTTCAATTTTCCGCTTCAGTTGTCGATTGATTTCCGTCCGAGACTGATGTTCGGTGACGGACGCGTCAGAGGAGACGGTCCGTTCTCTCTCGGTCTTGGAGTCCGCTACGCGTTCTGATTTAGGAATCGATTTTGAATAAAGTGAGGGTTTCTTTGACGGAAATCCTCACTTTATTCATTATTTGGGTAATTTTTTGGTATTTTTGCATTCTGATTTGAACATCAAAACCAAAAGAATATGAGCCGGAAATTCACACTCGGGATCAAATGGGCCGAGGATGTAATATTCAAAGACAAAAATATAGAGTTGTCTGACCTTCCGATGAAAGAGGTCGAGGCTTGCTATGAGTTTCTGAAGGAGTTCGCCTCCGAGAAAGTGATCTACGGCATCAACACCGGTTTCGGACCGATGGCACAGTGGAGGGTTGATGACAAGTATCTGACCGATCTCCAGTACAACATCATCAGAAGTCATTCGACGGGAGCCGGAGAACCTTTGGAGGACATCTATGTCAAGGCGGCGATGATCGCCCGCCTGGGGACCTTCCTTCAGGCCCGTTCGGGAGTCCATCCGGATCTTGTGAAACTTCTGGTGGAGATGATTGACAGGGACATATTTCCGTTCATCCCTCAGCATGGTAGTGTCGGTGCGAGCGGTGACTTGGTCCAGTTGGCTCACATGGCTCTCTGCATGATCGGAGAGGGTAAGGTTCACTACAAGGGTGAGTGGCGTCCGTCCGCCGAGGTTCTGAGGGAGAATGGCCTGGAACCTTTCAAGATTCATATTCGTGAAGGGCTGTCAATCTCCAACGGCACGTCCTTTATGACTGGAATCGGCATTGTCAACCAGATCTACGCCGACAGGCTTCTGGACTGGGCGACGTTGGCTTCGGTTATGATGAACGAGATAGCCTCTTCGTTTGATGACCTTATGTCAGAGGAACTCAACGAGGTTCGCCGTCACGAGGGACAGCGACTTATCGCCGCAAGAATGAGGAGACTTTCCGAAGGAAGCGGCTGCCTGCGCAAGCGTGAGCACGACCTTTACGACAATGGCCACGCGTCGGAAGGCACATTCGACCACAAGGTCCAGGCTTACTATTCGTTGAGGTGCACCCCGCAGATCTTAGGGCCTGTCTATGAGACATTCGCGAATGCCCGCCGGGTGCTTGAGGAGGAACTTAACTCCGCCTGTGACAATCCGATAGTGGATTATGAGACGAAGAATGTCTTCCACGGCGGCAACTTCCACGGGGACTACATCTCCCTGGAGGAGGACAAGGTGAAGATCGCCACGGTCAGGATGGCGATGACCGCCGAGCGTCAGCTGAACTATCTCTTCCACGACCGCATCAACGGAATCCTTCCACCGTTCCTGAATATGGGAACCCTCGGACTCAACTACGGAATGCAGGCCTGCCAGTTCACGGCCACATCGACGACGGCCGAGTGCCAGACACTCGCGATGCCGAACTATGTCCACAGCATCCCGAACAACAATGACAATCAGGATATTGTGAGCATGGGCACCAACACAGCCTTGCTCACGAAGCGCGTGATCGACAACACCTACCAGGTCTTCGCCATCCATTTCATCGCTTTGGCTCAGGCTGTTGACTGCCTCGGAATCGCGGACAAGCTCGCTCCGACCTCAAGGAAGGTCTATGACGATGTCCGTGCGATCATCCCTAAGTTCATTGAGGACAATCCTTTCTACGAGCAGATCGCTGCCGTGGAGGAATATTTGAGAGACAACCCGTTAAACCTTAAGTAGATGGAACTGTTTCCCGAACTCGAAAAAAGGTACACGAAAGACCAGTACACCGCCAGGGAGGCCCAGCGGATGGCCGAGTTCATAGCATTCGGGCCGATAGTCTTCCAGGCGTCCCGCCTGTTGGTAAAATACGGAATCCTCGAACTTTTGCGAGAGCATCGCGAAGGCCTTACGCGGATTGAGGTGACCGAAGCTACCGGTCTTTCCGAATATACCGTCAAATGCCTTCTGGAGGCAGGTCTGTGCATCGGAACCGTGCTTGTTGACACAGAAACGGACAGATACATGATTTCCAAGGTAGGCTGGTTTCTGCTCACGGACGAGGCCACGAAAGTCAACATGGACTTCAACAACGATGTCAACTATGAAGGCTTCTTCCATCTGGATGAGTCATTCAGGGAGCATCGTCCGGCCGGGCTGAAGTGCCTGGGAGACTGGGACACGATTTACGAAGGGCTTTCGACCCTTCCTGAACCGGCCAGGACAAGCTGGTTCGCCTTCGATCATTTCTATTCCAACAATTCGTTCGAGGAGGCGTTGAAGGTAATATTCGACCGTCCGGTCAGAAATCTGCTGGATGTAGGCGGCAATACCGGTAAATGGGCGCTCCAGTGCGTCGGCCACGATCCTGACGTGGAAGTCACTATCCTGGATCTGCCTCAACAGATCAGGCTTATGCGGAAAGAAACGTCCGGAAAGCCGGGCGCGGAAAGGATCCACGGCTGCGGAGGCAACCTTCTCGATCCCGCTACCAAATTCCCGAGTGACAAGGAATATGATGTCATCTGGATGAGTCAGTTTCTGGACTGTTTCTCGGAGGACGAGATTCTTGGCATCCTCACAAGGGCGGCGGAGGTTCTCCGTCCAGGCGCAAGGCTCTGCATCATGGAGCTTCTGTGGAACCGTCAACGCTTCGAGCCGGCGGCTTTCTGTCTGACGATGACCAGTCTGTACTTTACAGCCATGGCCAACGGCAACAGCAAGATGTACTATTCCGAGGATTTGACAAGGCTGATAGAGAAAGCCGGGATGAAGGTGGACAGGATCATTGACGGCATAGGCCAGGGACACAACATATTGATTTGCGTAAAAGAATAGTAGATTAAAATAATGAGCAAGGAAGAAATAATCACCAAGGTCAACGGCTTCCTCGTTGACGAGTTTGAGATTGATGCGGCGCTTCTCAACGACAATGCCGCCCTCAAAAAGGATCTGGGCATCGACAGCCTTGACATAGTGGACATCATCGTTCTGATTGACAAGGAATTCGGTGTCAAGGTGAAGTCAGAGGAACTTGGCAGGCTCACCACTCTGGGCAGCCTTTATGATTTCATAGAGGAGAAGATCGCGTAGAAAAGCTGGTCTGGTACCGGCCCGGCAAACGTTAAGGGATAATCTTTGATTGCCTTTGGCTCAATTCGGGAATATGTCAGAGAACGGAGAAAGGCAGTGGCAGGGAACGACTGACGGGACCTCGTGGATGCACAAGGCCCTGATCGGGATGATGAAGGTCATTCCGCTGTGGGTCTTTTACCTGCTGATGAGTTTTGCCGTACCGTTCTACATGATATCCAATCACAAAGGCTACATTTCCAATTATCATTACTTCCGTCGCAGGCAAGGTTACGGGCCGTTGAGGTCATTCTTTCATGTGTGCGCTTGCCACTGGATGTTCGGGACTGTCATCATGGACCGGTTTGCCTCATATTCGGGGAAAAAGTTTCGGGTCGATGTCCCTAAGATGCCTATGTACGAGGAACTTTGCGCCGGGAAGGAAGGTTTTGTCCAGTTGAGTTCGCACATTGGCAACGATGAACTGGCCGGCTATGAGCTGAAAGTTCCGAAGAATATGAACGCCCTCGTTTTCGACGGGGAGGGAAAAACCCTTACCGAGAATCGATCAAGGGTGCTTGGGGTGAATAATGTCCGCCTTGTGAATATCTCGGAGGACATGTCCCATCTCGTGATCCTGAACAACGCCTTGGCTGACGGAGAGATTGTGAATATTCATGGAGACAGGGTCTTCGGGTCAAACAGGACGGTGCGTTGCAATATTCTTGAATCAGAGGTGGAATTGCCTCTGGGACCGTTCCTGTTGGCTTCCATGAGAGAAGTTCCGGTGATTTCGGTCTTTGTGATGAAAGTCGGTTTGAAAAGGTATCGTGTGTATCTGTTCCGTCCGGACGAAGGTCTGGAAGGCTTGGGGGTGCGGGAAAAGGCTGAGGCGATGGCGAGAGCCTACGCCATCAACATCTCCGTGATGTTGTTGATATATCCTGACCAATGGTTCAACTTTTATGAATTCTGGAAAAATGACTGAGGAAGAACTGAAAACTTTTGACTTCACATCTGTGAACATAGCGGATCTTCTGCCTCAGCGGAAGCCTTTTGTCATGATTTCCAGCCTTTTGTCATGCTCTTACGAGAGGACGGTGACGCGGTTTCTGATTCAGGAGGACAATGTCTTTGTGGAAGACGGGAGGCTTGTTCCTGAAGGTCTTGTGGAGAACATCGCCCAGAGCTGTGCGGCCAGAATCGGTTTCATCAACAAGTACATACTCCATAAGCCTGTCAGTGTGGGCTATGTCTGCGCGCTCAAGGATTTCAAGGTTCAAAAGACTCCGGTGGTAGGTGGGACAATAGAGACGGAGATCAACCTCAAAGGCGAATTCGGAACGATGCTGATGGTAGATGCGATTGTAAAATCAGGCGGAAATATGCTGGCTGAAGGCTCAATGGTGATCGCTTTGGATGAAAGCAGGCCTGTGGGCGGGCACAAGGCCGTGGTCAAGGTCGCGGACAACATAATTTCCCCTCTGGGAACGACCACGGAAGAGAATTATGCCGCAGTCAAGGCCGGAAAGTCGGCACTGAGGCTCTACGAATCCTCAAAGAACCTCCCGGAACCATTCTTCGCCTCTCTGATCGATGAGGATTCCTTGGCTGATGAATATGCCGGGATAGACTCGTCAGCAAGGATTGACGAATATGCCGGACTGGACGGTCTCACACGTTTTGAGAAACGGATAATCCTGTCGGTGTCAAAGGCTTTGAAAGGCACGGGGATAGATCCGTCTTCTGAAGACGTGCTGTTCGTGGTGTCTTCCACGAAGGGTAATGTGGAATTGCTTGACAATGAGGCCGAGCCTTGCGGCGGCGATCCTGCCGAAAGGGAAAGACTTGGAAACTCGGCGGAGAAGATCGCCAGGTTCTTCGGGAACAGGAACACCCCGATTGTCGTGTCAAACGCCTGTATCTCAGGACTTTGCGCCCAGATTACGGCAATGAGGGAACTTCAGGCCGGAAGATTCGGCACGGTGATCGTGACCGGATCCGATGTCCAGTCACGTTTCATCATCTCAGGTTTCCAATCGTTCAAGGCCTTGTCGCAGGAGGCCTGCAGGCCGTTCGACGCCCAGAGAAAAGGTCTGAATCTCGGAGAGGCCGCCGCCACGATCATATTCCGGTACAAGACACCCGCTCCGGATGACTGGGTGCTGCTCCGTGGAGCGATCCGTAACGATGCCAACCATATTTCCGGACCATCAAGGACTGGAGAAGGCAGTTTCAGGGCGATCAAGGTAGTGCTTGGAGATGTCGAGCCAGAGGAACTGGCGCTCGTGTCGGTCCACGGCACTTCCACCGCCTACAATGATGAGATGGAGTCTATCGCATTGACCAGAGCAGGACTTCAAAACGTGCCTGTGAACAGCCTGAAAGGCTATTTCGGTCACACGATGGGAGCGGCCGGAATCCTTGAGACCATCCTTTCGATGGCCTCTGTCGATGACGGGACTGTGCTTGGGACACGTGGATATTCAGAATGCGGAGTCTCTTGTCCGCTGGACATCTCTCCAGAGCCGAGGAAGACCACGAAACGGGCGTTCGCCAAGTTGCTGTCAGGATTCGGAGGCTGCAATGCCGCCGGGATATTCGTAAAAGGGGACAGCATTTTGAAAGGAGGTGGCAGATGAAAGTAAAGGCTCATGTTGTGATAACCCCGGATAAGGTGGCCGTTGGAGAAAAAATCCTTATCTTTGAATCATCCGGCGCGGATCTGCTGGTGGAGATTTACAAGAAGAAGGTGGGAAACTATCCCAAATTCTTCAAGATGGATCCTTTGGCCCGCCTTGGGTTCATCGCCTCCGAATTGCTGTTGGGAGAGGAAACGCCGAGAAAGACGGACTGCGAGGACAGGGCGGTGATATTCTTCAACAGGAGTGCGTCGCTTGCGGATGATGCTGAGTATCAGAAGACTATCGGGAAAGATGGATTCTTCCCGAGTCCGGCCGTGTTCGTGTACACCTTGCCGAACATCGTGACCGGGGAGATCGCGATACGGAACAAGTATTACGGGGAGACTTCTTTCTATGTGCTTGAGGAAAAGGATGACAAGGTGATGAAAGAGATAGTGGAGCAGGCCTTCCAGGATCCGGTGACGGAATCCGCCATTGCAGGTTGGCTGGAATGCTCTGATTCCGAACATTTTGAGGCTGAATTATATTTAATTGAAAAGTAAGAATATGGACGCGCTTATCAACGAATTGAAAACGAGGATCATCGAGGCTCTCAAACTCGCTGATCTCAAACCGGAGGACATAGACGCTGACGCACCGCTCTTCGGAGAGGGCCTTGGACTGGACTCCATTGACGCTCTGGAACTTATGCTGCTTCTGGAGAAGAACTACGGCATCAAGTTGAAGAATCCTGCCGAGGGCAAGGAGGTCTTCAAGTCCGTCAGGACAATGGCCGAGTATATCCAGGCTAACCAGGCGAAGTAAGTGTTCGCGCGGATTGCCATAACAGGAGCCGGGATCATCTCCGCCATCGGGGTGGGGAAGGACGAGACATTGCGTTCCCTGATCGCCAGAAAAAGCGGTGTCGGGAGGCTCAGGCATCTTCAGACCGCCCATTCCGAACTTCCTTGCGGGGAAGTGAATATGTCCGATGAGGAGCTCAAGAATGCTCTGGGGCTTCCTACGGGCAGTATTATACCTCGGACAACCTTGTTGGGGATCATCGCTATCAAAGAGGCGATGGAACAGGCCAGGATTAAGGGTACAGACCGTGCCGCGTTGATCTCCGGGACCACGGTCGGGGGGATGGACTTGACTGAGTGTCATTATATTCAGGAAGGAGAATCGTCTTTTTTCAGCCTTCACGACTGCGGCAGCTGCACTGACGGGATCGCTGACTTTTTCGGCGGTTTTGGCCTTGTGACTACAATCTCCACGGCTTGTTCCTCGGCGGCGAACTCGATAATGCTCGGCGCTGATCTGATCAAGAGCGGCCGTTGCGATGTAGTCGTCGCCGGAGGTTCGGAATGCCTGACCAGATACCATCTGAACGGATTCAATTCCCTGAAGATTCTGGACAGCGAGCCGTGCAGACCTTTTGACGCTACCCGTAACGGATTGAACCTTGGCGAGGGAGCCGGGTTTGTGGTCTTGGAAAGCGAGGAACACGCCTTGAATAGGGGAGTGGCTCCGATCGGAGCGCTTGACGGTTATGGCAACGCCTGCGACGCGTTCCACCAGACCGCATCTTCGGACGATGGCGAGGGGGCTTTCCTTGCGATGTCCAAGGCATTGAATATGTCCGGGTTGAAGCCTGGGGACATTGATTATGTGAATGCCCACGGCACGGCCACGCCGAACAATGACGCCAGCGAAAGCCGGGCGATGATCCGTCTTTTCGGAGACAAGATCCCACCGGTCTCTTCCACGAAAGCGTTCACCGGCCACACGACCAGCGCCGCCGGCAGCATAGAGGCCGTGATCTGTCTGCTTGCCATCCGGCACGGCTTCATCCCGGCCAACCTGAACTGGAAAGAGCCGTTTGACGGCGGTGTGGTTCCGGATGCGGAAGGTCATCAAGGTGTTCGGCTCGATCACGTTCTGTGCAACTCCTTCGGTTTCGGAGGCAATGACTCATCCCTGTTGATCTCACGTTATGGCAAATAGAATTTACATACGCTCGGCCGCCCAGATTTCCGTCCAGAAGCCTCTGTGCGAGGATTGGATGACGGATCCGGTTCGGCTTTCTGGAGAGTATCTCAGAAGTCAGGATCCGGATTTCAAACAGTTCCTGAATCCGATGCAGGCTCGTAGGATGGGCTTGATTCTGAAACGGGCCATCGCTGTTTCCCTGACCGCGTTGAAGGATGCGGAAATAGAATGCCCAGACGCTATATTCACAGGCACAGGACTCGGGTGTATGGAGAACACGGAGAATTTCCTCTCCGCTATGTGCCGGGACGGGGAAGAGATGCTTCCGCCGACCTATTTCATGATGTCCACGCACAACACGATCAGTTCGGCTGTGGCCATCCTGCTTCGTTGTCACGGGTACAACTGCACATATTCGCAGAAGGACATCTCCTTCGAGAGCGCTCTGTTGGACGCTTTCATTCAGCTTCAGGCTGGAAGGATGGGCAACGCCCTTGTCGGTTCCCACGACGAGACGACTCCGGACACATACAGGCTTCTGCGCGGGGCCGGCTATTTTGACGACACCGTCACAGCCGCCGAAGCCTCTTCCGCTTTCGTCCTTTCCGCAGACTCGGGGTCCCTGAGCCTGTCGAAGGGACCTCTCTGCGAACTCGCGGACGTTCAGATCCTCCACTCACCGGCGAATCTGGAATCTATTGTCAAGGAATATAATGCCTCACGAATCCTCCGCGGCTCCGACTATTTCACCCTGTTCGGCAAATGCTTCTCCGCATCCGGCCTTGGAGTCTATGAGGCCGCGATGAGGATCGCCAAAGGCCTTGACAAGGACATCCTTGTCGTGAACGATGCCGGTGAGGACAAAGGTTTGGTTTATCTCAAAAGCCTATGTGGAGACTGCTGACACTGTCCGTCGCCCAGAGCCTTCTGCTTTCCGGAGGCCAGGTCCTTCTCAAGTTCGCCCTTGAGAAAATGGGAAGTTTCGAGTGGACGTGGGCGTTTTTCGGCCGCCTGCTCGTGAACTGGTGGTTTCTGGGATGCGGCCTCTGCTACGCCGGCGGCACGGTCCTGTGGATGTACATCCTCAAGAGGTTTCCGTTCAGTATGGCCTACCCGATGATCAGTCTGAGCTATGTGTTCGGAATGCTCGCGGCGATATTCATATTCCACGAGAATATTCCCGCAACGAGGTGGATCGGAGTTTTTTTGATCATCAGCGGCTGCGTGTTCATAGCTAAGTGATTATGAGAAGTTTAAGAATAATATTCATTGGCCTTGCGCTGCTTTGCGCCTCTTTGTCGGCTTTGGGAGCGGTTTATAAGCCGTTAACGGAGGCGCAGGCGGCCGAGGCCATCCAAAAGATTGACGCTTCCTGCGCCGGAATCAAAAGCCTCAAGGCTGATTTCAAGCAGGTCAAGGACATAGCCATCCTCAACGAGAAGATGGTCTCGACCGGAAAGATGTGGTTCTCAGGCGGAATGTTGAGGTGGGAATATGTCTCCCCTTACACCTACCTTTTCATTCTGAACAAGGAGAAGGTGCTTCTGCAGAGCAGCCAGACATCCAGCAAGATGGATGTGAACTCGAACCGGCTTTTCAAGTCCATCGCGAGGATCATTATGAACAGCATCACGGGGCAGGGCCTTTCCGGTTCCGGGGATTTCAAGGTGAAGATGTTCCTTGACGGCGGATGCTATGTGGCAGAGTTGGAGCCGCTTAAAAAAGAGATGAAGCAGATGTTCAAGACGGTTCGTCTGCATTTTGGCAAGGACTTGAAAGTCAGTGAGGTGGATTTGGTTGACAACAGCGGCGAGACGGTGATTTCGATCCTGAACGCTGAATATAACAAGACGGTTGATGCGAAGGTTTTTGTTGTCGATTAGTCTGCTTCTGGCGGCGGTGTTCTCCTTGGACGCGCGTGGCGTTTCGGTGGTCACTGAGCCTGTCGAAGTGACCGGCACAACCGAAACCGCATACCTTTTCCGGTTCGCTGGCGATGAATCCACCCGCTACACAGTCGCCATAACCTTCAAGAACGCCTCTTTCTCAGGAATATGCGTGGTCAAAAACATCGGCACCCAGATCGCCGGCACAATAGTCAACGAGTTCGGCATCAGAGCCTTTGATTTCACGATGAGCCAGGACCGCCGCCGCGTCAAACTGCTCACCGTGATGAAACCTCTCGACAAATGCCTGATCCGCAAGGCGATAGCACGAGATCTGAAACGACTCTTCAATGCAACCACGACTGATGGATATGTCTCCGTGGATGGCGAAAAGATCATTATGCGGAGGCCGGGCCGGAGTTACACTTTCTCAAAAATGAATATCCCGGAATGAGACTTTCAGGCACATTCTATACTTTACTCTCCGTCAGGGAGACCGAGAACGGATTCGAGCCACTCATCAGGCTCGAACCTGACAACATTATCTTCAAGGCGCATTTCCCTGAATATCCGATCACTCCGGGTGCTGTTCAGATCCGTGTGGCCACTGAACTGCTTGAGAGCCATCTTGGGACGTCATTGACCCTCAGAACTGTCTCTGACCTGAAGTTTATGGAACCTCTTTATCCGGGAGCCGAGGTGGAATATTCATTCACAGGTTTGGATGAGGCAGATGATCGCGTCAAGGTTGAACTTTCTGTCCGTTCAGAAGAAAAAGTCTATTCCAGAATGAGCCTTGAATATTCCTGTGCGGATTGTCCTTCCGTCGCTTCGCCCGGCCTGTTGAATGATCTGAAAACTTGTGTCATAGTTCCGGTCTACAATAATGCCGGTACAATAAAGGACGTCGTACAGAGAACGTTAAAGTTCTGCAAAGATGTGATTGTCGTGGATGACGGCAGCACAGACGGCTCGTCAGATTCCCTTGAAGAACTTGGAGCAGCGGTCGTCCGCTATGGGAAAAACCGTGGCAAAGGCTATGCCCTGAAGACCGGCTTCAAGGAGGCTAAGTCCCGAGGCTTTGAACGTGCGATAACCATTGACGCTGACGGTCAGCACTTCCCGGAGGACATACCTGTATTCGCTACCGAGGCCAAGGCTCATCCTGACGCCATGCTGGTTGGCAGCCGTAATCTAAGAATGGAGAATATGCCCGGCGGCAACACATTCGCCAACAAGTTCTCCAATTTCTGGTTCAGACTTCAGACGGGAGTGAACCTTCCCGACACCCAGTCCGGTTTCCGTCTCTATCAGCTGAACCATATCGGGAAACTTCATTTCCTGACCTACCGCTATGAGGCTGAATTGGAACTGCTTGTGTTCCAATGCTGGAAAGGAATCTGGATGCTCCCTGTCGGGATCAATGTCTATTACCCTCCGGAAGGAGAACGTGTCACTCATTTCCGTCCGTTCCGGGACTTCTTCCGGATCAGTGTCCTGAACGCAGTCCTGTGCGTTCTCGCTCTCTTTTACGGTCTTCCTTCTCGGCTGCTTCGTAAAAAATGAGTATCTTCGTAGGATAATCGCGACATACTATAAGTGACAGATTTTTTTTCTCAGAATCTACGACTTCCTTGCCGGAAGAAAATGGCTGGCGGCCCTGCTGTCGGTCCTTCTTGCGGCTATATGTCTGTTTCTGGCTTCACGCCTTCACTATGAGGAGGACATCTCCAGATTTCTGCCGGGCGACGAGGAGAGCTCGAAATATTCCGAAGCCTACAACGCTCTTGGCAAGAAGAACAACATCATCCTGATTTTCTCGGCGAAAGATGGATCAGAGTCCGGTGAGGATGAGATTTCCGAGGCGATCCACGATTTCGAGGGCGTTTTCGACGCTGTGGATTCCACCGGAATGGTTCCTCAAAGGCAGATCACGGTTGACAGCGGAATGGCGTTCGAGGTGATGGAATCCGTCTCCTCCGGCTATCCACTGTATATGACCGAGGCTGACTATCAGCGGATTGACTCTCTTCTGAATATTCAAGACTACGTTCGTGGGCAACTTGAGGCGGACCGTCAGTCGTTGCTGTTCCCGACCGGAGACGCGATGGTCACCAATGTCAGAACGGATCCTTTGCATCTGTTCACTCCTGTGCTTCAGCGGCTCAGGTCCAGTGCCGCCAACTCGAACTATGACATTGTCGATGACTGCATATTCACAAAGGACGGCCACGGGCTTGCCTTCTTGACCTCTCCATATGGGACGAGTGAGTCGGGGATGAATTCCAAGGTGGCGGAACTTGTCGATGAGGCCATAAATAGGCTTGGGACAGAGCATCCTGAGGTCTCAGTCTCCGCTGTGGGTGCGCCTTTGATAGCCGTCACCAACGCTACACAGATCAAAAAGGACAGCATACTGGCCATTTCTTTGGCCCTGCTCCTTATCGGTCTGTTGCTTGTCTTCACATACAAACGCTTCTCGGACATCCTTTGGATTGTGGTCTCGATCACTTTCGGCTGGCTTTTCGCCGTTGGAGGCATCGCCCTGATCCGGGACAGTATGTCGATCATCGTCATCGGAGTCGCGTCGGTGATCATTGGCATCGCCGTGAATTATCCGCTGCATTTTATGGACGGCCTGAAATCCGGCGTGAGTCCTCGGCAGAACCTTAAGGAAATGGTCGAGCCACTGCTGATCGGCAACATCACCACAATCGCCGCTTTCCTGTGCCTCGTCTGGCTGGATGCCGTGGCGATGCAGGATCTGGGACTCTTCGGCTCGCTGATGCTGGCCGGAACGATCATATTCGTGCTTGTTTTCCTGCCGGTCTTCACCAAGGCCCGCAAGAAGGAAGGCGGAACGCTGGAGCTTGGGCGCGTCCTTCCGGACAAGGCCCCGTCAAGCGGCTGGCTTCTGGTCACCGTGATGGCCGTTACGGTCGTGATGTATTTCCTTAGCGGACGGACAAGTTTCGATTCCGATATGAGGAACATCAACTTTATGACAGAGAACCAGAAACGGAATCTGGAGATGTTGCAAGGCGGTTTGGAACAGTCGGGCTACAATCAGATCTACGCCATCGCCGAAGGGCAGGATCAGGAGACTGCTCTTGAAGTCAACGACAATCTGCTCGCAAGGCTGGACTCTCTGAAAGGCTCGGTGGCCTTTGTCAAGGGTGCCGGCAATTTCGTTCCGTCGGAGAAAGAGCAGGCTGAAAGAATTGCTAGGTGGAACGATTTCTGGGGTGATGGCCGTGCGGAACGGTTGGCAAAGGAACTCTCTGACGAAAGTCGCAGGCAAGGGTTCTCGGAGTCCGCGTTCAGCCCGTTCACGGACATCCTTACTAAGGAATATTCAGTCTCTTCCACCAATGATTCTCCATTGAAGGAATCGTTCGATGGCACTTATATTCTTAATAATGACGGAAAATATCTGATTGTCAATCAGGTATATTATAAGGACGAATACAGCGCCGCCGCCATAAAGGAATCTCTCCGTTCGGAGGGAACGCTTGTTTTCGACACAGGGGACATCAGCAACCGCCTTGTGACCGTCCTGTCCGGAAGCTTTGACTACATAGGAGCTATATGCAGCCTTGTGGTGTTCCTATTCCTGTGCCTTAGCTTCCGCCGTCTGGAACTTGGCCTTCTGTCCTTCTTCCCGCTGGCTGTCAGCTGGTTCTGGATCCTTGGACTGATGAGCCTGCTGGACATCCGCTTCAACATCGTCAACATCATCCTCGCCACCTTCATCTTCGGCCAGGGCGACGACTACACGATCTTCATCACCGAAGGTCTTGTCTATGAATATGCCTACGGGAAGAAACGTCTTGCCACCTACAAGAACAGTGTGTTCCATTCTGCCGTGATAATGTTCATCGGCATAGGAGCCTTGGTGCTGGCCAAGCATCCGGCGATGCGCTCTCTCGGTGAGGCGACCGTGATCGGGATGTTCATCGTTGTGGTGATGGCTTACTATCTGCCTCCCGTGATATTCAGATGGCTCACGGAAAAGAAAGGAGTGAAGCGTGACATTCCGCTCACCTTGAAGAGGTTGGTATATTCAATCTATGCACTTGTGGGCTATGTGCTGCTGATGTTTCTGTTCGCCTATCCGTACACATTCTTCCATTTCCTGTTCAAAGGCGGTTCGGAGGAGAGCAAGCTGAAATACCATCAGTTCATCCAAAGGATGTCTGGATTCCTGTTGAAAAGAGTCCCTGGGGTCAGGTTCACGCAGAGCGGTGAGAATGATTTCAGCAAGCCGTCCGTGATCGTCGCCAACCACCAGTCGCATCTGGATCTGATCTGCCTTATGGCCTTGAATCCGAAACTGATATTCTTCACCAACGAATGGGTCTGGAAGAATCCGATTTACGGCTATGTAATTCGCAAGGCCAATTATATTCCTGTGAATGATGGAGTTGAGGCTCATCTTGATAAGATCCGGGCTTTGGTCGAGCGGGGATATTCATTGGTGATTTTCCCGGAGGGGACGAGGACTGTGGATGGCTCTATCGGACGCTTCCATAAGGGGGCGTTTTACCTTGCCGCCGAACTCGGACTGGACATCACTCCGGTGTACATCCACGGGGCTTATGATGTGCTTCCGAAGACGGATTTTATGCTTCGGGAGGGCTCTGTTAATGTTGAGGTCGGTCCGAGAATCCCTTGCTCGAAGGATTACCGCTCGATGACGAAGGTGTGCCATCGTATTTTCGTGAGCCATTATGCCGAGCTGCGCAGGACTCTGGAAACTCCTGAATATCTTTCTGTTTACGTCAGGTACAAGTACCTCTACAAGGGTGCCGATGTGGAGTCTCGTTGCCGCAAGGCTTTGGCCCGTGTGAATGATATGGCATTCTTGCGTGAAGTCCCTTCGGGAAATCATTTTGAGATACACGACTGCGGGCAAGGGGAGTACGCATTGATCTTCGCCCTGATGCACCCTGAAGTTGAGGTGGATGCCTATGACCGTGACGAGGACAATGTTATGCTGGCATCGAGCATCTCGTGCCTCCCGGCGAACCTTCATTTCCATCTGGAGTTATGAGACGGACTTTGATGATTCTTTTGGCTGTCTTGCTGTCAGCCTTGTCTTCGCAGGCGCGCAGACTTTCAGTGTTCTTCCCCGAACCGGACAAGGCCAACGGAGCCGCCGTGATTATCTGTCCCGGAGGCAGTTACTATTGGCTTTCCAGAAAGATTGAGGGAACGGAAGTCGCGAAGAAACTGGCAGATGCCGGCTTCACGGCGTTCGTCCTCCACTACCGTCACGCCGGCACAAGATATTTCCTTTTCGGGAATATGGCAATTCCTCAGAATCACTACCCAAACGCGTTGGATGATCTCCGGGAAGCCGTGATGGAAGTGCGGCGCAAGGCTTCTGAATATTCCGTTGACCCTTCCAAGGTTGGTGTGATGGGCTTCTCCGCCGGAGGCCATCTTGTCCTGAACAGTGGCGAGGAAGTGATTGAGGATCAGGGAATATCCTCGCTTCCGTCATTTATCGTCTCCGTCTATCCTGTCGTCACGATGACTGATGAGACAATAGTCCACAAACGTTCCAGAAAGGCCCTGCTCGGAAAGCATCGGAATGACTCGGAGCTAAGGCGCCGCTTGTCAATGGAACTGAATATTCCGTCAGATATGCCGCCGGTCTTCCTTGTGAACTGTCTCGATGACCCGACCGTTGACTATCACAATTCCGTGGTGATGGACAACGCCCTGACAAACTCCGGAATCCCGCACAAGTATATTCAATTCCCCACCGGTGGCCATGGCTTCGGCACCTCCTCCCCCAAAGCCGACTGGTTTCCCCTTTTTCTGGATTGGTTTGAAGACTTGCCGAGCCAAGGCCAACGGCAGTAGCCTTGAGACTGCTTGGCGGCTTCCATTTCAGACTTGACTACTTTCTTGTGCTGTGGGAGGTGTTGCCTTTCGTGGTAAGATTTTGATTTACCTCTCTTTTTGCCTAATTTTGCAAGATTTATCGACTTTCAGAAATTATCGAGATGACAGAGGATATTGAATTCCAGTCGGTGGAAGCCATAAAGGACTTTCAGGAAAAGAAACTGCGTGAGGCCCTGGACTATCTGGCGGCCAATTCCCCATATTACAAAAGAATGTTTTCCCGTTTCGGGATAGATGTCTCAAGCATACATCATATTGAGGATCTGGTAAAGGTTCCGTTCACGGAAAAGAAGGACCTGCAACTCTACAACGAGGATTTCTTGTGTGTGCCTAAGGACAAGGTGATTGATTACATCACGACCTCAGGAACGCTTGGGGATCCGGTCACATTCTGCTGTACGGAGAAGGATCTCCAGAGGCTCGCCTATAATGAGAAGAAGTCATTCGAGTGTGCCGGTGTGCATCCAGGCAATGTCGTGCAGCTGATGACGACGATCGACAAACGCTTTATGGCCGGACTTGCGTACTTTCTTGGAATCAGAGAGTTGGGCGCGGGAATCATACGTGTCGGCAACGGCGTGCCGGAGCTTCAGTGGGACACGATCCAGCGCATCAAACCGGACACGATAATGTGTGTTCCTTCGTTCATTCTCCGTCTCATCCAGTACGCCGAAGAGCACGGAATAGACTATCGTAACTCAAGCGTCAAGAGAATCATCGGAATCGGAGAAGGACTTAGGAATCAGGACTTTTCGCTCAACCTCCTCGGCTCGAAGATCAAGGCGAAGTGGGATGTGGACCTCTATGCTACATATTCATCGACAGAGATGGGTGCCACGTTCTCTGAATGCCAGTACGGTGTGGGCGGTCACGTGCATCCTGAGCTCATCATTGTGGAGATTATAGGTGAGGACAACCTTCCGGTTCCTGACGGGGAAGAGGGTGAGATTGTGGTCACGACTCTTGGTGTGGAAGGGATGCCTCTTCTGCGTTTCCGTACCGGTGACATCGCCGCCAAGAGGGTCGAGCAGTGCAGGTGCGGAAGGAACTCCTATCGTCTCACTCCGCTTGTGGGTCGTAAGAATAATATGATAAAGCTCAAGGGTACAACGCTTTACCCACCTGCTATAAACGATGTGCTGGATAATGTGGACTATGTGGCCGACTATGTCGTGTACGTCCAGGATTCCGAGGCCGGGACCGATGACGTGGTTGTTAAAGTCGCGTTGGCCCACGATCCCGGCTGCGATGTAGTTAAGGATTTGAAGGACCGTTTCAGAGCGAGACTCCGTGTCGCGCCTAATGTGGAGATGCTTCCGAAAGAGGAAATCATGAAGGTCAAGTTCCCTGCCCAGAGCCGCAAACCAGTGAAATTCGTGGATTTAAGAAATAAGAAATGATGATTGACGAAACCATCTTCGATGACATAAGGCCTTACCGTGACGAGGAGATTCCGGCGGCGATGCACCGCATAGCAGACAACGATTTATTCCCGCTGCTGTCCTCGTTCGCCTTTCCGGACAGAAACGTGGAGGATGTACGTGCGGAAGTCCGGAGCATCAGCACAGTGTATGACTTCCAAAAGCAGATGATGTGGTACGTCAACGAGCAGATTGTAAAACGCAGTATGTCGTCCTACACAGTTTCCGGAATCGAGAATCTGGATCCATCCGGACACTATCTTTTTGTGTCCAACCACAGGGACATCATGCTGGACGCCTCCGTACTCCAGAATGTTCTGCATGCGCACGGATTCCAGACCTCAGAGATCACATTCGGCGCCAACCTGATGAGTTCCAGCCTTGTGATTGACATCGGCAAGTCCAATAAGATGTTCAAGGTGGAGCGAGGAGGCAACATGAAGGATTTCTACAAGTCCTCCGTCCATCTGTCCGAGTACATCCGGCACGCCATCACGGAGAAGGGTGAGTCCGTCTGGATCGCACAGAGGAATGGCCGCACCAAGGACGGCAACGATGCGACCGATCAGGGAATCATCAAGATGTTCGGCATCAGCAAGCGTGAGGACAAGATCAAGGCCCTCTCGGAATTGAATATAGTACCTCTTTCAATCTCCTACGAATGGGAGACCTGCGACTATATGAAAGCCTTGGAACTTTACCAGTCAAGGTCTGAAAAATACGTCAAAAAGCAGGGCGAGGACCTTTCCAGCATCCTTTCCGGCATCACGTCCTTCAAGGGCGACGTGCATCTGACTTTCTGCCCGATGATCACCGAGCAGGACCTGATGGCCTACGATTCCCTCCCTAGAATTGAATATAACCGTGAGGTGGCGAAGTTGATGGATCGCAGAATCCACGCCGGTTACAGGCTGACGCCGAACAACTTCATCGCCCATGACATCCGTTTCGGAAAGCACGAGTTCAAGGGCGGAAAATACACTGACGAGCAGAAGGACAGGTTCCTTCATCATCTCAAAAAATTAGAGAAATATGATGTCGATGAGCCAGAGGTGCTTATGGACATATTCCTTGGAATATATTCGAATCCTGTGGATAATTGTTTTGAGGTTAAGGAAAGATGAATAGGGTAGTGATAACAGGAATGGGCATCTGGTCGTGCCTGGGAAAGACTTTGGATGAGGTTCGGGATTCCCTTTACGAAGGTCGGTCCGGAATCGTGTTCGATCCGGAAAGAAAGGAGATAGGATTCCGTTCGGCCTTGACCGGAAAGGTGGAAGTCCCTGACCTCAAGAAGGAACTGAGCCGCTCGCAACGTGTGTTTATGCCGCAACAGGCCAAATTCGCCTACTGCGCCACGAGGGACGCTCTTCGCGACGCCGGAGTGGATGAGGAATATCTCGCCTCAAATGAGGTCGGCCTTCTTTACGGCAACGATTCCTCCGCTCTTCCCGTGATCGAATCCGTGGACATTATCCGCGAGAAGAAGGACACGATGATGTGCGGCTCCGGAGCTATCTTCCAGTCGATGAACTCGACCGTGACGATGAATCTCGACTGCATATTCAGACTGAAGGGAATGAACCTGACAGTGTCGGGAGCCTGCGCGAGCGGTTCGCACGCCATCGGTCTCGGTGCCTTGCTGATCCAGCACGGACTCCAGGAAATGGTTGTCTGCGGAGGAGCGCAGGAGGTCCATCCTTACGCTGTCGCTTCCTTTGACGGAATATCGGCGTTCTCTGTCCGGGAAAACGAGCCGGAAAAGGCCAGTCGTCCTTTCGACCGTGACCGTGACGGCCTTGTCCCGAGTGGAGGTGCCGCGACTGTGATTCTGGAAAGCTACGAGTCCGCTGTCAGAAGGGGTGCGAGGATCTACGGCGAGGTGCTCGGCTACGGTTTCTCCGGAAACGGCGACCACATCTCCACCCCGAATGTGGACGGCCCGAGACGATCTCTGGAAATGGCGGTCAAACAAGCCGGAATTGACAGGAATATAATCGGTTACATCAACGCCCACGCCACCTCTACGCACGTAGGAGACGCCAACGAGGCCAAGGCGATCGCCTCAGTCTTCGGTGACAGGACCGTCCCGGTGACAAGCACGAAATCCCAGACAGGTCACGAGATGTGGATGGCCGGTGCGAGCGAGGTGATATATTCGATGCTTATGATGAAGAACGACTTCATCGCCGCGAATCTGAATTTCGAGAATCCGGACGAGGATTCCGCGCGGCTTTTGATTCCGGCTGAGAGGATGTCAAGGCATTTCGATGTGTTCCTCTCCAATTCCTTCGGCTTCGGAGGTACCAACTCCACATTGATAATCAAGAATTTGTAATATGCCGGCCATCAGCGAGACAGTGCGTGTCAAGGTCCGCTTTTCGGAAGTGGATCCGATCAGGATGGTCTGGCACGGAAACTACATCAAGTACCTTGAGGATGCCCGTGAGGCTTTCGGCCACCGCTACGGAATCAGCTACCTCCAGATCAGCGGACACGGCTACTATGCCCCGATATACGACCTTCAGGTGCGTTTTCTAAGAGCTGCGACTGTTGATGACACCCTGCTCGTGACAATCACTTGGAAACCAGCCGAGGGCGCGAAACTCTGTTTTGACTACGAGATCCGTAACGAGAAAGACAATGAATTGATCCTCAGGGCTTCGACCGTTCAGTTGTTCACGACCGAGGACGGAGAGTTCGATCCTGTAGGCCCGGCGTTTTTCCAAGAATGGAAAGATAAAATGCTATCTGAATAGTCAAGGTGGAGAGAAGCGTCATAATCATAGGAAGCGGTTTGGGCGGACTGGAATGTGGCTACATTCTGGCCAAGAAAGGTTTCCGGGTGACGATTCTTGAGCGAGCCTCCAAGCCTGGTGGTTGCCTTCAATCTTTCAGACGTGGTGGGCGAATCTTTGACACGGGGCTCCACTATGTCGGAGGCCTTGGCGAAGGCCAGTCCCTGCGCCCTTTCTTTGAATATTTCGGATTGATGGGCCTGCCTTGGAAGCAGATAAATCCCGATTGTGTCGATGAAATCGTCATCGGCGGCCAATCCTACCCGCTTGCCTCAGGTCACGACCGTTTCGTGGAGCGGCTTGCGGAGCGTTTCCCTGCTGAAAGAAATAATCTCAATGAATATACCCGTTTCCTCAAAAAAGTCGGAGACGACATATTCAAAATCTTTGAAGGCGACAGTGTGGAGATGAATGCCCTTCTGGGCCGAAGCGCCTATGAATATCTTTGCTCCACAATCAAGGATCCTCTTTTGCGTCAGGTACTTAGCGGTTCGTTTATGCGGATGGAACTGCGAAAGTCCCTGCCATTGTACGTTTTCGCCCAGATCAACAATTCGTTCATCCAAAGCGCTTGGAAACTGAAAGGAGGAGGCGATCAGATAGTCCGCAGGATGGTGGATTCCATAACCGCTATGGGCGGTATTGTCAGAACCGGTTCCGAGGTCACTTCGATCAGAGCCGTGTCAGGAAAGGTTACCGAGGTTGAGGTGAACGGAACGGAAAAGTTGAAGGCTGATTGGGTGATCTCCGATGCCCATCCCGCTGTGACTCTTGGACTTGTCTCGGACGGCATTCGCAAGGTCTATAAGGAAAGAATCTCAGCTTTGGACAACACATTCGGTGTGTTCACGGCCAACATCTGTCTGAAGCACGGAAGCGTAGCCCTCCTCGATGGGAATATATTCATTCATCGTGAAAGTGTGGATCTTTGGCATTCCGATCCGTCTGCCACAGAGTCGGTTATGGTGCATTTTTATCCGGAACCGCATGGCGGTGTGACGCATCTGGATCTGTTGAGTCCGATGCCTTTCATTTTGGGCAAGGAAGGGCTTGATAACTACCCGTCGGCATCCGGTAAGGCGATTGCCTCCGAGTCGGCAGATCCCTATGAATCGGCCAAGCAGAGAAAGTTAAGGGAATGTCTTGATTTGGTGGCTCCAAGACTTCCGTGGCTGGAAGGCAGCATTGAAAGCACCTACACCAGCACTCCGTTGACATATTCCCGCTACACCTCCACTCCCCAAGGCTCCGCATTCGGCATCCGTCACGATTGGAGAACCCCTCTGCGCACCATCCTATCGCCCCGCACCCCGCTGAAAAACCTCCTTTTCACCGGCCAGAGCCTGAACCTCCACGGCCTCTTAGGTGTCTCCATGACCTCCGTCCTCACCTGCCGCGAGCTCCTCGGCAAGGATTTCATCTCCCTCCACTGATTAATCGCTGTCTTTCAGATGAATAATCTCATCGTCATTTTATGATTATTATTTTATGAAGATGAGGATTTATTGCGTAAGTTTGCACTCAAATTAATTTTGAATATCTTATGTCCAAATACGCTTTTGTTACCGGTGGAAGCCGAGGCATAGGCCGTGCGGTGTGTGTGAAGCTTGCCCAGATGGGGTTCTGTGTCATTGTCAATTATGTTTCCAATGACGCGGCGGCGAAGGAAACCATCCGTCTGATCGAGGAGGTTGGTGGCCGCGGAGAACTTTTGAAGTTCGATGTCGCAGACACGGATGCGTCCGTCAAGGCGATAACCGGTTGGCAGGAAAGCCATCCGGACAACTATGTTGAGGTTCTGGTCAATAATGCTGGCGTGCGGAAGGACAACCTTCTGCTTTGGCTTGAGCCAGAAGACTGGTTCAAGGTGGTGTCCACGGATCTGAACAGTTTCTACAACGTCACCCGGCCGTTCCTTCAGCCGATGGTCTCGCACCGCAACGGCCGTATCATCAACATGGCCTCTCTGTCCGGTCTCAAAGGACTGCCGGGCCAGACTAACTATTCTGCTGCGAAAGGTGGCCTGATAGCCGCCACAAAGGCTCTGGCTCAGGAACTTGCTCCGAGAAAGATCACGGTCAACGCCGTCGCTCCCGGTTTTGTCGAGACCGACATGGTCGAAGGTCTTGACGAGGCCTCGCTCAAGGCACAGATCCCGGCCCGTCGTTTCGGCAAGCCGGAGGAAGTCGCCGCCCTCGTCGGTTTCCTTGCATCTCCTGACTCCGCCTACATCACCGGTCAGATCATCTCCATCAACGGAGGACTCTACTAACCTTGATGTCGGTCTTGTCGCAATAGGCTTTTAAGTCAGCGGAGACTAATTTTCAAATTTTGCACGTCTTCGATTTATTTTGCTGCTCTTAACGGCTTAAATTTCACGATAGCGGGCGAAAATGGTAAATTTTCTTCGCTTTTAGCCCGCTATCGAAACAAATCTTTCATCGTTATGACTGAATTGGCGGTGCTTGACCAAGTGTTCTTCGCAAGCCCATAAGTGGTAATCAGAGTAATGAAGATTCCTTTCCTCGTGGCTGTATCTTTTTGGAATTGTTCCATCCTATTCAGCAATTTCATCGCCTCGTCCTTGGCGAGAGCGTATTCGCTTGCGGAGTATTTTGCCTCACATATATTTATCATATTGTCGGCTCTGGAAATCACGAGGTCAATTTGTGCGCCGTTTGCAGGTTCGTCACTGCGCCAAGAACCATATTCCGTGAGGATACGGTCTATTCCCAAGGCTTTGAGAATCTGAGGTATGTGAGCCATTGCCACACGTTCAAAAGCGTGGCCATACCAATTGTTTTGTGTTGGAGTGTTCAGTGTGTGTGCCCAATAATGTTCATCGCTCTGCTTTTTTGAGACGAATGTGTGGTAGAAGATTGAATAGAAGTCAACCACTTGGAACAGCGACTTGTTCTGTCTCATTTTCTTTCTGATTGTGTTGTACTCACGGATGAAATCGCAGTTCACAAGGTCATCAAGAATGTCTCCGAAATGACCGTTATTCTCCACTTTCAGCTTGTCTGCCAGTTCCTTGCGGGTATATCCTTTCTTGTTTGTTGACAGCAGTTTTATGACAGACTTGTATTTGTCCGCTTCCTTGAATATGGATTTGTATAAGCGCCCATACTCTGTGGCGAGAGGCTTTTCTCCACTGAAAAACAATGCGTCGATGTTTTCCGTGAGGCTCAAGTCTTTATTCAGCATATCTAGATAATATGGAATGCCGCCTACCGCCATATATGTCTGAAGAATATTGATGTCTGGCCATAGTAAGCCATTATGATGCAGGAATTCTCTTGTCTCTTTGAGTGTGAACGGGAAAAGGTGTTTTTCGTGGGTGATACGGTTGTGAAGTCCACCCTTATTGTCTATTATATTCCTGATAATCCAGGATGTCGCGCTTCCGCAGACAATCATAAACAATTCCCGTTGCCTGCATCCCCAACTATTCCAGAAGAAATCCAAGGCCTTTATAAGACCTGATTTTGGAGTCGCAAGGCACGGAAGCTCGTCAATGAACACGACCATACGCCTCCCGGGAACTCTCTTGCTTTCCAACAATGTCCGCAAGGACTCAAATGCGGACATCCAGGTGCGAGGTTTACTTCCACAATATCCATATTCTTTAAGGGATGTATGAAATGCCGTAAGTTCTTCGTTCTTGTTCCCGTCAATGATTCCGGTTGTGGAGAATGTGTATTGCCCTGCATACAGCGAATTTACAAGGTAAGTCTTACCGACCCTGCGGCGTCCATAAACAGCAATGAATTCTGGTTTTCCGGAAGAGTACCAACGCTCAAAATCACGAATTTCCGCTTGCCGTCCGATAATATTCTCCATATCCTTTGTTTTCGGCAAATATAACAAGAATTTAGCGATAGCGGGCGAAAATGGTAAATTTTCTTCGCTTTTAGCCCGCTATCGTGCTTTGGGGTCACGATAAAGATGAAATAGACCGTGCGATTTTTACACTCACTCAGAGGAGATGTTGATGTGCCAGACCGACCAATCAAAAAAAATCACCAGGAGAATGTTACATTATCCCGGTCTTTTCGTTTATATTAGTGAAAAGTTCAAACGATGACGAGTGACTTTCTCACAGAAGCGTTCCTGGCCCTTCGTGGCCGGTGGAAATCGGAAGACACCTTACAGGATGCCTTCTGTCGGCTGTGGGGTGGGAAGTACAAGGTCGGAAGCGTCAGGGAGGCGGTCGGGCTGCTCTCGCGGACGGGCAGGAACCTGGAGATCGACGAGTTCCGCAAGGCGGAGAGGCACCCCCGGCAGGTCAGCATCGACGGACGGCAGATCGAGGACGAAGGAAGTGCCGCGGCGGAACGGGAGGCTCTGTTCCGGAAAGTCGAGGCCTCGGTTGACAGCGAGCTGACTGAACTCCAGAAGCTTATCGTCAGAAAGCACGAATACGAAGGGCAATCCTTCGAGCGCATCGCCAAAGACCTTGGAATGCGGCAGGAGGCGGTCCGGATGCACATCTCAAGAGCAAGAAAGATTTTAAGGGACAAATTCAGAAATGAGACAGATGAATGAATATATCAAACGGTACTTCGACGGGACCCTTTCCGAAACGGAGGAACTGAGACTCAAGGACTTTCTCTCCTCGCCGGAGGGACAGGCTCCTGAATATTCCGAAGCGCGCGCGGTGATGGGCTACTTCGCCGTCGGCAAGTCCCTCTCACGGAAGAAGACGAATGAATATTCACGGAAGAGGAGTCGCCGCGCCGTCTGGCTTCGGGTCGCCGCGGCAGTCTGCGCCGGCATATTCATAACTCTTGGAGTGAGTGTCTACAATAAGGAAAATGTTTGCGTCGCGTATGTCGGAGGGCAGAAAGTGACTGACAGGGAGGTTGTGATGAACGATGTCGATTGCATCCTTGCCGACCTTTTCTCCGGCGGAACTGACGTGGATGAACAATTAAACGAAATATTCGGAAAATGATGAGACAAAGAGTTCTTTTGACAGCGTTTCTATGCCTTCTGACCCTGGTTGCGGCTCACGCCCAGAAGGGACTTCAGATTGACAGCCTGTTCAGCGGCTCCATCCTGGATGTCTCGGACATGTCCAGGATCTCCATGTCGGAGGTGAGCGGCTCGGATCTCAAACCCTACAACCTGAAGTATTTCCGCAGCATCAGCTTCAAGGCGGGATCCCAGGCGATTGACAGGGTTGCGTCTTTGGTGGAGGCTGATTCCCGTAATGCGCTTGACCGGAAAATCGACTACTTCGGAGGGCAGATGTACTATGCCCTTTTGAGGCTGCGGGCGGACGGAAGCGGGGAGAATGAATATATTGGCTTCCAGATCAAGGGAATAGGAAAGGAAAAGGTCACGCAGGATTCCGCCGGCAACACCGTGGTAGGCTATGAGCTGGATGAGAATGCCCGAGGACCGTTTAGGCAGGCCTACGTGACTGTGGTCTATCTCAGGGGCAAGGCCACCATGAACGACCTTAAGAAAATGTTCAAGCAAAGATAATAATGAAGAATATGAAGAGGTTATTTACAGTTTTACTTGTGTCGCTGCTGTGCGTCCACATCGCGTCAGCGCAGACACGTGCCACACGTCGTTCTGAATTCAAAATCATCGATCCGGCTGATACGGTGAAAATTCAGATAAAGAAACCGGGTGTCAAGGTCCGTTACAACTCCGATGGAAAAAAGTTGAACTATATGTCTGATTCCTTGCTGATTGTCTATAGCCCTGATTCCGTCAAACAGCATTATGATCCTAAAAAAAGGTCTACTACAAGATGGAGATTTTCGGATCCGAGTGTGACACATCCTTCACGTACACCTATACGAATTCCAAGATCGACATCAAGGACACAACACGGTTCAGCTTATCCTTCGGCAAGGACAGGACTGAGGATGGAGCCTTTTCCAGATTGGATTTCAACGTGCCTTTCTACAGCAAGGTGGTGACCAAATCATACGGGCATCGCTATAAGGTTGAGCCGGGCAATTTCGGCATGGCATTGCTGAATGTCAACTCAGACAATCCGGATTTCAAAATCCAACGCTCGTACGAGGTGTTCCTGAATCTGTGCACCGATGACTTCAAACTATCGCGTTCCGTGACATTCAACTACGGTCTCGGGTTTTCCTGGAAGAATTTCGCCATGACCAAGAGCGGAATGATGACAAAAGATGACGATGGGAACATCCGGATCGGAGGATGGCCTGAGAAAGCCGAGCCTAAAGTGTCCAAGCTGAGAGTGTTCAGCGTCACCTTCCCGCTTATCCTTAGTGTCAACGCTTACCGTGGTGTCGGGTTCTCCGTCGGTCCTGTGGTCAATCTCAACGCCAGCAGCTCAATTGTGAACAAGTACCGTCTGAACGATGAGAAGCAGAAGAACAAGTACAAGAGGGCGCACTGCAATCTCGCCACCGTCGATGTGATGTTCCAGCTCAACATAAGGGATGTGGGCTTCTATGCGAAATACTCCCCGATGAACATCATGGACACCGACTACTGGCCGGAGTTCAAGCACTGGGCCATAGGACTGACATTGAGTCTCTGATGCCGCAGCCTCACACACCTGCCCCGGCAGCTTCCCGTGAGCAAGAAGGCAGGGATCTGCGCACGAGAGACCTAGGCAGCAGCTTCCCGTGAGCAAGAAGGCAGGTTCTGCGCACGAGAGACCTCGGCAGCAGCCCACTGGGCGTACACTACATACCCCCGGAAGTTAAAGTTGACTTTCGGGGGTGCTGCGATGTAGAGTCTTGATCTTAGCGCTCGATGGTGGCCTCGCGGTCAGGGCCGAGGGAGATTATACTGATCGGAACTCCGAGGTAGTCCTCCATGAACTTGATATAGTTCTTGAATTCCTGCGGAAGCTCACTTTCCTTGCGGATTCCTGTAAGATCTTTCTTCCAGCCAGGGAATTCGGTGTAAACCGGATCGATCTTGGCCGCGATGTCGAACGGAACCTGATCTGTCTCAGCGCCGTCCACCTTGTAGGATGTGCAGACTTTGATCGTCTCGAAATCATCCAGACAGTCGGACTTCATCATGATGAGGTCGGTCACGCCATCGATCATCACGGTGTATTTCAAAGCCACGAGATCCAGCCAGCCACAGCGGCGAGGACGGCCGGTGACAGCTCCGAACTCGTGTCCGACCTGGCGGATCTTTTCACCGGTCTCATCGAAAAGTTCAGTCGGGAACGGGCCGCTGCCCACACGCGTGCAGTAGGCCTTGAATATTCCATAGACATGCCCGATCTTTGACGGGGCGACTCCCAATCCGGTGCAGACTCCGCCGACCGTGGTTGAGGATGATGTCACGAACGGATAGGAACCGTAGTCGATGTCAAGCATTGAGCCCTGCGCCCCTTCGGCGAGCATCGGCTTGTCTTCCAGCCACTTGTTCACGAAATACTCGCAGTCGATCAGGTTGAATCCCTTCAGGAATTCGATGGCGCTCATCCACTCCGCCTCATCCTTGTCCGGATCGCACTCGAAGTGCAGGTCTGAGAGCAACTGAATATGTCTGGCCTTGAGTTTCTCGAATCTTTCTTTGAAATCAGGGGCGAGGATGTCTCCGACCCTGAGGCCGTGTCTGCTGATCTTGTCTGTGTAGGTAGGTCCGATGCCCTTGAGAGTTGATCCGATCTTCCCTTTACCGGCGGCGGCCTCGTAGGCCGCGTCCAGAAGTCTGTGGGTCGGTAGGATCAGGTTCGCTTTCTTGGAGATGAACAGTTTTTCTTTCGGGTTGATGTTCATCTTCTCCATATTCGCGCATTCCTCCCGGAGCGTGATCGGATCCAGAACGACACCGCTTCCGATGATGTTGGTGGAGCCTTCACGGAATATTCCTGAAGGGATGCTGCGAACCACGAAGTTCTTGCCGTCGAAATGGAGGGAGTGCCCCGCGTTAGGACCGCCCTGGAATCTCGCCACGGCCGGATAACGACCTGCAAGCACATCCACAATCTTACCTTTTCCTTCGTCTCCCCACTGGAGGCCAAGGACTACGTCAAGTTTTGAACTCATATCTGATAATATTCGTTTTGTATATTCTTGAATATTAGAACGGAAGGTCATCCTGCGGCATATCGGCCGCCGCGACCTCGATCGGATTCACCGGAGCCTGCTGCTGAGGCTGCTGGATCGGCTGCTGCTGGAATCCCGGCTGTTGCACTGGTTGCGGAGTCGGTTGCCGCACAGGTTGGTAACCACCCTGTTGGTACTGAGGCTGTGCGTATGCCGGCCCCTGAGCCGCATTCCCTACTGGCCCCTGAGCTGCACCATTCACCGGTCCCTGAGCCTGTCGAAGGGCCGGCTGACCGTACCCTTGAACCTGCTGATAGCCACCCTGCTGTCCTTGTCCGGCATTGTAACCACCCTGAGCCTGCCCTCCATCCTGCGCACCAGGATTGTCCGACTTCCTCCCCAACAATTGCAGATTGTCCACCGTAATCTCTGTGGTGAACCTCTTGTTCCCAGTCTGGTCGGTCCACGACCGTGTCCTCAGCTTCCCCTCTACGTACAACTGCGTCCCTTTGCGGATGTACTTCTCCGCTACATCGGCCGAATTTCTCCAGGCCACGATGTTGTGCCATTCCGTGTTCTCTCGAAGTTCTCCATTGCGGTCACGATAGCGTTCAGTCGTCGCGAGGGTGAAAGTCGCCACCTTCGTGCTTCCTGAATTAGGGTTGTTGTTTCCATCAAGGTAACGTACTTCCGGGTCTTTTCCAACGTTACCGATCAGCATTACTTTGTTCAGTGACATAATTTTAAGTTGTTTAGTTATGTTAATATGCGCCTGGGCCGCACCGTCGCGTGACAAGCGTTCATAATTCAAGCACAGTCACACGTAAGACTATTGCCGCGGCGGTCATGGCCCAAAGCACTGCAAGTTAGTCAAAATATTCCGTATTCCCATAAAAAAGGAATACATGGAGGTTAACTCGTTTATATTCAGAAAAATAAGGATCCCTCCTCTCTGTTTGAACAATAGGGAGGAGGGATAGTTTTTATGTTGATATTCAATGACTTGTCTTCCACGGAGCATTTTAGAAGTTCAGCTCCAATCCGACTCCGGAGCAGGTCGGACCGATAGAGAGGGAGGAGCTGTACCCAAGGCCGCGGCGGCCGTAGTTGCGGTTGTAGTCGTCAGCGATCTCATTGAAAGTCTTGTTGGACTTGATCCAAAGCGGGATTCCCGCTCCGAGGCAACCTGCCCCGGCAACATAACCGATAACGTAGCCGGTAGAGTTGCGCTCAGAATGATCCTTGAAGAACTCATCCTGAAAATGCGGGTCGTTATTTTCCTTGTTTGAGAATATGAGATCCATTGTCGTGGCGGTTACCGCAAACACTCCCAATCCTGTCAGGATCATTCCCCACATATACTGGTTCGATAGAATTGAGTTACAAGGGTTTTAGTTGAAGTGGCGATAATTCGTGAAGCCATTACAATCCCTGCCGAAGCCAAATCCTGACGCCGCAACGTTACTTGTTCGTAACCATGCCCGAAAATGCGACAAACGGGTACGGATAGCGAAACAATACGTTAAGGAATAGTGAGTTACCGATAACTCACGCAAAAATTTCGGTTACGGAAAAAGATTGCTCCGTTCCTCCCCGTTTTGCGTACCGACACCGGACTCTTCACCAACTAATTTTGAAACCAAAAATTAAGGACGATGAAGAGTACATTTTCAGTAATCTATTACCTCAAGCGTCAGGTAGTGAAAAAGGACGGGACAGTACCCGTCATGGGACGCATCACGGTGGACGGCAGCCAGACGCAGTTCAGCTGCAAGCTGACAGTCGATCCGAAACTGTGGGACACCAAAGGTGGACGTGTCACAGGCAGAAGCGCGGCGGCACTCGAAACGAACCGTATGCTTGACAAGATGCGGGTGCGCATCAATAGGCACTATCAGGAAATCATGGAACGTGACAACTTTGTCACGGCTGAGAAAGTGAAAAATGCCTTTCTCGGACTGGAACACCGCTACCACACACTGATGCAGGTGTTCCGCCGGCACAACGAGGACTATGAGAAACAGGTGGAAGCAGGCATGAAAGCAAAAGGTACACTGGAAAAGTACCGTATCGTTTACAAGCACCTGCAAGAGTTCCTCGACATCCGCTACCATGTGAAGGACATCGCACTGAAAGAGCTTACCCCCGCTTTCATCTCCGACTTCGAGATGTTCCTGCGCACGGACAAACACTGCTGCACCAATACCGTGTGGCTGTACGTCTGCCCGCTACGGACGATGGTGTTCATCGCCATCAACAACGAGTGGCTGACACGCGACCCGTTCCGCGAGTATGAAATCAAGAAGGAGGAAACAACACGCAGTTTTCTGACCAAAGAGGAAATACGCCTGCTGATGGACGGGAAACTGAAAAACGCCAAACAGGAACTGTACCGTGACCTCTACCTGTTCTGTGCGTTCACCGGATGTCGTTCTCGGATATGCGCAACCTTACGGAAGAGAATATCCGCACCTACTTCGACGAACACGAGTGGATAAACATCAACCGCCAGAAAACGGGCGTGGTGTCCAACATCCGCCTGCTTGACATCGCCAACCGCATAATCGGCAAATACCGTGGGCTGTGCGAGAACGGCAAGATATTCCCCGTCCCGCATTATAACACGTGCCTTGCCGGTATCCGTGCCGTCGCCAAGCGTTGCGGCATCACCAAGCATATCACGTGGCATCAGAGCCGCCACACGGCAGCCACGACGGTATTTCTCTCTAATGGCGTACCTATCGAAACCGTCAGCTCCATGCTCGGACACAAGAGCATAAAGACGACGCAGATTTACGCGAAGATAACCAAAGAGAAGCTCAATCAGGACATGAAGAACCTTGCCGCAAGGTTGAACAGTGTTGAGGAATTTGCAGGTTGCACCATCTAAAAAGAGAAGCCATGAAACGTGACATAATCATCATCGATACCTACAACACCCACCTGTTCCGCACATGGCTGGTGGGAAAAGCTCTCGCCAAAGAGAAACGGCAGGCATACGTGATGTTCATACAGAACGGAAAAGCCGGGTATTGCTGATTGCACATACCCCATAAGACAAGTAAACGGGTAGCACCACAAAAGGTGTCACCCGTTTACTTTTTCATGAAACCGCCTCACTCCAGCGGCTTGCGGTAGTTCGCTTCCAGTACCCCGCGCAGCCCCGTTTCCGGGTAAAGCACCTTCCCTCCCAAAAGTATGAAGGGCAACACGCGGTTGTTGCGGTATTC